>Ga0247739_10000010_pt1 | contig 346928 bp, 261 predicted proteins | sample UWRJL058202B2_FD_180943 | JGI IMG/M metagenome (GOLD analysis project Ga0247739, IMG submission 180943) | Plant litter microbial communities from Arlington Agricultural Research Station in Wisconsin, United States - UWRJ-L058-202B-2 | ecosystem: Environmental > Terrestrial > Plant litter >... | reverse complement strand
AGTTTGTCACCAAAAGTTTGTCACCAAAAGTTTGTCAACTTTTTTTTGTCACCAAAAAAAAGTTGACAAAAAAAAGTTGACAAAATACCACCAGCATGGCTGGGCTGGATCATGGACCAATGATTGGGTGATAAATGGACGGATGCAGGCCTTTCACTGCCATTATTGGTGCTGGATTACATTTTGCACTACCCATTTTAAGCAGTTCAGGACCCGAACTGGGGACCTTTTCCTTTGTTGCAACTAGGCTACGTATTGATGCTTGCCTATGGGTGCCGTCCCGCTAAACTGAATCCAGTAATACAGTTGCTGCAGTTTGACCCTCCATTATAGGCACTGGTACTTGCTAGCGCATGTGATAATTAAGTGTCCAAACAATCCCCCCTTTTACCTAAGAGCTTTAATATGAGCTGCTTTTTGGCTGTCCCGCATTTTGCGGGATTGGATTTTTCGCGTTAGGCTAGGGTTGCAAAATCCGTCTTGTTTCGCTCAAAAACCATCTATAGATTATTCCATCAAATAATCTTAAACAGCTTCTTAGCACTTCAATTACTTTCTTTCATCCCTGTAGTCAGTTAAAAACAACTGTCTTAATAATAAGTTTTACAAAGCCTTGCAGCAAATGCAGGGCTTTTTGTTTAACATTGGCATGGAATTGTAGATAGCACACACAAATAGATTTTTATGAAGAAAACAGTTACGTTTTTTGGTTTTTTATTGTTTGCAATCACTGGCTTAAATGCACAGCAGCAGCGTATTGTAGCAGAATGTACCGTTACTTACAGCATCAGTGCAGATGTAACAAGTAATGATAAGGAAACAGTTGAATCGTTAAAAGCAAGTTCCAAAACTGTTTATATAAAAGCCAATCAAAGCAGGGTTGATTTGTCAAGCCCCTCCTTTTCCCAATCCCTTTTCTATGATAAGAACACGGGCAATGCCGTGATTCTGCGTGAAATTGGAAACAATAAATTCATCAGCAAACTGGATAATGCTAAATGGAAAGCAGAAAACAACAAATTTGATGGGGCAGTGGTGACGAATAGCAGCGAAACAAAAACCATTCTTGGCTATGAATGCAAGAAAGCCTCTTTGCAATTGAAGGATGGCAATTCTTTTGTCATTTACTATGCAATGAATATTTTGCCCTCTGTTAAGGAGTTTGAATACCAGTTCAAGGATGTTCCGGGGTTTGTGCTGGAATATGAGGCACAGGAATTGGGGGGCAAGAAAATTAAATACACTGCGACAAAAATAAATCTTAGCCCAGTATTGGCTTCTAAGTTTGATGTACCAACAAGTGGTTACAGAGTTTTGAATTAATGGCCAACAGGCTCGGGAGCTTTGAATTTGGGCACTTTTACCTTTATCTTGTAAGGATAAATAAAAGTGGTATTGCCCTTTGTCAATTCAATATTTGAATTGGAAACAGTACCAGCTTGCGTGGAAGTAAACTCTGCTGGTTTCAATTTTGAGGTATACCTAACAGTTCCTAATGCAAGTCCCTTGTTGCTGAACTTGCTGATATTGCTCAAAGTGTATTGGGAATTAACACTTTTCTTGGTGGAACGACCAGAAATAGTAGAGGTAAATGCAGCAAATACCACTTGAACTCCAAGCACAAGCATGCCTGCAAGTATCAATTTCTGTATTTGGTTTTTTCTCTTCATTTTAACAAATGTATGCATTTCCTAAATATTTACCAATTTTCATCTTATTAACAAGACGTTAATAAAAACAAAAAGTTACACATTGTTTGATATTTTTTTTCATCTTACATTGGGCAAACCAATTTCCAGATGAGAGAGAACAATCCCTACAGAGAAGACAAGGAAAATCTGAACGAATTGCTTAGGCATTATCAGAACCTTAAAAATGGCAGGAACCATCCTTTTCTTGAAGAAGAATCGTTTGAACGCATCATCGATTATTTTGATGACAAGGACCGTTTACCCGAAGCCTTGGAGGCGGTTGAATTTGGTCTTGAACAATTTCCCTACTCCTCACAGTTAATGATTAAAAAGGCTGACCTTCTACTGGCCACACGCAAGTACCGCGAAGCACTGGAAATACTGGATAAAGCAGCCATATTTGACAGTAGCGACATTGATATATACATCCTTAAAACAGATGCCTACCTGGCATTGGACGAACAGCCCAAAGCGGTGGAGCTATTGGAAGAAGCCCTGCAATTATTTGATGGGGATGACCGAATTGATTTGTTGTTTGAATTGACGGATGTTTATGACGACCATGAGGAGTTTGACAAAGTGTTTGACTGCTTGACCATGATTTTGGAAGATGAACCAAATAATGAGGAGGCCCTGTACAAAATTTGTTTCTGGACAGATTTTACCGGACGCAATGAAGAAAGCATCAAGCTCCACCAAAAAATAATTGATGAGTTCCCTTTCAATGAAATTGCCTGGTTCAATTTGGCTGCGGCTTTTCAAGGATTGAAACTCTATGAAAAAGCCATAGATGCCTACCAGTATGCAATAGCCATTGATGAAAAATTTGATTATGCCTACCGCAATATGGGCGATGCTTACCTGAGGTTGAGGAAATACAAGGATGCCATTGAAGCCCTCGAAAAAGTACTGGAACTTTCCCGCCCCGAAGATGTGGTTTATGAGGCCATTGGCCATTGTTTCCACCGGTTGGGAAACTATGCACAGGCAAGGCACAACTATAAAAAAGCTGTTCACCTAAATCCTGACGATAGCAAGCTGCACTATAAGATTGCCACCACTTATATGCTGGAAGAGCAATGGTCAAGTGCCATCAAGCAGTTGGACAATGCCATGAGGATTCACAGGAATGTGCCTGAATACAACCTGGCCATGGGGGAATGCAAAATGAACCTCGAACAGTTCAAGGATGCAGTAATTTATTTTGGCAATGTTGTCCGCCAAAAGCCCAAGAACGTTGCTGGTTGGGAAGCATTGATACGCTGCCTGTTCAAAGCAAACTACCATGAAGAAGCAATGGAACAAAGCCTGGCAGCAATAAAAGTTACAGAAGCAAAACCCATCTTCATTTTTTATTATAGTGCTGCACTCTTCTTCTTGGGCAAATCAAAAGAGGGTTTGCTGCAGTTGGAAAAAGCAATGGAGAAAGCACCTAAGCTATTAAAGAAATTTATTGAATTGAATCCCGGTATCCTTCAAAACAACCAAGTGGTGGACGTGGTTGCACGTTATAAAAAAGGAAGGAAAATCTAGCACCACGCATACTTAAATTATAAGGGCAATAGAAGTAGTTCTATTGCCTTATTTTTGCCCCGTTTAAAACAAAAGCTAAGTGATGAATTTTAATCTTTCGCAAATTCCAAATAGGACCCCAAAGCCACGTAATTCAGGTTTAACAATGGTAATGGACAAAGGCTTGAGCATCAATGAAGCAAGAAATTTCCTTGAAGTGGCTGATCCCCATGTGGACATAGTGAAACTTGGTTTTGGTACGGCCTTCGTAACCCCCAAACTCCGTGAAAAGATTGAGTTGTACAAAGAAGCGGGTATGCCCATCTATTTTGGTGGCACATTGTTCGAAGCTTTTTTGATCAGGAATCAATTTGAGGACTACCTGGCTGTTTGCAAGGATTATGGAATAGACTATATGGAAGTGAGTGATGGTTCCATCACCATTCCGCATGCAGAAAAATGCGGGTACATAGAAAAAATGACCAAGCACGGTACCGTGTTGAGCGAAGTGGGCAGCAAGGATGCAGAACATATTATGCCTCCCTACAAATGGATTGAATTGATGAGGGCAGAACTTGAATCCGGTGCCTCTTACGTGATAGCAGAAGCAAGGGAAGCAGGAAATGTGGGCATTTACCGAGGCAGTGGCGAAGTCCGTGAAGGATTGGTTCAGGAAATCCTTACACAGATACCAGAAGAAAAAATTATTTGGGAGGCCCCACAAAAGGCACAGCAACTGTATTTCTTGGAATTGATAGGATGCAATGTGAACTTGGGCAATATTGCTCCCAATGAAGTCATACCGCTGGAAGCCATGAGGATTGGCTTGCGTGGCGATACTTTCAGGTTGTATCTTGATAAGGACAAAGCCATTTATTAACTTACTATAAACCTATAAGGTTTCAAAAACCTTATAGGTTTACCATTCACTTCTACTTCAAACTCCTCCCATGAAATTATATGGGCTGATAGGTTTCCCCCTTGCACATTCCTTCTCCAAAAATTATTTCACCAAAAAATTTGAGGAAGGCGGCATTGCGGATTGCCTATTTGAAAATTTTGAACTGGCATCCATAGATGAAGTAGGGGCAATGCTCCAACAAAATCCCTTATTGCTGCAGGGCTTTGCCATCACCATTCCCTACAAGAAAAAGATACTGCCATTTCTTTCATCCACCACCGGTGAAGTGAAAAAAATGGAAGCCTGCAACTGCGTAAAAGTCATTGATGGAAAACTGTTTGGATTCAATACGGATACCATTGGTTTTGAGCAATCACTCAAAAAATATTTGCAGCCACATCATACGAAAGCATTGATACTGGGAAGTGGCGGTGCAGCAAATGCAGTTGAATTTGTATTAAATAAACTGAATATTGGTTTCCTAACCGTATCCAGAAACAAATCAAGAGAAAGCAATGTCATTGCTTATGAAGATTTGGATAAAGCAATCATCTCCACCCACACTTTAATCATCAACGCCACGCCTTTGGGTACCTACCCAAAAGTGGAAGAATTCCCACCAATTCCTTACCAGTTCATTACTTCACAGCATTATCTTTTTGATTTGGTGTACAATCCTGCCAAGACAAAATTTTTGGAAAAAGGGGAGGAGCAAGGTGCGGCCATTCAAAATGGCTATGACATGCTTACCATTCAAGCTGAGGAGAACTGGAAGATTTGGAATGAGGATTTGCCCAGTGAAATTTAAAGCCCACTTAACTTGTTAACAGCTTCTTCCGGCACAGTAGCTTTCTTCTTGGCTGCATAGTCATAGCACATCATGCCTGTCTTTGCTTTGCCAGCAACAATGTTTTTTTCTGGCTGGATGATTTCGAGCAAGTAGAAAATATCAAACCCCAATTTATCAAAACCATTGGCTGTTACGGAAATTTTTATGGCTTCGCCATAACTTATCTCCTTCCTGTATTCTATGGCAACATCTGCCATAATTAAGGCAGAACCAGCAAAGGAAAGTTCACTGTACCCATAATGTATTAGAAACTGCTGCCTAGCTTCATGTATCAACGAAAGGAAGCTATCGTTGCCCACATGGCCACCATAGTTCAAATCCGTAATGCGAATGTTGATGATTGTTGAAAACGAAAACTTCTCGGGTAAATTGATTTTTACTCTTTCCATTCATGCAAAATAGAAATTGCCAACTAAATGAGCCAATATAAAATCAATGAAATGGAAGCGGCTGCCATAGCTACCATCAAGGCAATTGCTTTAGTAGGGGAAGAAGCTACTGCGGTTTGCAATTGTTGGGCAGCAGCATCCTGCATGTCCAGCCTTCTAACAATTTTTTCCCACATATAATCTGGGGGTGTAACTTTTTCAACCATGAGGTAAGAAATTTTGGCTTCTTGAACTGATTGGTTTGCTGGGGAAGAATTCCAGTCATGCTGGAATAATTCATTGCTCAGACGGGGGGCTGCCTTGCTCATTGGATTTTCTTTAATAGAATTTGGAAACCGGTTAACGGTGAACGGAGCAGCTTTATTCTGTTTACTGCAATTATTTACCGATTAACTATAAATAAGATGGACAGAAAATGCAAAAGGTTGCAGCGAATTAAAAAAAATCCAGCATTAGGAGGTTTTTGTCCCATGTTGGGATAAAAATGCCAGCAGCTTATCTGTAGCCTTGCGTCTATGACTGAAAGCATTCTTTTCCTGCATCGTCATTTCTGCAAAAGTTTGGGTGCTTCCTTCGGGAATAAAAACTGGGTCATAACCAAAACCGGAAATACCCTTTTGTTCAATGATGATTTCGCCTTCGCAAATGCCCTCAAATAGATATTCTTTGTTGTCAAGAATCAAGGAGATAATGGTTTTGAAATGTGCTTTCCTATTTTCCTTATCTTTTAAGTTAAGCAGTAATTTGTCAATATTTGCTTGAAAATTTTTGTCTTCCCCCGCATACCTCGCACTCAGTACACCCGGTTCACCATTCAATGCTTCCACCTCCAAGCCAGTATCCTCACTGAAACAATTTTGCTTGGTCATCCCATGAATCACTTTGGATTTCTCCGAAGCATTTGCTTCCAACGTATCGTGGGGTTCCGGAATGTCAATATCAATCCCTGCCTCTTTCAACGTAATAATGTTGAAAGAGCTGCCGATTACGGTTCTTATTTCATCAACCTTGTGCTGGTTGTTCGTGGCGAAGATTAAGGTGGTCATAAATGCAAATATAATCCCGCTTGCAACAAATGCAGATTCTACTACATTCAGCAGTTACCGTAACCATTTTGCGTAGAACTACGCAAGCAACGACCTATAATTCTATCTACTTTTCCACTAGCAAAAGTTCAATCTTCTCAAACAATCTTTAACACCTTAAACACACCATAACCAACTGCATTTTTCCTATCCAACATAATATTTTAAAACCTCAAAAAACTAAACATGAGCTACTTATTATTTAGGGGCACCGAAGCTGGTGAACCCTCACCCAAACTGCCTGTACGTAAGGACATGCGTAGAGCCTTCTCTGCTTGGCTAATCAAAAATTACGGGGAAGAGTACACCAAAACATTATCGAAGCAACGCTCACGGGCAGCCAGTAAAAGGTTGGGAGCGGGCTTCAACCTAACGGCTAGGGGGAAGAAACAGCAACCCTTAGTGGGTATTGTTGGGGGTGGCTTTGCTGGTATGTATGCAGGTCTTATCCTTCAATCACTGGGTATTGAGTTTGAAATTTTTGAAAGTTCCGACCGTGTGGGTGGCCGCATCAAAACATGGTATTCTTCTGAATACGATGAACATGATAAGGACAAGGCCTGTCTCTATGGAGAAGTGGGGGGCATGCGTTTGCCGCAGTTTGCCCCGGACATGTTGCCTGTGCAGCAATTGGCCCTTGCGGTAAATGCTGTACTGCAAAGAAATGGACTGGAAGACCAAATGGTTTACTGGCGTAAGTTCTACTACAATTCACCTGTGCAGCGTATGCGTTTCAATGATATGCCCCAACCAATCATCAGCAAGGATTCAGCTACCAATACCCTGAATTTTGGTAAGGATAAGGGTGGGGATTTGGATGCGGTTTGGGTAACCAAAGTGAACAGTCACAATGGGCCATACTTGCCTGTGAACATGATTATGGACAAAGTGAACACACCCTTCATCAATGCCATCAACAAAAATTTTGAAGAAGGTTTTACCAAGTTGATGAGCTTTGACCAATGCTCCATGTGGGACTATTTAACCAATGAGTTTACACTTGGGCAAATGGATGAATATTACCAGGAAGCCATGGGCAAGAAAACGGACAAGCTGCCATGGGCAGTGGCCAGTTATTTGGAAACCACCAGCGTTGGCTCCGGCATGTTTGCGGTGTCCTTTGTGGAAATGGTGCTGGCTGCCTATGATTGGGGCGGCAGCAAGGATCCTTACCGTCCAAAGGACCCCAATGTGTACATGCTAACTGTTAATCAGGGCATGCAGCATTTCCCCGATGCCTGCCATACTGTTTTGAATTTGGAACAGGGTGTGCAGCAAGCTGATGGGGCATTGGCACAGGTGCAGTTGGGCATGGTACCAGACGCACATGGCATTCGTTCCTACAATCCACCCAACCTCACCAAAGATGCACAGCCATTGCCGCCGGACCCACCCATCATAACTAGTGCAGGGGAGCCGGAATTCAGCACGGAAGAAACATCGGAAGGCAAAGCGGAAAGTGCAAAAAAAGAAAGGGTTTTCCTGAACCACAAAGTGGTGGAAATGCAGCATGATGCCAGTATGTACGATGGACATGGTGGTATAAAAATGAAACTGGTACAGCAGGTAGATGGCAAATCGGAAGGGGAATTAATTGACAAGGAATACCCTTATGTTATCTCTACCTTGCCTTTTGGTATGTACATGACTGGTTACCCGAGATTGAACCTGCTGAACAATATTTCCTTTGCCAAGGCACAGGCTATTAGGGAGTGCAATTATATGCCTTCGTTTAAAGCATTTATTACTTTTAAGCATAACTTCTGGGCAGAACTGGGAGAAAGACAGGGCTATGATAAGGACAAGGGATTGGGTGCCGCTGCGACTGACAGGCCCAATCGACAAATTATTTATCCTTCTTATGGCTATGACGCTGCTGGTGGCGTACTGCAAATTTATTGCTGGGCAGAAGATGCGAGGAGGATAGGTGCATTGTCCGACGAGGAAAGGGTGAATGAGTGCCTGAAAGGCATTGCCTATTTATACCCCGATGCTGCAGTGTATAAGCATTTTGCAGGCTATAATGATGGGGTAACTACCAAGACTTGGTTCTGGGATGCCAATGCTGGCGGTGGTGCCTTTGCCCTGTTCAATCCGGGGCAGTTCAAGAACATGTACCCCACTTTATTGACGCCCGAATTTGATGGCTGCCTCAATTTTGCAGGGGAGGCTTGTTCGGTTCACCATGGCTGGATTGTGGGTGCCTTGGACTCCGCTTATAATGCAGTGTTCAATATCTTGAAAACAATGGGTGAAGAAGAAAAGATAAAGCAAATGGAAGCTACTTGGAGTGAGCTTGCAGTGCCTAATGTGGAAGAGCCTGTTCCTGTTTCTTAAATGCTTTACCCGAAGTAAGAAAGAAGGTAAGCCCATACTTACTGTCTTTCTTACTTCCCGGTAAAAACAAATAGGCGAAGCCAATATTTATTCTGCTTGGACTTTCTGTTTGAATTTGCTTTCAAACCAAAGGTTCAAGCATTTTTATTGTGAGAACCGGAACAATTATTGGAGGTTTAACTTCCATTCATTCTATTGCCCCCATTTAACTTCAATGCCTTGCTGTATAGGATACTTAGCCGATGCAGCTTTTACAGTAAAAATGCTGCTCATATAAGTATTCACATCATTAAATGGCAAAGTACTTAGACGCTGGTAGATGGACATACTGGGCATGCCTTGATAAGTTGCATTAAAATTATAAGTTGCATTTCCCCAGTAATTGACAGTAGTAGGCTGTGTATAGAAAGTGGTAAAATCCATTAACTCCTTGGTTATGGCATCGTACTGTACTGTTTTGAAACCTGGATTATTATGGTGCTGCGGTGTTACCCCTGGGCAGGAAATGGCCACTTCCGTAATTTTTGTGCCAGTGGAATCATAGAGCCTGCGAACCTCATCCATATGGGTATGTCCGTAGAGGATACCTGCAATGGTATTTTGGTAGCGGTTGGTGAGCGTAAGGAAGGTATTCAACCAGCTTTTGCTGCCATCAGCAGGTTGCTGCCACATGCCAACGTTACTGTAGGCATCCATTCCTGGTGGAACGTGCATCGTTAAATACACTTTTTCATGTTTGCTTTTTGCATTGGCCAATTGGCCTGCCAGCCATTTCATTTGCAGGTTACGGTCCGCAACAATATCGGAACCGTCATTTGTTGCAAAATCTGGACTGTACATAACTGTATTCAATGCAATAATCCTCAACCCAGCTATTGGCCTAGCTGAATAGTAACCCATTGAAGGGTTTGGGTTGGAAACAATGCACGGAGCTTTTTTTCCTGAACGGTTAATGTTCAATGCTGGGAAGGGATTGATGCTGTCAGTGGAAAGGGATAGCGGCGTTTGTTGCTGTGCATCGGTAAATGAATAGTAATCACCTGCAAGTCCGTCATTATTGCCGGGCAGGTAAAATAGGGGTTTGTGGTACTTATTGGCAATACTCCTCAATCCAGATAAAATGGCTGTAATGTTTGCATTGTGCGTTGTGCGGCCATCCAATGGAAGGAAGGCGGAACTGGACCACGAATAATGTGCGGGTAAATCACCTGTATAAATAATAAAACTTGGGGCATTGGGCCCTGCAAGGATGGAATCGGTTTTGGATAGGAAAAGGTTCCATAAATCCATTCCCGTATCGCTTCCATAGTCGGTACTGTTGCTGGTTGTATTCAAATGGATATCTGACAGGAAAAGGAAATTGGGGTTCGGGCTTGCTTGCTGGTTGCTATAGGTAGGGTTATTGGCAGTGCCTTTTATTTGTAGGCCAAAACCTATTAGCAACATAACAAGCAGTAATAAGTAGGTGTGGACTTTCAGCATAAATCAGATGGTTTGGTTGGTTAAAAGTTTAGATGTAACAAGGTAGAAATAATTTTTGCACCCACCTGCCATTTTACCACCCATAGTCAAAAATTGCGTAGTTCTACGCATAAATGATAATATGATGCTCCAGAGATTTTAAAGAAGATAATTAACGCAGGCTATTAATTGCAGAACGGGTGTAAAAGGAAGCGTGGCGATGGACAAGAATGACTATCAAACAAATTGGAGATAGCGGAAACAACTTTCCGCTTGTAAATTTTCAATCTCTGTATCATTTTTTCTGTATCCTGCGGCTGACAGGCGGGATAAATCCATTACCAATAAATACGCAATCAGCTTATATCTCAAACATTTTCCTCAGGCTTAACCATAGCTTGCTTTTTTCCAGCTTGGCTTCTTGTGAAGTGCCCAACATGTTTTGCAGGGAGGGGATGGCAAGGAAGCTGCACTTGTCGTACTGCTGCACTTGGTAATGGGGTATGGTGAATGGAAGATTTATGTCGATGGTTGTTACATCAAACAGTAATAAATAAGACGGTGCAAGCTGTTCTTTCAATAGGGCATATTGATATGCCTGCGTTTGGTTGTTTACTATTGCCACATCCCCCAAATTCAATTTGCATGCACCAAGGATAGTGGAGAGGAAGGCAAGCGAATCCTCATTCAAATAAACTGCATTGGCCTCCTTTACAAGAATGGTAATATTCTTTTTATTGTCACCCAAGAACATTTTTTGCGGTTGGTGGCTGAACGTTTCAGGTATTTTTAAAAGGCTTTCCACCGTTTCGGTTGCTTCTTTTCCATGTTGCCCAGTTACGCTTTCAGCAGTTTGCAATATCTTGCCCACAGGTTTTACATCATCCAAAACAACCAGTGCATTTTTGTATAAACCCGCCAAGATAAAATCGGGCAACTGAATATTTTCCAAATCTGTATCCATTGATAATATTAACGGTTGTTAGCTTTTAGAATTTGCTTTTATTTGCAAACAAATATATCTCTTATGACAGCAGCATTAGACATCAGTGTAACAAAAGTAGAAAGGAGCAAGCTCAATGAAATGACATTGGAAAACATTCCTTTTGGTAAATATTTTTCCGATCACATGCTGGAAGCGGACTATGAAAACGGGGAATGGAAAAACGTGGAAATAAAGCCTTACCAACCATTGCTAATGGAGCCTTCATTGGCTGCACTGCATTATGGCCAGGCTATTTTTGAAGGTATCAAAGCCTATAAAAATGAGGATGGCGAAGCATTTATCTTTCGTCCACAGGATAATTACAGCAGGTTCAACCTTTCTGCAGAAAGGATGCAGATGCCTACCGTTCCAGAAGAAATTTTTATGGAAGGGATGAGGATGCTGGTTAATTTGGACAAAAGCTGGATTCCATCCATGCCGGAGCATAGCTTATACATAAGGCCATTTATGTTCTCTTCCGATCCTGTGATAGGCGTGAAGCCCTCCGAAACATACAAGTTCATGATAATCCTTAGCCCAACTGGGCCATATTATGCTGCCCCGATGAAAATTTATGTGGAGGAAACCTATACAAGGGCTGCTCCAGGTGGGGTTGGTTTCTCCAAGAATGCTGGTAACTATGGTGCAAGTATGCACCCCACAGCATTGGCCAGGCAAGCTGGCTATGACCAAGTATTGTGGACAGATGCCTTTGAACATAAATACCTGCAGGAAGTAGGCACCATGAACGTCTTCTTCATTATTGGAAACACGGCAGTAACGCCATCCTTGGAAGATGGAACCATTTTGGAAGGCGTAACAAGGGACAGTGCCATCACTGTTCTAAGGGAAATGGGATTGACAATTGAGGAAAGGAAGATTTCCATTGATGAATTGGTTCGTGAACATGCCATTGGTCAATTGAAGGAAGTATTTGGTACAGGCACTGCAGCTACCATCTCTATGATAAAGGAATTGAAGTACAAGGATTATATCATGCAGTTTGATACAGACCATTGGACAGTTGCACCTGAGTTGAAGAAGCGTTTAAATGATATTAGGTATAATAGGGTAGCGGATACCCATGGTTGGATGTACAAAATCTAACTTGGAAAAAATAGAGAAATGCCCTAATTCTTGAAAAAGAACAAGGGCATTTTTATTTAATTCTGTTCGAGGAGAATATTTTTTAGAATTAATAATCTTTATTTTTGGAATTTCACCGTAAGGCATATACTTTTGCCGTCCGAAAAAAAATATAAGGTAACAATGCCTACAATTCAACAATTAGTAAGAAAAGGTCGTGAAATAATCAGGGCTAAAAGTAAATCAAGGGCTTTGGATGCATGTCCTCAGCGTCGTGGTGTTTGTACTAGGGTTTACACAACAACTCCTAAGAAACCAAACTCTGCTTTGCGTAAAGTAGCCAAGGTTCGTTTGACGAATAAGATTGAGGTGATTGCCTACATCCCAGGTGAAGGCCATAACCTACAAGAACACTCAATTGTATTGATACGTGGTGGTAGGGTAAAGGATTTACCGGGTGTTCGTTACCATATTGTTCGTGGTAGCTTGGATACTGCTGGTGTGAAGGACAGGAAACAAAGCCGTTCTAAATACGGTACCAAGAAGGAAAAAGCGAAGAAATAGGCCCTAATCTCTTAAGGGAAATAAAGGACAGAATATATTTTTCATAACGGCTGAGTAAAGTTTTAATACTTGAAGACATCCAGCCCCATTCTAAAAATTAACAGAAAATGCGTAAAGCACAAGCCAAAAAATTACCTCTTGCTCCCGATGGACGTTTCAACGACAAGCAAGTAACCCGTTTCATCAACAATATCATGTGGGATGGCAAGAAAAGTACAGCCATCAACATTTTCTACGATGCAGTTGATAAAGTAAGTAAAATAACCAACGAAGATGGTTATGAAATTTGGAAAAGGGCCTTGGTTAATGTAACACCTGCGGTGGAAGTTAGAAGCCGTAGGATTGGTGGTGCAACCTTCCAAATTCCTGCTGAAGTTCGTGCAGATAGGAAGATTTCTTTGAGCATGAAATGGTTAATCCGCTACAGCCGTGAAAGAAACGGTCGTACAATGGCAGATAAATTAGCGAATGAAATCATCGCTGCAAGCAAAGGTGAAGGTGCAGCTTTCAAAAAGAAAGAAGATGTGCACCGTATGGCTGAAGCCAATAAGGCTTTCTCCCACTTCAGAATCTAAGTTTTACTATAGAATATTCCTTAACCCCATCAATATATTGATGGGGTTTTTTAATGCCTTTTTAATTTTTTTTTGGAAATAGTCCGCTCTTTACTATAAATTCACCCTTCAATTGAAATCAAAAATTTCTTCCCCCGAGATTAAGATGCAAACAAAATTGAATTTTTACCACAATTCTCCTGCTGAATGGGCATTTGTTCCCATGCCTCCTTTTTTATAATTGTTCGTATAGTACCCTGAACATTTTTTCAGGCATCATTTCCTATTGTTGTGATATCTAGGCGAAGACACCTGCCCATTTTATTACTCACTTTAATTGTTTGCGTTTATGAAAAAAATTTATTCCCTACAAACAAAATTGATTGCTTTACTGGTTTCTTTTTTTGTTTTATTTCAGACCGCCGTATTTGCACAAACAACCGTGCAGATAGGCAATGGCACAGATGTAAGTACAGGTGCAAATGCCAGTATTTATGCACCTATTTGCCGGTTGAATACCACTTCTGGAAATGATGTTTCCCGAGCAAATATTCTGTATTCTGCTGCAGAAATGTCCACTGCTAGCATAGCTTCAGGAAGGGCCATTACAAAAGTTGCTTTTTTTAAAGTTAGTAATGGTGCTACAAATGCAGGTTTCCCTTTCAAAATCTATATGCGTAATTCAGCAACGGCTGCACCATTGGCCACAACGACTACATGGGCAGACATACTGGGTACGCATACCATCGTTTACAATAATCCTTCACAAACAATTGCTTCCACTTCGGGTTGGGTTGAGTTTACGTTGGATGTGCCCTTTGTGTACACTGGACAAAGTTTGGAAATAGCATTTGATTCTGATATGAGTGCAATAGTTGGTAATCCTACTACCGATAAACTGGACTGGCAATATACAAGTGGCTTTGCTACATCTGTAATTGGCAATATTGGTACAACTGCAGTTACTACTTTAAATGGAACTGTTGCTAATTATAAACATAGGCCCAATATTCAAATAACCCATACAGGTAGCTGTTCTGGCACCCCAATCCCTGGTGCTGCAACAAAGAGTGTAAATGCAGCTGTTTGTCCCGGCAGTCCTGTTGGGCTTAATTTGACAGGCAACGTGCCGTCTTTGGGCCTTTCCTATATTTGGCAAAGTTCATCTACCCTGGCAGGTACTTATACTAATATCGGCAGCAGTTCCAGCAGTGCTGCTTTCACCATAAATCCAACGGTTACCACTTTTTACAGGGCAGCAGTTACTTGTGGTGCAAGCACGGAATATTCGACACCAGTGGAAGTATTGGTTACCCAACCAATGATTGGGTCATACAGTATCAATGCTGTACAGCCTGCAAGCAGCACGAATTTCCAATCTTTTGCTGCTGCTATTAGCTCATTGAATTGCGGAATTGCTGGCCCGGTAGTTTTTAATGTAGCTGCTGGTATCTATACAGAACAGGTTATCCTCAACCAAATAAGTGGGGTATCTGCCACCAACACCATTACATTTAATGGTAATGGTTCCACGCTCACCTTTCCTGCAACATTAACAGGAGAAAGGGCTACAGTAAAACTGAATGGTGCAGACCATGTAAGGTTTGATAACTTTATTATCACTGCTACAGGTACTACTTATGGTTATGGCGTGCATATGTTAAACAATGCGGATTCCAACATAATCAGCAATTGTACCATTAACGTAAGTACCAGTTCAACATCTGCCAACTATTGTGGCATTGTTGTAAACAATGCTGCCGATGTGGCTTTGACATTGGGCAATTCAAATTGCGATAGCCTTTCAATTATTAACAATACCATCAATGGCGGTGCTTATGGAATAATTGTAGTGGCCGATGGACCTACCAACTATAATTATAACAACAATATCTCTGGCAATACCGTAAAAGAATTTTATAATTATGGTATATATGTAAATGGTGGTTACAATGCATTGGTGGAAGGAAATGATATAAGTAGGCCAACCCGTACCAACCCCACTGTTTTCTACGGCATTTATTTCAACAATCCAAGTCTCAACTGTAAAGTATCAAAGAACAAGATACATTCCACTTTTGATGGTAATCCAACATCCACCAGTTCCAACAGCGGTCTTTATTTCAACAACTGCGATGCCACTGCTGGTAATGAAAACATTGTGAGCAACAATATACTCTACCATTTTACAGGTGTTGGTATACAGTACGGTTTATACAACAGCAGTTCCGACTATGTAAAATATTACCACAATTCTGTTTCTTTTGAAAATGAATCGCCTAGTGGTACTACAGCACCAACAAGGGGCTTTTATCAAACAGGTGCTGCTACAGGTATTGAGTTCAGGAACAATATCATTAACGTAACCAGGATAGGTAGCACTGAGAGGTGGGGACTGTATTTTGGCACTGCTGGCTCCGGTATTGTTTCCAATAACAATGCAGTATATGTAAGTGCAGTACCGGGCAGTTATTTCGGCTATTACAATTCAGTAAACCAGTCTACCATCGCTGATTGGAGAACAGCTTCAGGCCAGGATGCCAGTTCAAAATCATTTGATCCTATGTTCATAAATGGAACAGGCGGTGATTTGAAACCTACTGCCAATATCCTGAATGATATGGGTGTTCCAGTTGGCATCACTACAGATATATTGAACATTGCCAGAAATGCCACACCTGATGCAGGTGCTTATGAATTTGAGTCCGGTCCATGCACAAGCCCACCCATTCCCGGCACTGCCATATTCTCTGGTCCTTCACCAGTTTGCCCAAGCAGCACAGTCATACTCGATTTGGAAAATAATTCCATTGGTTTGGGGCAAACATATAAATGGCAGAGTTCAGCTACCATTGCTGGAACTTATACTGACATAAGTCCAGCTAGTGCAGGTACATCCGTAGCCATTAACCCAATAGCTGATTTTTATTATAGGGCGGCTGTTACATGCGGTGCCAATACACTGTATTCCACTCCTGTGTTGGTAACTGTTCAGCCAGCTTTCACAGGTGGAAACTATACTATTAACGGTTCTATTGCAACGGGTGGCAATAATTTTCAAACATTTGGTGCCGCAGTTGCGGCAATAGCTTGTGGCGTAACAAGTTCCACAGTATTTACTGTTGAACCCAATAGCGGACCATATAATGAACAAGTAATATTACCTGCTATCCCAGGATTGTCTTCCTCAAGAACAATCAAATTCCTTGGCAATGGCAATACCATTAATTACACATCTTCCAATACGGGAGAAAGGGCAACAGTTAAATTAAATGGTACAGACTATATAACGCTTGATAGCCTTGTTATCAATGCCAATGGTTCTGCAATAACTGAATATGGTTTTGGTATACAATTGATAAACGGGGCAGACCATAATACCATTACAAAATGTACTGTAAATGCTACCGTTACACCTGTAACAGCAGCTTCATCCAATTTTGCTGGTATTGTATTGTCTGGTTCGCCAACCTCTGCAACAGGTGTTGCGGCTGATTGCGATAGTAATTTAATAAGCCGCAATACTGTAAATGGTGGTTACTATGGTATAACAATGATTGGCAATGCCGGGGCACTCCTACAGGGAAATACTGTAACAAACAATATCGTTACTGATTTCTATACTTATGGCATCTATATAAGCTCCACCAATAATACTTTAGTGGAGAAGAATGATATAAGTAGGCCAACAAGAAGCTCTGTTACATCATTTAATGGTATTTATTTGTCTACCAGCAGTACCAATGCCAAGATTTCAAAGAACAGGATACATGATCCCTACGCTGCTGTCGTAACATCAACTACTGTTACCAATGGCGTTTCCCTAAGCAGTTGTGATGCAACTTTGGGCAACGAGAACATAGTTAGCAATAACCTGGTATATAATTGCAAGAGCAATGGCGCCATCAATGCCTTCAATCATAGTGGGTCAGATTATGTAAAATATTATCACAATACAGTTTCGTTGGATGACCAGGCTTCTACGGTGTCAAGTAGTTCGTCAACCAGTGGGCTCTCTAGCAGTTCCGATGACATAGGCGTTGAGTTCAAAAATAACATCATCACCATCACCCGTTCCGGTTCCTCTATCCGCAGGGGATACACATTGTCAATGTCCTCAGCAGTAAACTTTCAATGCGATTATAACGTGCTGTATGTGAATGGAACAGGCGGCACCAATAGTATTGGGTTATTCAATAGCATAGAATATGCTACACTTACAAGTTGGAAAACTGCTAACTCCAACGCCTACGACCAGCACAGCAAAAGCATTGATCCAGTATATGCTAATGCATCCAGTGGTGACTATGCTCCAACCGAGCAAACCATTAATGGCATTGGATTGAACCTTGGCTTCACAACAGATATTAATGATGTTGCCCGTGTGGTTGCGGCCCCAGACCCCGGTGCTGTTGAATTTGGAAACAATGCATGTACAACACCGCCCAATGCAGGAACTGCAACTGTAAATGTTACAGCAGCAGTTTGTCCGGGCACGCCCATTTTATTAAACCTGATCAATAATACAACAGGCGTTGGGCAGACCTATCAATGGCAGAGTTCAGCAACAATCGCTGGGACCTATACCAATGTGAGTGGACTATTGTACACAACTGATTTTAATACAACTGCACCCGTAGCAGCGGTTTATTACCGTTGTGCAGTTACATGTGGTGGAAACACCCAATATTCTGTGCCTGTGCAAGTGGACGTGCCATTGCCTTTTTCAGGTACTTATACCATTAATTCCGGTGTAGCAACTGGAGGTGGCAATTTCCAAACATTTGCCGATGCCTACAACGCCATGAAATGCACCATTGGTGGTCCTGTGGTATTTAATGTTGTGGCGGGCACTGGCCCATACAACGAGCAGTTGATTATTCCACAAATAACTGGCATGTCTGCCACCAATACAGTAACCATCAATGGTAATGGTGCAACAATTTCCTTTACATCCACGAATACAAATGAACGTGCTGTTATCAAATTGGATGGGGCAGATTATGTAACCATCAACAACCTTGTTATACAAGCTGCTGGAACAACTTCATCGCAATACGGATATGGTGTGCAATTGTTGAACAACGCAGATAACAACACCATCAACAATTGTACGATTAGCACCAATACCACACTTACCTCAACAAACTATTCCGGCATCATAGTGAACAGTGCGGCAACTGGTACCGCTACCACAAAAGGCAATAGCCAATGCGATAACAACACCTTCTCCAATAATATCATTACTGGGGGCTACGCAGGCATCTCCTTAATTGCCAATAGTGCCACTTACCAGATAGCTGGAAACAAAATCACCAACAACGTAGTGTCTGACTTTTATACCTATGGTATCTACATTGACGGTAATAATGGAACCTTGATTGAAGGCAATGAAGTGCACCGGTTGTCAAGAGGTGCATCCATCACAACATTTTATGGCATCAACCTCTCTGATTCAAGTGTGAACATTAAAGTGTCAAAGAACAAGATACATGACCCATTTGCAACAACCGTATCAAGTACAGCCGCAGTTTATGGTATAAGGTTGGCAGATTGCGATGCATCTAGTGGCAATGACAACATTATCAGCAACAATGTTATGTACAACTTTGCCAATGCAGGTACACAGAATGCCATCTTGAATAATGGCTCTGATTACAGTAAGTACTACCACAACACCATCTCCTTGGATGATGTTACCGCATCTTGTACCAGTTGTGCTACAAGGGGTTTATATGTGCAGAATGCAACCACACTGGGTATAGATTTCAGGAACAATATCATTACCATAAGCCGTGGTGGCACTGGGGAAAGGGAAGCATTGTATTTCGTACCTACCAGCGTAGCTGCCTACACAATTAACAACAATGTGTATTACCTTGTTTCATCGGCAACCATCAACGAAGTTGCACATGTAGGCACTGCATCCTATGTTGCATTGGCAGATTGGCAGGCAATTGGAAAAGATGTGAATGGTGCATCAGCCGATCCACAATACACCAGCGTATCTTCGGGTGATTTAAAACCGCTTGCTACCGCCATTGATAACAAGGGAACACCAGTGGGAATAACCACGGATATTTTGGGTATGGGAAGGGGTACAGTATCTCCTGATGCGGGTGCCTATGAATTTGGTACGGTAGTCCCCATTACCTTGTTAAGCTTCAAAGGGGAGAAGCAGGGAGCCATCAACAAACTGGAATGGACCACCTCAACCGAGATAAACAATGCAGGCTTCGAACTGCAACGCAGTGCAGATGGTACCAGCTTCAGCCAATTGGCCTATATGGCCAGCAAGGCGGTGAATGGCAACAGCAATAACCAGCTTACCTACAGCATCAATGATGTGAGACCATTATTGGGCAATGGCTATTATAGATTGAAACAAGTGGACAAGGATGGCAAGTCATCCTATTCATCCGTTGTGTTGCTGAAAGGCAGCAAGCCAACCAGCCTAACCATCAGCAGCGTTTACCCCAACCCATCTGTGAAGGAACTGAACATGGTGCTGCTGTCCCCGATAGCAGATGATGTGAAGATTGTGGTAACAGATATAACAGGTAAAGTGCTGCTGCAAAAGGCAGTGATTGTGTCACAGGGTGACAACAAGGTACAATTGAATGTACAGTCATTGAGCCAAGGCACCTACATCGTAAAAGCAGTATGCAGCAATGGCTGCGAAACTGCGGTGCACAGGTTTGTGAAGCAATAGGAACCGTTTTTCTTATGTATAAATGCCTAATCTGTGTTATTTTAACCAATAACCTTGGATTAGGCATTTATTTTTTTGGTAGTAACAGCCTTTTTGCAATAATTTCACGACGAACAGAGATTTCCGTAACGTCCCCCATTCAAAACTAAGATGCAAGTTAAATTTAATTTCTATCATAGCTCCCCTGCCGAATGGGCATCTGTTCCTATGCCTCCCTTTTTAGTATAATTGACCTTTCGTATAAGCAGTTGCTTGCCTAATTGTAAAGATTTTTTTGTTTACCCCCAACTAACTAATGATTATGAGAAGAATTTACGCAGTTCCTTTGTTGGCACTTATGGCTTTGTTGTTTGCCAGCATTTCTGCAAAGTCACAAAACCTCGGTTTTGAAGCAGCCTCGGCCACACCTCCTACCAACTGGACAGTGGTAACCCTGGTTTGGAGCAACAATACAGATGCTACCTATGTAAGAACTGGCAGCAAGTCAATGACAGTTACCGATCCTGCAACCTCTGGTTCAACTGCAGGAAATACAAGTGGTTTCACAACTACGGCTGCTGCTGGCAGTTACATTATTACCATTGGGTGGGGCAAGTCAAATACAGCAAGCAACGCTGCATTTTATTTGGGGTACAAAAACTCAGCAGGAACCAACACACTCAATCCATCAACCACCACTACGCCACCTGCGGCTTACCAGTTGAACAATACAACTTGGACAAGAATAGCTTCTGCTTCTGCTGCAACGGTTGCCGCTGGTAGCTATGGACCTGCCATAAGGGCCTTTAGGGTGGCATCAACTACGGGTACCGTGGTTTACATGGATGATTTTATCACCTATGCAAGTCCTTCCAACGTGCCTGATTTAACGGCACCTAATCCAGCAACAGGTGTTTCCCTTGCAGGAAACTCACTTAGCTGGACCAATGGGTCAGATAATGGTGCACCAGCTTCCGGTATTGGTGGAGTGGTAATCCTAAGGGGCGATGGCATATCCCTTGCTGCCCCTACATTAAATGACCAGGGAATGTACAGTGCCACCAATGGTGCTGCTGGAACAAGTTCATTTGTACAGGGCGGGGTAACCTGGACTGTGCTTGCAGATATTGCTGGAAGTGCAACAACTACTTATACAGATGCCACCGCCTCAGGCGGACCTTACACATACGCTATTTTTATGCATGACCTAGCATATAATTATTCAACAGGCGTTACAGCAGGTGTTTCTTCCCCATGTACCACTCCTCCAACAGCGGGAGCAAGCACAGTTAACCCTTCAACAGCCGTATGTGCTGGCACTAGTAGGGCATTGGGCTTAACAGGCAACAGTTTCGGTACAGGTCAATCTTACCAATGGCAGAGTTCATCAACACTTGCAGGATCATATTCAAATGTGGGTACTTCTTCTTCCGGTTCTGGTTTAACGGTTAACCCCACTGTAACTACCTATTACCGTTGTGCAGTAACCTGCGGTGCATCAACAGTTAATGCTGCACCAGTGGAAGTACTTGTCAACCCTGCATTGCCTGCTGGCACTTATACTATCAATTCGGCACAACCAACAGGCGGTACCAATTACCAAACATTTGCAGATGCAATCAATGGTTTGGGTTGTGGCATTGCTGGTCCAATTGTATATAACGTAGCACCCGGCACCTATAATGAGCAGGTAACTATACCGCAAATAGCAGGTGCATCGGCTACCAATACCATCACATTCAATGGTAACGGTGCCACACTGGATTTTGGTGCATTGGCCACTACGGCTTTACGAAGTGGTATCACCTTAAATGGTGCTGACCATATCATCATTGACAGTCTCAATATCAATGGCTCTGCAGGTACCTTTGCATGGGGCATCACGTTGACCAACCAAGCGGACAGCAATATTATCAGGAAGTGCAACATCAATATAGGTAACCTTACTGCTACCACCACTAACTTTATTGGCGTGGTATTGAACGGTTCCGTATCAGCAGTAACCACCTCTGGTAATAATGCCAACGGTAACCTGTTTGACAGGAACACGATTGTTGGGGGTTACTATGGTTTCTATGCGTATGGTAATTCGTCGTCCAGCAATCTTGATAACAAATTCACCAACAACATTATTCAGGACATGTATGCTTATGGGGTATATATGCTGTACCAAAGCAATACAGTTATTAGCAAGAATGATATTTCGAGACCAACCAGAACAAGTTCCACAACAGTTGCCGGCGTATATGCAAGCACCAGTTGTGTGGGCATACTAATTGAGAAGAACAGGATACACAACCTATTTGATGCACTTGCTACCAGCACTTCTGCTGCCTACCCAATTTATATAAGCACAGCAGGTACGGCAACGCAGGTAAACCGCATAGAGAATAACTTGATTTACAATATCAACAGTGCCACATCGGGAGCTGTTTATGGTATCTATGGCACTGCCACATCCTACAGTTACTGGAACGTTTACCACAACACCATTATTCTTGACGAGCCTTCCTCAACAACCGGAACAACTTACGGTATCTACCTGTATGGGGCGGCAGGCGTAAACATCAAGAACAATATTGTATCAATAGCAAGGGGCGGAACAGGTACGAAATACTGCCTGTACTACAGTACGGTAGGTGTTGCCTCATCCAACAACAATGTATTATTGATGACAAGCACAGGCGGCACAACCAATAGCATTGGTTACTACAATGCGGGCTATGCAACATTGGGTGCATGGCAAGCTGCAAACGCTGCAGTATATGACCAGCAGAGCATTAGCACCGATCCATTATTCGTAAGTGCTGGCACTGGCGACTATACACCTTCTGCCGTGCCTGTAAACGATATTGGTGCCAATGTAGGTGTCACTACAGACATACTGAATAATGCAAGAAGCTCCAACCCTGATCCGGGTGCCTATGAGTTTAGTTTAGGAGCCTGCACAAACCCACCAACACCGGGTACAGCAATTAGCACACAAAACATTACCTGCTCAGGTGTTCAATTTACATTGGATTTAATTGGCAACAGTGTAGGAGCTAACCAAACCTACCAGTGGCAGTCGTCTCCCAATGACCTTGCCCCCTGGACAGATGTTGGGACAGCCTCAACCGTTGCCAACTACACAACTAGCCAAACTTCCTCCAAGTATTACCGCTGTGCCGTGAAATGCGGTACGGGTACAGTTGTTTATTCAACAAGTGTATTCGTAAATACGCCTGCAGCAGTATCGGGCATCTTTACTATCAACGGTACGCAGCCAACTAGTGGCAACAGTTTCCAAACTTTTGCAGAAGCCATGAACTACATTAAATGTTCAATCGGCGGCCCTGTTGTCTTCAATGTTGCACCGGGCACAGGTCCGTACAATGAGCAGGTAATCATCCCTCAAATTACCGGAGCATCGCCAACCAACACGGTTACCATCAACGGTAATGGGGAAACACTTACCTATACATCCGCCAATACGGCTGAACGTGCCGTGCTTAAATTGAATGGTGCCGATTATTTCATTATCAATAACCTCCACATCATTGCACCGGGCACTGCAACAACCGAATACGGTTATGGTATCCAGTTGGTAAACGATGCGGACAGCAACACCATTGCCAACTGCGTAATCGATATCACACAAGCCCCTGCCACTGCTGCCTCCACAAGCTTTGCGGGTATTGTTGTAAACTCAACTGCTGCAACTACACCACTTGCTACGGGAGACAGCAAATGCGACAAGAATACCATTATCAACAATACCATCACTGGCGGGTATGTTGGTATATCGCTTGTCGCTAGTGGTACCACTTCTATCATTAACCAGAATAAAGTACTAAAGAACATTATCAGTGAATTTTATACTTATGGTGTCTATGCAAATGGCAATACCAATTTACTGGTTGACAGCAATGAAGTCAGCAGGCCAACCCGTTCAAGTGTTATTGCGTTTAATGGAATCTACTTCACAGGTGTAAGCACCAACTCAACCGTTTCAAGAAACCGCTTACACGATCCATTTGGCGGTGCATTAGCATCTACTACCTTAGCAGCCCCCATCTATTTTACTACTTGTGATGCAACTGCTGGAAACGAGAACACCGTTGCAAATAACTTAGTATATAACATGTTCGGTGGAACAGGCAACCATAATGGCTTCCTCAACAATTCATCCGATTATGTAAAGGTTTACCACAATACCTTCTCCTTGGATGATATCTCAGCTTCATGTGCATGCCCTGCAAGGGGAATCTATGTGCAAACAACAACAGTAGCTGGCCTTGATATCAGGAATAATATTATCTCCGTAAGCCGTGGTGGAACAGGTGAGAAACAGGGCATCTACTTTGAACCGACCAGTGTGTCAACCTACACTTTGGACAACAACAACTACTTCATGAACGGCAGTGGCGGCACGCAGGAAGTGGGCCATATAGGCACCACTGGTTACACAACATTAACAGCATGGCAAACGGCTACTTCAAAAGAGGCAAACTCCAAGGATATGGACCCATTGTTTGCAAACATTTCAACAGGTGACTTCAAGCCATTGTCTTCCGTTATAGATAATATGGGCGTACCGGTTGGTATTGCCAATGACATCAACGGTGCAGCAAGGAGCCTTGTAACACCGGATGCAGGTGCCTACGAGTTCAGCAATTTCACCGCAGGCATAAACATGGGAGCTGAGGCACTTGTTTCACCAGCCGCTTCTTCAACAGGTTGTTATGGTGCTGCAGAAACGGTAACTATTAGGATAAGGAACAGCAGTTCGGCAATGCACAACTTTGTTACCAATCCTGTTACAGTAAACGTAAACGTTACTGGGCAAGTTACACAGAACTTGAGCGTGGTGGTGAATACCGGTACATTGGCAAGCAGTGACATATTGAACGTGTCCATGCCTGCAACCTTGAACATGTCTGTAGCTGGCACTTATACATTCAATGCAAGCACCTCTTTGACTGGTGATGCAAACACAGCCAATGATGCAATGCCATCAGCTAGCAGGACAAAAGTTCTTGGAAGTGCGGGTGCAGTTGCTGTTGCACCAAATAATTACTGTATCGTTGGTGGCAAGCCTGTACTTTCAACAGTGGGTGCAACGGGTTATTCCAGCCTGCAATGGCAACAAAGTTCATTGCCAACTACTGGTTTTGTGGACATTGCATCTGCCACCACAAATCCTTATACACTCACAACCAATGCAACCCAAACTACCTACTATCGATTAATGGTTACATGTGCATCCAACCGGGTGGATTCATCTGTTGCAATGCTCACTTTCAGTAACCCATCTGTTGTATCTACCACTCCACGTACACGTTGTGGTGCTGGTGTTGTTAACCTTGGTGCAACACCAAGTGCGGGTGCAACAATTAGTTGGTACACTGCTTCCACTGGCGGCTCACCTTTGACATCAGGTAACACATTTACTACGCCTAGCATCAGCAATACCACTACCTATTATGCAGGAGCCAATAATGGTGGAAGCACAGCCTATGTGGGCAAGTATGGACTTGAATCCGATGCAAATGGTACTGGTGGGGGCTTGGCTTCCTATATTAACTTTGATGCTACATCTGACTTTGTTTTGAAGACTGTTGATTTATTCCCCTATGCAACCACTGCAGGTACCTCAGGAACAATAACGATAGAACTGAGATCCTCAACAGGTGCATCATTGATGACCAAAACAGTCAATGTCACGGGAGCGGGTAGCACAGTTGCCACTACAACCAGGAATACAGTTGCCCTTGACTTTCCAGTAACAGGTGGTGCAAGTTACCGCTTGGGTGTAACGGCTTGGACTGGTGCAACGAACCTATTCAGGGACGGTACCAATGTTGTATATCCTTTTACACTGTCAGGTGTTGTCAATATTCCAAGTTCGTCCTTGGCCCCTTATTATTACTTCTTCTATAATTGGCAGGTATCCACTGGTTGCGAAAGTGCAAGGACCGCAGTGGTAGCCACCGTTGACAATACCCCGGGTTGCTCAGCAGTCCCCATTATCTTGTTAAGCTTCAAAGGGGAGAAGCAGGGAGCCATCAACAAACTGGAATGGACCACCTCAACCGAGATAAACAATGCAGGCTTCGAACTGCAACGCAGTGCAGATGGTACCAGCTTCAGCCAATTGGCCTATGTGGCCAGCAAGGCTATTAATGGCAACAGCAATAGCCAGCTTGCCTACAGCATCAATGATGTGAAGCCATTATTGGGCAATGGCTATTATAGATTGAAACAAGTGGACAAAGATGGCAAGTCATCCCATTCATCCATTGTGTTGCTGAAAGGCAGCAAGCCAACCAGCCTGGCCATCAGCAGCGTTTACCCCAACCCATCTGTGAAGGAACTGAACATGGTGCTGCTATCCCCAATAGCAGATGATGTGAAGATTGTGGTAACAGATATAACAGGTAAAATACTGCTGCAAAAAGCGGTGACTGTTGCACAGGGTGACAACAAGGTACAATTGAACGTGCAGTCATTGAGCCAGGGCACCTACATCGTGAAAGCAGTATGCAGCAATGGCTGCGAAACTGCGGTGCACAGATTTGTGAAACAATAGGAACCGTTTTCTTATGTATAAATGCCTAATCTGTGTTATTTTAACCAATAACCTGGGTTAGGCATTTATTTTTTTGGTAGTAACAGCCTTTTTGCAATAATTTCACGACGAAACAGAGATTTCCGGAACGTCCCCCATTCAAAACTAAGATGCAAGTTAAATTTAATTTCTATCATAGCTCCCCTGCCGAATGGGCATCTGTTCCCATGCCGCCTTTTTTATTATAGCTACCAGGGCTAATAACTTGGACTACTGAATGGTAAGGTGTTTATAAATATTGTCGCTTACTTTTTTCTATTTCATTTTTTTGACTTTCAAATATTAAATCAAAACAAACTGTTATGACAAAATTTTTTACTTATTGCATGGCAACAATGTTGTTTTTGTTTGCTGCAACAAATTTTGTATCTGCACAAACAGTACAGATAGGGACAGGAACCCAGGCACCGTTGACAAATGGAGCTATATATTCTCCAATTTGTAAGTTTAGCGGTACGGGAAATCCATTTTCCCGTTGTAATATTTTGTACACTGCTGCGGAGTTGAGTGGTCAAGGAATCACAACTGGGGCTTCTATTGAAAAACTGGCTTTTTATAAAATAGGTACTGGTTCAAGTACGGCACCGTTCTCGCTTAAAATTTATATAAGAAACTCCACCACCACAGCCCCCTTGGTTGTAGGTACTGCTTGGTCAACTATTGTCAGTTCATATTCATTATGTTATTCCACTACAACCCAAAATATAAGTGCTGCAACAGGTTGGGTTGAATTTCCCTTAACTACCTCATTCATCTACACTGGTGGAAACATAGAAATAGCTTTGGATAGTGAATCCCCTTCCGGCTCAACAGGCTCTTATGATTGGCAATACACGCCTGGGTTTGCTGATTATATTCTTGGGTATGTTGGCAGTTCTGCAGGAGCCACACTAAGTGGAACAGTTACCAATTACAAACAGAGGGCCAATATTCAAATAACTTATATTCCGGGCAGCCCTTGTACCACACCACCAACAGCAGGCAATGCAGTTTCCAATAAAACCAATGTTTGTGCCGGCGAAAATTTCAATCTTTCATTATCGGGCAATAGTTCAGGAAGCGGGCAAACTTATCAATGGCAAAAAGGCAATACTGCTACAGGCCCGTGGACAGATATAGGTTCACTATCTACAAGCCCTAGCTATAATGCAGCAACCCAGTTTGGTTCGTCTTTTTATCGTTGTAATGTTATATGTAATGGTAATTCGCAATATTCAAGTGCGGTAGAAGTAACTTCCCCCTCACTAATCAATGGTACATTTACAATCAATAATGCTCAACCAACTGGTGGAAGCAATTTTCATAGTTTTGCAGATGCCGTATCTTTCATATCATGCGGAATAAATGGACCTGTAATATTTAATGTAGCATCCGGCACCTACAATGAACAGGTAACCATTTCTCAAATAGGTGGCACATCAACTACCAATACCATTACATTCAATGGCAATGGAGCCACACTTGATTTTAGTGCATTGGCCACTACGGCTTTACGAAGCGGTATTACCTTAAACGGTGCAGACCATATCATCATTGACAGCCTTAATATCAATGGCTCCAATGGCACATTTGCATGGGGCATCATATTGACCAACCAAGCAGATAGTAACATTATCAGGAAATGTACCATCAACATTGGCAACCTTACTTCCACCTCTACCAACTTTATGGGTGTGGTGCTGAATGGTTCAACCACAGCAACGGCTACCTCTGGTAATAATGGTAACGGTAACTTATTTGATAGGAACACCATCCTAGGTGGCTATTATGGCTTCTATGTATATGGTAGCTCATCAGCTAGCAACCTCGATAACAAGTTTACCAACAACATCGTTCAGGATATGTATGCTTCTGGCGTGTACATGTTGTACCAAAACAATACCCTTGTCAGCAAGAACGACTTTTCAAGGCCCACCAGAACAACCAGTACCACAGTTGCAGGCGTGCAGATAAGCACGACTTGTGCAGGTGTATTGATTGAGAAAAACAGGATACATAATCTTTTTGATGCACTGCCTACCAACACCTCTGCTGCCTATCCAATTTATATAGGTACATCAGGCACTGCAGCACTGGTAAACCGCGTGGAAAACAACCTGATTTACAATATCAATAGTGCCACTTCAGGAACGATATATGGTATTTATGGTACTGCAACATCCTACAGTTACTGGAACGTTTACCATAACACCATTATCCTTGACTATGCCACCACAACAACAGGTACAACCTATGGTATCTACCTGTATGGAGCAGCAGGCGTGAATATCAAGAACAATATAGTGGTAATTGGAAGGGCAGGTACAGGTACAAAATATTGCTTGTATTACAGCACTGTGGGTGTTGCCTCATCCAATAACAACGTACTTATCAATAACAGTACGGGTGGTACCACCAATAGTATCGGTTACTTCAATGCAGGCTCTGCAACCTTGGCCGCATGGCAAGCAGCCAACTCGGCGGTATATGACCAGCAGAGCACAGGTGCTGACCCTCTGTTCCTCAACAGTGCTTCAGGTGATTATACACCTTCAGCAGTGGCCGTAAATGATATTGGCAGCAATGTGGGCGTTACTACGGATATTCTCGACATCGCAAGAAGCTCCAATCCTGACCCCGGTGCCTATGAGTTCAGTTTGGGTGCATGCACAAACCCGCCAACACCGGGAACGGCAATTACCTCACAGGGCATTACCTGTTCGGGCATCCAATTCACACTGGATCTCATTGGCAACAGCGTGGGTGCAGGCCAAACCTACCAGTGGCAGTCGTCGCCCAATGACCTTGCCCCTTGGACAGATGTTGGAGCAGCATCAACCGTTGCCAACCTCATAACCAGCCAAACCAGTAGCAAATACTACCGTTGTGCCATAAAATGCGGCACAGGTGCAGTTGTCTATTCAACAAGTGTCTTGGTAAATACACCTGCAGCAGTATCGGGCATCTTTAATATCAACGGTACGCAGCCCACTGGTGGTAGCAACTTCCAGACCTTTGCAGAAGCAATAAACTACATCAAATGTTCAATCGGTGGTCCTGTTGTCTTCAATGTTGCACCGGGCACGGGTCCCTACAATGAACAGGTAATCATTCCTCAAATTAGCGGTACATCTTCCATCAATACTGTTACCATTAACGGTAATGGGGAAACACTTACCTATACCTCTACAAACACCGCTGAACGTGCAGTACTTAAATTGAATGGCGCTGACTATTTTATTATCAATAACCTGCATATCATTGCACCGGGAGCTGCTGCAACTGAATATGGTTACGGTGTGCAACTGGTAAACGATGCAGACAGCAACACCATTGCCAACTGCGTAATTGATATCACACAGGCCCCTGCCACTGCTGCGTCAACAAGCTTTGCAGGCATAGTGGTAAACGCGGCGGCTGCCACATCCCCTATTGGAACAGGTGACAGCAAATGTGACAAGAACACCTTCATCAATAATACCATCACTGGTGGTTATGTTGGCATTTCACTTACGGCCAATGGAGCGACCAACGTCATTAACAGCAATAAAGTGTTGCGAAATAGCATTAATGAATTTTACACCTATGGCATTTATGCAAATGGCAACAACAATTTGCTGGTTGACAGCAATGAAGTCAGCAGGCCCACACGCTCTAGCGTTAATACCTTCAATGGTATTTACTTTACAGGTGTAAGTACCAATTCAACAGTCTCCAGAAACCGTGTACACGACCCATTCGGCGGTGCCATGGCGTCCACAACGGCGGCTTTTGCCATTTACTTTACAGGCTGCGACGCAACTGCTGGCAACGAGAACATTGTTGCAAACAATTTAGTATATAATATGTTTGGTGGTACGGGCAACCACAATGGCTTCCTGAACAGTTCATCGGATTATGTGAAGGTTTACCACAATACCTTCTCACTGGATGATATTTCAGCCTCACCGTCATGTGCCACCTGCAATGCAAGGGCCATCTATATTGCTACTACAACAGTTGCTGGTTTGGATATCAGGAACAATATTGCCTCCGTGAGCCGCAACGGAACAGGGGAGAAACAGGGTATCTACTTTGAACCAACCAGTGTGTCAAGCTATACTTTGGACAACAACAACTACTTCATGAACGGCAGTGGCGGCATACAGGAAGTGGGCCATATAGGCACCACTGGCTATGCAACACTGGCAGCATGGCAAACGGGAACCTCAAAAGAAGCAAACTCCAAGGACATGGATCCATTGTTTGCCAATATTGCAACAGGTGACTTCAAGCCATTGTCTTCAGTAATTGATAATATGGGTGTGCCTGTTGGCATTACCACAGATATCAATGGTGCAGCAAGAAGCCTTGCAACACCGGATGCAGGGGCCTACGAATTCAGCAATTTCACCGCAGGTGTCAACATGGGGGCCGAGGCACTTGTTTCGCCAGCAGTATCTGCAGCCGGCTGCTATGGGTCCGCAGAAACTGTTACCGTTAGGATAAGGAACAGCAGTGCATCCGCACACAACTTTGTTACCAATCCTGTTACGGTAAATATAAATGTTACTGGTGCAGTAGTACAGAATTTCAACGTAGTAGTAAATACCGGCACTTTGGCCAGCAGCGGCACATTAAATGTATCTGTGCCTACACCATTAAATATGTCGACCCCCGGAACCTATACCTTCAATGCAAGCACTTCATTAACAGGGGATGCCAATACAAGCAACGATGCCATGGGAACGGCAAACAGAACCAAAGTGTCACTTGATGCTGGTGCTGTTGTTGCAAACCCACCAGGTTATTGCACCACAGGCAGCACACCTACATTAACAGCTACAACAGCAGCTACGGGCAATACCGGTATCCAGTGGCAGCAGAGCACCACTACTGGAACTGGTTTTACCAATATTCCGGGAGCAGTTGCCTCTCCATATACGGTTGGCACTGCCATCACGCAAACCATGTATTACAGGTTGAATGCCGTATGCGGTACCGCTATTGCCTCATCAGCAGAAACAGTGGTAATGGTGAGCAATCCCCAAATTGTTGGCACCACCCCACGTACCCGTTGTGGTGCTGGTGTTGTTAACTTAGGTGCAGCAGCAAGTGCAGGAGCCACTGTAAATTGGTATGATGCCCCTACTGGCGGCAACCTTTTAACAACAGGCAATTCATACACAACACCAAGTATTGCTGCGAATACCACTTATTATGTATCGGCTACAGGTGGGAGCAGTTCACAAAGCTTCCATGTTGGTTACACATCAACGGCCAACTATAGCTTCCTGTCACAAAATGTTGGATGGGGCTTTATGTTTACGGCCAACACAAACTGCACGCTGGAAACAGTAACAGTATATCCTACTGGTACAGGAACCATTTCCATAAAAGTGCTTGATGTATCAAACAATATCCTTTTCAGTGGTCCAGTTACCAATATAACAGGAACCGGTGCAAGCACACCAGTCGTTGTTCCTGTTGGGGCAATACTTACGCCGGGCAACTACAAATTGGGCATGGCTTCCACAGGCGTTACCAATTTGGGTAGCCAGGCTACAGGAGGCACTTTTGCCTATCCATTTGTATCGGTTCCTTTAACCATTACATCTGGTAGCCAAGGTACGGGTGCAGTGGCAGGTGTCTATTATTGGTTGTATGATTGGGTAGTAAGTACAGGTTCTGTTTGTGAAAGCAGCCCAAGGACCGCAGTGGTAGCCGCCGTTGACAATACCCCTGGCTGCTCAGCAGTCCCCATTACCTTGTTGAACTTCAAAGGGGAGAAGCAAGGTGCCATCAACAAGCTGGAATGGACCACTTCAACGGAGATAAACAATGCGGGCTTCGAATTGCAACGCAGTGCAGATGGTGTGAACTTCAGCCAATTGGCATATGTAGCCAGCAAGGCTATTAATGGCAACAGCAATAGCCAGCTTGCCTACAGCATCAATGATGTGAAGCCATTATTGGGCAATGGCTATTATAGATTGAAACAAGTGGACAAAGATGGCAAGTCATCCCATTCATCCATTGTGTTGCTGAAAGGCAGCAAGCCAACCAGCCTGGCCATCAGCAGCGTTTACCCCAACCCATCTGTGAAGGAACTGAACATGGTGCTGCTATCCCCAATAGCAGATGATGTGAAGATTGTGGTAACAGATATAACAGGTAAAATACTGCTGCAAAAAGCGGTGACTGTTGCACAGGGTGACAACAAGGTACAATTGAACGTGCAGTCATTGAGCCAGGGTACCTATATCGTAAAAGCGGTATGCAGCAATGGTTGCGAAACTGCGGTACACAGGTTTGTAAAGCAGTAAACAGCATATTGAAATAAATGGAACGGGTTGCCTTATTGCAAGGCAACCCGTTTTGTTTTGTGAAATTGTTTAGACGTTTGAATGTTACGAGATATGAATTAATAAACACTGTCAGCCTGGGCCTGTCGAAGGCAATTGCTAAAATTAACCCAATTGGAATTTTTGCAGTACAAAACAGGCCATTTCTCGGGTGTTGTTCGAGTGTTGTTCGCTCCTTCCTCGCTTCACCTTCGGGTGCACCCGAAGCCAACCCGAACAAGGGGCGAAGAGGGAGGGAAGGAGAAGCGAAGAAGCTGGCATGAAAGGCTGGTCTTCGCAGCCAATAATTTAATCTCCCCGAATAGAAAATCTCTGTAACTTCAAACCTTACCTTACCAAGTATGTTTTATCACAGTTCGCCACTGGAATGGGTTTCGGTACCCATGCCTCCTTTTTTGTTTTGATAAATAAAAACTATTGACCAATGATTGATTTTCATTGGTCAAATACATACTGCTTCCTGATTTCCCCATATATTTTAAACTAACTGTTATGACTCCATTTTACACTTGCAAGCGTAAATTGTTATTCTTTGCCTGCTTAATTGCCATGCTTTTTGTTGTTGAGACAAATGGTATCCGGGCCCAGACCACTTTGGCCACCCCCATACCAACAGGTCTTGTTTATTACTCGGATACCGATCCCGGTGTGATTGTATTTGGTGTAAGGAACAACAATTCCACCCCCATTATAGTTACCAACCTTTCAAGCTATGTGGAAGTGGGCTATGGGGATGGCACATACAATTTATGGTACCACCCCACGATAGTTACTGGTGCCCCAACACAAGTAACAGCTGCAAATGGCTGGGTACTTGCCGCACCTCCGGGAACCATAACCGTAACCGCAGCCGGGGTTGTTCCTATCCTTTCAGGACTTAATGTTACCATCCCTGCAAATACAACCTACCGCTTTGCCTTGCAATGCCCTATTAAAGGTCCTTTTTATGGAACAGCAGGTTCCACTGGCACTGTTATAACAACAGGGGGCGTTGATTTGTACATGCAAAACAGTGCCACCAGTCCAACTTATGCAGGGGCTTTTTCTGCAGCACCTGCAAATACACCAAGAAGCTTTTTTGGCAGCATCACTTTTGTCCCCGGCAATACATGTACAGTTCCACCAACAGCAGGAAATGCTGTGCTGGTTAATAATACAAGCAATAGGGTTTGTGCAGGTAGCAGTTTTATCCTGGACCTTGCAGGCAATACGATTGGTACGGGACAAACATACCAATGGCAATCATCGCCCAATAATACCGCTTGGACCAATATTGGTTCTGCAACAGCAACACCAACATTTACCACTACCCAAACGGCAACCACCTATTACAGGTGTGCAGTTACATGCGGGGCCAGTACGGTAAACTCCTCATCTATCCAAGTAACCCATTCCTTGCAGTTGGCCGGAACATATACCATTGATAATACACAGGGTACTGGGGGAACCAATTTCCAAAGTTTCACTGATGCGTTTACTGCGTTGTCGTGCGGTGTTACCGGTGCGGTTGTTTTTAATGTAGCTGCTGGGCAAACATTTACAGAAACACCGCCTGTGTTGAATGCAACGGGTACATCAACAAATACCATCACATTCAAGAAGAACGGTTCAGGAGCGAATCCCGTAATCGTTCCTTCAACACCGGGAACAATTGCGTCTTCAACAACCATAGGCACCAATGGTGATGGTATCATAACCATTAATGGGGGTGACTATATAACATTTGACGGAATTGATTTGACAAGCAATTTTTCTTCGGGCGTGGATATGTACGAGTATGGCTATTACTTGAAAAAAGCAACCACAACAGATGCTTGCAAAAACGTTACCATTAAGAACGCAACAATTAATTTAAATAAAGCCACTATCTATTCGTATGGGATTTTTGTTTCCAACAACTCTGGAACAACCACAGCAATCACAGTGGTAAGTACAGGAGGAAGGAGCGAGAATATAAAAATATATGGCAATACGATAATGAACAGTTACGGCGGTATCATGGTGAGGGGATATGTTCATGCAAGCCCCTATGATTTTTATGACCAGAATATAGAAATAGGCGTTGAGGGTGCAAACAATATAGTTGAATTTGGTGGTGGGGCAACGGTTGCCTATGGCATCTACACCATTTACCAGAACAATATTAAGATAGCCAATAATATAGTTACCAGTGCCCCAACTGGCCACACTACCACATTGTATGGCATTTTTGCAACAACAAGTGTCAATGCCAATGGCAGTATTTATAACAATACTGTTACTATTCATGGCAAGGGAACAACAACTTCCATTTATGCTTTATATAGTGAAATGGGCGGAACCGGCACGAATAATACTGTAAGCATATACAACAATTACATAACCAACTGTACTTATACAAGTGCAACAACAGGTAGCATGTACCTGCTTTATATTGGGGGCACCGTTTACAAGGTAAACGCCTATGGAAACAAGCTTACCAACAACAGTTTTTCCCCTACCACTACAGGTTCCATGTATGGCCTGTACCAAATAGGTTCCACGGTTAATGAGGTCCGTATTAATGATAACGTGGTAAGTGGCAACACAAAAACAACAGGTACTACCGGTACGGTTTATTGGCTTTACAACAATACTGTTGGCACTGCCACTTCCTATATATACAATGATACCATAACCAGTAACAGTTCCGTAAGTACCACAGGTATAATGTATGGTATTTACCAAGCTAATGGTTTGGCAAATTATATTTACAAGAACATTGTTAGCGACCTGACATGTACGGCAACCACCACTGGGGGCGTATACGGCATAGCTGCAATTAGCGGTACTGCCAATACCATCTACAATAATTTTATCAGCAACTTAAATGCCCCAACATCCAACAGTGCCACTGATGCTGTAAGGGGTATCAGCCTAACGTCCACAACGGCTACCTCCACCGCCAATGTGTACTTTAATACCATTTACTTAACTGCCAGTTCCAGTGGTGCTGACTTCAATACTTCCGGTATATTCCATACCACCAGTACCACTGCCACCACAGTTGCATTGACCATGAAGAACAATATCATTGTCAACGCATCAACACCCAATGGTGCCGGTTACGCATCTGCTTATAGAAGGTCATCGGGAGCTGCCAATACATTGAACAATTTTGACTTGTCATCCAACAACAATTTGTTCTATGCAGGTAATCCAAGTAATAACCAACTGATCTTTTATGATGGTACGAATGCTGACCAAACCATTTCTGCCTATAAAGCAAGGGTAAGTCCTAGGGAAAGTGCTTCTTTGTCGGAATCGCCCAATTTCTTTAGTGCCCCATTAAACCTGCACATCATCACAGGCATACCAACCCAAATAGAAAGTGGCGGTATCCCTGTTACGGGCATTACTGATGATATTGATGGGAATACGAGGAATACATCAACACCAGATATTGGTGCAGATGAGTTTACAGGTATCAGTGCCGATTTAACTGGCCCTACCATTACTTCAGCACCATTGCCCATAAGTTCTATTTGCATAGAAAGCAAAACAATAACTGCAACCATTGTTGACCCAAGCAACATTAATGTAACAGCGGGTCTTAAGCCAAGGTTATGGTACAAGAAAGAGACCAATGCCGATGCATTGCCTGTAAGCAATACATCCGCTGGCAATGGATGGAAATGGGTAGAAGCATCCAATGCGGTATCCCCTTTCAGCTTCACTTTCAATTTCGCATTGCTAAGTGCCCCATTGGCTGCTGGTGATTCCATATCCTACTTCATTGTTGCACAGGATATGGCAGCTACACCCAATGTGGGCAATAATACCGTAACGTTCAGCAACACACCGGCAAACGTTGCCCTGTCTGCGGCATCATTCCCAACATCAGGTTCCATCAGGGGCTTCAGGATATTGCCACAGCCTACCTCCATTGTTGTTAAAGCCAGCAAAACAGATGTCTGTTCCTCAGGAACAGTTACACTGGATGTGGATGGTGTGGATATAACAGGAGCCAGCTATCAGTGGCAAAGTACCCATCATGGAACCAGTAACTGGGTTGATATAAACACTGCAACCACCGTTCCCTATACGACTGCTGTTATTACAGACAGTACAGATTTCAGGTTAGTGGTTAAATGTGGCGGTTCAGCCATTACCGCTTCACCGTCCAATGTAGTGGCAGTTAATGTAAACAATCCACAGGTAGCGAGCGTAACGGGAGCCACACGTTGTGGAACCGGTTTTGTTTACCTGAATGCAACCCCTAGTGTGGGCACGGATATTAACTGGTATGCTGCTCCTACAGGCGGCTCGCCATTGGGTTCCGGAAATTTGTTTACAACCCCAAGCATCAGTAGTACTACCACTTATTATGCCGCAGCGGGAGTAGGTGGCGGCTTTGCAAATGTGGGGATGCCTGCGGTTATTACCACCAATTCCTCAGGTGGCGGTACAACCAATTTTGGCCTTGTATTCGACGCATTGGTACCCTTTACACTGTATTCCGTTGTTGTGTACCCTGTTAGTGCATCCAGTGCAGCTGGTACCGTTACCATAGATGTGATCAATAGTGCAGGCACAGTGGTGCATACTGCCACAGTCAATGTGGTAGGAAGCCCTTCTGGCACACCTAGTCCACAAACGGTTGCCCTTAACTTCAATATTCAACCAGGTACAAATTATAAATTAAGACCCGGCAGTTTTACGGGCATTACTGGATTGCTGTTTGATCCGGCAGCAGGTGTACCTGCAGGGGGAAACTATGGCTATCCTTTTGTGATACCCGGTGTGCTTTCCATTAATACAAGCACATTAACCGTAGCACCAACCAATACAGCCAGAAATGATTTATATTACTATTTCTACAACTGGCAAGTTTCTGCTGGTTGTGAAGGAACGAGGGTTCCGGTTGTTGCCACTATTTCAACACCTCCTTCGTTGGCTTTATCTGGTAACAAAACAATATGCAATGGGGTAATTGATTCGGTGATGGTTTCATCTGCCGCAGCAAATTTCAATTCCTATACATGGTCACCAACAACCGGATTGTTTACGGATGCAGCCTGTACCATTCCATATACTGGAACCAATGCTTTGAAATTGTATGTCATGAACACGGTTCCTGGCAAAACTGCTTATAAGTGTACGGCTAACAACACCGCTACTTCATGTGCCAATGAAGTGGCAGATACGGTTGTTGTAATGCCTGAGCCTATTGCTGCTGCCAATCCTGCACAGTTTTGTTTAACGGGTAGTGCTGTTTTGTCCATAGCACCATTAACTGATTATGGAAACGGTGTATTGCAATGGCAGGATTCCCCTAATGGCACAACCTATACCAATATTGCCGGTGCGAATGCTGCCACTTATACAACACCTAGCCTAACCAGTACCACTTATTATAAATTACTGCTGAAAGGAACCAATGGGACAGCATGCAGCAACCCGGCTACCACAGTTGTAACGGTTAACAACCCACAAGTAACTGGTACAACCCCTGGAACCCGTTGCGGTGCAGGTAGCGTAAACTTGGGTGCAACAGCATCCACGGGAGCCGGGCTTTACTGGTATGCTGCCAGCACTGGCGGCACAGCTATAGGTTCAGGAAGCCCGTTTGCAACGCCTTCTATATCCGCTACCACTACCTATTATGTAGGTGCCGGTAATGGTGGAAGTTCGCAAACAGCCAACCATGGCTTGCCAACGGTTACCACTGCCACACAGAATTCAGGCTTGTTGTTTAATTTGAATGTGGATGCCACATTGAACTCGATAGATGTTTACACAGTGGGTACAGCCGGCACGGTGACGCTTACACTGCAGAACAGCTCCGGCACACTACTTTACACTTCGCCAATATTCAATGTTGTAGCTGGAACACTTACTACGCCGCAGACGTTGACATTGGACTGGGCAATACCAGCAGGCACTGGTTACCGCATACTGGTTGCAACACATAGCCCTAGCTTGGGTTACCATTCAGGTACTTTCCCAATAGACTTGGGCAATGGTGTTGGCAGTGTAACAACTGGTGCTACTGCAACTGGAACAACCACGTTGAATTATTTTATTTACAATATGAAAACCACCACTGGTTGCACCAGTGCAAGGACCGCAGTAGTTGCCACGGTTGACAATACGCCGGGCTGCTCAGTAGTTCCAATTACCCTGTTAAGCTTTAAGGGGGAGAAGCTGGGAGCAATCAACAAGCTTGAATGGACTACTTCAACCGAGATAAATAATGCAGGGTTTGAACTGCAACGCAGTGCGGATGGCGTAAATTTTAGCCAATTGGCTTATATGGCAAGTAGGGCAGTGAATGGCAACAGCAATAGCCAGCTTTCTTATATTACCAATGATACAAAACCATTATTGGGCAATGGCTATTACCGCTTGAAACAAATAGACAGGGATGGCAAGTCGTCCTATTCATCCATTGTGCTGTTAAAAGGCAATAAGCCAACAGCTTTGACCATCAGTAGCATTTACCCGAACCCATCGGTAAGGGAACTAAACCTGGTATTGCTGTCACCAATGGCAGATGATGTGAAGATTATGGTAACAGACATAACAGGTAAGGTGCTGCTGCAAAAAGCGGTAACTGTTGCACAAGGTGACAATAAGGTACAGTTGAATGTGCAGTCATTGAGTCAGGGCACTTATATCGTGAAAGCGGTATGCGGCAATGGCTGTGAGTCTGCGGTGCACAGGTTTGTGAAGCAATAACTTTATAAATAGCAGAAAAGGAACAGGTTACCCCACAAGGGTAACCTGTTTTGCTTTACATTAAAAAACCATTAAAATTTTATTTTTCCAGATTGAAAATCTTTGTAGCTTTAGCCCTCATTACTGTTTATGCTAGAAAACCGTATCTTTTACCATAGCTCTCCTTCTGAATGGGTATCCGTACCGATGCCTCCCTTTTTGTACTAGCAGTGAAAGCCTTTTTCGTCGGCAATACAGCGAAATGGCTGCTTACATAATCTTGATCATATTCTTTCTTTAATCCCCCGTAAAAAAGCAATACGATGATAAAATTTTACCTGCAATCCATAAGGGTTTTTTTAGTGTGTGCATTGGTGATGCTGCTATGCAAAGCGGCAAATGCACAAACAACCATCAGCACACCCCTATCGGGAAACTACCTGTACAATTCCACAACAGCCGACGGTGCCATTGTTTTTGGAATAAGGAACACCAATGCTACAGACATTACCATTACCAATATTGGCAACTATGTACCTGCAGGTTTTGTGGGCACACTTACACTTTGGAGGCACCAGACAGCCGTTACGGGTGCACCCACAGCTATCAATACAACCAATGGTTGGATTTCTACGGCCACGGCAGCAGTAAACAATACTACCGATGGCTTAATTAATGTTTTTTCCAATGTTAACCTAGTGATACCCGCTGGGGTTACTTATCGGTTTGCGGTTTCTGGCCCCCCAAGTTCACCATTCTATAGTGGTGCCGGCACAACACTGAATACTTATGCTGCTGGTGGTGTTGAAATACTGACGAATGCAAATGTGCTGAGTCCCGGTTATGGCGGTGCCTTTCCTGGCCCTCCAGCCAATACGCCACGTTGTTTTCAAGGTAGTGTAACCTTTAAGGTGAATGCTTCTGGTGTGGCCAACAATGCCAGTGCTTTTGCCATAGTTACACCAGTAAATTTTTGTGCAGGCAGTCAGGAGATAAAAGGAAAAGTGCTAAATAATGGCAACAATATCATCAATAACGTAAAGGTAAATTGGGAAGTGGATGGCGTTTTGCAACCCCAAGTAACCTGGACAACGCCCATAGATATTGCTGGCAGTACAGGTGGCAATGAGGCACTGGTTACATTGGGCAATGTAACTTTTGGCAATGCTGCAAAAAATATACGTGTATGGACTTCCTTGCCAAATGGTGCAGCGGACCCTATTAGTGCAGATGACCAAGTGCAGCAATTGGTAAGGTCCAAGATGAGCGGCACTTATACCATTGGTGGTGCAACTCCTGATTTTGCAACTTTTGCTGAAGCCACTGCCGCCTTGTCGGTGGGGGTTTGCGGGCCAGTTACCATCAATGTTGCAACTGGTACCGGACCTTATACTGAACAGGTGAGCATACCGCTGATTACTGGGGTTTCCGCTACAAACAGGGTTACTTTTAACGGTAATGGCAACACGCTCCAATTTACGCCAGTAACAGCAGCAAGGCATGTACTTAAATTGGAAAATGCAGACTATGTTACCATCAAAAATTTTGAAATAAGGGGCTTGGCCACAGACTTTGGCTATGGCATCCATTTGGCGTATGGTTCGGATAGAGACAGCATTGTTAACTGTACCATTGATATGTCTGCTGTAACCTCCACCACGGCGGCGGCCAGTGCATGTATCGTTGCCTCCAATTCCACTACGGCTGTTTCCACGGCTGGCAACAATGCCAATTACCTTACCATAAAAGACAATATCATTAAAGGTGCCTATCAAGGTGTCATATTGTATGGCAATGCAGATGGTACCGGTGCAGTGGGGAATAAGGTATTGAACAATACCATTACAGACTTCTATGCCAATGGTATGGAACTGAGTGGCAATGACGGTTCACTAGTGGAGGGAAATGATATAAGCCGCATGAACAGGGCAACTGTTGGGGCTTTTGAAGGAATAGAATTGAGTGCAGGAAACAAGAATGTAGTGGTGAATGCCAATAAAATTCATGACACGCATAATGCAGCTACTTCACAAACGGGTACAGCTTATGGCATATTTATAAGTGCATGTGATGCGGTTGCTGGTTCTGAAAACAAAGTAACCAATAACCTTATCTATAATTTCAACAGCAGTAGTACAGGTGCACAATATGGTCTTGGAAATACGGGTTCTGATGGGGTGTTTTATTACCACAATACGGTTGTGCTGGACGGACCGGGTACCACGGGTGTTGCAAGGGGTTTTTACCAAACTACCCTAGCTTCCAATATTAAGTTGGTAAATAATATTTTCAGGATTTCGAGGGCAGGTGCAGGATTGAAATATTGCCTTTATTTTAATACAACTACCTCTTCTATAGTGTCCAATAACAATGTGCTTTATTCTACAGGTGGCATAGGTTCTTTGGGAACAGCAGGTTCAGCAACAATCGCTGATTGGAAAGCGGTTAATGCCGGTGCCTATGACCAGCAAAGCGTTAGTGCAGACCCATTGTTCAATAATGCAGGTACTGGCGACTACACGCCTTTTGAAGCCGGTATCAATAATATTGGTGCAAATATTGGTGTGGCAACTGATATCAAGGGGGCAGCAAGAACGATTGCCTCACCAGACCCCGGTGCATACGAGTTTTCCATTGCGGGCCTGGATGCATCCATCAGTTGGGTATCGCCTGTAATGCCTACCACTGCTGGATTGAAAACGGTGACGGTTAATATCAGCAATGCACAGACAACGCCCATTACAGCCATAAATATTAGCTATACGGATGGCACGGTAACGCAGTCGCAAACATTTACAGGATTGAATATTGCAGCAAGTGCCACACAGCCTTTGTCGTTCACTACGCAATACAATTTAAGTGCAAGTACAAGGATGCGTGCCTATATTACCTCCGTTAATGGCATTACAGATAATAGTCAGGTGAATGACACGACCAGCTTGCAGATATTCTGTTTGCCACTTGCTGGTAACTATACCATTAACAATGCAGCACCGACAGCAGGGCTCAATTTCACTTCATTTACTGATGCGGTCAACCAATTGGTTTGTTCAGGTGTTGGTGGACCTGTTACGTTTACTGTGGCACAGGGCAGTGGTCCTTACACGGAACAAATTACGATACCTGCCATCACTGGTGCATCCAGTGCAAGGAGAATCACCTTCAAGGGCAACCAGAACGTGCTTCAATTTGCACCGGTAACTGCCAATAGGCATGTGATAAAATTGGATGGGGCAGACCATATTGTTATAGATAGCCTGAACGTTACAACTACTGCCACAGACTTTGGTTGGGGTATCCATTTATTGAACGGGGCAGACAGCAATATTATCAAGCATTGTATTGTTGATATTTCTGCAAATACCAATACCACTGAAAGCAATAGTGGGGGCATCGTTTTTTCTGGGTCCACCACTTCTGCGGTAACAGCAGGCAATGCAAATTACAATGTGCTGGACAGCAATACGATTAAGGGAGCCTACAAAGGCATTGCCCTGTATGGTTCAACCACTTCAACTGGGGCTGTGAAGAACCGGATTACCAATAATACGATTCAGGATTTTTACGCTTCTGGAATGGAACTGGTAGGTAATGACAGTACGCTGGTTTCAGGCAATGATATCAGCCGTCCAACTAAGAGTGCCGTAACCACTTTTGCAGGTGTGGAAGTGGGGGCGAACAGCAAGAAGGTAAGGATTACCGCCAATAGGATACATGATACCCACAATGCTGCCACCGTGCAAACAGGTGCAGCCTATGGTGTGTTCCTGAATGCCTGTGATGCAGCAGTTGGCACTGAGAATATCATCACCAACAATTTGATTTATAATTTCAACGCCACTACTACTGGTCTCCAATATGGTTTGTACAATAGTGGTTCCGATGGGGCATATTATTACCACAATACGATTGTACTGGATGGCCCAGGTACAACTGGTACGGCTAGGGGTTTCTATCAAACTACCCTTGCTACCAATATCAAAGTCATGAACAATCTTATCAGCATATCAAGGGCTGGTACGGGATTGAAATATTGCCTTTATTTTAATACAACTACTTCTACCATTGTGTCCAACAACAATGTATTGTACAATACATCCACTGCTGGTGGCATTGGTTCTTTCAGTACTACAGGTTTCACTACGCTTGCCGATTGGAAAACAGCCAATGGCAATGCATATGATCAAGCCAGTGTAAGTGTTGACCCATTATTTGTGAACGCACCGAGCTTTGACTTTACACCATCTGCACCAACGGTTAATGATATAGGTGCCAATGTTGGGGTTGCTACGGATATTTTGGGCAATGCAAGAAGCACCACACCGGACCCAGGGGCTTACGAGTTTGGTTTGGGTGGCTGCACCAATCCTGTTATACCGGGCAATGCAACTGCATCGGAAACAGTGGCATGTTCAGCTAGTGGTTTCACTTTGGATTTAATAGGAAACAGTTCAGGTGCTGGCCAAACCTACCAATGGCAGTCGTCTCCTGACAACAGTGCATGGACGGATATTGGTTCAGTGCAATCCACTGCTCCTTATACTGCTACGCAATCCATTACAACCTACTACCGTTGCGTGGTAAAATGCAGTGCAGGTACCCCAGCCAATTCCACAAGCATTCTGGTAACATCCTATCCATTGGCTTCGGGAACGTTTACCATTAATAACACCATTCCAGCAAGCAGTACCAACTTCCAAACTTTTGGGGCTGCTGTAAGCCGCATTAAATGTGGCATCAACGGTCCTATTGTGCTGAACGTATTAGCCAGTGGTTCATTTAATGAACAGGTAATTCTACCAGCCATACCGGGAACATCCGCTACCAATACCATTACGATTAATGGTAATGGAGCATTGTTGAGCTACCTTTCCACTTCAGGCAATGAAAGGGCGGTTATAAAGTTGAACGGAACGGATTATGTAAAGATTGACAGTTTGAACATTGAGGCTACCGGCTCTTCGGCACTTGAATATGGCTATGGTATACATTTGGTGGACAATGCGGACCACAATACCATTACAAGGTGCAATATCACCACAACATCCACGCCTTTCACTGCCGCATCCACTGCTTTTGCCGGTATTGTCATCAATGCAAGTGCCGCAGGTACGCCTGTTGCCACGGGCAATAGTTTGTGCGACAGCAATATGGTTTACAGGAACAATATCGTGGGTGGATATACAGGTGTTGCAGTTACTGCAAATGGAATAACCAATGTGGTAAAAGGGAACGATATCATTGACAACACGGTATCTAATTTTTATATCTATGGAATCACTGTAAATGGTAACCAAAATGCCATTATTTCTGGCAATGATATCAGCAGGGCAAGCCGTTCATCCATCAGCACTTTTTATGGTATTGATGTGAATGGTGCAGTTGGACTGGTTATTACCAAGAATAAAATACATGATTCGCACACCGGGCTACCCACATCCACCACAGGGGCCTATGGTGTTTACCATAGTGTATCTGATGCTACGGCAGCCAATCCAAATATTGTAAGTAACAATATGGTTTACAATTTCAACAATGTTGGCAGCCAGTACGGTTTTTATAACCTGGGTTGCGACACGGTACGTTACTACTACAATTCAATTTTATTGGACAATGCCACTGCTACTACTAGTACCACTTATGATACAAAGGGTTTTTACCAATCCACCGCAGCTACCGGTATAGAATTCAAGAACAATATCATTGTTATATCCCGTAACTGCCTTGGTGAAAACCATTGCCTATATTTCAATACACCAGCATCAATCATCAGTGCGGATTATAATGACCTATACATGGCAGCCTCTGCTGGCACCTTCAATAATATCGGTTATTACAATGCCACGCAATACACTTCGCTAGCTGCATGGCAAGCGGCTGCTGGCACACCGGATGTTCATTCACGAAACGAAGACCCTTCCTTTATTTCATCAAGTGATTTGCATTTGCAGGCCTCCTCTCCATTGGATGATAAGGGCATAGCAGTGGCAGGTGTAACAGATGATATTGATGGGGAAATACGCAGTGCGGGTACATCCGATATAGGGGCCGATGAGTTGCCGCCTGCTGTTGGCATTGATATGAAACCAGAGTTATTGGTATCACCATCCACTGGTAATGGATGCTATAACAATGAAACCATTACTGTCCGCATCAAGAACAATAGCACCAGCACCATCAATTTTGCCCTTAATCCAGTAACGGTAACGGTAGGCATTACTGGTGCAGCCACTGCATCCTATACAGCCACTGTAAGTACAGGAACACTTGCTTCGGCAGCAACAATTGATGTAACAATGAGCACACCAGCTGCCACATTGGATATGTCGGCAATTGGCAGTTACAATTTTGCTATTGGCACTGCGGTAACAGGTGATGTAAATGCTTCAAACAACAGTTTGAGTGCAGTGCATGAAAGACTGGCCTTGACTGCTGGTGCTGCTGTTACAAGCAAGGACACTTATTGTGTAATTGGTGGTACACCAACACTCAGTGCTACAGGCACGGCAGGGTACAGCTCCATTAGGTGGCAACAGAGTACGACACCGGGTATTGGCTTTACAGATATGCCAAGTGCAACCACCAATCCTTATACTTTCCCAACGGCTATTAGCCAAACCAAATACTATAGGTTGGTAGCTACTTGCGGTATGCAGGAATCCAATTCAAATGAGGTGACGGTAACGTTCAATAATCCTACAGTTCTTTCCACCACGCCACGCACAAGATGCGGAACGGGTACAGTGGGATTAAGTGCAACAGCATCTGCCGGTGCTTCACTTTACTGGTATGCCAATAGTACGGGGGGCAGTTCCATTGGTATGGGCAGTCCATTCATTACGCCTTCCATCAGCAGTACCACCACTTATTATGTGGCTGCCGGTGATGGTGGCAGTTCCCAAACAGCCAATCATGGTGTGCCCAATGTAACCACTGGTACGCAGAATTCAGGGCTGCTGTTTAACTTGAATGTGGATGCCACATTGAATTCCATTGATGTTTATACCAATGGTACAGCGGGCACCGTGACGCTTACACTGCAAAACAGTTCAGGTACCTTGCTGTACACTTCACCAACCTTCAATGTTATATCAGGCACTTTGACGACGCCACAAACATTGACTTTGGACTGGGCCATACCTGTAGGTACTGGCTACCGCATTTTGGTTGCAACACATGCACCCAACTTGGGCTACCATAGTGGTGTATTCCCAATAGACTTGGGCAATGGGGTTGGCACGGTAACAAGCGGAGCCACTGCCACAAGTACCACTACATTGAACTATTTTATTTACAATATGAGAACAAGTACTGGTTGCAGCAGTGCCCGTGTGCCTGTTGTTGCCACGGTTGACAATACACCGGGCTGCTCCGTGGTCCCCATTACTTTGTTGAACTTTAAAGGGGAGAAGCAGGGTGCCATCAACAAACTGGAATGGACGACATCAACGGAAATAAACAGTGCAGGCTTTGCGTTGGAACGCAGTGCAGATGGCATGAACTTCAGCCAGTTAGTGTATGTGGCCAGCAAGGCAGTCAATGGCAATAGTAATAGTCAGTTGATTTATAGCTTCAATGATGTGAAACCATTATTGGGCAATGGCTATTACCGCTTGAAACAAATGGACAGGGATGGCAAGTATTCCTATTCATCCATTATGCTGCTTAAGGGCAATAAGCCAACAGCTTTGACCATCAGCAGTATTTATCCCAACCCATCTGTAAGGGAACTGAACCTGGTATTGCTGTCACCAATGGCAGATGATGTGAGGATTGTGGTAACAGACATAACAGGTAAGGTGCTGATGCAAAAAGCGGTAGCTGTTGCACAGGGTGACAATAAGGTACAGTTGAATGTGCAGTCTCTAAGTCAGGGTACGTATATTGTGAAAGCGGTATGTGGCAATGGCTGTGAGTCTGCAGTGCACAGGTTTGTTAAGCAGTAAGATGCAAGGATAAGGAATAACAAAAAGAGGCTATCCCGAACTTTTGGGACAGCCTCTTTTTGTTTTATTATTGTGCTACGTCCTAAAATAGGTTGACATAAAAAAGTTGTCACCGTTATGAATACAGGACAGTTTAGAGCAGTTAAGAGAACGCAGAAGGATTACAGTTTGGCCTTCAAATTAGAGGTTGTGGATGCTATTGAAAAAGGGGAGCTTTCCCAAAATGGAGCACAGCGTAAATATGGTATCCAGGGCAATGCCACTATTTTGGTTTGGTTAAGAAAGCATGGACGTTTAGATTGGCATTCCAAATCAGTGAGCATGTCTAAAAAAGCAGCCCCGAACAAGAAAATCAAGGAACTGGAAAAGCGTATCAAACGTTTGGAAGAAGAGAAGGAAGTACTGAATGTGGCCATAGACATTGCAGATGACCTGCTTAAAACAGACATCAGAAAAAAGTATTTGAGCCTGTTGTCAAACACTACCAGCCAGCAGCAGGCTCAACCAAGCGGAAACGGCCCGTTGGCAGGGTAGCAGCTATCCTGGGCTACAGCCGCCAGTATTATTACAAACACTGCAGCGTTCAACAGCAAAAACTGCTGGTGGCACAATCTGTATTGCAACTGGTGCAGCAGGAAAGGAAAGTATTGACTCGCTTGGGCGGCAAAAAGCTGTACCATCAAATACAATCAGGATTGCAGCAACGGCACATCAAATTCGGCAGGGACAAATTATTCAAACTCCTGTCCGAAAAGGATTTGCTCATAAAGCCCAAACGTACCTATACACAAACTACCATGAGCAAACATTGGCTGGGAAAATATCCCAACCTGATAAAAGACAAGTTGATTACAGCTCCGGAACAGGTGTGGGTAAGCGACATCACGTACATAAAAACAGATGAAGGCAACTGCTATTTAAATATGATCACGGATGCGTTTAGCCGTAAAATAATGGGTTATGCTATTAGTGACACGATGCATACAGAAGCCATGTTGCCAGCCTATCAAATGGCTATAAAGAATAGAAACCATCCCCTGGAAACATTGATACACCATACCGACAGGGGCCTGCAATATTGCAGTAAGGATTATGTAGAGCTCTCCAACAAATATGGCATAGCTATCAGTATGACCGAAAATGGGGACCCGTATGAAAATGCTTTAGCCGAAAGAATGAACAGGACATTGAAAGAAGAATTTGGGTTAGGCAGGCTTTTGTCATCAAGGCAAAAAGCCTACTGGTTGGTAAAAGAAGCCGTAAACATTTATAACAATTATAGACCACATTGGGGACTAAAACTTAATTGCCCCAATCAAGTACATTTACAAAAAATCCCAGCTACCGTAGCAACTGGGATATCTTAAAATCTGTCAACTTATTCTAGGACAATACATTGCGAGGAACGAAGCAATCTAACAGAACGGCCTTGGCACTAGATTGCTTCGTTCCTCGCAATGACGTTTCAAGACCATGCCATTATGTTAGAATTAAAGACCTTTTGTTTCGGTGGATGTGGTCTTAACAAGGGAACTGCCAGTTACTTTTTTTAATTGAAGCAGTATTTCATTTATTTGATTCTGCATCTGGTCTATTTTGGTATTGAGGTCTGTGATTGTTTTATCTTTCTTGTCGTTTTCGGCTGAAAGTTCCTGAACGGATTTTACGAGGGGAACGACGAATTTTTCATAGGATAAACTGTAATGGTCAGTAGGATTTTGTGGTTTGTGTATTCCATTGAAATCATAACCAATTTTTTTTGCAGCAGCCTCTACTTCCTGTGCTATGAAACCAGTTTGAATGATTGCGGAACTTTTTTTGAAACTATTTAATCTTGCTGTAGTTAAACGCTTTTGCTTCATGCTATCTGGGAAATTTTGTATGGAATGTTCCTCCAGTTTTTAGTGTCGAAGTTGTAAACAACTGGACGTAGGAGATTGATAAATTCTAAGCCCTTTACCGTTTCTTTTATATTGCTTTTAAATCGTCCATCAGAAGTTAAGAAGATGCCATTAACGCACTCCACTCCTTGTATGTTCAAGTCGCCAATAAAAACCCAATCATCGGTGCCCACAACAGCATTTGCTCCAATGGCAGTGGAGTTATAGCCAGAAGCTGTTGTTTGGTTACCTAATGTGGTGCAATAGTCGTTATTAGCTTGAGCCCCAGTCCCAATTATTGTGGAATAGCTTGCATGAGCATACCCATTCCCACCAACAGCAACATTATTAATTCCATCTGTAATGCTGCTCAATGCCCCTGCACCAACTGCCGTATTGCCACTGCCAGAGACATTCCCGACCATCGCCCCAGCACCAACAGCCGTGTTCCCTGAACCAGACGAGTTAGTTAATAGGGATTCCATTCCTAGTGAGGTATTGTATTCGCCATCATAATTATCCCTAAGGGCTTGATGGCCCACTCCTGTATTACTATGACCTACTGCATTATTATAAAGAGCCTTGCTACCAACTGCAGTATTGTTATAAAAACCATTGGTGTTAGTGGTTTGGTTGTAAAGGGCAGAATCACCAACAGCAACCATATTATGGCCTGCGATATTGTTATACAATGCCGCAGCTCCAAGAGCCACATTACTAAACCCAAAAACATTATTATAAAGTGTTATTGGCCCAAAAGCTGCATTATTGCTTCCATAGGTATTGGAATAAAGTGCATTATATCCATAAGCACTGTTGAAGCTACCTATCGTGTTGCTGTAAAGTGAAGTGTATCCGCTTGAGGTATTAAAACTGCCCGTGGTATTGGAACTAAGGGCTGCATTTCCTAAACCAGTATTGCCATCCCCGTTAGTATTGTTCTGAAGTGTATTATAGCCAAAAGCAGAATTTGCGGCACCTGTTGTGTTTTGGTAAAGGGTCAATATGCCAAATGCAGAGTTGTTGTATCCAGAATTGTTGTACCAGAGTGCCCCACTTCCTGTTCCTGTATTATTGTATCCTGAACTATTTGAAGAAAGTACATAACGTCCAAAGCCTGTATTGCTGTTGGATATATCAATGATACCAGCTTGCTGGCTATTGACTTTAAATACCAGATTCTTGGCGTCTGTGGTTCCTAAGAAGTTTGTTGGGGGAGTAGTTCCTGCATTACCTGTAGTACCCCATGCCTGAGCATTGGCAGCGGTTATCAAAATGCAGGCAATTGCTGAAAAGATGATTTTTTTCATAATAGTTAGTTTTAAGTGTTAAAAAATGAATGGGAACGGAGTAAGGTACACACTGTTTTTTGACTTTGCAATAGCAGAAGATGGCCCAATTAGACATATTCAATGAATCGACAGTTTAGCTTTACCGCTATTAATGGTATCATTGAGATAGGCAGCTTTGTACCCAAGCATTAGCTATACATTGATGCAGTATCCACAACTTGTCGAAACCGATTAGCTCGAGGAAGACTTTATTGCAATCGCCTTCGACAAGCTCAAGCTGACAGGATTACTCCATTAATAGTTAGTGAAATTCAACAATCAAATAACTCCTATTGGGAAATCGAAAAATAGCTAATGGAAATTGGTTGATTGTTTTAACAACGAAGAGATGCAGGGATTATAAAACGCTTCACTTATATATTGGGATGGTTTCTTTCGCTTTGTATTGGATTGCCTATGCTATTGATAATCATGGTTAAACGTGCATAAACTGACACAAACCTACCTAAATCTACCTAAACTGGAATTATCCTACCTAAATCTACCTAAACTTACCTAACCCTACACAAACCTACCTAAACTGGAAAGTGCCCTTTTCACCCGCTGTATATTTGTATTGTACCTGAAAGAAGGGCATCGTTCTACTTACCAATTTATCCTGTTAGCTGAAATTACGGGCAATCGGGAACCCATCAAAAATATGTTTCTATGTAGGGGTGTTATGGGGTGTTGGTCACAGCACTAGGGAAACGTGGAGTTTTTTTGTAGGAAACTGCATTAAGCATTTGATATTAAATCGGTTGGGCTGGATTTAGGTTGACGGACAATGGTTATTGGCTCTGCTATTTAAAGTAAGTCGCCCTTATTTGAAAAAATAATCTCGGGGAATTGAATTTTAAATTATTTTAGCCACGCTATTATTAAATTATGAACAGAAAAGCCAATTTTTACCATAATTCGCCATCGGAGTGGACTTCTGTGCCAATGCCCCCTTTTCTGTAATCCAGTATGCTTTGGTAAAAAACTGTTGATAACTGGGTTTCTTACAAAGCAGCAATTGCCTCCAAGGATTTATCAAATGACGGGATGGCTGGTTATTTTTTTTGTACTGATAGCAGCCAGAAGGATTGTTCCAAATAATTTTATTTTTTTAATAAGCACTCATAAAGAACGCAGTTTGCAAAACATGCTGTGTTTCAAATAGAAAGAACAGGACTTTAAGCCGAAATGTTAAAAAAAGTAGCGTATATTTAACACCTAAGTTTTTAATCCTGAACTTCAAAAGGACTACCAATCAATCCAATATTCTTTTTAAACGCCAATACCGTTATCCTATTGAAACAGCTTGATTGTGACATTTTCCTTGCCTTGAAAAATTGTTGTGATTCCAAAACGTATTTATTAATTATTTTGATATGAGAAATTGCTACCCCCGCTCTTTTGTGAAGCGTTTTTTACTGGTATTGCTTGTTGCCACATTTGCTGTGTGTCAGTTGGATGCACAGACCCCACAGTATTTTAAGGGGTTAGGTACGTCTACCAATACGATACCCATGAATACGGCAGGGTCACATTGCCAACAGATATACGAACCAGCGGATTTCAACACGGTTCCTATGAATGGGTATATCACAAAAATATACTTCAGGAATTCCCCTGTAGGCAATGCGGCAACTTACACCAATTTCTCTGTTGGGTTTTTGCAGAATACACTTACTGCTTTTCCCAACAGTACGTTTCTTACAGGGTTTACGAATGCCCTTACAACCGCTTCGTTAACATTAAATGGGAATCCTACTGCTGGTGGCTGGTATTCAATTAATTTAGCCACCCCTTTTTTGTATGATAATACCAAACCTTTAATTGTTGAAATAAAATATGACTCCCAAACTGGGGGCATGTCCGGTTTTACAACAAATGCGACAGGCAATAAAAGGCTTTCCATTATAACGGCCCCTGGACCAGGAACGGGTAATTTAAGTAATTTATGGGGCGATTTTGGCATGGACATGATTCCTCCGGGACCCTGTACCAATCCACCAACACCGGGTACTGTTTCTTCAACAGCCAATCCTGCCTGTTCAGGTACTGATTTTACTTTGAGCATTTCAGGAGGAACAACTGGGTTGACTCAAACTTACCAATGGCAGAGTTCTTTGACTGGTGCACCCGGCTCATGGTCGAATATCTTTGGTGCAACCAATACAACATTCACTACTGCACAAACTGTAAATACGTATTACAGGTGCGAAGTAACCTGTGGGGTTCCCGTGGCATCGGCACCTTTACTGGTTACAACCAATAATTGCATACCTACTTATTGTACAGCTTTGTACACCACTGGTTCCACTTGTAGCCCTACGAACGGGGATTACATCAATACGTTTGCCACTACTGGAGGTGTTACGAATATCAACAACAATTCAGGCTGTACCGCATCGGGCTATACTTATTTCAGTAGTATGAACCATTCAGCCATTCAGGGCACTATTGTAAATTTTTCATTCAGTAATGGTCTTGATGCAGACGGGTATAAAATATGGGTTGACTACAACAATAATGGCACTTTTGAAGATGCCACCGAATTAATGTATGCATCCGCTGCAACCATTGCTGCCAACGCCAGCGTAACAGGAAGCTTCACTGTTCCTGCAGGTACTTCCCCGGGTTTAAAAAGAATGCGTGTACGTGCCGTATTCAACACAGTAACTTTTACTGCATGCAGCAGCCACACTTACGGTGAAACGGAAGATTACAATTTTACTGTTATTGCGGCAACGCCTTGTGCAGGCACACCCAATGCTGGCAGTGCCTCGGCTTCACAAACCAATATCCTGTGTGCAGGTACGCCTTTTACGCTTAGCTTAACTGGCTCAAGCCTTCTTTCTGGGTTGACTTATCAATGGCAGTCTGGCCCAACTGCTTCAGGTCCTTGGACCAATATTGGCAGTGCAACGCCAGTATCCACTTATACGCTTACACAAACGCTTACATCGGTTTATTACCAAGCTATTGTTACTTGTACAAATGGTGGTGGAACCAGCACTTCAACCCCTATACAAATAACTTCTTCTACTGGTCCAGTATATGCTACGATGCCTTATGCAGAAAGCTTTGAAAGTACTTGGATTAATGGTTGCGGTACAAGGGACATTCCTAACCAGTACTGGAAAAACACACCTGCCACTGGTAACCAATCATGGAGAAGGCATGATGATGGTGCTTCGGCAGCATGGACCACACCAACGACTTCGGCTTATGCACCTGTAGCAAGTGTAGGATCGTTTTCAGCACGTTTCCATAGTGACATAGCTGCTACGGGCACTACCGGTGCGTTGGATGTTTACTTGAATTGCAATACATCCACCCCTTTTAAAAGGTTGCAGTTTGATTATATCAATTCAACAGGTACGGATTCCATAGTGGTGGAATTGTCTACAGATGGAGGCGTAAACTTTACAAGGTTAGACGGCGTGGGCATAGCAACAGCATGGACCACTGCGGAAATATATTTCAGCAGTTTGTCTGCTACTACGGTGGTTAGGTTCAAAGGAAAGAGCGACGCCGGTACTTCGGATATCGGTCTTGACAATATTAAGTTGAACAACTGGGCTGACTGTTCAGGTACGCCAACTGGCGGTACTGTTTCAGCTACGCCAACAAGTGGTGTTTGTGCCAATACGCCCATTAACCTTACCCTTGCTGGTGCCACGGATGGCAATGCCATTACTTATCAATGGCAGGCATCAACAGATGGTGGTATTACATGGACTGATATTGTGGGTGCAACCAACTTTACAGCCACAGTTTTCCAAACTGGCACCACTATTTACAGAGCGGTAACTAACTGTTTGTCCAGTAGTTTATCTGCCAACTCTTCCACTGTAACCGTAATAAGCACACCTATACCGGGCGGTACTTATACGATTAATGCTAATAATCCTACCGACTTTCCAACAGGTACCAATTTTAAATCGTTTAATGATGCTTACAATGCCATTAAATGCGGTATCAGCAGTTCGGTTGTTTTTGATGTGCAAACAGGCCTTCCTGCAAATTCAGGTGCCTATGTGGAGCAGTTGATTATGAATGGCCAGATTCCAAATGCAGCCCCAACTAGAACAGTAACATTTAAGGGCAATGGTAACATATTGACATTTGCACCAACTACCAATGAACGTGCAGTTATTAAGTTGAAGAATATAAATTATATCATTTTCGATAGCCTTGTCATCAATCCAACAGGCACTTTTGGTTACGGTGTACAATTGTCCAATGATGCGGATAGCAATATCGTTAGGAAGTGTACCATTAATACTTCTACTAGTTCTGCCACTGCAGCCAGCTATGCAGGTATCGTTATTAATGGGTCTGACACCGATCCGATTGGTGTGGGGACAACTACGGCCCTTTGCGATGACAATATCATTGATGGCAATACTATTAATGGTGGATATTACGGTATTACCCTTACGGCTACGTTTACCGCAGGGGCCCATGGTAACAACAAAATCATTAACAATGATATCAGGGATTTCTACAGTTATGGTATTTATGTAAGTGGTACTTATAATACGTTGATTGAAAAAAATAAAATCAGTAGGCCTACAAGAACAGCATTTGGTGACTTCTATGGGATACATTTTACAGCCCAAAGCAATTCGTGCATTGTTTCCAAGAACAGGATATTCAATCCGTGTGGTGCCACTTTAAATTCTTCTGCTTTCTATGGTATCAACTTTAATGCTAGTACAGGTTCTGCAAGCAATGAAAATACAGTTGTCAATAACTTAATTTACGGGGTAAACAACAATGGTACTGCGCATGGTCTTTCCAATATTGGCTCTGGCAATGTTAGGTACTTCCATAATACCATTTCTTTGGACAGTTTAGGTTCCACTGCAGGCTCAGGCACCACTACAAGGGGCTATAGCCAAACAGGTTCAGCCAATAGTATTTATTTCTTTGATAATTTAATTTCCATTTCAAGGGGGGGTATAGGTATTAAGCATTGCGTTTACGTTACTACGCCGTTTGCATTTGCCGACAATAACGACTACTTTATTAATTCCCCAGCAGGAAGCAACAGCATTGGTTTCTATACCAGCAATAGGGCCACTATTGCAGATTGGAAAACGGCACTGCTTCCTTTGGGGCAGGAGCAAGCTTCCCTTTCTGCAATACCTGTTTATACTGACCCATCCATTGCTGTGGCAGATTACCATCCAAATAATGGTGCTTTGGATAACAAAGGAACCAATCTAGGTACTTATGATGATATCATTGGGGTGGTGCGTGACCAATCAAAACCGGATATCGGTGCTTATGAGTTTATTCCATCACCTTGTACGCTGCCTTTGGTAACCGGAAACGCAGTGTTGAGTGCTACCACGATTTGCCAGAACCAGCCTGTAGTTTTGGGGTTGACGATTGGTGCTTTTGGTTCATCCCAAACTTTCCAATGGCAAACTTCACCAACACCGGGTGGTCCTTATACGTTGATAGGTACACCAATGGCTGTTCCTGATACGATTATACTTTCCACCAGCACATTGTATTATCAATGTGTCATCAAATGCGGTACTGTTTCCGCAGTTTCAAATGAGGTGCTGCTTAATGTGAATCCTGCATTGGCCACGGGCGTTTATACCATTAACAGTGCCAGTGCAACTACTTATACTGGTCCTGCTACGGGTACCAACTTTGCGTCATTTGCTGATGCCAAAGCTGCTATGTCATGTGGTGTGGTGGGTACAGGCAATGTAGTGTTTAACGTGCTTACCGGTGCAAATGCCGGTGTGTATGCGGAGCAACTTAAATTGGACAGTATCAAGGGTGTTAATGTGAACCGCCAGATTATTTTCAATGGTAATGGCAATACGATTGCTTACAGTACAGGTACCAGTACGGAACGTGCCGTTATTAAATTGAGCGGTGCGGACTTTATTACTTTCGACAGTTTGAGGATTGATGCGTCTGCGGCACTTTCTTATGGCTATGGTGTGCAGTTGGTTAATAATGCGGATAGCAACACTTTCAAAAGGTGTACGATTCTTGCCAATAATACCATTAGCAGTACCAATTTTGCTGGTGTGGTAATCAATGCACTGGATGCCGGTGTTATTTCAACTGGCATCACAAGATGCGATGGAAACAAGTTTGACAAGAACGATATTACTGGTGGTTATTATGGTGTTACCTTGGTGGGCAGTGCCACAGAGTTGATAGCCAATAACCAGTTTACCAATAATACGATTGAGGAATTCTATAATTATGGTATTTATGCTGCTGGTACTTACAATACTTTAATTGAAGGCAATTTATTTACAAGACCTACGCGTACCAGTGTGGGTACGGCTTTCCCTATTTACTTTACTACGGCGGTAAGCAGCAGGTCATCCATATCCAAGAACAGGATTACGAAACTATTTGGTGGGGCTCCGGGAAGCACTGCTGGTATATATGGTATTTACCACAATTCAGTGGATGCAGCAGCAGGCAATGAAAGTTTTGTTACCAATAATGCCCTGTACAATTTAGATGGTGCGGGCTTTATTTATGGTTTCTACAATGTGGGTTCGGACAATGTGTTCTATTACCACAATACTATTTCCATTGACAATACGAATACGCCTTCCAGTGCAACTTCCGTTGGTTTCTACCAGAATACCGATGTGGTGGGCGTACAGTTCATCAATAATATTGTTACGATAAGAAGGGCCACCACTGGAAACCCAATAAGGCAAGCGATTTATTTGGGTACCACTACAACAGAGGTTGCTTCAAACTACAATAACTTATTGGTTACAGGTACCAATACCTCCAACTTTATCGGTTACAGGGCAGGTACCAACTATGCTACATTGGCTGCATGGAGAACTGCTACTTTAAAGGATGTTAATTCACTTAATTATGACCCATTATACCAGGATACTGCCAATGCAAATTACAAACCGCAGATGGCACCGTTGGACAATCAGGGTACGACTCTTAATATTTTCACTGATATCCTAGGCAATTTCCGTAACCCGATTGTTCCGGATATGGGAGCATGGGAAGTGGCAGCCCCGGCACCTTGCGTGGCTCCACCTGTTGCGGGTACAGCATCTGTTTTGCCAAATACTAGTATCTGCTTGGAAGTGCCGATTAGGTTAACGGCAACTGGCCACTCCCCATTGGGCAGCCTAACTTTCCAATGGCAGGCTTCTACCAGTCCAACAGGGCCATGGGTTGATATGGGACCAGTACTGTACTCACCAACATTTGATACTTTAAGCAGTGTAACAAATTACTACCGCTGCAAAGTAAGCTGTAATGGCAATGACACTTATACCACTGTTACGAGCATTACCTTGAATACGATTGTGCTTGCAGGTACCTATACGATTGACCCAACTTTACAGCCTACATGGCTTACTAGTGGTGGGGCTGTTGGAACCAATTTCCAAACAGTGCAAAGTGCGGTGAATGCCCTGCTTTGCGGTATGACTGGATCGGTTGTGTTCAACGTGAAAGGAACATTTAATGAACAGGTGAGGGTACCTTATATACCGGGTACGAATGCGGGCAGCACCGTTACTTTCCAATCATACAATGGTGTGCCCAGTGCAGCAGAGATAACGTATGCTTCTACCAATGCCGGTCTTAACTATACGTTGAAACTGGATAGCTGTAAATATTTCACGTTCCGCAATATGACAATTAGTTCCACTAATACCACGAATGGCCGTGCAGTGGAGTTTGCCAATACCGCTTCTTTTGACAGCCTTAGCAGTTGCGTAATCAATGCACCAGTAACAACCAGTACGGCCAATACGATGGCGGCAGTTTATGCCAATGCATTGAAGGGAACCAATGTTGTTATTAAGGGCAATACGATTAGCAACGGTTCATCCGGTATCAACTTTAGTGGTACTTCTGTTGCTGTTCCTACATTTGACCACTTAATAGACAGCAACTTTGTAACAGGTGCCTATTTCTATGGCATTTATGCCAACTTTACGCAGCGTTTGAAATTGAGCAAGAATACGGTGAATGTAGCTGCACCATTGTCTGCAACAAGCTATGGTATCTATGCAACCAATTGTGACTCTTCTTATCAATTAACCAATAACAAAGTAAATATCAACAATGCCACCACTACGGTGTACGGTATGTATGCTACGCTTTGTGATGGTTCTGAAATAAACCGTGGCAGGATAACAGGCAACGACATTGTTGCAGCCACAGGCAATACGGGTTCAGTGTATGGTATGTGGCTTGATGCCTCGACCACCTATACCAGTGTGCTCAACAATACCATATCCATTAATACAACTGGTGCCGTATCACATGGTATCTATTGCAATAATGCCCCTAATGGCAATTATTACAACAACTCAGTCATCAGTTTTGCTACTGGTGCAACCAAGTATGCTGCTTATTTCTTGAACAGCAGTGCTACTGGCTTGAGTATTAAGAACAATATCTTCTCCCATAAAGGTGGTGGAAAGGCACTGTATGTTAACCTTACCAGTGGCATAACTAGTGATTACAATTTATTGTACACTACAGGAACCAACTTGGTGGAAAGGAACGGTACCAACTATCCAACATTGGTTGCATGGCGTAACGTATCTTCTTTGGAACTGTTCTCGCTTACGTATCCACCAGCATTTGTAAGCAATACGGACTTGAAACCTGATCTTGCGAATGTGGACGTTTGGGCGATGCATGGCCGTGGTGTTCAAATAGCCAGTAATACTTATGACCATGAGAACAATGCAAGACCTACCACCTTATTAACAGGTGTGCCTGACTTGGGTGCTTATGAATTCTATCCTACTGCATTGCCTACGGTGCTGACTGCAACGCCAGCAGCTCCGGCAGCCAATACGGAACAGACGTTCATGTACGGTACGGATACTGTGATGAAATTGAAATGGGGTGCAACTGCACCGCCAAGCATTGAGGTACGCCGTTATTCCGGTGTGGTGCCAACAGGTTTGGCAGCACAAGGCCTTGATTCAATGTACTTCTATACCAAGGTTGATGTACCAGGTGGTGGCAATTATGATTATGATGCCAAATTATATTACTTGGATCCGTGGTTAGGTTCAATAGCTGGTTTGAATAGCGGTGTTTACCAACTAGGTTTGGGCAAAACAGTGCCTACTTCTACCACTTCATGGGTTGTTGGCAGCACGAGTCGCAACAATGTGCCGAAACGCATGATTTATCAAACGGGGGTTAATTTCCTTGATAAGTTTACCGGTATTATTAACCCTTATGCACCACCTGTATTGCCTGATAAGGACAGTAGTAATAGGGGACGGAGATTCTGGGTAGCTTACCCTGTAAACCAATTAAATGCAAATACCAGCCAACAAATGGTGCTGTATTTAAGTGCACAGGATCCTGCCAATGTGCAGGTGAAGATTAATGGAACCCCATGGGTACGAAACTATTTTGTACCTGGAAATACTGTAACGGCAACTGAATACCTTCCAAAAGCAGGTGCTGATAATGCATTTCTTAATACGGCAGGCCTGTTTGATAGGGGTATCAGTATTAATAGTGACGTACCAATTGTGGTATATGCCCATTACATCGGTAACACTTCTTCGGGTGCTGCCATGCTTATGCCTGTAGGTGTGTGGGGTTATGAATACAAAACACTGGGCATCACACAGAGTTGGGGTACAGGGGGCAATTCCTATTTCTATGTAATTGCAGATAACGACAATACCGTTATTGACGTTACACCAACTGTGGGCGTGTCAAATCCGGGCATGTCGCCGGGAACTACTACAACGGTTACTTTGAACAAGGGGCAGGTGTTCCAAGTTGTTGCCAGTTCGCTTACACAGGAACTGACTGGAAGTACGGTTAAATCAGTACCTAATGCTGATGGCAAGTGTTTCCCTATTGCCACATTCAGTGGAACTTCACGTACCACATTAAGCTTGCCTTGTGGTGGTGGCGGTGATTTCATGATGCAGCAGAATTTCCCTTCTACTGCATGGGGCAAGCGTTACCTGACAGCTCCTTCATCTTTAAGTACAACCGTAGGTGGCACACCTAGTTTGACACAGGGCAACCTGTTCAGGATAGCAGTAAAGGATCCTGCAACCATTGTTACAAGGAACAATGGTAGCGGTCCTGTTCAATTGACAAACCTTATTAATAACCATTATTACCAGTACCAAAGCACCACGGCAGATTATATTGAGGCCGATAAGCCAATTATGGTGGCACAGTACCTCTCAGGTGCGTGTTCAGGTGTGGGTGACCCGGAGATGATGTATATCAGCCCTATAGAGCAGGGGATTAACAATGTTGGTTTTTATAGGAACAATGTTGAATCAATCCAGACAAACCACTTGACTATGATTATCCCGGATAATGGTATGTCATCATTGGTTATTACTGATGAACTGGCTGGGGTTGTTACACCTGATTATATATATAGCCACCCTGGTTTGCCGGGATACAAAGTAGTGGTTAAAAACTGGGGTTCAGCACAAAGCCAGGTAAGGGTAACAAGCGATTCCAATTTTACGGGTATTACCTATGGTTTGGGAAGTGTGGAAAGCTATGGTTACAATATTGGCACCAAGGTGAAGAATCTGCAGGCGTTGGGCAATACTGTTCCCCAATTTTTGCCAACCGGTAATACACCGCCAGAATATATATGTGCAGGTACGCCATTTAAATTTACCATGTTGCTCCCGGTAATCCCTGGCAGTATTATTTGGAAACTGGCTTCTGTACCTAATTTGGTTAACATAACCCAAAATAATACCACAGCCCAGAATGTAACGATAAGTTCACCTGTACCTAGTGGAACGGTATTCATTAATGGTACGTTGTACTACAAGTTTACCCTGCCAGATAATTATATGTTTACTGTTAACAATATTTATACAGTTCCTGTAACTTATACGCATGAAACCATTGAAAGTTGCGACAACACGCAAACTGATGTGCTGATTTTCCAAGTGATACCTGCACCAGCTGTTGGTTTTGATATTACATTCGCTGGTTGTGCTGGTAATACCGCACAGTTTACAGCGGCCAATGTTACGCCTGCAGGTGTTGGTGTGTACAATTGGACATGGTCATTAACCAATGGTGTTATCACTACTCACCCTACAGGTCCAACGCAAACGATGATTTATCCAAACGCTGGAACATTTATGGATAGCCTGCATGTAGTGACAGCCGACGGTTGTATCAGGGATACTGCCAAGCCTGTAGTGGTTAATCCTTTGCCTGTTGTGGCAGCAGTAGTGGATTCGGCAGCTATTTGTACAGGGGACAATTATACCATTACTATCCAGAGCCCATTGGCTGGTGCTACCTATAATTGGTATGATGCACCAGTAGGCGGAACGCTTTTATATTCAGGCACTAGTCATGCGTTTACAAACGTAACAGCAGATTCCATCATGTATATTGAAGGTATTTCTGCGGCGGGCTGTACGAGTACGGTACGCAAGAAGGTGGTGGTGCATATACTTAGCCCATTGACACCGACTGTAGCGACCGTTAGTTCCAGCAATGCGAATTCAGTAACTTTTGGATGGACTGCAGTAACGGGTGCGGCTTCTTACCAAGTATCTACCGATGGTGGTACCACATGGGTTGTTCCAAGTTCCGGAGCAACAGGATTGACACATACTGTAACTGGTTTGGGCATTTTGACGAGTACCAATCTGCTGGTACAAGCTATTGGTACCATCAGTTGCCAAACAAGTGTATCGCCATCCGCTTCAGGTTGCACCAATTCATCACCGATTATTACGGTGGATTCAGTGGCTATTTGTACTGGCGGCAGCAATACTTATACAGTTGATGCTCCATTGCCACCAAATGTGGTTTACTCATGGTTTACCAATGAAACAGGCGGTACAGCCTTGACAAATGGTGGAGCTTATACCATTAATGCCACTGGTAGCAGTTTTGGTGTGAACAATATTACCGTACCGGGCATTTACTATTACTATGCGGCCAATAACAATACGGTTAGCGGTTGTGCAGGAACGGTACGCAAGAAGATAGTACTGAATGTACTGGCACCTTTGGCTCCCGTAACAGTTACAGTAACTGGCAATACGGCCAACTCGGTTACCTTCTCCTGGAATGCGGTACCGGGTGCCACTTACCAAGTGTCCACCAATGGCGGTACAAGCTATGGGCTGCCAAGCAGTGGAGCCACAGGCTTAACGCATACGGTAACAGGATTGGGAATATTAACCAATGCAAGTATACTGGTTCAGGCCATTGGTACTTTGCCTTGCCAAACAAGTACATCAACAGCTGTTTCAGGATGTACCAATTCACCGGCAGTGATTACACCGGATTCGGTGGCTATCTGTTCGGGCAACAGTTACACTTACTTGGTGAATACGCCCCTACCAGCAAATGTGGTTTATACATGGTACACTGTACCAACTGGTGGCACGGCATTGACCAGTGGTGGGGCATATACTATTAATACTACGCCAGTTGCAGGCAGCAGTTTCACTGTGAATAGCCTCTCTCCAGCAGGTGTGTACAATTACTATGCAGGCCAGTCAAACACCGTAACAGGCTGTGTGGCCAGCGACCGTAAGAAAGTAGTGATTAATGTACTGGCTCCATTGGCCAAACCAGTGGTAACAGTAACCACTGCTTCGATAACACCAACCACTGTAACGTTTGCATGGCCGGCAGTTGCTGGAGCGGTAGGGTATGAGGTTTCCACGAACAATGGTACTTCTTGGATTACTCCAAGTTCAGGAGCCAACGGCTTGACACATACAGTAAGCGGCATGACACCAAATACCAGTGTAACCATTTTGGTGAGAGCACTTGGAATATTGGCTTGCCAAACTAGCATCAGCGATGCTGTTACGGGCAAGACATTAATAGACCAAGTGTATGTTCCAAACGCTTTCAATCCTAATTCAACAGCACCGGAGAACAGGGTATTGAGGGTATATGGCTATATCATTCAGAGCATGCAGTTTATGGTGTTCAACCAATGGGGTGAGAAAGTGTTTGAAAGCACTAGCCAAACGGCAGGATGGGATGGCACTTATAAAGGCAAGCAGCAACCATCTGGTGTTTATATTTATCTCTTGAAGTTTACCACCGTATCCGGTACGACACAGGAGATGAAGGGTTCGATAAGTTTAATAAGATAATAAGGTACCGCAAGGGCATACAATCATATTTTAATGAAATGATTGTGCCTTTGCGGTATAATTTAAAGATTTTTAAGCGTGGGATTGAAGAGAGGGAAAGTAAGGACAGCTTAGTTGTAAGGTTCATTCTAGTAACGTTAAGCTTTGCCAATTTTAAAAGAAACAAAAATCATAGTTAAGCAGTAATGGCAAAAAGAACATACACAAACAGCAGCAGAGTGCTAAGGAGGCTGGCTTTGGTGGCCTGCATTATTTGCAGTTCGGTAATGGCTTTTTCCCAAGCTGCCTCCAACAAGGGCAAGGAGTTTTGGGTAGGTTATGGTCACCACCAGTTCATGGAAAAACCATGTAATGGGGGGAATGAGCCCAATAATATGAACATGCTGCTTTATTTGAGCAATACGGAGAATGTAACTGCTACTGTAACCGTAACTATCGATAGTTCAGGTATAGCTACGCAGCCCGGTACATGGTGGAAAAGAACCTATTTCGTTTTACCCAATACCGTTATTACTTCCGATATTATTCCTAAAGGTTCAATCACTGCAGAAGCGGTAACTGGTGAAGGGTTTCCAAATGCCAATTTTGATGCAAGGTTGGTAACAGATGCACCGCCTGCTGGTACAGGCGGTTCGGGGCTTTTTAGGAAGAAGGGGATACATATTGTAAGTGATGTGCCCATTGTGGCTTATGGACATATATATGGTTCCACTTCGTCAGGGGCCACCATGCTGCTGCCTGTGGAGACTTGGGGTTATGCTTATACCTCAGTAAACAGTAAGCAGAGCTATGCAGCCAACTGCTATAACTGGATGTATATTGTTGCCAGTAAGGATAATACATTGGTGGAAATAACACCTTCTGTACTTACAAGAGGACAGGACAGAACAGGTTTACAACAAGGTGCTACCAAGCAGGTAACTTTAATGAAGGGCCAGATATACCAATTAATTGGTGCTTTGAATGGTTCTGATGGTAATGGGAATAATCTTTGTGGACAAGGCGGGTCAGACGGCCGTGACTTGACTGGAACAAAAGTTAGGTCCATTGCTACACCAGGGGGGGAATGTAATCCTATTGCTGTATTTGCTGGTAGCAGTAGAACCGCAAATCCACTTACTTGTGGTAGTGGTGGTGGTGACAATGATAACCAGCAATTGTTTCCACAACATACTTGGGGCAAGAGATATTTGACGACACCTTTCTCAGGTTCAACAAGCCCCGGTAATTCTTTTGGAACCAGCACTTATAAAATAGTAGTGAAAGATCCAAGTACTGTTATCCGAAAGAATGGGGTTCTTCTCAGTAACAGTTATGGTGCAATGGCTGTTAGTGTAAGTATTATAACAGCCTCACCCTCCACTATTTGCCCGGGTACGACAGCTACATTTACTGCCCTTCCCAAAAATGGCGGCCCTACGCCGCAATTTGAGTGGTTTTTTGACGGTGTTTCCCAAGGCCAAAGTAGCAATGCCACCTTTACTATACCAAATAATTTGGTTGCAAGACCAACTGCATATCCAGTATACTGCAGGTTATGGGGCAGTGCAGCTTGTGCATCTACGCCCAATGCAACAAGTGCAAGTTTTAATTTAACAGTAGCAGGAACAGTTACACCTGTTGTTACTATTTACGCCAATTCAGAAAGTACCTGTGGCAGCAACCCGATTGTATTTACTTCAGTTGTAAGCAATGGTGGTACAACCCCTACGTATAGGTGGCTGCTCAATGGAACTTTGGCACCGGGAACCAATACAAACAGTACCTATAGCCTAGCCAGTTTTACTGCTGGTGACAGCATTACCTGTGAGTTAACCAGTAATGCAGGATGCCTTACTACTGCCTTGGATACCAGTACTGCTATTTATCCAACTACTGCGGCTGCGACTACACCATCTGTTTCCATTATTGCAAGTGCCACACAAATTTGTCCGGGAACGCCTGTTACCTTTAATGCCATCCCCAAGAATGGTGGAAATAGTCCAACGTATCAATGGAAAATAAATGGATCAGCTCTTACTGCAAATACTGCTGGAGCTACAAACAGTAGCACTTTTAATACTACTACATTAGCATCAGGTGATATTGTAACCTGTGATTTAACAAGCAGTTCTACTTGTGCTACAATAGTTACACCTGTACCAAGCAGTAATAGTATTACTATGACTGTAGCACCTTTAGTTACACCTAAATTGTATTTCTATGCTTCTACTGAAAGTTTATGTGGTAGTAACCCTATTATTTTTACAGCAGTTTCACAAAATGCTGGACCAAACCCTACTTATGTTTGGAAAGTAAATACAGCTACTGTTCAGCAGGGTACATCCCCTATTTATAGCACTTCCTCATTGGTAAATGGAGATAAAATTACTTGTTCTTTGCAAAATGCTACTGGTGCCTGTCTTGTGAGTACAGTGGTAAATGCCACGCAAGCAAGTCCTCCTGCCATAAATATTATTACACCTGGTTTAAACAACAATAATTTTTATATTTATGAAAGTGGCACTGCAGATTATGTAGAAGCTGATAAGCCCATCATGATTGGGCAGTTTATGACTGGTGGATGTGGATTAGGTAATGGTGGCTTGGGTGACCCTGAAATGATTGTAATCAGCCCGATAGAACAGGGCATTAAACAATTGGGTTTTTATAGGAACACTAGGCAATCCATTTCGGTAAACTACTTAACATTGACTGTTCCAACAGGAGGTACAGGTTTATCTTCTTTAAGAATTGCCAACTCTGCCGTTTTTTCTTGGCAGTACCCGCATCCTAATAAACCCGGTTACACAGTTGTAATTAAGAGATGGGCTGAAACACAAAACCCGAATTCAGCAGGGCAAACACTGGTTTCATGCGATTCTGCTTTTACTGGAATTGTATATGGTTTAGGTTCAGTAGAAAGTTATGGATACAATGCAGGGGCACAATTGGTAAATACCAATGGCCTGTCTGGTTTCCACAACCTTCCAGATACAAGTACGATACATGCCATTCATCCGTACACGTATGTAAAGACGCCTGTTGAATTGGGGGGGCTAATAGCCTATAAGCCGACAAAGATGGTATGGAAGCTGAGTGCATTAAGCTGTTCCATTATATCGCCCTGCGGCACAGATGTAACAGTGCTGAATCCCATACCTGTGGATTCACAAATGATAGGATCGGCTAAGTATTATTTATACAGGTTGCCATCAAGTTATACCTTCCTGCAACCGGGTACCTATTATATACCTGTGGAGTTAACAACGCCCAATCTTGATAACGGCAATTGCAATAACCTTGAAACGGTAACGCTTGAAATTATTGTGAAATACAAGCCTACTTCGCTATTTTCCTATACACAGATTTTGACTGGTTGCGATATACCACCAGTGAAATTCAGTACCGGAACAAATACACCTGAACTTTACCCAGTGATTAAGTGGCATTGGGAGTTTACCAGCAATATTGCCGATACTTCCAACCTGCAGAATCCATCGTTTCCTTTTACTGCAGTTGGTACTTACCCTGTTAAACTGTCCCTTACCACGTTATATGGCGGTATAGCTGATACCACTATTTATGTAACTGTAAAGGCACCGCCTGCTGTGGCCAATTCCGGTTTCCTTGCATCGGCCACTACTTTATGTTTGGGGCAGCAGTTGACATTAACGGATACTACAACGGTAGCAGGTACGACAGGCTGGTATTGGGACTTTGGGGTTGCCACGCCGCCGCCTTCAACTGTAAGCAGCAATACACCACAAACTGTCACCTATGCAGCTCCCGGGACGTATGTAATAAGGCATACCATTACAGGGACGGGCAATAATTTCCTATGCCCCGCAGATACGGTTAACAAAATTATTGTAGTGGCTGTTACGCCCAATATTGGCAGCAGCAGTTCTGTATCGCCTAGCAATTGCACAGGTGCACAGGATGGCTCCATTTTGTTGAATGGCTTAACGCCGGGTGCTTCTTATGGGGTTAGCTATGTATATAATTCGACTACTTATACACCAACTATTTCAGCTAATTCAAGTGGGGTGGTTACCATACCTAACCTTCCTGCTGGCACTTATAGCAATATTACTGTTTCGATAGGCAGTTGCACATCCAATGTAGTTGGGCCACTGACTATTACTAACCCTTCTGCCCCTGCTACACCAACTGCAACAAGCAATTCCCCTGTATGTGCTGGTGTTAATGTAAACTTGAGTGCTGAACCATTGGTTAATGGGGCAATTTATGCTTGGACGGGTCCTAATGGATTTACAAGTGCAAGCCAATACCCAACTATTCCAAATGCCACCACAGCGGCATCTGGCACTTACAGTGTAACTGTATCATTGAATGGCTGCGTGTCCCCAGCAAGTTCAGTAGCAGTTGTGGTGAACGGCATTCCATCAATCGGCAGTACCAGTTCAACCAATCCAACTACTTGTGCAACATCAACAGGTTCGATTACTTTAAATGGACTGCTGTCGAATACTGCTTATGTTGTTAGCTATACTAATGGCAGTGGTGCACAAACAGCAACAATCACCTCTGATGGAAGCGGTTCTGTGATTATCCTGAATTTGCCAGCCGGCTCCTATACGAATGTGTCAGTATCGTTGAATACCTGTACATCAAGTAGTGTAGGTCCATTTAATTTGACTGACCCCAATCCGCCAGCTACACCAGTTGCTAGTACAAGTACGCCTGCAATATGTGAGGGAAGTACGATTAGCCTTTCTGCCCTTTCCAGTACTGGCGGTGCCACTTATACTTGGACAGGACCGAATAGTTTCACTAGTTCAACACAGAACCCGACGATTACTGGTTCCACATTAGCAGAAAGCGGCACTTACAGTGTGATTGCCACGTTGAACAGTTGCGTTTCAACTGCTGCTACTGTATCTGTGCTTGTTAAGCCCATACCAGTGGCACCAACAGCCAGCAGTAACTCGCCCATCTGTGCGAATGTTGACCTGAACCTTACTGCAGCGTCTCCGACAGGTGGGGTGAACTATGATTGGACAGGACCTAACACGTTTACAAGTTCCACGCAGAACCCAACAATAAATAGTGCCACAACAGCGGCAACAGGAACCTATAGTGTAACTGCTTCTTTAAATGGCTGTACTTCTGTAGCTGGTACAACAACAGTTGCGGTAAATGCCATACCAGCGATAGGCAGTACTTCTTTTGCCAATCCATCCACTTGTGCCACTGCTACAGGCAGCATTACGTTGACTGGATTGCTTTCTTCAACAGCTTACACAGTCAATTACACGACGGGTAGTGGTGTGCAAAATGCTACTATTACTTCCAATGGAAGTGGTGAGGTTATTATTCCAACCTTGCCAGCAGGAACTTATAGCAATGTGACTGTTGCCATAGGGGCATGTATATCATCTGCTGTTGGACCTTTTAATTTATCTGATCCCAATCCTCCTTCAACACCGATTGCAGGTGGCAATAGCCCAATTTGCGAGGGTTCATCGATAAACTTAACTGCCAGTTCAAGTACACCGGGTGTTACGTATGCTTGGGTAGGACCAAACAGCTTTACCAGTGCAACGCAAAACCCGTCCATCACTAATGCTGCACTTGCAGCAGGTGGAACATATACAGTAACAGCACAGTTAAATGGCTGTACTTCTGCTTCTGGAACAGTGAACATTACAGTAAATGTTGTACCTGCAGTACCAACCGTAAGCAGCAATTCACCTATTTGCGAAGGTGCTGCATTGAACCTTACAGCAGGCAGCACTACACCAGGTGTTACTTATGCTTGGGCAGGGCCCAATAGTTTTGCGAGTGCAGTGGACAATCCAACAATCAGCAACGCTCCAACAACAGCAACAGGAACGTATAGTGTGACTGCTTCTTTAAATGGCTGTACCTCTGCGGCAGGAACCACCAATGCTACTGTATATGCCATACCAGCGATAAGCAGTTCAAGTTCAACTAATCCAACTACCTGTGCAACGGCTACGGGGTCAATAACATTAAATGGGTTATTGTCTTCCGCTGTTTATACGGTTACTTATACTTCTGGTAGTGGTGCACAAACTGCTAGTATTACGTCCAATGCAAGCGGCTCGGTAATTATTCCAAACCTTGCAGCAGGTATTTACAGTAATGTGACAGTTGCTTTGAATAATTGTACGTCACCATCAGTTGGGCCATTCAATTTGTCTGACCCCAATCCGCCTGCAACACCTGTTGCAAGTGGCAATACGCCAATCTGTGAAGGTTCAACAATTAATTTAACTGCCAGTTCAAGTACACCCGGTGTAACGTATGCTTGGGTAGGCCCGAACAGTTTCACTAGCACAACGCAAAATCCATCGATTACTAATGCAGCACTGGCAACAGGTGGAACTTATACTGTGACAGCACAATTGAATGGCTGTACTTCTGCATCATCATTGCCTGTGGCAATTGTGGTGAACCTTGTACCTGTTATGCCAACTGTTTCAAGTAATTCGCCAATCTGTGCAGGGGCTGCATTGAACTTGACTGCAAACAGCACCACTACTGGTGTAAGTTATGCTTGGACAGGACCAAACAGTTTCACCAGTGCGGTACAGAACCCAACTATTGCGGCGGCTACAACAGCAGCTACGGGAACTTATAGTGTAACAGCGTCTTTAAATGGCTGTACTTCTGCGGCAGGCACTACAGCGGCTACCGTAAATGCCATACCAGCCATTACCAGTAGTAGTTCTTCGAACCCAACAACCTGTGCTACTTCTACAGGTTCCATAACGTTGAATGGTTTATTGGCTTCTACTGCTTATACAGTTAACTATACTTCTGCAAGTGGTGCACAAACTGCAAGCATTACATCGGATGCAAGTGGTTCGGTTATTATACCAAGCTTGTTGGCCGGGTCATATAGCAATGTAACGGTTGCGTTGAACAATTGTACATCACCTTCAGTAGGGCCATTTAGTTTGTCGGATCCCAATCCGCCTGCCACACCTGTTGCAGCAAGCAATACGCCGGTATGTTCTGGTTCTGCGTTGAATTTGACAGCCACATCAGCGACTGCCGGTGTTAGTTATACTTGGACAGGTCCAAATAGTTTCACCAGTACAACACAGAATCCAACCATTTCAAATGTAGCTGTTGCGGCAACTGGTATTTATAGTGTAACTGCTACTTTGAACAGTTGCGTATCTGCTGCTGGTACAACAACGGTTACTATTAAGGCAACACCTGCTATAACAACTAGCACTAGTACGAACCCCATTAGTTGTGCAACCTCAACTGGTAGCATTGCCTTGAATGGGCTTTTGCCAAATACGCTATATACGGTTAGCTATACAAGGAACAGCAGTTCACTAATTGTGGGTCTTACAGCAAATGCAAGCGGTACTGTAACAATAGCCAATCTTGCAGCAGCCACTTATTCCAATATAACGGTTACATATAACGGTTGTACTTCGGCTGCTGTGGGGCCATTTACACTATCTGATCCTAATCCACCAGCTACACCAACGGCATACAGCAATACGCCCCTATGTAATGGGAATACGCTGAACCTAACATCATCATCAACAACAGCTGGTGTTAGCTATGCATGGACAGGTCCCAATAGTTTTACCAGTACGTTACAAAATCCATCCATACCGAATGCAACTGCAGCTGCAACAGGTACTTATAATGTAACTGCTACGTTGAATAGTTGCACATCTGCAGCATCTTCCGTTGCAGTAGTAGTGAATACAACGCCAAATATCAGCAGTACAGGTAGTGTTAATCCTGCCAATTGTGGTGCTTCCACAGGTTCCATCATACTGAATGGGTTGGCAGCAAGTTCTTCTTATGTAGTGAACTATACTAGGAACACTGTGGCACAAACTGCTACTATTAGTAGTAATGTCAGTGGTGTATTGACTATACCATCTTTGAGTGCAGGTACCTATGCAAACATCAGTGTTACGATAGGTATTTGCCCATCAAATATTGTTGGGCCAATAACATTAAGTGACCCTGCTCCACCAGCCATACCAGTGATTGCAGGTACTGCTACTTTATGTGAAAAGTCTGCACTGAACTTAACAGCCAGTTCTAGTAGTGCAGGTGCCACTTTTGCATGGACAAGTACCAATGGATTTACTGCTGTTGGTAATACTGTGACAATACCAACGACGACAACCGCCAATAGTGGAACGTATACTGTTACAGCTACGTTGAATAACTGCACTTCATCAAGCACTAAAGCTGTAGTAGTCAATCCTTATCCAGTTACAAACTTTGACACATCCATATTTGTATGTATGCCAAATGGTGCGTTGAACCTTACTAACCGTACCACTGTTCCCGGTAACAGTAGCATTACTTATGTATGGGATTTTGGTGATGGCAGTCCAACATCTACTTTGGTAAATGAATCGCATGTTTACGGAAGTATCGGTTCCTATACAATTAAGTTGAGTGCAACATCAAATGGTTGTACAAAGGATAGCATTAAATCTTTCAGTTCCTTCTTTGATAAACCAATTGCTCTGTTTAAAGTTAGCAAGGACACCATTTGCCAAGGAGTTACGAGTACGTTTACAGATTTAAGTACAGCTCCAAATAGCACGATTAAGACTTGGGCATGGGATTTTGGTGACGGTTCATCCAATACCATCAGTGACCCGAACAAGAAGTATGGTTCGCCGGGCAACTATCAAATATCCTTAATAGTAAAAAATGCACAGGGCTGTTCATCAGATCCAGCGTATAAATTCATAAAGGTTTACCTGCAGCCTAAAGTGGATGCTGGCCAGTCTTTTATGGTGCCCGAAGGAACGACTGTTATGTTTGTTCCAACTGTAAACGATTCTTCCGTAACAACAACTTTTGCATGGACACCTGGGTCGGACCTTTCAGATCCCCATATACTCAGGCCAACACTTGTTGTGCTGAAGAACCAGGTTTACACACTTACCATGACGGGTGAAGGGCTGTGTAAGGCATCAGATACCATTACAGTTGTGGCATTAAAGAAATTAGGCATTCCGAATGCATTTTCTCCAAATGGTGATAATGTGAACGACAAATGGGATATCACCAATTTGAGGGATTACTCATTTGCAATCGTGGAGGTATTCAATCGGAATGGGCAGTCAGTATTCAAATCGTATGGTTATAACAACCTTTGGGATGGTACTTACCAAGGCAAGCCTTTGCCTGTTGGAACGTACTATTACATCATTGATTTTAAAGGAGTATTTCCAAGACGTTCAGGTTATGTAGTTATATTGAAATAAAGAGAACAAAAACTAATTAATGCTAATGATTATGAGAGCTATGACTAAACTTTCCGTGGTACTACTTTCTGTATGCCTTGGACTGGGTGTAAACAGAAGTGAGGCACAAGTAGATCCGCATTTTTCGCAGTACTACTTGTATCCTTCTTACTTGAACCCTGCATTAACGGGGGCTTTTGATGGGGACTACCGTGCAACAGCTATTTACAGGACGCAGTGGGGGAATATTACTACGCCATTTACAACCCCCGGTATTTCTGTTGACTTCAATGGGAACAAGAGTTTGAACTATGGGGTGAGCTTACTGCGACAAAGTGCAGGTGATGGGGGATACAGTTATACTACAGCTTATGGCAATGTTGCTTACACAGGTGTAAGGCTTGGTGCAACAGGAGCACAGCGTTTGGTATTTGGCCTGCAAGCAGGATTAATACAAAGAAGATTCAATCCATCAAAACTTAAATGGGGTACACAATGGAACCCTTCTGCTGGTTATGACCCCTCATTACCCGGTGATGTGCTTACAAGAACTTCTGCTTCTGCATTTGATGCTGGTGCTGGCATTTTGTACTATGATGCCCAGCCAGGAAAAAAGGCAAATATTTATGGAGGCTTTTCCGTAGCACACCTTAATATGCCTGAAGATAAGTTCAGTGAGAATGGTGCTGCTAAGTTGCCCATGCGTATCAGTGTTCATGGTGGAGTGAAACTTGCCATCAATGAAAAGTTGGTTCTTACGCCCAATTTTTTATATATGCGACAAGGAACAGCTACAGAAACAATGCTTGGTGCTTATGCCCAAATAAAAGCTGATAACAATACTGATTTGTTGGCAGGGATCAATTACCGTTTCAAGGATGCTTTTGCTCCATATGTTGGTTTTTATTACAAGAACTTTACGCTTGGATTGAGTTATGACATCAACACTTCTGATTTGAGCAAGATTCAAAAAGGCTCGAACAGTTTTGAGATTTCCTTATCATTTATCGGTAAGAAAAAAGTACAGACTCCAGAAACAGAATTTATCTGTCCTAGGTTATAGTTGATGGTGGATAAATTTTCTAAAAAGGACAGAACAAAAAATATTGATTGATAACAAAGGTTAACAGCCCACTACATGAAAAAAGCTACATTAGTTATTGCAATGGCACTTGTTTTTATTGCAGGCCATACACAGGTTGTGTATGATTACTTAAAATCTGCTGATGCGTATTATGCGAAAGGAGATTATGCTTCTGCTGCACTTTATTATGAAAAATACCTTGCCCTAAATGTCACAAAGATGAAGGGCAACGGATACGATCCATATACCGTGGCTTCATTGAGCAAGCAGCAAAAGGTTGCAGTTAGTAACAAGCAGCAGGCTATTTATAAACTGGCAGAAAGCTACCGTTTTTTAAACTACCATGTTAAGGCAGAACCTTATTATGCACAAGCAACTGCTTTTGATACAGCTGCTTTCCCATTGGTAAATTACTGGTATGGCAAAACATTAAGGGCATTGGCAAAATACGAAGCAGCAGATTCTGCATTTAGCCGTTTTGTAACTGTTCATTCTAGTAGTGATGAATATAAAGAGGATGCAGTAAGAGAGGTTAGTAACCTTAAATTCATTCAGGAACAATTAAAAAAAGATATCAAGTTATTTACAGTTAGTAAATCCGCCAATCCCTTAAACACAGAAGGATTAAGCTGTGCACCGGTTTGGGTAAACAAGAATGCCTTGGTGTTTACCTCAACACGTCCGGATACTTCCGTAAAAACCAAAGCAAAGGTTTATACAAACAAGATTTATTTAGCATCCTATTCAGATGGAGTGTTGAACAGCGTTAAAAAAGTGGACTTGCCACAGGTGGAAAATGTTCATCAAGGCGTTGTTAGTTTCACACCAGATGGCGGCACTATTTTCCTGACCAGATGGACTATTGCAAGTGGCAAGAATGGCAAGAAAAACTCAGCCATTTATACAAGCAAAAAAACTGATGGTATTTGGATGAGTCCAGTTTTACTGGATAGTAATACAATTAATTTAGCAGGCACTAGTACACAGCAACCTTTTGTGATGCCCGATGGTAAGCACTTGTTATTTGCCAGTGATAGGGCAGGAGGTTTAGGTGGTTTTGATATTTGGTCAGTTGATTTGGATGCTTCAGGAAGTGTTGTTGGCACACCAGTAAATCTAGGTGCAGTAGTAAATTCAAAATATGATGAGCAGGCACCTTACTATCATGCTGCAACAAGCAGCTTAATATTTTCCAGCAATGGCCATGTGGGAATGGGCGGCTATGATTTCTTCCAAAGCAAGGGGAATATTGGTGCATGGGGCAATCCTGAAAATTTGGGTTATCCTTTGAACTCCATTAAGGATGATATTTATTTTGTGAGCAATGGCAATGCAAAAAATATTTTAGGAGATGTGATGTTCAGTTCTGACCGTTCAAGTGACTGCTGTTTGGAGATGTTTTCTTTAAGTAAGGTTAGGCCATTGAAGCAAATAACAGGTTTGGTGGTTGATTGTGAAACCAAGCAACCATTAAGTGGCGTTTCTGTGGAAGTGGCCGATGCCAGTAAAGTAGTAGCTATTAAAACAACTGGTACAGATGGAACCTATGAATTCACGTTGGAAGATTTTGACAACCTCACTACTTCTGGTTCCGTAACTGGCTATACGCCCAACAAGATTGAAACAGCAGCTATTGTAGATGATGAGGTAATTAACCAGTCATTATCTGTATTGTGTTTAAATAAAATCATCCCTCCGCCGCCGCCCCCCCCTCCAGTTGATACCATTGTAGTGATGAACAATATCTATTTCGATTTCAACAAAGCAACCATACTTGCAGAATCCTATCAGTATATTGATGCACAAATTTTGGAAATGCTGAACAAGTATCCAACCATGGTAATAGAAATTGGTGGGCATACAGATGACAAGGGCAATGAAGATTATAATCTTAAATTATCCCAAGCACGGGCAAATGCTGTAAAGGTATATTTGGCTACAAAAGGGATAGCTCCTGAGCGTATGGAGACAAAAGGCTATGGTGAATCCATGCCAGTTGCCCCTAACCAAATTGATGGAAAAGACAATCCTGAGGGAAGGAAGCAAAACAGGAGAACAGAATTTAAAGTGTTGCATTATTAAGATAAAAGCCCTAGTTAATCAAAATCAACTAGGGCTTTCTTATTGAAAAACATCTATTTATGACAAATGGATGTTTTTGCACTATCTGTCTTGTTAGCAACACTCGGTCTTTTTAACTTTAACTAATGTATGATGGACGGCTTAGCAATAATTAACTTTCTTTATAATAGCCACGCGATTGAATGGATATGTGTGCCTGTACCTCTTTTTCTATTTACAGGTACGTAAAACAATTCTCCAGTAGTTAAAACTTATCGTTTCTTTCTTTTCATTTTAGGTCATTTTCTTGATATAAACGACATGCCATTAGACGTGTGGCTTATCATTTACATTGGTAGTTGCATGCGTAAGTTATGGTATCAAGAAAATGAAAAACAGAAAGGAGCAGTCTACGGATTTATAAAAACGCCTGTGTTATTTAAACTTGTTTCTAATAACCTCCAAACGAGCTGCCCTGAAAAATCGAGGCAGTTCTGTTTTGGCAGTTTTCCACAAAGAAGTTAAATAAAATTGCGGGCTTTGCCGTATCGTTTCAAACCTTACCTTTGCGGCTCGAAAAATTAAAATTAAGAACTCTCTATGGCCGACTTAAAATTACAACGCAACTTTGGTATTGCAGCTCACATCGATGCTGGAAAAACCACAACTACCGAGCGTATCCTGCGATACACTGGTATGATTCACAAAATTGGTGAAGTGCATGATGGTGCAGCTACAACTGACTGGATGGAGCAGGAAAAGGAGCGTGGTATTACCATTACTTCTGCTGCTGTTAGCTGCCAGTGGAAATTCCCTACCGTAAAGGGCGTTGCAGACGGCAACACAAAAGATTATTATTTCAATATTATTGATACACCGGGTCACGTTGACTTTACTGTGGAAGTAGAGCGTTCAATGCGTGTACTGGATGGTTTGATTGCCCTATTTTCTGCAGTTGATGGTGTTGAACCTCAATCTGAAACAGTTTGGCGTCAGGCTAACCGTTACAAAGTTCCAAGAATTGGTTTCGTAAACAAAATGGACCGTTCCGGTGCCGATTTCTTAATGGTGGTAAACCAGGTTAAGGAAATGTTGGGTGCCAATGCTGTGCCTTTACAGTTACCAATTGGTGCTGAAGACAATTTCACTGGTGTGGTGGATTTGATCAAGATGAAAGGTATCATCTGGCATATGGAAACAGAGGGGATGACTTTTGATGAAATTGATGTTCCTGCGGATATGGTAGAAGAATCCAACGAATGGAGAGCAAAGTTGGTAGAAGCTGTAGCGGAATATGATGATACATTGATGGAGAAATTCTTTGATGATCCTAACAGCATCACCGAGGCAGAAATGCACGAAGCAATCCGTAAGGCTTGTATCGATTTGAGCATCGTGCCTATGATGTGTGGTTCTTCATTCAAGAATAAAGGCGTACAAACTGCTTTGGATGCTGTTTGCCGTTACCTGCCTTCTCCAGTTGATATTGAAGATACTGTGGGTACAGATCCAGATACAGGAGAAACAATCACTCGTAAGCCAGACCCTAAAGCTCCTTTTGCAGCTTTGGCTTTCAAGATTATGACCGATCCTTTCGTGGGACGTTTGGCATTCTTCAGGTGCTATTCTGGTCACTTGGATGCAGGTTCTTATGTGTTGAATGTAAGAAGTGGCAAAAAAGAGCGTATCAGCCGTATCATGAAGATGTTTGCCAACAAGCAGAACCCAATTGATTTCATCGAAGCGGGTGATATCGCGGCAGCGGTTGGTTTCAAGGAAATTAAGACTGGTGATACTTTGTGCGATGAAAAGCACCCAATCACTTTGGAGAACATGTTCATTCCTGAACCCGTTATCGCTATTGCTGTTGAGCCTAAGACTCAGGCAGACGTTGACAAAATGGGTATGGCAATCGCTAAATTGGTAGAAGAAGATCCTACTTTACGTGTAAATACTGATGAAGATACCAACCAAACCATTTTACGTGGAATGGGTGAGCTTCACTTGGAAATCATCATCGACCGTATGCGTCGTGAGTTCAAGGTAGAAGTAAACCAAGGTGCTCCTCAGGTGGCTTACAAAGAAGCATTTGGACAAACTATTACACACCGTGAAGTGTTGAAAAAACAGTCTGGTGGTCGTGGTAAGTTTGCTGATATACAATTTGATTTCGGTCCTGCAGATCCAGAATGGATGGCAGCCAACGAAGGCAAGCATTTCCAATTTGTGAATGACCTGTTTGGTGGATCAATTCCAAAGGAATTTGTTCCTGCTATCTTGAAAGGTTTTGAAACCTCTATGGGCACAGGTGTTTTGGCTGGTTATCCCGTAAACAACATGAAAGTTCGTGTGTTTGATGGTAGTTACCATGATGTGGATTCCGATGCCATGAGCTTTGAGCTTTGTGCAAAATCTGCCTTTCGCGAAGCTGGACGTAAAGCAAAACCAACCTTGCTTGAACCAATCATGAAAGTGGAAGTATTGACCCCGGACCAGTACATGGGTGATGTAACAGGTGACTTGAACCGTCGTCGTGGTATGTTGGAAGGAATGGACAGCCGTGCTAACTTGCAAGTTATCAAAGCTAAAGTTCCATTGAGCGAAATGTTTGGCTATGTAACGCAATTGCGTTCATTGTCTTCTGGTCGTGCTACTTCTACCATGGAGTTCAGTCATTATAACAATGCCCCTAACAATATTGCTGAAGAAGTAATAGCTAAGAGCAAGGGAAAAGTGAAGATTGAAGATTAATAATAGAATCAGTTAATAAACAAGGCCTGTTCAGTAATGAGCAGGCCTTGTTGTTTTAGGCAATTTTGGATAAGCATGGTTGTTTAACAGTCTGTACTAAATAAAAGGGCAACCATTTTAATTGGTTGCCCTTTTATAACTTTTCAGGAAAATATTTTATTGCTTAATAATAGCCTTTGTTTCCCTTAAACCATCCTTATAATAGGCTACCACAAAATAGGAGCCTCTTGTAAGCATGCTAATGTCAAATAAACGTGAAGATGATTTTGTATCAGTAAAACGTTTCATCATCTTTCCATTTATGCCGTAAACAATTAGTTCCTTTATCTCCTTTGAAGTACTTACCGTAAATGTATTCATTACAGGATTTGGATAAATAACCATTTTGCTCTCCTTTGTCTTTTCTTCAACTACTGGCACTAATTTATTAGGAGTTGTAGTTTTTGCATTACAGATAGCCGTACCGGGTTCCAATGAAATGACATCTGTGCCAGGATATGCTGGGCAATATTCATTTGTTATGGAAACTGTAGCATTTACAGGGTAAGGCCCCGTATAGCTGCTAAACTTGAAATGCGGGTTCACAGTATTTGGGTCATCTACATACATACCTGCTGGGAAAGTCCAAGTATAGGAAAACGTAGGGTCATTGGTATTGCCACCCCGCATAACGCCATCAAATCCAGGGTTACTCACGCTATTGCACCAATTTAATTGGAAAGAGCCATAGTGTATGCTTGTAGCTATCTTAATAAAAAAAGACTTGACCTCTCCTGTAATTGAATTCGTTAACCTGAATTCCACAATACCCGATAAGTTGTCTGCTGTTGTTAAAGTAGTAAATCCAATGTTTTCATATATAAATTGAGCAGTTGGATTGTAAATGCCCCCACCATTATTAATAATAATATTGGGATTACTGCTAAAGAATTCCCAATAATTTCCGGATGCCATATTTGATTGAGCTTGAATGCCAATCCATTCCTCCGCATTATAACAGATGGCATTATCCGCACAAACACTTAAAGATTGATTATATAGATACATGCTTGTGTTTGATGGAGGATCAACACGGTAATACTCAGCCGTTGCATTGATGATATCCAATGTTTGTGGAGCAGCACAGTCGCAACTCGGCGGTATAAATACTGTAGCTGTCAGAGTGGGATTATTGTCGCTGCACGTATTGTTGGATGCACCAAGACCGGGTATGTTTACAGACAACGTGTAGTATCCTGGTAATGACTGGTTAACAGAAATTGCTTGATAAGTGCTGCTTTGATAAACTATATTATTTAGTGGATCTGTCCAGGTATATTGTGCATTGGGTATGGAACCTGTGCATATTTCAGTGCCTTTAAGGTCACCAATATCCATTTTGCAGCTTTCTTTATTAGTAATTCCCGGCCATTTGCTATAGTTATCCGTTACATTGAAAATCTGTGGATAGGCAAAATGCACATAAGTAAGGGTATTAGTGTAAACTGGTGGTATGTCATTGTAAACAACAAGCATGTCATAATCATTGTCTGCAACAAAGCTTACAAAGTATTGCCGCCAACTGGTAGCACCCATATTAATAAAGGGTTCACAGAAAATGGTCTGTTTATTTGTTATATTATTCAAGTTGTTAGCGGCATTTGGGAAATTTTGGCAGTTAGTCAAAACTGCTTTGAAAGTAAACGAAGAGCCTATTGTGGGTGATTGGATTTCTGAAGCAAGAAAAAAGGAAAATGCATATTGCTTTCCTTTTTTAACCTTTCCTATTTTAGCAACAATATTCTCCCCATAAGCAATTGGATTAACCCAGCCTGGTAAAATATTATTTTGTGCCAACATGGATGCAAAATTGGTACCCGAAATAGGCGGTGTTAATGTCGAATACCCACTACCGTTGATGTCCGAAGTAAAATGTGACCCGTAACCCCAATCAATTACATTGCCGAGAGGAAATGCATCATGCAAGTAATTTGGAACCAGTCCGTCATGCAGCACTTTAAATTCAGGATTGGGAACCAGATTGCTGCATTTAGGTGGTATGGGTACGTTGCAGTCAAACATGGTCTGTATGCCACAATCACAGTTGCAATCCACATTAATATTACCTATTTCAAATTCTGAAATATTATCGCTGCATATATTGTTGCTTATATCAACAGGAAGGTGCATTACAAAACGGTATAGTCCTCTTTTACTAAGGCTTATATAAATTGGCCAAGAAGTAAATCCAAATGTAGCAACATTGCTATTGGGCCCATAGCAAGTAAGGGAAGAAGGTATCAATCCTTCAAACAGACAAGGTAATTGTGGTTCATTCAGTTTCAAGAAACATCCTTCTTGGACGGAGGTGAAATTAACCGTTGTAGGATAGTCAATTAATTCAGGGTAAGCAATATGGATATCATTGTAGGTGTCTGGCAAAATGTTGCTACCACCCCTTTCTGCAAATATCCAAACGGCATCATAATCATCATCTGCCGTGAACTTAAAAGCAAACCGGTTCCAATAGTCCCAATTATTGGGAGGATCACCGATAGGCAAGTTTTCACAATATACCACTTGGTGTGGAATGGTTGAATAGTCCGGCACATCATAGCTTGTTTCAGTATTGGGTGCTTGATAAGGAATATCCCTGCATTTCAGCAATACAATCTTTAAGGTAATCTGGTCTGCATAGGAGAAATTTGGGAGGCTATGTGTGCTGAATGCCCTGTAGAAAGAAAAAGCATACGGGTTGCCCGACCGCATCTGTTTTGTTCTGGTAATAATACCCTCGTCCAAATTATGCCCAGCAGTTTGGTCATTGCCAACCGTGAATGTGGCATAATTGGTCCCAGTAGGCGGAGCCACAAAGCTCGTATTAATATCTGGTCTCCCATGGGAGGCCGTCCAATACGAAACCTCGTTCAGCCAAAATGCATCTGTAGTCTTCCTACTCAGGAATTCGGGGTTACCAATAAAATTGCAACCAGGTATCCTGGGTTCTAGCTGGCAATTAAAGTTGTCTGATAACGGTTTAGGTGTATTGCCCCTTTGTGCAGTGCCCATAAAATGGCAAATAATCAGGAACAATAAGCAGGTTAGTTTTTTCATTGCTTGTTTTTTTAGGTTATAGAATGGTGTAGGTAGGATTCAATGGATAGGAACCAATATTGTTATCCGCCTTTCAAATATAATTTAAAAACAAATACATATCCTTCGAAGTATAAAGAATGTATCCTAAGTTGTGGGAAGCGGGTATTGTTTAGCAAATTGTTTTTAAACCTTTTACACTGTCTTTTATCATAGTCCCATAAAATTATCAACTATGAAAAAGAAAATGCTTATCGCAACCTTAATTGCAGGATTATCCATTCTGTCAAGCAATATAGATGCACAGGTAATTGTAAAAGTGAGGCCGACAGTAGTCGTGAGGGCCAGACCCGTAGCACCTTCAAAAACCCATATCTGGATAGAACCAGAGTATGTTTACCGTAATGGCAATTATGTAATGGTAGATGGTTACTGGGAACCTGCAAGACCGGGATTCAGGTATAAACCGGGACATTGGCAAAAAAGACGTGGTGGCTACGTTTGGATACCGGGTCATTGGAGAAGATTCTAGACTATTATAGCACGAAACCTTTAATTGGTGCCATTCAATTCAACTGGTTGAGTGGGCCTTTTTTATAGTTGATATTACCGCCTTTATCTTTCCATTATTGGTCTTTGGGATGTCATGCACCTCTTCAATAACCACTTCCACATTTCCCAACTGACTATGCACCCTTGTGATGATTGCAATCCTTTCTTCATCGGCAAGCTTTACATCGGGAACAATTTTAAGTATAAGGGCATCCAATGAGTTTTGTATCACCTGTGCCATCTTCACCGTTTTAAGCCCTACGAATATGCCATGGAATCGCACCATCTCCCTGCCATCCTTTCCGTATACCACATCCTCAATCCTGCCAACAATTTCTTCCACTACTGGCATCTGCCTTCCGCATGGGCACGATTTATCGCTCAATACAATTTGGTCGCCAATTTTATAGCGTATCAGGGGCTGGTCATAGTTCAAAAAACCAGTGCAGTAAACCGTTCCAATTTCACCAGCCGCCACAGGTTGCATCCCATCGCCCAGCACCTCTATAATACCGCAGTCAGGGCTTATATGCAGGCTGCTATGCTCACATTCAGAAATCAGCCCACAGTATTCCATGCCGCTCCAACTATCAAATACTTTGCAGTTGTACACTTCGCCCATCACCTTCCTCATTTCAGCGGTCAGCTTTTCACTGGAGGTCAGCACCGCCTTTAATGGGGGAGGAACAAAACCAACCTCCTTGAACATTCTTGCCAGAATATAATTGCTCATTGCATATCCTGTCATGTAATCAATCCTGTGCCTCTTAAAGGCCTCGTAGTAATCCTTGATATTGGCTGGACTTATATGGTAAGCTGAAAAGTAGACTTGCTTCTCAAAATAATTATAACGGTAAAAGGGTGGTTTGCCTTCGCCGTCAGTTACTACCCGTCTTCCCCCAATCATGCCTCGGCTATTGTTTCTGCTAACGCCTGCCCAGTTCTTTATTCTCGCCTCACTTAGGGCAAAATAACGTTGGTGCATATCATCCGAATAGCAAATTTGTACAGGCGTACCAGTGCTGCCACTGGAATTGTGGAAACTGCCATTCTTCTCCCGGATATTGGCCATCATGGTGCTGGTTCCAAATTGTCTTACGTCCTCCTTGGAAGTAATGGGCAATTGGTGCAGGCTGTTCAAATCTATTTTGCTGATTGCTTCTTCTGTAAAACCCGCCTGCTTGAATTTTTCTTGATAGTAAGGCACCTGTTTAAATGCATGAACCAGTATTTTCGTTAGCTGCGTGTTTTCATAGGTCCTCCATTGCTCTTTAGTGAAACCCTCCCTTTCTTTAGCTGCTTTGTATTCCTGCTCAAAGATGCCACCATAGCGTTTCTTCTTCCAGCCGTAACCATAAGCCGATACCATAATGTTCTGGAACCAAACAGGACTGAGATCGTAGATTTTATTGTAAATAGCCAAGGCAGGGATATTTTAGGAATGAAATTACAGCATAAATAAAATGAATTGCCCTTTTTAGTAGAGCAATGCTTTTTCTTTTTAAAAAGACTCCCTTATTGAAATGGCACACAAATCTGTTACGAAGCTATAGAAAATAAATACTTGGCCCTTTTACAATACAGGTGCAGTTTCATCCTTAGGTGATTGCAGGTCCAATTTCATCTCATCCACATCCAGTTCACGCTCCACGTTGCGTATGGCAGCATCCCCATACTGTCCTTCCTTGTGCAGCTTCAATAACAAGTTCCTTTGAAATTTGCTGATTTCCAGTTTTGCATCCAATGAAATATCGGGTGGAGGGGGCAATGGCTCCGTATTTTGGAGCCTCGCTTTTTTATGCCGTTTCAAGTCCTTTGTATAACGCTGTACCTGTTGTTCATACTTGCTCCTTAATTGCCTTTGTAAACGTTCATCAATGCTTAACGGAAAATCTGTTTCCAGAAAATGCAGCGTGTGATTGGCAAGGTACAATTGAACTTCTTTCTGTTCTTCATCAGTATTGTCCTGTGGCGCAATTTTCAACCACTTTATAATCAATGGTAATGAAAGCCCCTGCACTACAAGCGTGATGAAAATTACCACGAAAGAAAGGAATATAATGGAACGCCTTTTCGGAAAATAGCTCCCATCTTCCAATAAGAGGGGCAAGGCCAATGCAGCAGCCAATGATATCACGCCCCTTGTTCCCGTCCATGCCACAACCAGCACGTTTTTCCATGTATCATCAGGGTTGCCATTGTCTGTATATGAAAAGTCTTTTCCACGTTTCTCTTTCTGGGACATATTTTGAAGCCATGCCCCGCCCAATACCCAAATGATGCGAACAATAATGGTGGCAAGGCTTATCAATAGCCCATCCACTATTATTTCCCACAAAGGGTAATTGCCAAGGTCTTTGATAATAAGTGGCAATTGCAGCCCTATCAAAATAAATACAAAACCATGCAGCAAAAAAATCAGCGTATCCCAAACAACCCTGGTCCGCATACGTGTCTGGTAAGTAAAAATCTCGGGCGATTTCCATGCCACCACCAAACCTGCACTTACCACCGATAGCACGCCAGACATGTGAAATTGCTCTGCTGATAAATAAGCGATAAATGGAGTTAATAAAGTCAATGCTGTTTCAACCAATGGGTTGTTCTCAATTTTTAAATGTATCCATGCCATCAAATAGCCAACAGCAATTCCAATCAAAATACCAATGCCTGCCACCATAATAAATTGCAGTCCAGCCTGCCACCAAACAAAACTTCCCGTAGTTACCGCCAGCACTGCATAGCGGTAAGCAATCAAGGCCGATGCATCGTTCAGTAAGCTTTCCCCTTCCAATATCGTCACAACCTTTTTGTTCAGCCCCAATCCTTTAATAATCCCCGATGCAGCCACTGCATCGGGTGGCGAAACAACTGCACCCAATACAAATGACAACGGCCAAGTAAATCCCGGTATAACGTAGTGTGCAGTTACTGCCACAGCTAACGTGGTGAAAAATACTAATGAAACAGCCAGGGTGGAAATGGGCTTGATAGATGTCCTGAATTCATGCCAGGACGTTTTGGAGGCGGCATCATATAAAAGCGGGGGCAGGATAGTTACAAACACAATATTGGGGTCAAGTGCCAAATTGGGCAATTGCGGAATAAAACCAATCACCAAACCGGCAGCTACCAATAATATAGGATGCGGCAGTTTCCATTTATGTGCAATGGCCGAGAGGGCTATTAAAATGGCCATGATGAAAATTACTATTTTGAAGTTCTCCATACTTTCCCAATTTACTATAAAACCACGCAGCCTCCAATATTGTGCCTTTGAACAGTACAAGAAAGGTGCATGTTAAACAATATTGCACAAAATGAAATTGTATTGACCGATGGCGACGACAATTTGAAGAATAAAAATGTGTCTTAATGTTTCTGCCCATTTAGAAAGGCACAAACATTTGGGCACAAAAAAATTGAGATACTAAAGGCAACAAAAAATACTGCCCTTAGGGGCAGCATGGAACATTTTGCGTCATTTAGAGAAAGCATCCGAGCAGCCTTATTTATTCGGTTAGCCTACCAATAATAGGGCAGTGGTTCTATTCTGAATCAACAATTATCGGCTTTCGGGAGAATGAGGGTAAGGTTTTAATTAATCCTATTAACATGCTCATCCACATTCTTAATATTATGATTGGAAGGCTTGCTCTTTCCAAAAGAATATTTAATCGCCACTGAATAGTCCCTCACATCATAATAAGTTCCTTTTGATGAAATATCGTTGATGACGAATTGTTCCTTGGATGAAAGTGATTTAAAAATATTATTGGCACTCATGGTGCAACTGAGCTTTTTGAAGAATGTTTTGGAAAGGGAAGTATCCACTGCATACAGTCCATTTCTTTCATAAACGCCCTCATTGCGTTTTGTAACGCCCCACGCATTAACTGACCAGACCATATCATAAGGCAGTTTTATCTGGTTATTGGAAAACAGATAAATATAGGGTGTTGATTCCCTGTCTAGCGACGATTCATCCTCCACCTTACTGATACCTGCTGTTATGCAATTAGTGGAGGTCCAAACCTTATACTTAACAGGGACTGTTAATGCAATGCTTGCACCGACCTCCCTTTTGAAATTCTTGTCCGTTCTCCTCAGGATAGAAGAGGAAGTATTATATACAAAGTCTGAATAAATAGGACCTTCCTGTTTATAGCAACTAGCTTGCAAGCTGCTGTTTTTATATTGTATGGTAGCAGATAGCTCATCAACAATTGTTGGGTCAATACTGATATTGCTTGCCCACTCAAAATAGGGATTTATATAAACAACTGTTTGGCTAATGCTTGAATAATCGGGACGGTTAATGCTCCGGGCATAGTTTAGGTTAAGTGTTTTTGTACTATCCAAAGGGAAGTCAACATTCAGTTTTGGAAAGAAATTTATATAGTGTTTATCTATCAGCAATGAGCTGCTATTCGCAAATTGCCCCTCCACTTTAGTTGCTTCCATTCTAATGCCCACAGCATAATCTACCTTCTTTATTTTACCAGATGCCTGTGTATAGGTGGCCATGTTTCTTTCGCTGTAAGTATAGTTGCTCAAATCGCTACCCGGTGGAATATAATTTTGAATATCCAGTACGGCATTCGATGAAGAGAAGGAAGCATTAATACCAGTTTCCCATTTAACCTCGTTCTTGAACCTTTTTTCCACGTCAGCCCTTGTAGTAAAAACATGGATGGTATTGTCCTGTTCCCTGTCTTGGGTCAGCCTATCAGCAGTATTGTTATAGTTGTTCCAAATATTGCTTTCCAAGCTTCTGTCGTAAACAGAATATTGCCCGCCTACAAACACATCCACATCTTGCTGCTTGAATTTCTTCGTATAATTCGCTGAAGTAGTGGAGAAAAACCTTTTGGAGCTATTGAGGTTAGTAGTTGCTACATAATCCTCCTGTGTTCCCTGCCTTGCATAAGAGTTAGTGCTAATGGGAAAAGTTTCTGATTGGGACCGCTCAGATGTATTGACAGAAAAATAACTGCTGCTGTCAATGTCATACAATAAATTAAGACCATAAATGAATTGAGGTCTTGTTGTAATCGAAGTAACATCATAACTAGTCGTGAAATTTTGTGTGGGCAAATCAAATGTATAGGCATTGCCTTCCCAGTTCTTGATTTGATTGTATTGGAAATTGGCCTTTAGTGCCAGTTTTTTATTCTTAAAATCAGCACCCAAGCTGAACCTATTGTTATAGTACTGCCTTACGGTTGCGGTTTCGGCTAAGTCCACTTTAATCCCGTCCTGCTTGTTTGTTTTTTTAGTAATAAGGATTACCGCCCTACCTGCTGCCTCGTATTTTGCTGATGGATTATTGATAATTTCAATGGTCTTAATATCGTTTACAGCCAAGGATTGCAAATCATTAACGCTCACCTTCTGGTTATCAATATAAATCAAAGGATTTCCCTTGCCCAATATGCTGATTGATTCACCAGAAGGCGAAACCTGAATAGCTGGGAGTTTTGACAATAAATCAATGGGTGTGGGTATTGCAGCCAGTATTGAATTTTCCACATTCACTTTCAAATTGCCATTTTTATTCGTAAACAGTTTCTTTGAACCGCTTACAGTAACCTCCTTCAAAGTAGCTGTATTGGTAGAAAGTATAATGGCTAATTCTTCGTTCCTGCTTAAAACAATGGGCTGTATATGCTCTGTATAGCCAAAGCATACAATCTTCAATAAGTACTCGCCTGCTTGCACAGCATTAAAGGAAAAATTGCCCATATTAATAGGTGCATATTTCACCATAGATGAATCGACCTTTGCCAAAAGGAAAGCATCACCTGTAACAATTGGCTTCTTTTCGGTATCCAGTACCTTTCCTGAAAACGGAATCGAACCTTGTCCATAACAGATAGATGATAAACCAAACATTAATACGGCCAGCAAACATTTAATATTCATAATGGAAGTTTTGGATCCCACAAAGTTGGAGGGAAGTATGTTAACAATTAGTTTAAACCTGAAAGCAAGGCAATGACAGACGAAGCTGTTTTTTAGTGTCTCAAACTGTCTAGAACAATTTCAGAATTTGCTATGCAATTCGGTTGCCTTTTTTAGCCACAAACCTTACCTACCAGCAAAGATAGGTGGCATTAATCTACATGAATTTTTCCCGAATTGTTGCCGCTGCCATCAATTATGAATCAAATTTGATTATTCATGAAACATTCGTGGCAAGGATATAAATGCCTCTAGGCATTACAGTCATGACATCATTTCTCGACTCGAACATTCGATTGCTATTTCTTAAATGGCAACCTAACCTTGTTGCTGGCATTATATTAGTGCGGATAGGTTGAAACAAAACCTATCATGAAAGTTTCCTACTTTGATAAGCAGCATATAAAAGAATACCTATTGTATGGGACATTGGCTGCAATACTTTTTGCTGTGCCCGTTTGGTATTTCCTCTATAAAGCAGACTACTTAAACAGTTGGATGGTCTATTCAGGTTCCATTTTTTTCATGTTTGTTATTATACTTTACTGCATAAAGCTTTCTAAACGGGAGCCAGAATACCAAAGCACATGGATGATGGTTATTGTAAGCCATTTTGCTGTGCTTACTGGTATTGTTCTATCGGTTATCCTTTCATTGATACTCTGTTTTATTTACATCCCCGATTTTATGACAGGCCATAGCTCTTCTTCTTTTCTGGAAAACGCACCAACCTACGCCAACCCCAAAAATATTGGGACACTCTTCCAAATTTTTATACCTGCTACTGTAGAGAATTTTGGTGTGGGTGGATTTATTGCCGTGCTTGCACCCTATGTGTTTAAACGCAACCAGACAAAGGACAGGGCTGCGCCACTAAATGAAATGGGGAAGGCAAAACTGTAAACCGTAATATTCGGAAAATAAATAACCCTATTACTCATAACTTATGCTTGACCAACGCCCATCATGTTGTGAATAGGCTTTTGAACAATGATTTCTTGTAATCAAGTTTAGATGTCTCGTAAGCAGATTTAAATAATATCCCGCATTCATAATTGGCAAATTAATCCTGAAGACAGACAACTGTCCAAAATTATTGCTTATCTGTTTTCCATATCGCTCCATGCGTTAATACCGCTGCGAAGTTTGGAGTTCAGTGACCACAAATATTTTTTCTATAACTAACTTTTAAGTTGCTAGTTGGTCAAACCACGGATTTTTTTACCTAAAAGGCAGGAGACAGACGACCCATTTAGCTACAGCCGAGCATGCCGGCAGCCCTATTGTGCCCTTTTTCCAATTCCCATCTTCTTCCTTGCGTAAAGACTGAACTTAATGTTGATGTGTGTCACAGATGTGGATGCCACCAAAAAATCCGTGGCAATTGGATTGGTGCCATGCCCCCATACCTGCCTCACATTGTAGGGACACCTTTTAGGCCTTGTTGTCTTATACAACAATATCAAGCTATTGGCATCATTTTTAAGTAAGTAAAGGAAATTATGTATCACCAATGAGGACAAGATATTCCGTAAACTTAAACAAAGAAACCCCCATTTTTAGAATGGATATTGAATCATTCAAATTTCTTGACTTGAAAATGATAGCCAATACAAGTAATTATGTAATAGTTGGAATTTGTGATGGTAAAGAAGGATATGGACAATTTAGTACAGTTAACAGGAACAAAGTTGCTTTTCCCGTGCACATGTTCGATACAATTGAAATAACTGCCTCCCCTTTGTTTGCCGAAGATGATTATGTTTCATTTGATCTTGTCGGTTATTGACTTAATTTTTTTTCATATTATATTCAAATACATTTTACTACAATTTATCCATACCTGTCCTATAGTTTCTTTGCCAAAAAATAGTCTTGTGTATAATGCGGTAAAAATAGCATAGGAAAAATATTGGTGCTCAAATAGGCTTTCCTCCTTTTATTCAGTTAACCATTTTATTCATAGCAGTTCAGCCAACATGGGGAAGAACAGCAACAACATGCTGTGGAATGGATGCAGCAGTATGGAACAAATAACAAAATTGATAAGTTCTTTTAGAATGAAGCGAACTGTACAAAGCTTAAAAGAAAATAGGCATTATTTTTTAGGGTCACATGGCTAAAATTAAGACCGTGAAAAAACTATTTACCTTCTTATTATTGTCTTTCATTATTGCCATTGCCAATGGACAAAAAGGACTTCCTTCAAAAGTACCCGTAGATGCTGTAGTAAGCACCAGTTATCCACAGCATGAAGATTTCAAGGAATCTATGTTGAATAAGCTAAAGGTACCTGCAGGTTTCAAGGTTAGTATTGCTGCTACAGGGCTCGGTAAACCAAGAATGATGGAGTCAGTTCCAGATGGCTCCTTGTACATTGCAAGAAGGGACCAAGGCGATGTATTACTATTGACAGACAATGATGGAGATGGACGTTTCGACCAAATGAAAGCGGTAGTGGCACAGTTCAAAGGCGTACATGGCATAGTCAAGAAAGACAGCTTCTTATACCTCTGTTCCAATCGTGAACTGAAACGTTACACCATTAATCCGGATAATACTTTAAGGGACACATTAACCATTTTCAATGACCTGCCTGATGGTGGGCAACATCCCAATAGGACGATTGCATTTTCACCTAATGGAATGTTGTATATGAGTGTGGGCAGTGATTGCAATGATTGCAGTGAAAGCAATCCTGAACATGCAACCATGTTGGTGATTAACGTGGACAGCTTCACAAGGAAAATCTATGCAAGAGGACTAAGGAATACTATTGGCTTTGATTGGCATCCGCAAACAAATGAACTCTGGGGCATGGACAATGGAACGGATTGGAGGGGCGACATGATTCCTCCTGAAGAACTCAATAAAATAACAGAGAATGGGCATTACGGTTGGCCCTTGGTATATGGGAAGCAGGTAGTTGACCAAACAAGGGAAGAGCCATTGGGTTCTACCAAGGAAGCTTTTGCAAAAATTACCGTTGCTTCAACACTGGAATTTCCCGCCCATAGTGCACCCATCAATTTCAAGTTCCTGTCAAAGGCAAGTTCCTTTCCCGAAAACTACAGGCAAAGTGCATTGGTTAGCTGGCATGGCTCATGGAACAGAAAAAAACCGGATGGCTGTAAAGTGCAATTAATAAAATTTGAGAATGGACAGCCAAAAACTGCTGAAGATTTCTTGACCGGATTCATGAATGAAACAGGCACAAGCAAGTTTGGAAGGCCTGCGGGCATTGCAGTTTCAGTCAAGGGCATTGTATATGTGTCTGATGATGAAAACGGGGTCATATATGCGATATCAAGTAAATAACAAACCATAAAGAAACGCCACATAAAAACAACCAGCATGAAAAAATTATTAGCCATCGCCTGCTTATACTGTTCATTAGTGCATGCACAAAAAGAAAAAATCACTTTTAAGGAACCTGTTTTCTATCCAGAAGGCATAGCTTACAATAAAAGCACCAACAGTTTTTTCGTTGGTTCCGTAAAAACAGGGACCATTGGTACGGTTGATATGAATGGTATTTACAAAACCTTTCATGCAGACCCTTCGCTCAAATCAAGTTTCGGAATGAAAGTAGATACCAAACAAAACCTGTTATGGGTATGTACTGGTGACCCCAATTACAGTGTTTATTCAGATTCAGCAACGTATAAGAAACTGGCAAGACTTATTGCCATTGATATAGCTACCAACAAAAAAGTAAAGGACATAGACCTTTCAAAATTGCATGACGGCAAGCATTTCCTGAATGACCTAGCACTTGACAGTTTGGGGAACATGTACCTAACAGATAGTTATTCACCAGTAATTTATATGGTAAGGGCCAATGGAAAAGCTGGTGTATTTGCACAAAGCGACCTTTTTAAAGGTGCGGATATTGGCCTAAACGGAATTGTATGGCATACCAATGATTTCTTGCTGGCTGTGAACAATAGCAACGGCAGCATCCTTAAAGTGAACAAAAATGGGGAAGTGGCAACTGTAAAAATAAACACTTTCTTTCCTGGTGCAGATGGTCTATTACTGAATGGGCAGGGAAAGCTCATCCTTGTGCAGAATAAAGGCGTGAACAAAATTTTCACGATTGTCAGCAAGGATAATTGGGCAACGGCAGAAGTGGAATCGACTACAGCCGCCGCAGACCTCTTCCAGAACCCGTCAACCATTACCATGGTCAATGGGAAAATATATGCAGTGAATTCAAAACTGAACGAACTGCAAGACCCTTCCATCAAGCCTTCAACAGAATTCACCATTCAAGCAGCGATGTTCAAGCCAATGAAATAATGATTGGCATACTTTAAACAGTTTAGTCATGCCTTCCTCTGTTATAGCATCCATTCATTATGACCAAGGTATATTGAAAATCATATTTGTTTCGGGCACAGTGTATCATTATAAAAACGTTCCTGAAGAAGTTTACATAGCCATGAAAAATTCAAAATCAAAAGGAATTTATTTTAATCAGCATATCAAAGGCAATTACGACTTTGAAAAAATGGAATAGCTTATCATGGATGCCGTTACACTTATAGGGATTTTAGCAAGCACTTTCAGTGCCAGTTCATTATTGCCTCAACTGCTTAAAATCATCAAGGAAAAAAAAGCGGATGGTGTTTCCCTTATCATGTTACTTGTATTGTTTACAGGACTTGCCTTATGGGTTTACTATGGCATACTTAAAGCAGATATCATCATAATCATATCAAACTCCATATCTATATCCATCAACCTAGCCATCATGGCTTTCATGTTCAAGTATAAAAGCAAGACCAATAAATAGAAATATTACCCATCTTTTGTTAGTGAAAGAAGACTGACTTTTTCCAGTTCCATGCTCGCAGGACCATTCAATATTTTGCCATCGCAATCAAACCTTGCACCGTGGCAGGGGCAGTCCCATGATTTTTCACTATTGTTCCAGGAAACACAGCAGCCTAAGTGCGTGCATTTGGAATTGAGGGCATGTAAGTTATTGTTCTCATCCTTGTAGAGGGCAAGCTTGTGATCCTCATATTTAACAACCTTGGCTTCATCAGTAGCCAAAGCGGAAAGTTCCTTTATCTTTTCTGGGGAACATCCATTAATCAAATCCTTTACAACCGTTGCATTGTGCTTAATGAAATTCACAAAGCCAGCAACAGGCTTGATACGGTTAGGATTGAACAAATTGACATACTTGCTTTCTTCTTCCATAATCAAGTTCTTCAATACCTGTGCAGCTATGCTACTATATACCATGCCATTTCCTCCAAACCCAGTAGCCACATACATATTGGTTGGGTGGCCCGGCAAATGCCCAATATAAGGCAACCCATCTACGGGTTCATAATATTGCGAAGACCATTTATAGGCAATTGCTTCAACATCAAAATATTTCCTGAAATAAGCTTCCAGTTCAAGGAAACATTTCTCCGTATTGCTTTCTTCACCCGTTCTGTGGTCGCCGCCTCCCGCAATCAAGTATGATTGGCCATTTACTATCTGTGTACGGTAATAATGATAAGGATCCTGCAAATCGTAACATAAACCTTCAGGGTAAGCACCATCTTTCAAGCGAATCGCCATTGCATAGCTACGATAGGGTATGCAGCGAAGATGGAGTAGGTTAACGCCCACTGGAATATGCGTTGCATATACAATATTCCTTGCCTGATGGTTTCCATTGCTTGTTTCAATGTCCAATATGTCGTCACCTTCTGCATTGGTTACCCGGCACTGCTGCACAATAATGCCACCAGCAGCTTCAAAGGCCTTGGCCAATGCATATACATATTGCACAGGATTGAATTGGGCCTGTCCCTCCAGCTTAAGAGCCTTGTCAAATGGAAGCGGAACAGGTATTCTATTAGTGTACCCGATCTTTAAACCAACATGGGCACTGGATTCATAAAGTGATTGCAGTTCCTTTGCTTGTTCCTGCGTTTCGGAAAAAAGGAAGGCATTGGCATCTTCAAAACCACAATCAATGGAATACGCATTGATATTGTCCTTAATTAACTGGATAGCAGAGGTAACAGCCTCCGCAACAAGCAGAGAAAATTTTTCCCCAAAATTGTTGCTGATGGTCGAGTAGGGAGTATCAAGTAAAGTATTCAAATGTGCAGTCGTACCGCCGGTGGTGCCAAAGCAAATGTTTTCTGCTTCAAACAGGATACACTGCTTACCTGCTTTTTGCAGCAACAAGGCAGTGCTGATGCCCGTAATGCCACCGCCCACAATGGCAACATCATATACCTTATTTGCTGCTGCACTGTTAACAGGAATATATGGATCTATATTTCCTTGCCAGATACTGGTATTGGCCCCATCTCTTCCAATCATAAAATATTATTAAAAAGGCTGTTTGTTATTGGCAGGTCGCTTGGCTTTTGTTTCTTTTTTATTGTGGGTAGAACTATTGCCCTTGTCTAGTTGTTCCTCACCCTCTCGGCTGTCGAGGTTGTCCTTGTTTTCGGGCCGTACATGTTTGTCATGGCTCACCCTTACGGTGTCTTGTGATTGGTTTGTCTTTTTCATATGATTTATTTTAAAAGCAGTACGTAAAAAATCATACCACTTAATTTGGCACGGATTTTAAAATAATCATAGTAAACAAATTTTTATGGCAAAGTATTCAAAAAAAGCAGGTAACAAGGTTGAAAAAGTAATGCATGAAAAAAAAGAGGGCACACTTAAAAGTGGCAGTGGTAAAACAGTAACCAGCCGCAAACAGGCCATTGCTATCGGTCTCTCCGAGGCAAGAAAGGAAGGTGCCAAAGTGCCCAAGAAAGCGTCGCCGAAAAAGGCAGCAAAAAAGGCGGCCCCGAAGAAAGCAGCCAAAAAGGCTTCTCCCAAAAAAGCCTCACCCAAGAAAGTAGCAAAGAAAAGTAGCTGATGATATGACCATACTAAATTACCATAGTCGGGACATCTCCGCAGTGAAGGATTATTGCATTAAGAATAAGCAAACAGTTGCGGTGGCGGAAAGTGTTACGGGTGGCCATTTGCAGGCTGCTCTTTCTTCTGCCGATAACGCTATATATTTTTTTCAAGGAGGGATAACTGTCTATAATATTGGACAGAAAACCAAACAACTACATGTAGAACCCATAGAGGCACTTGCCTGCAACTGTGTTTCAAAGACGGTAGCAGAACAGATGGCCAGAAGTTGCGGTGAAAAATTCCTGAGTAATTATGCACTGGCCATTACTGGATATGCATCGGTTGTGCCTGAACTAAAAGTGAAAAAGCCATTTGCTATCTATTCAATTGCTTTCAATAACAAAATAATTGCCACTAGGAAGATTTCTACCCAACAAACGGAAAGTATTAAAGTGCAAATTGATTTTGCGAACCAGGTAATCAAAGCATTTAAAGAACTATTGAAAAAATAGTTATTGTTTATGGAGCAATTCGAGTGCAGCAGTGCTGCCAATGGTTTTTATTGGTTTGAATATTTTGCCTTCTGACTTATTGTAAGCCACAAAAAAGTCTTCCAACTGTTTTAGGTGTGTTCTGGGTAGTCCATGTATGGTTGGTATCCCTTCAAATAGAATTGATTCTTCTGGAACAAAAAATAGTCTGTCATTACGTACCTTTTTTCTTCCTGTATGCTGTTCTGCCAATAATGCACCAATTAATCTGCATTCTATTTTACAGCCAGGGAAAGTGCCTGTTTCACTTATCACCAATGCATCAACTGGGTCGCCATCCCCTCCTTTAGTTTCAGGAACAAAACCAAAGTCATAAGGAAAGCACATACCTACTGGCAATAGTTTCTTCAAATGGAAAGAGTTTGTTGATGCATCGTAATGGTACTTTGCGTTGCTCCCTTTTGGTGTTTCTATGGTTACCATTATTTTTTCCATAATAAGGTTTTAAAGTGTGGGAATTCGGTGCTAATTAAGGCCGCAACCTTGTATGGAGTATCATAAAAAAACTTGAGTTGTAGCAACAAAAATTTTGCCACTAAGGGAAGGGCATAATTTAAGAGTAGTCAGACATGCCTTGGTCGCAATTGAAACCAAGATTTTGCTTTTTGTAAATATTTTATCATTGGCTTCTATCCACAGCAGCACGGCATTATTGCTAAACTTGTTGCTTATTTTACCCATTACACTTCAGTTTTCCTGATGCACGCTGCTATTTATTATTGATTTACTGTACAACAAATTATGGCATGTATTTTACGGATGAGAGGGGAAATCCATTTAACGATTTATGGTAAGTAATATGAAAAAGATGAAAGCAGCTACTGCTAAACAAGCTATCAACAAGAATAAAAATGGGAGTAATGGCCAAGCTAAAATGGACCGCACCAGTGCCGATAGCCAGACCAAAAAAGCAAACGATGCCAGCAAACTCACCAAACTTTAGTCATCAAACCAAAAACAAATAATATGAAAAGAGTATTCTTACACGCCATTCTTCTGAGCTCCCTTATGGTGGCTTCTTGTGGCAACAATGAAACAGACAGTAAAGAAATTGCCAAGGACGAAAACAAAGAAAAATTCGACACTTCCATGATTAAGGACGATACCAAGTTTGCAGTGGCTGCTGCAGATGGAGGCATGATGGAAGTACAGCTTGGAAAACTCGCTTTGACCAATGCTTCCTCAACTTCTGTAAAGCAATTTGCACAGATGATGGTGGATGACCATAGCAAAGCTAATAGCGAGCTGAAGACCTTAGCAGTGGCAAAGAACATTACCATTCCCGATGCGTTGAGCAACAAAAACCAGGATAAGTATAATGACTTGGCCAAAAAGAAAGGTACCGATTTTGACAAAGCCTATGCAAGCTTTATGGTAGATGACCACAAAGAAGATATTGATGCTTTTAAAAAAGAGGCGGAAAAAGGAATGGATCCAGATTTAAAAGCGTGGGCAGCCGGGAAACTTCCCGTGTTGGAACACCATTTAATGATGGCTCAAAGTGCAGATTCAACAGTAAAGAAAAATAAATAGAACACCTGCATTTTAAAAACAAGTTAAGGGGCGTAGCATTTTTAAATGTTACGCTCTTTTATTTAAATGCTATTTTCATAAATATAACTGCTAGCGTGAGGTTTCTCAAAGAGGTTCTCAAAGGTGAGGTAATGGAGAATAATTTCGGCAACCACATTTTGAGAACCTCAATGTAACAATAGGAGTTTGGTTTTATTTATCTTACTCTCCCGTTTCATCATTGGGTGCATCCACTGGCTTGGATTGTGGTGACCCTTTTTGACGCAAGTAAATAGAAAACACTACAAGGGTAAAAACAGAGAGGAACTCGCTTTGCCAGTTTTGAAAGGATTCAAACCAGAAACGGGAACTGCCAATAAAATTGCCCAAAGTTTCCAATGATTTCCCTTTAGCCGCCAATTGTTCATTCTCGTCCTTGAAACTGCCATATAAATGCAGGGCAAAGGAAAGTAGGAATAACAGAAGCAATGCAATCGTCAAAGAATGCTTGTACAAAGCCAAAATCCATCCTCCCTTTTTTACAGGCCATGGTGCTCCTTTCCGTTTTGCAGAAGGTTCCCTGTCCACTTCTTCCTTTCCTTCACATTGTTTCGATTCAGACGACCCTTTTTGTCTCAAGCTGATAGTGAGCACAACAAATAAAGCCATCTGTAGGAATTCGCTTTCCCAGTTCTCAAAAGTGGACTCCAGAAAATGCCCTGATTGCAGGTACTGTCCCATAGCCAATGCGGGTTGATTGTCTTCCTGCCTCTGCTTGTTATGTTCATGAAAGCCAGTGGCCATCTGTCCAAATAATGACAGGAAAAACAACGAAAAGAAAACCAATGAGAGGCCATTGTTCCAGAGTATTTTTTTCATTTGTTCTGTTTAGGGTATTTGCAACACATCTGCACCTATGCCTTCATCACGATTTCGCTCCAACCTTTTTTTATGAATTGTCACCAGTATTTCGAGGGAACCCGTGCTCACAGTTCCTGATAGTATATGTCCTCCATAACAATTGAAATCTTTGCCAGCCACTACGCCGTGGGCATGAATAGAAGGTTTGCCATTTTTCCATGCAATGGAACCATTCATACTGGCAAGTTCCACATTGCTGAAATCCTTGGGGTCATATTCCTTCGTGTCAGCATTGAAGAAACCAAAGCGGATGTTCACAAACCCCATTCCAGTAAAATTCGCTGAAGGAATATCTTCCGATATTGCCAATGCTTCCAAATGGGGCAGTATGCTATCCCCTTGGTTAAGCACCATCAAAAAACCAACTGGCACTTTCGTATATTTCTTTGCTGGCTGTGCATTGGCAATCAAACAAGAAAACACTAACCCACAAAGTAATAGGAAGAACGTTTTCATAATAATTATTTAGGATAATTGAGTTGCCTACCCATTCAAATGCTTGGTGATTTCGGCACGGAAAGGCCCGTACTTTTTAATCGCATCCTTTATTTCCTGATGTGTTTTGTTGGGGTATTGGCTATGTAGGTATTCCACTTCCGATGGATCATTGAGGTCCACACGGATCCTATCCTGTAAACCTGTAGTTTGTTTGCTGTCTGACATGGTTTTATTTTAAGTGATGAATAATAGGACAATATCAAAGATGCTGCCATTAAAATTTCCTATAAAGTATGCGGATTTTTGGAACACTATTGTTGTTCATTTTACCCAACTTTTTCAGCCCAATCAATAGCTATCTGCTTATGCCGCATGGCATAATTGTAGTAATCAATCCATCCAAACAAAATCGTAGCAACATGGAAAACAAGAATCAGTATGCATTAATTACTGGTGCCACCAGCGGCATTGGTTATGAATTGGCAAAACTATTTGCCAAAGACGGGTATAACCTAATTATCGTAGCAAGGAGCGAAGAGGAATTGCAGAATATCGCCACGGAATTTGAACAGCAATTTGGCATAAATGCAATTGCCATACCAACGGACCTGTTCAAACCACAGAACAGTTTTCAATTGTATGATGCAGTAAAAGCAAAAGGGATTGAAGTGAATGTATTGGTGAATGATGCGGGTCAAGGCCAATATGGAAAATTTGTGGATACGGATATAGAAAAAGAACTAGCCATCATACAGTTGAACATTAGCAGTTTGGTAGTGCTCACCAAACTTTTCCTGAAAGACATGGTAGCTAGGGGCGAAGGGAAAATTTTGAACCTTTCATCCATTGCCAGTAAAACACCCGGTCCTTGGCAGTCGGTGTACCATGGAACCAAAGCCTTTGTACAATCCTTTACTGAAGCAGTGCGTGCAGAAGTAAAGGAAAACGGCATCACCGTCACTGCATTGCTACCCGGTGTAACAGATACCGACTTCTTCAACAAGGCGGATATGAATGATTCGAAAGCGGTACAGGACGAATCAAAAAAAGCAGATCCGGCCGATGTGGCCAAAGATGGCTACAAAGCACTCATGAAAGGTGATGATATGGTAGTCTCTGGTTTCAAGAACAAGGTACAAGTAGCCATGGGAGCCATTACACCAGATAACGTGCAGGCAGAACAAACGTATAAAATGCAGGAACCTGTTAACGAAACAAATAAATAAATTCCATTCATCAATATAAACATCATCATCATGAAAGCAGCAGTAATACACGGTCCGGGAAAAGTAACCTATGATACAGTGGATGATCCCAAGCTACAGTCAGCCACAGACATCATTCTTAAAGTAACGGCAACAGCCATTTGTGGTTCCGATCTACATATTTATTCAGGTGGCATACCGCAACCAAGACCGATGGTATTGGGTCACGAGTTCATGGGCATTGTGGAAGAAGTTGGAACCTCCATCACCAATTTAAAAGCAGGTGATAGGGTAGTGGTTCCTTTTCCCATAGCATGTGGGCACTGTTTCTTTTGCGACCACCATTTCCCTGGCAATTGCGAAAACAGCAATCCTGAGCATTATGGTCCAGAAGGGGGACTGCTTACACAAAAAGGTGGTGCATTATTTGGCTATACAGATTTGTATGGGGGCTATGATGGAGGACAGGCACAATATGTACGTGTGCCTTATGCAGATTACGGTCCAAGAAAAGTTCCCGATAATTTAACTGACGAACAAGTGTTGTTCCTAACAGACATATTTCCTACTGGCTATACGGGCATTGATTGGGGCGAAGTAAAAGGGGGCGAAACAGTGGCCATTTTTGGCTCCGGCCCAGTAGGCATTATGGCTGCAAAAAGTGCTTTCCTGCGTGGTGCTGCAAGGGTAATTATTGTGGACACATTGCAGTACCGTTTGGATAAAGCTGCCTTGGTTGCTGGTTGCGAAACAGTATTGTGGGAAGGCGACGGTAAAAATGTTGTGGACTATATACGGTCCGTGACCTCAAACCGAGGTGCTGATGTATGCGTTGACGCGGTAGGGTTTGAGCCTGACAGGACTTTTTTGGACAAAGCAAAAGCAGTAATCAATATGGAAAAAGGTTCCATCAAAGTATTGGAAACTTGTATGAGTGCAGTAAGGAGAAGTGGTATCGTTTCGGTGCTGGGTGTTTACCCAACCAATTATGACAACTTCCCATTGGGGCAGTTTTTTGACAAGGGCATTATCCTGAAAGGAGGCCAAGCACCAGCCCATAAGCATATTGATAAATTGCTTTCCTATGTAGCAGAAGGCAAAGTGAAACTGGATGATATCATCACACACCGTTTGGGACTTTCAGAAATTTCACATGCCTATAATATATTCAACAAAAAAGAAGATAACTGCGTAAAAGTGGTATTGGATCCTTGGAAATAATATAGCTTATACTTTCCCCAAAACACGGTGTCCCTTGCTATAATGGCAAGGGACACTGTTGTAAATAGAATGCTTATTGATTAGTTTGCACTATTGTGCCCTTTTCAGGTTGAAAAATTTCCGGAGAGCATTAATCTGTGCTTTACTGGATGGTACTCCTCCTGCAGACTTCAAAGCTTGGCTATAGGTTTGGTAAAGGTCTGGAACTACAACTGGCTTATTATTGCCACTGTCAAGCAGAAAACTGAAATCCGTTCCAAAACTGCCCTGTGCTTGCCCATGGCATCCTTGGCAACCGCCCATATTATATGTTTGCTTATTGTACACCACATTTGTTACGGTGGCATCAAAAGGGTTGGGAAATGAGCCGTGAAAATTGGTCAGCTTCAAGTCTGACTCTATCACATAATTTGCCATGAAATAATTATTGTCATTATTGCGGTTATGATAATCCAATGGCGTGGCCTGCACACCAATCAATTGGTAATATTGCCATTTTGATTTTGCATTTTTTGCTTGAATGGTTTTCTTGACTGATTGGTTTACTTGCTGAATGCCTTCTGGTATTACCCGCTCAATTACGGGATTCAATCTGTGGGGGTCAACGTTGCCAAATGGTGTACCATTAACAGCTACCGTGTCCAATCCTATCGTTTGCATATTGTTGTTGCGTACATCCACTTGTTCCCAAGAAGCAAAGATGAATGCAGGATAGTTTTGGGTTTTATGTATGATGTGCATACCTATCAGTCCAAACACCTGTGCCTCTGCCTTAATCTTATTAGTGGCACTGTCTGCTTTAAAAACCACCACACTCTTTGTTAGGAACCTCGTTGTGTCATCATGCTGGGGATCAAGTTTTTTAAAAGCCAACTTGATTTCCAAAATGCCAGCATCCTTTGTGGATTGGTTGCCACAGGGCAAGCAGATTAATCCTTTTCCGCTTAAACTGTCGCTGGCACACATATCGGCTTTTGACATGCTGAGGAAATGGCTAAGCCTTTGTTGTTTTGATAGTCCGGTTATACGGTCAGCAGCGGCACTCAATTGGGCATCTTGCGGAAAGAATTTTTTGAGGTAATTATATTCAACCAAATTCGTCTTCGCCATATAAAGCACTTCTGATTCATTCTTATTGGCAAACACATAGGCTGAGCCAATTTCATTGTCCTCGTCCAATACATTCCAATAATCATTCAGGTTAATGGAATTGGTGATAATCATTGTTGAATCTACAAAACTGTATGAAGGTTTGCCCTTGCTCAGGTCCTTGATTCTTTCGCCGCTAGCAGGCCGTAGTTCCGTACGGTGGATATAGGTTTCCCATACTGCCAGGTCAGGCTGTGTGCCACTTGTAGCAAAATCCCACAAAGTGTCAGGCGTCGTCCTGTTTTGGTTCTTGCTCCAAGAAGATGACCAGTTCAACGCAAAAAATTCACGCCAAGCAAAAGTGGCAAGTTCCTGCTCCGTTGCATTGGAGTCCAAGTCTGCAGGAAGTTCATAACTGATTAGTTGCGGATCAAAAACTACACTTTTAAGTTCCTGCTTTTCTGGATTGTTACAGGAGAAGATGATACAGCAACATGCAACTGCTGCGGCCATGACGATAAATGCTTTATTGTGATGTTTGCTCATACTGTTAAGTTTAAGGTTTTTAAAAGTTTGTGTAGGTAAAGGTGGTCAAAGGCATTTTCCTGTATAAGGGTATAAATACCTGTTTCTTAAAACAGGTATTTATACCTAGTTAAAGTAGTGGATACAATATTGCATAAGTGGATTGGAACAAGGGTTCAATTGCTGGTTACCAGTAACAAGAAAGGAAGATTATTTCATAATTGCAAAGACTTATCAGAAATTCAGTAGAAATACTTAAGCCGTTTAATTGGCGTACCGATAAGAAGGTAAATATTCCATAACCCAAAACTCTGTCTATTATACAAAAAAGTGTACAGCGGTTTGCTACGAAGGTTGCGTAGTTCTACGCAGCACGTAGTGCATGTTTTTGTTTTAATAGGGTTCAGCAGTTTTACACTTGTTACAAATTGGTTGTTATTTGGGAATTCATAGTTAATGGCCCATTTTAAATTGCCAATAGCCCTAGCGAACGCAAAAATGGTCATGTCAAACTTTTCGATGTCAACAAAAAAAGTTTGACATCGGAAAGTTTGACAAGTGGGATGTCAACAACTTGCATGTCAACAAAAAAAGTTTGACATCGAAAAGTTTGACATAGTGCTTTGAAGCACAAGAAAATTTGGATACCAATAACCGTCACCAGTATTAAACGGGTTTTGCTACAACCAATTAGAAGCGAAATAATAATTGATTCATTAACAACGCATTGCATACGGTGTTCTACCCTTAAGGTTTCGATAGTAGCATCCGCGTATTCTTGGAAGGTCTGCCGCCAAGGCTTGAAACAAAGTTTCCAAACCGTTTGGAAGGCTGGGGAAGCTTGTTTGGAAGTAGTAATGCCGTATTAGGAATCGGAGTCTGGGAATATAATTGGCCCATGAAAAAGTTGCATTCAGCTTAATTTATTTGCTAATACAGCTTATATTTCAAGTAATGGTATTTCTGGAAATGGTTCAGCTTCCTTTGTTTGCAGTACAATTAGTGGAACAGTGGTATTGGAGGCCAATTGCTTTGTAATGCTTTGATGGAACAAGCCGGAAAGGAACCCATAGTGTTTAGCAATTACAAGCACTGCTGTTGCGGGTTGCTGTTTGGCAGCATCCAATATACCTCTTGCTGTGTCGTCATTTTTTATGGATTGGTAAGTTGGATTAAATGGCTGCAGCAGCTTATTTAACCGCAATGCTTCGGGCACTCCACTTGGCGAAAAATCCCCTTCTTCCTTTTCCACATGCAGCACGGATACCGGTACATTGAATAGCTCCAGCAAATTAGTCAATTGCTCAGTAGGCAATGTTTCATCTGTTTCTTTCATATCGCCTGCAAGCAGGATATTATTGATGGGTTCCAATGCTATTCCATCAGGTACCAATACAACGGGCAAGTAACTGTTCTTGCAAACCAGCATTGCACTGCTGCCTGCTACCATCTCCTCTAGCTTGCTCTTTCCGGTGGTACCCATTACAATCATAATAGCCGATTCTTCTATGGCCACAATGCTTATTTCATTCAATAGATTGGTATCTGTTCGGTAATTGATTGTTATATCTACAGGTAGTTGGCCCTGCAAGGAATTGGTCTGTTCTGTCAAAGCTTGCATGGCTTCCTTCTCCATACTCTCACTATCCCCTGTATTTACATTTGTCTCGCCTGGAGCAATAACTGGTTGGTAACTATGGTAAAGTACAATATTGGATATCTTCAATTGCTTGGCAAGCAAACAGGCATAGGATGCTGCATGGTACGATGCAGATGAAAAATCTGTCAATACAAGAATCGTTTTCATGATAATTGTTTTAGGCTATAATTATGCTAAGAACCGTGCCGAGGAAAATGGCAAAGAAGCATTAGTAAAGCCAGTAATTGTTTTGCCATTTAATTGCCCGTCAATCAACTACTGTCATTCCACTATGCGAGAAGAAATGAGAGAAAGCTTTTTTTTAACCATTCACTATCTCGCCTCCATTAGGATGGATAAACTGCCCACTGATATAACTGGCATCATCACATGCCAAAAAAAGGTAAGCTGGTGCTACCTCCACAGGTTGTCCGGCCCTTTCCATGGGGGCTTGGCTTCCATGCTTAGCTACTCTTTCTTTTTTGAAACTGGAAGGGATTAACGGTGTCCAGATTGGTCCCGGGGCCACACCATTTACACGGATGCCCTTCTTGATCAGATTGCTTGCGAGGCTCCTCGTAAATGAAACAATCGCACCCTTTGTAGCAGCATAATCCATTAAATGCGGACTGCCCCTGTAAGCTGTAACAGAAGAAGTATTGATAATGCATGCCCCCTTCTTCATATGCTTCAAAGCATATTTGACTAAATAGAACATGGCAAAAATATTTACCTCGAAAGTTCTCCGCATCTTCTTTGTATCAATGTCCATTGCATCCTTAGTCTCATAATGCAATCCCGCATTATTGATGAGTATGTCTATTCTTTTATAATAATTGACCGTTTTTTGAACAGCTACCCTACAGAAATTTTCCTTTGCTATATCCCCCCTTATCAATAAGCATTTCCTGCCATAACCTTCTACTTGCTTCTTTGTATCGGCAGCATCATCTGTTTCGTTCAGGTACACAATGGCAATGTCAGCCCCTTCTTTGGCAAAGAGTACACTTACAGCTTTACCAATACCGCTATCGCCACCCGTTATCAGCAATACCTTGCCTTTAAGCTTAGGCACCAGTTGTTCCCCATTATCGGACACAGGTTGAGGCTGCATCGTTTTTTCCTTTCCCGGTCTTTGCTGGTGCTGCGGTTTGTTTACTATTTTGTTCGCAGATTTCGCCATAACTTGTTTTATGAAGCCTTACCTTTAGTATGGGAGGCACTCTCTATCCAGCCTTTAATCTGTTCGTTGCTCCTTTTCATTTTCAGGGCAAGACGTTCTATCAATGCATCAGCATTGCCGGGGTCGTATGCAAGGTCCTCGTCACTAAGTTCATGTTCAGCTTCCTTAAGTATTTCCTTTACTTCTTCCCAAGGTGCTTCCAGTTTTAATGTGTACATATTGCAGGTTTTAAAAAATCATTTGCCATTCATTGGCATCATTGAGGATATAGGATAGCCCATTGCTCATTTCATGCACTTCATGCTGTTGTTTATCTACCGTTATTTGTTTACGGTAAACATCCCTTCCATTATTTTGTTTTTTCAGGTAAGCCATCAAGGCATAAATAGTGGGCTGAACATTATTCAGTAATTCATTGTCATCCCCTTCCTTTACAAATGCTTGGCTCATTTTGTATTTTATTATTGTGAAAAATAATCCACACATGCTTATCGGTTATCTACAGTTTTGTAGTTAGTCAATAGGAAAACACTTTTCTTGAGTGCATATATACTGTGGACAATATTGGGATGGAGAACAACCATTTTCTTTTCACATAGCTCAAAAGCATCGCCATCGGTGGTTACGTTTATCTTCCCTTCTATAACTTGTAGCACCATAAACCCATCTACTGATATATCACTTAATACGGCTTCATCATGGAGGCAAGTCAGTACAACTGTCAGGCCAGCCGTTTTGAACAGTGTTATACCATTCCGGTCATTCTTATCCCAAGCTTTTTCATCTTTCAATTGCTCAATCCTTTCTTCAATATCGGCAATAACATAAGGGGCATCAATAATCCTTTCACCTTCTGGCCGGTTATGGGTAGCATCCGTATTTTTCATGGTTTTATTTTTATAAAGTGTGTAAAAATTTGTGCCAGAAATAAGCTGGTGTTGGCACAGTTTTAATGCTCCATGATACAGTAAGCTTCCAACAAAAACATCAAAAACAAACTGCAATGCTCACGTTGACGATTCCCAAACAATACCAGGGTGCCCAATCCGACAACAATTTCACGATAAAATCAAATACAGCAGCCCATGCCAAAACGCTTTATTGCAGGGCAAAAGAAAATTTATTGCAGGTGAACAAATGGGGCAAAATTGCAGGGGGACTAAGTGCCAAGTTCCAATTGACAAACAACCATGGTGATTCCCTCTACAGGCAAGCAAGGGTAGATGATTATATAAAAATAAAGCTCCCTGCTGCAGGACGTAATTATGATTGGGTACAGATTGAAGCCATCCAGGAAACAGGGGAGGGCGACCACCAGAAAATCCTGATAAGGGTAAGGCCAACCACCGATCCACAATCAATTGAAAACAATACAGCACATTTTCTAACGAATGATGCGACCAGTAGTTTCATTGTGGAGAGGAAGCATGAAAGGGTCACTGCATCTGTAATTGGAAGGAACGAACTGCCCAATACACAAGTTGATAGCTTACTGTATAAAATACGGAATGCCATTGTGGGATTGTTGGTAATGCTGGGTTTGAATACACCGCAATGGAAAGCTTTGGCGAAAGGGTTCCTTACAAAAACTGTTACCATGACGACATAATTTATACATGCAGCATTTTTTCCAGTTCCAATCCATTTTGGATGGCATAAGTATGGTAACAGTTATTAAAGAAAATCCATAGTGTATGCTTTTCCTTTAACCACTTATTGAAGAGTTTGGCAAACTTTTCCAGTTCCGCTGTTGTATAAGAAGAATCGTACAACTTGCCGGGACCATGGAAGCGAATGTAAATATCCCTTGCGGTTACATGTTCTGCATAAGGAAAGCCAACACCTGATTGCGATACCACAAAAGCAATGTCATATTTAGCCATCAGGTCAATGCTCTCTTCAGTTAGCCAAGTAGCATGGCGGCCTTCCATGGCAAAGCGGTAACCCTTGTAATCTTTCTTCAGTACCTGATATAGGTATTCAGCAGTATCATAATTAAACGCCAATGACGGCGGTGTCTGGATTAGCACAGGAGCCATCTTATGCTTCATGGGCTCAAATACCTCAAAGAACCGCTCCAACGTTTCTTCTGGTTCCTTCAACCTTTTAATATGGGTAAGGTATTTGCTCATTTTGGGGCAGAACAAAAAATCCTCCGGTACCTTATTTACCCAACTTTCAACTGTCGCTTTCTTGGGCAAATGGTAAAAGCTCATGTTGATTTCTGTTATTGAAAAAGTATTGGTATAAAAAGTCAGCCAGTCTGTACTCTTCAATTCCTTTGGATAGTAAATGCCTTTCCAATCCGGATAGCTCCATCCCGATGTGCCTATATGCCAATGCTTGTTCTCCATGCTTTTTGCTATACCAATTACAAGCCATGATTTAAAATAAGTATGAAGTTTGTTAGTGTTTGTAAAACAATTTTATGAAGCAGGCTTTTATAGTCCTTGGATTAATGTTCACCATGCAATTGAATGCACAAACAGGTTCATTGAAAGCATTGGACATCAACCTCGACAATTATACCTATCCTTTTCCTGTGCATTACATTACTGTCAATGCACAGCAGCAAAACCTGAAAATGGCTTATATGGATGTGCAGCCCAATGTTCCGGCTAATGGCCATGCAGTGCTGCTTTTACATGGCAAGAACTTTAATGGTGCTTATTGGGAGCAAACGGCCAATGCATTGGCAGTAAAAGACTATAGGGTCATTATCCCTGACCAGATTGGTTTTGGTAAATCTTCAAAGCCAGCACAGTTCCAATATACATTTCAGTTGCTTGCACAAAACACAAGGAACATATTGGATTCTTTGGGCATTAATAAAATCATCGTTGTCGGGCATTCAATGGGAGGTATGGTAGCCGTAAGGTTCTCCTTGATGTACCCTCAACTTGTTTCGAAACTGGTGCTGGTAAATCCCATTGGTTTGGAAGATTGGAAGGTACATGTGCCATATGTGGATATAGATAAACAGTATAAGAAAGAACTTTCCCAAACCTATGAATCACTGAAAAAGTACCAAGTAGAAAATTACTACCACGGCACCTGGAAACCTGCTTATGATAAATGGTTGAACCTTTTAGCTGGCTGGACATTGGACAAGAATTATCCAACGGTTGCTTGGAACAATGCCCTCACTTCGGATATGGTATTTACGCAGCCTGTTTGTTACGAGTTCAAGAATATTGCAGCACCCACTTTATTGATTATTGGCCAAGCTGATAGAACAGCTATTGGTAAAGAAAATGCTTCCCCTGAAGTTAAAAAGCAACTGGGCAACTATCCACTACTTGGAAGGGCAGCACAGCAGCAAATCAAAAATTCCAAACTTGTTGAAATACCAGGTGTTGGGCACTTGCCGCATATAGAAGCATTCGATCAATTTATCAATCCCTTGCTTAAGTTCTTGCCTTAATCAATGGTTAGTAGGTTTAAAACATTTTTGTGACGGATTTTTTGTGACGGATTAATCCGTCACAAAAAATCCGTCACAAAAATAAACTCAATAAAAGAAGGCAAGCTGTTTTTTAGCTTGCCTTCTTTTATTGAGTGAAAATTAGCAACCTGTTATTTCTTGCTCACTCTCCATAAAATATTCGCCCCATCATCAGCTACCAATAAGCTACCATCTTTTAGGACAGCCACACCTACAGGTCTGCCATGTACTTCACTTTTGGCCCCATCAGCAATAAAACCTGTAAGGAAATCTTCCTGCTTGCCTGCAGGCTTCCCATTTTTAAAGGGTACGTACACCACTTTGTACCCACTCAAAGTGGAGCGGTTCCACGAACCATGCTGACCAATAAAGGCACCACCTTGGTATTTTTCAGGAAAGGCATTTGCCTTGTAAAAAGTAAGTCCTAAAGATGCTGTATGGCTTCCCAAAGAAACATCAGGGACAAGTGCCTGCTTTACCAAGTCGGGCCTGTTCTTGTCCTTTAGACGAGGATCCTCATGCTGCCCAAAATAGGAGTAGGGCCAACCATAAAATCCACCTTCCTTAACGCTTGTTAAGTAATCGGGAACCAGTTCGTCGCCCAGTTCATCTCGTTCATTAACAGCAGTCCATAAAGTACCGGTGCCGGGTGCCCAATCCATGCCAACGGGATTCCGCAAACCACTGGCATATATTTTTTCACCTGTTCCATCCAGGTTCACTTCCAGAATATTTGCACGCCTTGCTTCTTTTTCAATGCCGTCTTCTGCCACGTTACTTGATGAACCAATCGCAATGTAAATTTTGTTCTTGGCGGCATTGGTCACAATGTTCCTGGTCCAGTGCCTTGGTCCAGCAGGTAGGGAAACAATTTTCTTGCCTTGGGCTGTAATGCTGTTACTGCCTGCCTTATATGGATATTGCACAACGCCATCTGTATTCGCCACATAAAAGTTGTCGCCAATAATCAACATGCCAAAAGGCATATTCAATCCTTTAAGGAAAACAGTTCTGGTTTCAGCAATGCCATCACCATTGGCATCTCTCAATAAACTGATACGGTCAGCACTTTTGTTCTTGCCTGTTACTTTTTCCAAAGCAGAATGTGGGCTATTGGATTCGGCCACAAACACGTCGCCATTATCTGCTACATATATCCACCTTGGGTGGTCAAAACTGTCTGCATAATTACTGACCATAAAACCTTCTGGAGCTGTGGGTGTTGCGTTTTTATCCCATCCAATTATTTTGCTATTGTTGCTTACAGATTTTGTAGCATATGGTTCGGGAAGGTTTACTTCTTCCACTTTAGTTGCAACCGTATCTGCAGGCGTGGTATTGTTTTCTTTCGCTTTTTCATTTGCATTTTGGCAGGCTATAACGCTGGCTGCAAAAAAGGCAATGGCAATTATCTTTTTCATGAAAACTATTTTAATGGAATGAGTGTATGGTATATAGGAGGTATAATAAAATCATTGGGCCTATGCTGTTCAGCATGACCCAATGATTTAAAATAAGATTAGGCAGCAACCCATTGCTTGGCCTCTTCCAACTGTTCCAATGGGAAGCCCTTTGATTCACCGGGTACTGCGATACCAAAAATGTCGGAGAACTTTTCAATTCCCTTCTCAGCGGTTACAATCGCAATCTTGTGCCATTTAGTAAAATGCTTCAGCCCGATTTTGGCGTCTTCAAACCAGGCACCCATCGTAAAGTTTTTTACCTTGGTTTCCAATTGCAGCAAATAATTAATTTGCCCCTTTCGTTTTACCAAGTCATCCAATGCAGGAATCAGTATCTTTTCAAAATCCTCTTTATCCACTTTCCCTGAAGCCCTTATACCCAGTACATGCTTGGGCAGGTTATTTATTATTGACAACATAACTTATACTTTTAAAGTTCCTTCAATGCCACCATCCATTTCCTTTCCTGAAATGGCACTGGCAGCTATCTTTATTAAGGATACAAATTTGTTATCCTTCGTATCCCAGTAATAGGCATCCAATGGTTTCACTTTCAATAGGGTGATACTTGGATCATCCTCACCTTCAGTAAACCAAGCTTTGGCTATTGGCTGCCACAGTTCCTTGATTTTTGCCTTATCGATTAAAATTTGAGCTGTTCCATAAACGCTTAAATATTCTGAACTGCTGTTTTTAGCATAGAACAATTGTACATGGCTGTCTTTGGAGATTTCTTGGTTCTTAACACTAGTATTTCTGCTCATGAACCAAATGTTTCCTTCCTCATCAACTTCCTGTGTGCTCATTGGTCTGGACGTTAACGGTAATGTTGAAAGATTAGTTACAAAATGGCAGATATCGGCATCCTCTGCCAGCTGCTTAATTTTTTCGATAGCTTCTGTACTGCTGAGATTTTTTACATCGCTCATAAAATATGTTTTTTGGTGAAGGGCAATTATTGTTCCTTTTCAAAAGCAAATCATTTGTAGAACTAATGGACTTATCCACAAGCAACTATTAACCAGTTACACGGGAAATATGTGGAATTTAATTACCAAAAAATAACTACCTATTAAAAGATGGTAGGGTAATTGAACTGGTACAATTTTTTCTGTTTAAAAAACAAATGCGTGTTCAAGTAAAACAGGGTTTAACGCTAAACGTAGGAACCCAATATTCTTATAGTAAACGCTAAAAGAATATATTAGTTGAATTTAGGCTTGGGCCCTGCAAACATTTGCAGGGCTTTTTATATACTAATATGAATGCCGTTGTGAAGCAGTCATTGCGAAGCACGAAGCTATCTAGACAAGGGCAAACAGGATTAATTCATACCCCTCCCTTATGGTTCATTGGTCAGCAAACGTTGGCAATGTTTGCTTCTATGGTCTTGCAATTACATGTTTTGTATATGGAGCAACAATTATACAAGCGTTCCACTTTATAACTGGCATACATTTTTATACAACTACTAAAACAATAGTATGAAAGCAATCTGGACAGGGGCCATTGGTTTTGGGCTCGTAAACATTCCCATCAAATTGTACAGTGCAGTGGAAGCAAGTGAACTGGACCTTGATATGCTCGATAAAAAAGACCATTCCAACATCAAGTTCAAAAGGGTAAATGAGAAAACAGGCAAGGAAGTGGCCTGGGAAAATATTGTCCGTGGTTATAACCTCAATGATAAATATGTAATCCTTACCGATGAGGATTTTGCACAGGCAGCACCGGAGAAAAACAAGATTATTGAGATAGCCGAGTTCATTAAAGAAGGGGACGTGGACAGCATTTATTATGAAATGCCCTACTATGCTGAACCTGAAAAGAATGGCACCAAAGCATATGCCTTACTGCGTGATGCCTTAAAGAAGAGTGGCAAAGCTGGATTGGGAAGCTTTGTACTGAGGACCAAGGAAAGCCTTTGCCTCATTAAAGTGGAAGGGGATGTAATTGTAGTGAACAGGATACGTTTTGCCGAAGAAATAAGGAAGCCGTCCGAACTTAAAATACCATCAACAACCAGCAAGCCTGCCGAAATGAAAATGGCCATGCACTTAATTGACCAATTGACGGGCGACTTTGATATCTCCAAGTATAAGGACACCTACACGGAAAAATTGATGAAAGTCATCCGTGCAAAATCCAAAGGAAAATTGAAAACAGTACCTACGATGAAAATAGTGCATTCAAGGGCTACTGATTTAATGGCACAATTAAAGGCAAGTCTGGGTACACCACGTAAAAAAGCATCCTAATGGCATTGACACTGTACAATAAAAAAAGGGATTTCAAACAGACTTCCGAACCTATCGGCAAAGCGTCCAAGGAAGGCAAGCTGCGTTTTGTGGTACAGCGGCACCATGCCTCGCATATACATTACGATTTTAGGTTGGAGATGAATGGTGTGTTGCTAAGCTGGGCGGTTCCTAAAGGGCCAAGCTTGAATCCAACAGTAAAGCGGCTGGCCATGCACGTAGAGGACCATCCTGTTGGCTATATAGATTTTGAAGGCACCATTCCCAAGGGGAATTATGGTGCAGGAACTGTGGAAGTATGGGATCATGGAAATTATATTCCAGTAGATGAACATGGGGAAAAAATAACGGAAAAACAGGCCATAGCTGCATACAAAAAAGGCAACCTGAAGTTTGAACTGAAAGGCAGGAAAATAAAAGGTGGCTTTGCCTTGGTAAACTTGAGAAAAGATGATGGAAAAAGCTGGCTACTAATTAAACACAGGGATGAGTACGTTACTGATGAGGACTACAACGCAGAAGATTTCAGCAAGAACAAAAAAAAGGAAGATGCAAGTGGTGAACTATTAAAGGTATCAAGTAGAAAATCCCCTCCCAAAAAGGTTGCTGCTAAAGACGTAAAAAAAAAGCCTGAACCTTTAGAAGCCATTGCTGAAAACAGTGTTTCCATCAGCAACAAAAAAATAAGCAATTATATAAAGCCCATGCTTGCATCCATTGCTGATGCCGCTTTTGATAGCGATGAATGGATTTTTGAACTTAAGCTGGATGGCTACAGGGCTGTTGCTGAACTGGACAATGGCAAAGTGAAACTGTATTCAAGAAATGGGCTTTCCTTTATTGATAAATATCCTTTGGTTGCTGCAGCCTTGCAAAAAATAAAACACCGTGTGGTACTGGATGGTGAGATTGTTTTAATAGAGGAGGACGGCAAGCCCAGTTTCCAAAAGTTGCAACACTATGAAAGCAGCACCACTTATCCCTTAGTCTATTATGTGTTTGACATGCTCATGTATGAAGGGGAGGACATGCAGGACCTACCATTAATTGAACGCAAGAAATTATTGAAGAAACTATTGGGCAACAATTCCACCATCAAATATTGCGACCATATTGAAACTACAGGCAAAGCGTTTTATAAAAAAGTAGTGGCGGCTGATATGGAGGGCATCATAGCCAAGAAAAAAGAAAGCACTTATTACGCTGGTGTTCGGACAAAGGAATGGGTGAAAATAAAGAATATTCAAACACATGAAGCGGTTATTGCTGGCTACACAAGTCCAAGAAGGAGCAGGGAATATTTTGGAGCATTGATACTGGGTAAGTATGAAGATAGCCAACTAAAATATATCGGTCATACGGGTACTGGTTTTAACATGCAGTCGTTAAAGGATTTATGGACCATGATGCAGCCACTTGCCACCAAAGAATCGCCTTTTAAAGAAAGGATAAAAGTAAATGCACCTGTTACTTGGGTAAAGCCAAAATTGGTTGCTGAATTGAACTACACGGAAATGACCGATGAGAATATAATGAGGCATCCAGTATTCATTAGGCTTCGTCCGGATCAGGACCCAAAAGATATCACCATGAAAGCAGAAAAGAAAACAGTTCCTCCCAAAGCCAAGAAAGCTATTAAGCAAGAAGAAGCCGAGGTGGTTCAACAGGAGAACAATTCAACCATAACGGTTGGCAAGAGAAAATTGGAGCTTACCAATCTCAACAAAATATTCTGGCCAAAAGAAGGTTATACCAAAGGTGATTTAATTGCTTACTATGATGCGATGGCAGATTATATCCTGCCTTATTTAAAGGATAGGCCACTAAGTTTGAAGCGTAATCCACATGGAATAGAAGACGAAGGCTTCTATCAAAAAGATGCTGGGGCCAGTGCTCCTTCTTGGGTGAAGAAAGCCAATATCCATTCAGACTCTGCAGATAAAATCATTCATTATTTAGTGTGCAATGAGAAAGCGACCTTATTGTACCTTGCCAATTTGGGCTGCATAGAAATGAATCCATGGAATTCAACAACCGCCAAATTGAAGAACCCTACCTATTTGGTGATTGACATTGACCCCTCAGAAAAAAATACCTTCAATCAAGTGATAGAAACGGCATTGGTTACCAGGGAAATACTGGATAAGGCAGGTGTTGATTGCTATTGCAAAACATCGGGTGCCACTGGCCTGCATGTATATATCCCTATGGGCAACAAGTACGATTACGAAACCGTGAAGAATTTTGCCCATATTATCGCATCGATGGTACAGGAACAATTGCCCAGTTTCACCACTTTGGAACGGAACCTTGCTAAAAGGGGGAACAAGAAAATATATGTTGATTTTTTGCAGAACAGGACTGGGCAAACATTGGCATCTGCATATAGTGTGCGTCCTAAACAAGGGGCAACAGTTTCCACGCCATTGGATTGGAAAGAAGTGAAAGAGGGGCTCCATCCCTCTGATTTCAACATCCATAATATCCTGCAACGTTTGGAGAAAAAAGGCGATTTGTTTGCCCCTGTTTTGGGAGGAGGAATTGACCTCAATAAATGCCTACAAAAAATGGAGCAAATACAACCATAACGCTAAAGAGAAGGGCATTTTTATTTTAGGTGGGTGCCCATAAAGTAGAAATGCTTATTGATGGGACAAGTGGGGGAGTTACAGAAGGATTTTTTATGTGTTTTAACAGTAAAAGTTGCGTAGTTCTACGCAGGTTTTATTGGAATATTCTTTATTACTTTAACATAGCAAAGCATTCACAAAAAGTGAGGCCGTTGCTAACCTATCACACCACAACCTTCTCTAGCCCAAACCATCCTTATTTTGGTAGGCCTATCAATCTATTGCCCTACTTTAACTAACTTTCATTTTAAGCAACAAATAATAAAAATAGCATTCATAGCTATTGCATTCGTAATGCACGACTATTGATATCCTTGAAATTATTTTAGGTAGCTTCTAAAGAAAAGATTGCGTTATTCGTAGAAGATTGTTGGGCATTACAAAACGGGACGTAACATGAATCAAAATGAAATAATGAATATTGTGTTTATTGGTGGTGGCTTTTTAGGAGGATTTATACTTGCCTATATTATATTTAACCTTATCTATAAAACCAAGAGCGTTTCCAAATCAGTGTTCGATGCTCTTCAATTCAAGCAGGCAGAAACCAATACATTGCTAAAGGTGGAACAAGAAAAATTTTCATCCAGCCAGATGGAATATGCCAAATTTACTGCTAAAAATGAGGCTGCTGAAAATGAATTAAAAGAACTTAGGGAAAAGTCATCTGCCTTAATTGCTAATGCAATCAATAATGAGCAAAGGATTATTGAATTGAATGCAACAGCTACCGAACAAACCTCACTAAACAGAAAACTGCAAGATGAAACTACTGGTCTGAACCAAAGATTGTCAGAGGAAACAGCAAAGAACAATGGCCTTTCAGAAAGCCTGAAACAGGTAAAGGAAACAAATATTGTCCATAATAATAATTTACTCCGCCAAGGGGAAAGTATTAGAGAGCTTACAGCTGAGAATAGTACATATCAAGCAAAACTTGCTTCACTTACTGAAAATCACCAATCTTTAAAAGAGAACAACAGTGGCTTGAATGAACAAGTTGCACAATTAACAGCAGTTGTAAATAAGCTTACCTCGGAAAGAAGTACTCTAACAGCCAACAATGCTGCATTAACAGAAAAACTGGCAACACAGAAAGAGGAGATGATAGAAATACAGCGGACTGCCCATTATCAATTTGAAAAAATAGCCAATCAGATACTGGAAGAGAAATCGGGCAAGTTTACTGAGGCGAATAAAACCAATATTGAAGCCTTACTTAAACCTTTAGGGGAGAATATTGAGAATTTTAAAAAGAAAGTGGAAGATACTTATGACAAAGAATCCAACCAACGGTTCTCCTTGGAAGAGAAGGTGAAGGAACTGGTGGAGCAAACCAATAAAGTGAGCAATGAAGCGAATAACCTGGCCAATGCATTAAAAGGCCAAGCAAAGAAACAAGGCAACTGGGGTGAAATGATTCTCGAGAGCATCTTGCAGAAGTCCGGCTTAGTGAGGGATAGGGAATATTTTCTGCAACAAACAATAAAGGATGAAGAAGGCAAGAACCTGCGACCGGATGTATTGGTTAAATTACCCGACAACAGGATTATCATTATTGATTCCAAAGTTTCCTTAACAGCTTACGACAGGTTTTCCTCTGCTGAAACCGTGGAAGAACAGGCCAAGCACTTATTGGACCATTTGAAATCTATCTATAGCCATGTTGATGACCTGCACGGTAAAAAATACGATAACCTTGAAGCATCACTTGATTTCACTATGATGTTCGTGCCAATAGAACCAGCCTATTTAATTTCCATACAGCATGACCAGGAACTTTGGGCGTATGCTTATGCAAAAAGGATTTTGTTGATTAGTCCAACCAACTTGATTGCTTGCTTAAAATTGATTTCAGATTTATGGAAGAGGGAACTTCAAAGCAAGAACGCCATGGAGATTGTAAAAAGGGGCGAACTGCTTTACGAAAAATTTGTAGCGTTCACCAATACGCTCGATGAAGTGGGGAAACATATCAATAGGACCCAGCAATCCTATACTGTTGCTATCAACCAATTAAATAGTGGCAGTGGGCATTTGGTTGGCCAGGCATTGAAACTTAAAAATCTAGGATTGAAATCCAATAAGGAAATGCCTGTTTCGTTGATGCCAACCGACTACGAACCAGATGAAGTTGCAGAACCTAAGCTATTGGACGAAAACAATGAACAGATTGAATAGGGTTTACTAATTCTATTATCGGGTGCGTTGACCAATGAGTCCCTTCAAGTTTATGCTTCCACCCTAATTGTTTTTTCCTCCTTCGCCACCATTTTTCCAATGGGCTGCATGAACTTGGCAAGCCCATGCTGCTGCAATAACGCCTCAACTGCTGCAACACTGGTTTCATTCACAGTAAATAGCAATCCACCATTTGTTTGTGGATCGGGCAGTAGGGTAAAAGCTTCCATCACATTTACGCCCTTGCCAAAACCAACATTCGCACTGTAAGCATTCCAGTTACGGTAAGTGGCATCAGGAACAATCCGCTGCTGCATATAGTATGCAACCGAAGCAATCTTAGGGACAGCCCCATAATTTATTTCAGCCGATAGGCCACTGCCCTCAGCCATTTCCATCAAATGTCCAAGCAAGCCAAAACCTGTTACATCTGTCATGGCAGTAACACCTTTTATCTTGCCAAGTTCATGGCCAATGGAATTTAATTGTGTAAGCTGGTTGATGAGCAATACCTCGTCCTCATGTAACAATAAGCCCCTTTTTTGTGCAGTTGCCAAAATTCCCACACCAATAGGTTTAGTCATGAAAAGGAGGTCACCTACCTGTGCCGTACTATTTTTTTTGAGGGATTCAATGCCAACAAAGCCATTGACAGACAAACCAAACACGGGCTCTGATGTATCAATGCTATGACCACCAGCCAGCACTATCCCTGCTTGTTTGCAAATAGCCCTTGCACCTTCCATTACTTTTTGTGCAAGGCTTGCTGGCAACTTGTCCACGGGCCATCCCAACACGGCCAAAGCCAATACTGGTTTGCCGCCCATGGCATACACATCGCTTATGGCATTTGCAGAAGCAACCCTTCCAAAATCAAATGCATCATCCACAATAGGCATAAAGAAATCTGTAGTGGCAATCATGGCTTGTCCATTGCCCATATCATACACTGCCGCATCATCGTTGCTGCTATTGCCTACCAATAAGTTCACATCATTATCAGAAGAGGAAAGATTGGTATGCAGGATTTCCTTTAGTACCTGCGGAGCTATTTTGCAGCCGCAGCCCCCACCATGTGCAAACTGGGTCAACTTAATTGCCGTATTATCTTCTTGCATGATTCAATAATTTGTTTGCGTTTGCCAATACATTTACTGTACCTGCATGAATGGTGATGATTGATTGTTCAGGATTGCCCCTGTCTGCATTACCTTTTATGTACCACTTGTCATAATAGGAAAGCAAAATGCGGAAACATTCCTTCACATTGTCTTCCAATAGGAAGTTAATAGCATTTTTCGTTTCCAGGCCACCCAGTCTTTTTTTTATCCTTACAATTGTATTTATCAAATCCTCCTTTTTATGCTTACCGTATTCGCTTACAATATGATTGAGCCTTTCTTCAAAGGGGATTTCCAAAAACAGTATAGGCTTTGTCCTGAAGTTCCTGAAAAAGCTGGATGGCATATTGATATTGCCAATTCGCTGGCTCTCGTTCTCCATCCATATAGCGGCAGTACCTGTATTTAACTTAAACAGTTCGCTGGATAACAGGTTTTCAAACATCTCCGCTGTTGGCTGTTCCATTCCGTCCAGACCACCAAAAGCAGAGCCTTTATGGTTAGCGAGGGCTTCCAGATCAATGATTCTTTCACCTGCTTTTTTTAGTTGGTAAAGCAATGGGGTTTTCCCGCTTCCCGTTAGCCCACCCAAAATATAGATATGGTATTCCTTGTCAAATTGCTCCAGGACCCAATTGCGGTATGCCTTGTAGCCACCTACCAATGTATAAACCTTGAAGCCATACAAATCCAGTAACCAGGCTACGCCTGAACTTCTCATCCCACCACGCCAGCAATATAATAAGACAGTACTGCCATAATTTCCTTTGCTTAGCAGTCCTTCAACTGTTTCCACCATTTGTACCATATTGGTACCAAAATATTTCAAACCGTGCTTAATGGCTTTTTGTTTGCTTTCCTGCTTGTAAGCAGTACCCACCACTTTTCTTTCTTCATCGGTAAACAATGGCAATGAAACAGCTTGGGGAATATGTCCATGGGCATATTCGCTAGGACTGCGGACATCCAATAGCAAACTGGTCTCGGCCAGGTTCAGGAACTCGTCAATATGCAGTTTGGTGATGGGCATTGTACAAATGTAACTTCAAGCAAAAAGAAAGGCCCTTAAAATAGCTAGGCATATAATATTGAAGCTGCTGAATAGCTGTTTTTAATTAACGTCCATCTTTTTTTATGCTTGTCCATTAATGGACATTTGTCCAGTACCACCCATTTTGCACGACTGATTTTTGTATCGTTAAACGAAAACAAACGATATGAAACAGTCAATTTTTGCATTGCTCCTATTGGTAGCTGCACCCGCCTCCTCACAAAGCAGGTTCCCCAAAAATGAATTGGAGCATTAATGGTTTCTGCAACCCGTCCATCGGGTTGGAATACCATCACTAACAAGTATCTGTCCATGCAGGTTATTATACTGCGGCATTCAAAGCTAGAGAGTACACCAAGTTCATTAAAGCTGGGGCCACTTATTGGTTTGCTCCAGTTGGCAAAAAGGAAATTCCGTCCTCTTTTTATGCAGGGGCTTCTTATCTGTATGGCCTGAACCGTGAATATAAAAACAGGAGTGCAGTAGCTGCGGAAGCCGGTTTCCGTTGCATGGCCTGGAAAGGGCTCAATTTGAGGAATGGTGCCATCGTCCTATCAGCAAAATGGAAGGACATAAAAGTTAATCCAACACCGGGTGTTCGTTATTCATTCAAGTTATAAAACCAATCTTGGAAAGTTTTTTCGGTACAGGGTAATCCACATTCGCTATCGTTTGTGTCTCACGAACTGTTCCTTCGCTTCTCTTTCTTAGCCTCTTCGCACCTTGTTCGGGATGGTTTCGGGTACATCCGAACAAAGAAGCGAAGAAGGGGCGAAAAAGTACCGAACAAAGTGCTATCGGATTGTCTTCAATTACGGTTGGCTGCTCAAGTCACTAGTTGTAGCATTTTCTACGCCTTTTTCACTAAGCCTGCTGCCATCTCCACCAATTCTCCAGTAGGAAGTTCCACCAAATATTGCTTGCCATTGTATGCTAGTGGCGTAAGCAAAATATTCGTTCCAATAATTTGCTCATGTCCTTGTGGCTTAAAAGGTTTCTTAAGTATTAGATTGGCATTAAGGTCGGCCTTGGGTATCGTGTTTGCCTGCAATATGGCTTTGTTTACAAAAGGCAAGGGGTCAATGGCCCCATTATAAGTGTAGATACCAAAATGCAAATGTGCAGCAGTATGTTCAGCGTTGCCTGTATTTCCCACCAGGCCCAAAGTGTCGCCTTTATAAACTACCTGTCCTTGATGTACTAATTGTTCATCTAGATGGGCGTAGTACAAGCTTAATTGTGTGCCATTAGGTCTCAGGGAAACAGTTTTGCCACCAAGCCCACCTTCCTTCACACTGGAGATATAGCCATCTGCAATGGCTATAACAGGTGTACGTTTAGCAGCAACTATATCTATGCCTTCATGCTTGCGTTTGCCACCATCCCTATCATTTCCCCAAACACTGCTTACATAGGCCTTATTGCCTGCAACTGGAAATCCTAGTGATGCTGACAGTGAAATATCCAGTTGATAGGAGCCTGCTTGTGCCATTTTAGGTTGGAGACGCAAAGTATAACTGCCTGTTTCCGACACATCGAAAGCAAAGCTACTATTGGCTGTATCGGCAGCAAGTAACAGCGTGCTGGTGTTATTGAATACTTCCGCAAACATGGTGAAACCTGCGTCCTTCTTTCTTTGGAGGGCAAAATTCACCCTTTGCCCACGCACTGCGGAAAATTGCAATGACAAAGCCCTTGGCTTGTCACCTTGGAAATGCCCATAATGGCTATAGGGCAAATGGATAGCATGGGGAGTGGTCAATGATTGTTCACCAACAGCCAACCATTGCTTAACCATCGGGTCTTCTGCTTTTTTGGCATAAGACTCACGAATTGTAGTATTGCTGGAAAAAATGTTGTTTGACGGATTGCATGCCATGAGCATGATTGCAAGCACGGCAAAGGATAGGAAATGTTTTATTTTCATAGTTGGCTGCTAAATTGCAAACCCTGAACCAAAAAACGTCAAAGAAAATATAATTTAATCCATGTTGCTTGTGATAGGGTTTTTACTATTTAACATGAGGTGCTAGGCCTAGCACTGTTTCCCCTTAGCAGGTAATTCACTTGATTTTAAGGGAAGTATACAACAGGACTAGTCTGTTTTTATCAATTGCCGATTTTTTTGGCGTTCTTCTAGCAGTTTTAGGCTACTTAAATGCCAACCTGATTTTATTTCCCAACTTTGGGGAACTTGAAAAAATGTAATGATTTTTTCATTACATTTTTTTCAGCAAGAAAGTTCCTGATTTTGCAGGAAGCCAATTCAATCCAACCAAGTGCAAAGTTGATTTACTTGTTGGGTGAAGTTGGTATTGTTAATTACAGTTGGCCTGTAATTGCAGACAAACCTTTTTGAACAGGCTAGGCTCCCAATTATTCAGTTTCTTCATTTGGTGCCGACCCTTAATTAACTGACAACTTGTGCTATTTATATTCGGTATGCCCACCCACTGTCATTTATTTACTCCTACATTTCTGGTTGGTTGATACCTTAACAGATTATCTATCAAACAGAACCACTTAACATACATTTTATTGGATGGTAATAAATAAGTCATACCTATCTCACAGGATGATTGTAAAGGGTGATTAGATTTGCTGAAATTAAGGTACAGCTAGGCAATGACTGTATCTATAAGTGCCCTAGAAATGCCTATAAACCTTCTTTCACAAAATATTTTTTCTTTCCAAGAAAAAACTTTGAAAAAATGTTGCACAGTAACTATCATCCCCTTACTTTTGCAACCCCAACGAAAAATTGGGTTTGCATTATGTCTCAACGAATCAGAATCAAATTACAGTCTTACGATCATAACTTGGTAGACAAATCTGCTGAGAAAATTGTAAAAACTGTACGCAGCACAGGTGCCGTAGTTACTGGACCTATTCCTTTACCAACCCGTAAAAGAATCTTTACAGTTCTTCGCTCACCACACGTTAACAAGAAGAGCCGTGAGCAGTTCCAACTTTGTACGCACAAGCGTTTGTTGGACATCTACACTTCTTCTTCCCGTACAGTGGATGCTTTGAGCAAGTTGGATTTGCCATCTGGTGTTGAAGTTGAAATCAAGGCGTAATAGAAGGCCTAGCTATCAACGCAAAAGTTCTTAAAAATAATATCAACTCTCAATTTACTCCGGTAGAAAAAAGAGCTCTGAAAAATAAACAAGTCCGATTAAACTAATCGGACGGAACATATAAACAGGCCCTTCGAGGTTTGTTTACTTCCGGTACTTCCTCTCCCGATTCCATCGGGAAACAACGGAAAAGGTCGGCAGCAAACATAGGATTGAATGAAGCTATTCATCATGCTTCATGTCCTCCATACCTCCAGCGGGGCATAAACCGCAAACGATGAAAGGAATTATTGGTAAAAAACTCGGGATGACCAGCATCTTCGGAGCAGACGGAAAACAGACCGCTGTAACGATTATCGAAGTGGCCCCCAACACAGTAACACAAATCAAGACCGTTGAGTCTGATGGTTACAACGCAGTTCAGTTAGCTATTGGCGACAAAAAAGAAAAGCACTCCACAAAGGCCGAAATCAACCACTTCGCAAAGGCCGGCACGCCAGCTAAAAAATTCACTAAAGAATTTCGTGATTACTCCATAGAAAAAGCATTGGGCGAAACTGTTTCCATTGACATCTTTGAAGAAGGTGACAAAGTGGAAGTGGTAGGTACTACCAAAGGCAAGGGTTTCCAGGGTGTTGTAAAACGTCATGGTTTCTCTGGTGTTGGTGAAGCTACCCACGGACAGCATGACCGTTCAAGGGCTCCAGGTTCTATCGGTGGTTCTTCTTATCCTTCAAGGGTTTTCAAGGGAATGAGAATGGCTGGCCGTATGGGCGGTGACAGGGTGAAAATGAAAGGCTTGAAAGTCGTTAAGATTTTCGCTGAAAAAAATTATATCCTAGTTAGTGGTTCAGTTCCGGGTCACAACAATTCAATCGTTTTAATCCAGAAGTAATCACATTTTAATCGAATCCACATGCAAGTTGATGTATTAGATATAAAAGGACAAAAGACCGGCAGAACGGTTGAGTTACCAGCAGAAGTGTTTGGTATCGAGCCTAATGACCACGTAATTTATTTGGCTGTTAAGCAGTACATGGGTGCACAACGCCAAGGTACGCATAAAGTTAAGACCCGTGCTGAAGTTAAGGGTGCAAGCCGCAAGCTGCACAAACAAAAAGGTACTGGTGGTGCACGTAAAGGTAATATCCGTAACCCTTTGTACAAGGGTGGTGGTACCATCTTTGGTCCAAAACCACATGGTTACGATACTAAGTTGAACCGTAAGGTAAAAGACTTGGCAAAGATTTCTGCACTGAGCTACAAAGCAAAAGAAAATGCCATATTAATTGTTGAAGACATCACTTTGGATGCTCCTAAAACAAAATCTTTGGTAGATGTAATGGGTGCTTTGAACATTAGCAACAAGAAAACAATCCTTGTACTTCCTGAATATAACGACAACGTTTATTTGAGTACCCGTAACGTGCCAAATGTAGCTAGCACTTTGTTGGCTGACATTAACACTTACGACATCATCAATGCAGATGTATTGGTTTTGACAGAAGGCACAGCTAAGATATTTGCTGACGAGGAATTGGTAGAAGCATAATTTAAGAATCGTTTCAACAGAAATACAATGAAACTTACAGAAGTATTGGTAAAACCTATTTTAACTGAAAAAGCAAACGGCCAGCAAGAAAAATTGCGTCGTTACGCTTTCAGGGTTAATAAGAAAGCCAACAAATTAGAAATCAAAAAAGCAATCGAAGAGTTTTACGGCGTTACTGTAACTGACGTGAACACTGCTGTTGCTCCAGGCAAGAACAAGACCCGTTACACTAAAGCTGGTTTTATCCAAGGTGCAAAGCCTTCTTACAAGAAAGCTTTTGTAACTGTAGCTGAAGGTGAGGCAATAGATTTATACGCAAATATTTAAGCCCCCAACCCCTAGAGGGGAGAAGGTAAAGAGTATAAGTAAAGTATGGTAGTTCAACTACCGCAAAAGTTGAAATTAATTAAAAGACATTCTGTCCCCCTTTAGGGGATAGGGGCAAAAAACAAAACAAAATGGCATTAAAGAAGTACAAACCAATGACCGCTGGCACACGCTGGAAAATTGGTAATGCTTATGCTGAAATCACTACTAACAAGCCTGAAAAGAGTTTGTTGGAGCCTGTAAAAAAATCAGGTGGTAGGAATGCCCAAGGTCGCAGGTCTATGCGTTACATAGGCGGTGGTCACAAGCAACATTACCGTATCATTGATTTCAAGCGTGATAAGCATGATGTAGAAGCAACAGTCGTTTCTATCGAATACGATCCAAACCGTACAGCTTTCATCGCATTATTGAACTATGCTGACGGCGAAAAGAGGTACATCATTGCACCGCAAGGCTTGCAGGTTGGAACTAAAGTTATCAGTGGTTTGAGTGTGGCTCCTGAAATTGGTAATGCTACTCAAATGAAGAGCATTCCTTTAGGTACTGTTATACACAATATCGAAATGCAACCGGGACAAGGCGGCAAGTTGATACGCAGTGCTGGTACTTCTGCACAATTGGCCAATAAGGAAGAAAAATACGCAGTATTGAAAATGCCTTCTGGTGAGTTGAGAAAAGTATTGATCAACTGTTTTGCAACTGTAGGTGTTGTATCCAATAGCGACCATAACTTGGAAACAGCTGGTAAAGCAGGTACAACTCGTCATAAAGGCATCCGTCCACGTGTAAGAGGTGTGGCAATGAACCCAGTGGATCACCCGATGGGTGGTGGTGAAGGTAGGTCTTCAGGTGGTCACCCACGTAGCAGGACTGGTAAGTATGCTAAGGGTGAAAAAACCAGGACAAGAGGAAAGGGTAGCGACAAGTTGATTATCCAACGTCGTGACGGTAAGAAAATAAGCAACAAGTAATTTCTAAGTTAAAATGCTCTTTCGGGAGAAATAAACTAGATAGATGATTTAGGGTTTAAAAATCAGAAGTCAGAAATCGCAAATCATAAATAAACTATGGCTCGTTCGATTAAAAAAGGTCCTTATGTTGATGCTAACCTTGAAACAAAGGTTCTAGGTATCAATGATGGTTCTGCAAAGAAAGGTGTTATCAAAACTTGGAGCAGAAGAAGCACAATCACTCCGGATTTCGTAGGCCACACATTTGCAGTACACAATGGCAACAAATTCATCCCTGTTTATGTAACTGAATTCATGGTTGGCCACAAACTTGGTGAGTTTGCCCCAACTAGGAACTTTAGAGGCCACTCAGGAAGCAAACAATAATATTTCTAATTTGAAATTTAAAGATTTTAAAATTAGAAATCAGAAATCAGAAATTAATACAAATGGAAGCAGTAGCTAAATTAAACAATTACCCAACTGGCCCTCGCAAAATGCGTTTGCTGGCTGATGTTATCAGGGGTATGGAAGTAGAAAAAGCTTTGGCCATATTGGAATTTCACCCTCAACACAATGCTGTACCATTAGCAAAATTGTTGAAGAGTGCAATTAGCAACTGGGAGCAGAAGAATGCTGGTTCAAGTGCAGCCGATAGCAGCCTTATAGTAAAAACAGTTTTTGTAGATGGTGGCCGCGTTCTTAAGAGAATGAGACCAGCACCACAAGGACGTGGCTACAGGGTTAGGAAACGTAGCAACCATGTAACAATAATTGTAGATTCTAAAAACTAATTGAAACCTATATGGGTCAGAAAGCAAATCCAATTGGTAACAGGTTAGGCATCATCCGCGGATGGGAGAGTAACTGGTTTGCCACAAAGAAAGAATACGCAGGCAAGCTGATAGAGGACAACAAAATCCGTGTGTACCTGAATGCCCGTATCAACAAAGGTGGTATCTCAAAAATTGTAATTGAGCGTACACTGGGCAAGTTAATTGTAACTATCCATACAAGTAAGCCAGGTATCATCATCGGTAAAGGTGGTGGAGAGGTTGACCGTATCAAGGAAGAGTTGAAGAAATTGACCGGTAAAGATGATGTGCAAATCAACATTCTTGAAATCCGTCGTCCTGAATTGGATGCGATGATAGTTGGTGATACCATTGCCCGTCAAATTGAAAACCGTATCAACTTCAAACGTGCCACTAAAATGGCGATTGCTTCCACACTCCGCATGGGTGCAGAAGGTATCAAAGTTAAATTGGCTGGTCGTTTGGGTGGTTCCGAAATAGCCCGTAGCGAAGAGTTCAAACAAGGACGTACTCCATTGCATACTTTCCGTATGGATATTGATTACGCTAACGTTTTTGCTCAAACAGTTTACGGCAAAATCGGTATCAAGGTGTGGATTTGTAAAGGTGAGGTTTTAGGCAAACGTGATTTGAATCCAAACTTCGTAAGTGGCAAGGATGCTGCTGGTGGAAATGATAGAAGGGATGACAGAAGAGGTGGAGATGACCGTCGTAGTGGTGGAGACAGGAGAGATGACCGTCGTGGTGGCGGCGGAAGGGAGAACAACCGTGGTGGAGGCGGTGGTCCAAGAAGATAATTAATTAGCTAATTAGCCGATGTACAAAAAAGTACATTACCAAATTAAGATACAATGTTACAGCCTAAAAGAAGCAAACATAGGAAACAGCAGAAAGGACGTATTCGTGAAGTAGCGAAACGTGGCACTGCAATATCATTTGGCTCTTATGCTTTGAAAGCAGTTGAACCAGTTTGGTTGACAAATCGCCAACTTGAAGCTGCCCGTCAAGCAATGACACGTGCCATGAAACGTGAGGGTAATGTTTGGATAAGGGTATTCCCTGATAAAATCATTACGCACAAACCTGCAGAAGTGAGGATGGGTAAAGGTAAAGGTAACCCTGAATACTGGGCTGCTGTAGTTGAACCAGGTCGTATCATTTTTGAGTGCGATGGTGTAACAGAAGCAGTTGCTAAAGAAGCAATGGGATTGGCTTCACAGAAACTCCCTATCAAAACAAGATTTGTAATCAGAAGGGATTTGCAAGGATAATTTTTAAAAAGACATTGCAATGGCAAACAATAAAGTTGATTTTAACAGAGGCCTTAAAGACTTGAACGAAAGTGATTTGAAGGCCCGCATTACAGAAGAAGCTCTTCGTTTGAAGAAGCTTGAATTTGCACACGCAATTTCGCCTTTGGAAAATCCATTGACGATTCGTGGTGTAAGAAAAGATATTGCCCGTTTGAAGACGGAATTACAAAAAAGGACTTTGGCTTAATAACCAAGATAAATTGCAAACAATGCTCGAAAGAAATTTGCGTAAAACAAGAACTGGGGTTGTTACTAGTAACAAGATGACCAAAACCATCACTGTTGCTATTGAAAGAAAAGTAAAACACCCTATCTACGGTAAGTTCGTTAAGAAAACTACCAAATTGCATGCTCATGATGAAAAAGATGAGTGTACCATTGGTGATGTTGTAAAAATCATGGAAACTCGTCCACTTAGCAAGACTAAGCGTTGGAGACTGGTTGAAGTAGTTGAAAAAGCGAAATAATCACGCTGTTTTTACAAAAGACAAAAGTTCATAGAACTTAAAAATTAATCAAAATGATTCAGCAAGAAAGTAGGCTCAATGTAGCTGATAATAGTGGAGCTAAAGAAGTACTTTGTATAAAGGTACTTGGTAATAGCGGTCAGGACTATGCCAAAATTGGCGACAAGATTGTTGTTACTGTTAAGGATGCAATTCCTGCAGGTGGCATCAAGAAAGGTACAGTTTCCAAAGCTGTTATCGTTCGTACAAAAAACAAGTTGCGTAGGAAAGACGGTTCTTATATCCGTTTTGATGATAATGCAGTTGTATTATTGAATGCTTCTGATGACCCTCGTGGTACACGTATCTTTGGCCCAGTGGCCCGTGAACTTCGTGATAAAGGCTACATGAAAATCATTTCATTGGCTCCAGAGGTTCTTTAAGCACAACGCAGCAAACAAAAAAGTTAATCGGCTGATGGCAATATGCTAAAAGCTACATGCTAAATAAAATGAGTACAAGATTCAAACCCAAATTCAATATCAAGAAAGGCGATACAGTTGTTGTTATTGCTGGTGATGATAAAGATTTGAAAAAACCTCGTAAGGTTTTGGAAGTTATTGTTGAGAAAGGCCGTGTTGTAGTTGAAGGCGTAGCCATCGCAACTAAACACACTAAGCCTTCTGCACAGAACACTAAAGGTGGTATCACTAAAGTGGAAGCTTCTATCAACATTTCTAACGTGATGTTGTGGGATGCAAAAGCAGGTGCACCAACTAAAGTAAAACGTACCAGGGAAAATGGCAAACTGGTTCGTATTGCTAAAAAAAGCGGCGAAGTAATTAAGTAATATATCTTGTTCCGTTGGTAATGGAACACAAACAATAGAATTATGAGTGAAACAAAATATTCTCCTCGTTTGGCAGAAAAGTACAAGAAAGAAGTTGTGCCTGCTCTAATGAAGAAGTTTGCTTACAAAACTGTAATGCAGGCACCAAAGTTGGAAAAAATCTGCGTTAACCGTGGTGTTAACGGTGCAGTAACTGACAAGAAACTAATCGATGTTGCGATTGGTGAAATGGAACAGATTACTGGTCAGAAATGTGTTCCTACTTTGAGTAAGAAAGACATCTCTAACTTCAAATTGCGTAAGGCAATGCCAATTGGTGCAAGGGTAACTTTGCGTGGAGAAAAGATGTACGAATTCCTTGATAGGTTGGTAAACGTTTCTCTTCCTCGTGTACGTGACTTCAAAGGAATCAGCGATAAAGCATTTGATGGTCGTGGTAACTATACTTTGGGTATCACTGAACAAATCATTTTCCCCGAAATTGATATTGATAAAGTAACCAAGATTTCCGGAATGGACATCACTTTTGTTACTACTGCCAATACCAACGAAGAAGCATACGAACTGTTGAAAGAATTGGGTATGCCTTTCAAAAACATTAAAAAAGACAATAACTAATATACCATGGCAAGAAAATCAATCGTTGCCCGTCAGGCAAAGCGTGAAGCTCTAGTAGCAAGATTTGCTGAAAAAAGAGCAGCATTAAAAGAAGCTGGAGATTATGCAGCTTTGGACCTTCTTCCTAAGAATGCTTCACCTGTACGTTTAAAGAACCGTTGCCAGTTAACTGGTCGCGGTAGGGGATACATCAGGTACTTCGGTATTTCTAGGTTGATGTTCCGTGACATGGCCCTGAACGGTAAAATTCCAGGTGTTAAGAAAGCAAGCTGGTAATTTTTACTATAACTTCCTCATAGTGGGGATGAATAGAAACCAAATTTTAGAACTGAATTAATTTAATTACAATGGTAACTGATCCTATAGCAGATTATTTAACAAGGGTACGTAACGCTCAAATGGCTGGTCACAGAATTGTTGAAATCCCTGCTTCTAACTTGAAGAAGAGAATTACAGAAATTTTGTACGAGCAAGGTTATATCTTGAAATATAAATTTGAAGACGATAGCAAACAAGGCCTTATCAAGATTGCCTTGAAATACAACGAAGCAAAACAACCAGCTATCCGCTCTTTGGAAAGGGTAAGCCGCCCGGGTTTACGTCAGTATGCTAAGCCTGCTGAAATCAAAAGGGTAATCAATGGTTTGGGTGTTGCCATCATCTCTACATCTAAAGGTGTATTGACTGATAAACAAGCAAAAGCTCAAAACGTAGGTGGCGAGGTGCTTTGCTACATTAGCTAATAAACAAACAAGTGGGTTTGACAATTAAGCCTCTTAGTCGTGGCTGAACACTGACCCGATTCATCAAACAATAAACAAAATCGACTATGTCTCGTATCGGTAAACAACCAATCACAATACCTGCTGGCGTAACAGTTACTGTTAGCAAGGACAATGTGGTTACAGTAAAAGGACCAAAGGGTCAATTAACAGAAACTATTGATAGGGATATCACTATCGAAGTAAAAGAAAATGAAATTTTAGTTACCCGTCCAACAGACCAAATCCGTCACCGTGCAATGCATGGCTTGTACAGGTCTTTGTTGAGCAACACTGTTAAAGGTGTTACTGAAGGATATGTAAAGAATTTGGAGCTAGTGGGTGTGGGTTTCAAAGCATCAAACGTTGGTAACTTGTTGGATTTGTCTTTGGGTTACTCTCACAATATCTTGATTGAAGTTCCTAAGGAACTAACTGTAGCTACCACTACTGAAAAAGGTAAGAACCCTACTATTGCTTTGGAAGGCATCGACAAACAATTGATTGGTCAGGTGGCTGCTAAGTTGAGAAGCTTGCGTAAACCAGAACCGTACAAAGGAAAGGGTGTTAAATATGCTGGTGAGATTTTGAGAAGGAAAGCAGGTAAAGCAGCAGGTAAGTAATAACCAATTTTGAAATTTTCTTCCGGCAGAATCGGAAGATGCAAATAGAACAATAATGAACACTAAATTAGAACAAAGGCAAAAAGTTAGGTACCGTATCCGCAAAAAAGTTGCTGGTACTCCTGCTAAACCACGTTTGAGTGTGTATAGAAGCAACCTAGAAATCTATGCTCAATTAATAGATGACGATAATGGTGTTACGCTTGTAGCGGCATCATCTAAGCAAAAAGATATCGTAGCACAAAAAGTTCCTAAGACTGCAAAGGCCAAATTGGTTGGTGCAGCAATCGCACAAAAGGCAATTGAACTGGGTGTAAGTGCAGTTGTATTTGACAGGGGTGGTAACTTGTACCATGGTCGTGTTAAAGCTGTAGCTGAAGGTGCTAGGGAAGGTGGATTGAAATTCTAATCACTAACAATTATTAATAGTTAGATAAATGTCTAAAGTAATCGATAACAAAATCAAAGCCGGCGGCGACGTAGAACTTAAAGAAAAAGTTGTTGCTATCAACCGTGTGGTAAAAACTACCAAAGGTGGACGTACATTCTCTTTCTCTGCACTAGTTGTGGTAGGTAATGAAAATGGCGTAGTTGGTCAAGGCCTTGGTAAAGCAAAGGAAGTTCAGGAAGCTATCACTAAAGGTATTGAAGATGCCAAGAAAAATTTGGTGAAAGTGCCCGTAATGCATGGAACTATACCTCACGAACAATTATCAAAAGCTGGTGCAGCAAAGGTAATGATTAGGCCTGCTGCTCACGGAGCTGGTGTAATTGCAGGAGGCAGCATGCGTGCTGTATTGGAAAGTGCTGGTATCACAGACGTTTTGGCTAAGAGCCTTGGTTCCGCAAACCCTCACAACGTGGTTAAGGCTACTATCAAAGCTTTGGCTACTTTAAGGGAACCAATTGCAGTTGCCAAACAACGCAATATCAAATTGAGCAAAGTATTTAACGGATAATCTCGTTTAAAGTTTCAAGGTTTAAAGTTTCAAGGTTCAAGCCTTAAGCCCTAAGCCCTAAGCCTTAAGCCTCAAATAAATAACAATGGCAAAGATTAAAATAACACAGGTAAAAAGCGGTATCGATAGGTCTGAGCGTCAAAAGCAAACTTTGATTGCTTTGGGTCTAAGAAAAATCAACGCTACCAAAGAAGTTGAAGCAACTCCACAAATACTTGGAATGGTGAACAAAGTGAGCCATTTGGTAAAAGTTGAAGAAGTAGCTTAATCAAGTTATAAATTGCAGATTCCAAATCCCATTTATCAATGTGGAATTTGGAATTTGTGTTTTAATATTTTTAATAACCAGCGAGGGGTGATTCCCCGAAAGTTCAAAATCAAAACAACATGAAACTACACAATCTGAAACCTGCAGAAGGTTCCGTACACAAAGAGAAAAGAATTGGCCGTGGTGAAGCATCTGGTAAAGGTGGTACATCAACACAAGGTAACAAAGGTGGCCAAAGCCGTGCCGGTTACTCCCGTAAGAATGCTTTTGAAGGCGGTCAAATGCCTATTCAGCGCCGTGTGCCTAAGCGTGGGTTCAAGAACATCAACCGTATTGAGTACACGGTATTCAACTTGGGTCAAATTGAGCAATTGCAAGAGAAATATGCTTTGGCAGAATTTTCTTTGGAAAACTTATATATCAATGGATTGATTAGCCGTACAGACAAGGTAAAGGTTTTGGGCAATGGCGAATTGAAATCCAAGCTTACTTTTAAAGTGAATGCTATCAGCGACAAGGCAAAAGAAGCCATCGAAGCTGCTGGTGGAAGTGTTGAAATTGTAAAGTAATTTCAGTTAACTTGCACGACGCATCAATGATGCGTCTTTTTTGGTTTTTGGGCTTTAACTCTTACAATCGAATTATCAAGTGAAAAAATTAATACAGACCGTTAAGAATATCTGGGCCATAGATGAGTTGAAAAGCAAAATCCTTGTAACCCTTGCCTTGGTTTTAGTTTACAGATTTGGTACGCATATCGTTTTACCTGGTATCAATCCCATCGTATTGGACAGTATAAAGTCCAGTAATAAATCAAATGGCTTACTAGGCTTATTTGACACTTTTGCAGGTGGTGCATTTTCTCAGGCTTCAATTCTTGCATTGGGCATCATGCCCTACATTTCTGCTTCCATCTTCATGCAGTTGATGACTATCCTTGTTCCTCAAATGCAGAAGGTTCAGAAAGAAGGTGAAAGTGGCAGGAAGAAAATCAATCAATGGACACGTTACCTTACAGTTATCGTAACAGCATTTCAAGCTAGTGCATATATTGCCTACCTGAAAAGTCCTGGATATGCAGAAGCAATTATACCAGCGTTTAAGGATTACTTTGTTTATTCTACCGTAACTATCCTTACAGCAGGTACTCTGTTTGTAATGTGGTTGGGTGAAAAAATTCAGGATAAAGGGTTGGGTAATGGTACCTCAATCATTATCATGGTGGGTATCCTTGCACGTTTGCCGCAAAGTATTGTTCAGGAGTTTGCTACCAAACAGGAAAAAGCAGGTGGTGGATTATTGATATTCCTTATTGAAATATTCATCTTGATTGCCATCATCATGGCTTTGATTATCCTTGTACAAGGAGTAAGGAAAATACCAGTAAACTATGCAAAACAAATCATTGGTAACAGGCAATTTGGTGGTGCTAGGCAGTTCCTTCCTGTAAAGGTGAACAGTGCTGGCGTTATGCCAATCATCTTTGCCCAGGCTATTATGTTCTTGCCAACATTAGTATCCTTTACCAATCTTGATTCTGCTAAAGGCATAGTGCAAATGTTCAGCGACCATAAGAACTTTGGTTATATGTTGGCCTATTCAATTATGGTAATTGGTTTTACTTTCCTTTATACCGCATTGATATTTAACCCTAAGCAAATTGCTGAGGACTTGAAACGTAACAATGGTTTTATTCCTGGCGTTAAACCCGGTCAGCCAACTGCTGATTATATTGGTTCCATCATGGACAAAATCACATTGCCTGGTGCCATATTCCTTGCTGCAGTAGGTATTCTACCTGGCTTTGCAGAAAGGTTAGGTGTAACACAGGGCTTCAGTACCTTCTTTGGAGGCACAAGCTTGTTGATTATGGTTGGTGTAGTATTGGATACCTTACAGCAGATTGAAACTTATTTATTGATGCGTCAATATGATGGCTTGATGAGTGGTGGCGGAAGGGTTCAAGGAAGACAAGGATTGCCAACTACCTCTGCAATTTAAGTTGGAGACATTTTGAATAATATTGGAACCTGTTGGAGCAATCTGGCAGGTTTCTTTTTGATACAGGTTTCAGTTGAAGGGCATTGGAATCAGTAACTTGTAACTTATAAACCTTTAAATGAGTTTCAGACCAAACGGTATGATGATATACAAAACGGAAGCAGAAATTGCTTTGATGAAAGAATCGGCAACATTGGTAAGTAAAACGCTTACAGAGGTAGCCACGGTATTGAAACCGGGTATGACTACCCTGCAAATTGATACGCTATGTGCCAGATTTGTTAGGGATCATAAGGCTATACCTTCATTCCTGCATTATCGAGGTTACCCGTTTACAATTTGTGCAAGTGTGAATGATGTCGTGGTACATGGTTTCCCCAATAATATGGAACTGAAAGAAGGTGATATTGTTTCTATTGACATGGGCGTTATTTTAAATGGCTGGCATGGCGATCATGCATATACTTTTATTATTGGGGAAGTGGAAAAAGAAGTGCTGGACCTTGTGCGTGTAACAAAAGAAAGCCTATACAAAGGCATAGAGAAAGCAACTGTCAACAACCGTATTGGTGATATTGCTTTTGCCATTCAGGAACATACGGAAAGGAAACATGGCTACGGCGTGGTAAGGGACCTTGTTGGTCATGGCTTGGGTAAAAACCTTCATGAAGATCCACAGGTGCCCAATTTCGGCAAACGTGGTAGTGGCCCCAAATTAAAGGAGAATCTTGTATTGGCTATTGAACCGATGATTAACATGGGTAAGAAAGATGTTTATACTGAAGAGGATGGTTGGACTATTAGGACTATTGATGGTAAACCTTCTGTGCACTTTGAACATGATGTGTGTGTGAAAAAGGGTAAGGCATTAATACTTTCAGACTATAATATCATTGAAACTGCAGAAAAAGCGAATCCCAATTTAAATACTTCTTATTACAACTAATAGGTGTGCCACAGTAAGCTGTGGCACAGTTGTTTTATACTTATGCAATGCAGAAACATTTAATAGTTATTGGTGGTGGAGCAGCAGGTTTTTTCTGTGCAGTGAATGCTGCAAGAATGAATCATGATTTGAAGGTAACCATCGTTGAGAAATCCAATAAATTATTAAGTAAAGTAAGGGTGAGTGGTGGCGCAAGGTGCAACGTTACCCACGGTTGTTTTGAGATTAGTGAATTGATAAAACGGTATCCACGGGGGCAGAATTTTCTGAAGAAAGCCTTCCATTGGTTCAGCACCAAGGATACTATCGAATGGTTCAAGGAAAGGGGAGTGGAACTGAAAACTGAAGCCGATGGAAGAATGTTCCCAATCACAAACACTTCACAAACTATTATTGATTGTTTATTGAAAGAAGCTAATGAGTACGGTATTGAAGTAAAAACAAGCTGTGAAATAATCAGTATCAACACAGTAGATGGAAACATCCAGCTTCAAACATCCAACAATCAGTATCTATCATCCAATTTTCTCTGTATTGCTTCTGGCGGGTATCCAAAATCATTGCAGTTTCAATGGCTGCAAAAATTGGGGCATACCATTGAGGAGCCAGTACCATCCTTGTTTACATTCAACATGCCCAATAATCCCATCACACAATTGATGGGTGTTAGTGTGGAGTATGCACAAATAAAAATTGTTGGTAGCAAGCTGAATAATTCTGGTCCACTATTGATTACACATTGGGGAATGAGCGGTCCTGCAGTATTGAAGCTATCTGCTTACGGGGCAAGGGAATTGGCAAGTACAAATTATCACTTTAAAATACTCGTAAACTGGCTTAGTAATTTTAATGAGCAAACTCTAAAAGAAGAATGGTTGATGCTTCGTCAACAGTATGCTTCCAATAAAATCCATTCTAAAAACCCATTTGGCTTACCCAATAGACTATGGGCTTTTATGTTGAACGATTGTACTATCAAAGAAGAGGCACGTTGGGCAGATATAACAGCCAAGCAACAAAACCAACTCATAAAAAATATTACGGCACAAGAGTTTGAAGTGAAAGGCAAAACCACTTTCAAGGAAGAATTTGTAACCTGTGGTGGCATTAAGTTAAATGAGATTGATGCCAATACCATGCAAAGCAAAATTGTTCCAAATATTTTCTTTGCAGGGGAAGTAATGGATATTGATGGCGTAACAGGAGGCTTTAACTTTCAGAATGCATGGACAAGTGGTTTTGTTGCAGCTAAAGCAATTGGAGCTATCAGTTAGCAATTGAATATAAGTTTAACCCATTGCGGAGTTAATTTCTCAAAATCCATAAGTGATAGTAGTATGATCCTATAAGCTGTTACAGGTGGGGTTCTACAATAGGTTGTTATCTTGCAGAAACGTACATAACGTACACAAATTCGGATTGTTTTACATAAACCTACCCAAAGTGGAAAGAGTCATTGGTCACCATTGTATATTGTGTTTCAATAAAGCTAAGGGCTGCATGTTGGGCGGAAGCTTTATGTTATTGGCAAAAACATACATTAACAGTAAGGCGGAACAGCATTAGCTGGTTTTTGAAAAAATAAGTCTGCCAACAGGTAAAGTTTAATGCCTATTGCTACGCGTTGAATTGCCAATCAAAACAATCTAATGCCACACATAAAATTCCCTCCCAATCAAGCAGTATTAACGTTACATTCATTATCTAAAAATTTACTGTAAATGAAACACAAATTATTACTTACATCAGTTGCAGGCTGTTTTATTGGCCTGTCAGCCATTGCCCAGGCCGCTCCTTCAACTGGAGCAAAAGCCCCTGGCGATAGTTCAAAAACAGCCAGTCCCAAAAAAACTTCTGTTGCTGAAAAAACAAAGGGCAACAAAAAGCACGAAGGCCTTTTTACATTGTATCAGGACACTGCTACAGGTAGCTTGCAGATGTATGTTCGCAAGGACCAGCTCGGTAAAGAATTTATTTACCAAAGCTTTTCTATCAATGGTCCTACGGCCTTGTACCTTAACCAAAGCATGCACCGTGCAACAAGCGTTTTTAAAATAAGCAAAGCTTTTGACAAGCTTGAAATAAGTGAAGTGAATACAAATTTCTGGTACGACCCCAAAAATCCAGTTAGTAAAACAGCTGCTGTGGACAAACCTGAAACGGTTCTTTACATAGACAAATATTCTGTGGAAGATACTTCAGGTTACCTGATCAATGTTGATCAATTGTTCATGAGCGATAAAATGGATGCTGTAAAGCCAATCATTCCACCAAGTCCTTCTTCTGCATTCCAATTTAACCTTGGTGGATTGAATCCATTAAAATCCAAATATGCCAATGTTCGTTCTTACCCCAACAATACAGACGTGGTTGTTGACCTAAACTATGACAATCCTAATGCTTTTGTAGGAGGTGGTGCAGATATAACTGATGCTCGCTATATCCGTGTTCGTATGCAGCACAGTTTTATTGAAATGCCCAATGAAAGCACTTTCAAACCGAGAATGGATGATCCACGCATTGGTTATTTCATGTCTCAGGTAAGTGACCAGACAAGCATCAATCCAGTTAATTTCAAAGACATGATTACCCGTTGGAACCTTGTAAAAAAAGATCCATCTGCTGCTTTGAGCGAACCTGTTGAACCCATTGTTTGGTGGATAGAGAATACTACGCCAGTTGAATATCGGGATGCCATTAAAACTGCTGGTGAAAAATGGAATGAAGCTTTTGAAAAAGCTGGTTTCAAGAATGCGGTGGTAATGAAAGTACAGCCTGATGATGCAACTTGGGACCCTGCTGATATACGCTATAATGTAATCCGTTGGGTTTCTTCTGCAAATCCTCCTTATGGTGCCATAGGACCAAGTTTCTATAATCCAAGAACAGGTCAGATTTTGGGAGCAGATATTACAGTTGAATGGTTTAGTGGCAGTGCTACCCCGATATTTGATGAACTGTACAGTGGCCCATCAGAAATCAAACCTGAGTTGAACGTTCCTGGCCTTTCATTGCACAACTTTACTTCATGTACTTTGGCACATGAATTAAAATCACAGTACACAACTGGTTTAACAACTTTGGAGGCTACAGATGCAAGCCCCGCGGAAATCAAGGAAATGCACAAGCAATTCCTCACTTACCTTATTATGCATGAAATGGGCCATACACTTGGTTTGAACCACAACATGAAAGCAAGTCAAATGTTATCTCCTGCAGAAGTGCACAATACAGCTATTACCCACAAGATTGGTTTAATAGGTTCTGTAATGGATTATCCTGCTATCAATATTGCTTTGAACAGAACTAAACAAGGTGACTACTATACTACAAAAGCAGGGCCTTATGACCTTTGGGCAATTGAATTTGGTTATACACCTTATGCAAACGAATGGGATGAGAAAGAAGGCTTGAAGAAAATCCTTTCCAGAAGCACAGACCCACAATTAACCTTTGGCAATGATGCTGATGATATGAGGTCTCCTGGTAAAGCAATTGATCCAAGAGTAAACGTGAATGACATGAGCAGTGACCCTATTGCTTATGCTGAAGACCGGTTTAAGCTAGTGAATAATTTAATGAGCAAGATTGTAGCTAAATACAGCAAGCCAGGGCAGTCTTATCAGGAATTAAGAGCAAGATATGGCACATTAAATGGACAAAGAAATAGTATGGTTTCTTCTGTAAGCCGTTTTATTGGTGGAGTATACACTGATAGAAGCTTTCCTGAACAGAAAGCTACAGTAAAACCTTTTACGCCTGTTCCTGTAGCGACACAAAAAAAAGCATTGGATGTATTGAACAAATATGTTTTTGCTCCAAATGCTTTTGATGCTGATCAACAAGTATTTCCTTATCTGCAAATGCAACGTCGTGGCTATAACTTCTTTTCAAGTACGGAAGACTACAAGGTTACTGGTAACTTAGGTAACATCGCTTTAGGTGCTTTGGTACATATTCTGCATCCAGCAACTTTGCAACGTATAACCAACAGTCGTTTGTATGGTAATACTTATAATGTTACAGATGTAATGACTGATCTTAGTAAAGGTATTTTCGATGCTGATATGGCTGGGAACGTGAATGTTTACCGTCAATATTTGCAGACGAATTATATTGATGGTCTTGCAGCAATTGTCAACGAAAAATCTCCTTTTGATGATGTGGCAAAAGCTGCTGCACGTTATACCTTAAAGAAAATCAAAACAAGACTTACTGCTGCACCTGCAATAGCAAATGAAGAAACAAAAGCACACAGATCCAATTTGGTATATAAGATTGATGATGCAACTACAGTGAAATAAAACCTCAATAGAATTCCAAAAAAAGTCCTGCATTTATGCAGGGACTTTTTTTGCCATTTTTTTTAAGGTTTTTTGTTCTTTTTGAAACACTTATCATGTGTGCCATCTTTTTTAATAGCTAAATAGCAACAGCCATGAAAGATTGACAATTTTTTTCATAAAGGTTGCTGAACAAATAATCAAAAATAAAAGAATACCCATCGAACAGGTCATAAACTTGCAACCTAGGCCCAATCAACGTTTCAACTGCCGGCCAACACAGAATAAACCTATCCAGAATGCCTTATTTCTGATATTAAACCTTACTTTTGCAGCCCCGAATTAAAAACATCGGGTTTTATTATGAATTTATTTTTCAAACAATTAAACGCAGATGCTCAGGAAGCTACTGGTGGTGCTGAGGCAACAACAGAAGCTGCTGCGGAAACAAACAATCCTGTTGAGGCTACTGCCCCTGTTGCAGAAGCTTCAGTTGAAGGTGCTGCCGAAATTGCCGCTGCACCTGTTGTAGAAGAAGTTGTGGCTACTGCCCATGACGATTTTGACTGGAGTGTGGACAAACGTAACGTTGCCCTTTACACAAAGGAAGAAAAAGAAAAGTATGACCACGTTTACGAAAACACTTTCGTAAAAATTGAAGACGGGGAAATCCTTAATGGTGACATCGTTGGTCTTACCAAGACTGATGCTGTAATCAACATTGGCTTTAAAAGTGACGGTCTGATTTCATTGAATGAATTCCGTGACCTGCAAGGTTTGAAAGTTGGTGACATCGTTGAAGTAATGGTGGTTGAAAAAGAAGACAGGCAAGGTAACCTTCATTTGAGCCGCAAGAGTGCAAGGATTTTCCGTGCATGGGAGCGTATCATGGAAGTGCATAAAACTGGTGAAGTGGTTACTGGTACAGTTACCAGCAAAACCAAAGGTGGTCTTATCGTTGATGTATTTGGTATGGAAACATTCTTGCCAGGTTCTCAAATTGACGTTAAGCCTGTAACCGATTACGATCAGTTTGTAGGTAAGACAATGGAATTCAAGGTTGTTAAGATTAACGAAACAATCAAGAATGCAGTTGTATCCCACAAAGCATTGATTGAAAGTGATATTGAAGCACAACGTGCTGAAATCATGAGCAAACTGGAGAAAGGACAAGTATTGGAAGGAACTGTGAAGAACATTACAGATTTCGGTGCTTTCATGGATCTTGGTGGCTTGGATGGCTTGTTGTACATCACGGATATTTCTTGGGGCAGGATTTCACATCCTTCAGAGGTTGTGAAGCTGGACCAAAAAATCAATGTGGTTGTATTGGATTTCGACGACGACAAAAAACGTATCAGCCTTGGCTTGAAACAATTGACGCCACATCCTTGGGACGTGTTGCCTGAAGGTCTTGCTGAAGGTACGGTTGTGAAGGGTAAAGTAGTGAATATTGAAGATTACGGTGCATTCTTGGAAATTCAACCTGGTGTTGAAGGTTTGGTACACGTAAGTGAAATTACTTGGGCCAACACGCCAATCAATGCGAAGGAGTTCTTCAAATTGAATGACGAGCATGAAGCTAAGGTGGTTACTTTGGATAAGGACAGTCGCAAGATGAGCTTGTCTATCAAGCAAATGACCAACGACCCTTGGAGTACTATCGAAAACAAATTCCCAGAAAACAGCAAGCATAAAGGTTTGGTGAAAAACATTACTCCTTATGGCGTATTTGTTGAATTGGAACCAGGCATTGGTGGAATGATCCATATCAGTGATTTGAGCTGGTTGAAACGTTTCAATCACCCATCTGACTATGTAAAAGTTGGTGAGCAAATAGATATCATCATCTTGAGTATAGACAAGGAAAACCGCAAATTGCAGTTGGGCCACAAACAATTGGAAGAAGATCCTTGGAATTCTTTGGAAGAAACATTTGCTATTGGATCTATCCAAGAAGGAACTGTTACCCGTAAGGATGACAAAGGTGCTTTAGTACAATTGCCTTATGGTTTAGAAGGATTTGTGCCTAATCGTCACACGTTCAAAGAAGATGGCAAACAGCTTACTGCAGAAGAAACTGCACAGTTTGTTGTGATTGAATTTGACCGGAACGAAAAACGCATTGTTCTCAGTCACACACGTATTTGGGAACAAGCTAAGGCTGACGAAGTAGAAGCAGGGAAGAAAGAAGCCAAGGCGGATGCAGAAGTAACCAAGAAAGCAGTTAAAAACATCCAGAGCAAAGTTGAAAAAGCTACTTTGGGAGATTTAGGTGCATTGGCAGATATTAAAGCTAAGCTTGAAGGTAGCGAAGGTGAGGCCAAGTAATTAAATCAAGTCAAAAATATCAGTCCCTCTGCAACTTGTTGCAGGGGGACTTTTGTTTTTATTAGGCAATATAAAAAAAATTATGAGGGTTTGTATGTCTTTTAGCTTAGAAAAATTTCTCCAACATACAGTAATGCATTTATTGTAGACCTATTCGTTACAGTTAAACGCACAGTCTCTTTGCAGTAGTTGTATAGCAAATATTACTAGCAATAGCAGCACTGTAATCTCTCTTAAAACATTGCCCAGCGGTGCCTATGTGTTGCAAATCCAAAGCACTTTAGGCAAGCAATCTACAAGAGTTATAAAAGCATTAAGTTGGATTAAACGAAACGCCCCTTGATAAAAAATTCCCCAAGACATCACAGTTCAAACAATATTGTTTGACCTTAAGACGTTGATTATTGCAATCACAAGGCAAATCAGCTTGTGAAATCCAATTCCTGTTTAAAAAGACCGTACCATTCTATGAGAAGGATTTCTAATTTGCTTAAAGCAAAAGAGAGAAAGGCATACTTGACCTTTATTAAAGAAGACTACCTTATTGGCGAGTTCCTGCTTGCCTTATTGTTTATTTTAGCATCCATCATTTTCCCATTATTTTCTAATGCCCAAAAAGGCAAAGATGGAACACAGAGCTATTCCCCAGCTAGTGCAACAACAGTAATTGCCAATAAATATTCAGCTTTGGCAAGCAGTGCAGCAAGTGGTGCCACCAGCGTTACAGTTTCTAATATATCACAGCTTGCGGGTTCCTACAGCTTCACCAATTCTGTAAATGCCTTTGATACGGACCCACTTACTGCTGGGGATTTAGTGATGATTATTCAAATGCAGGGAGCTTCCATCACCACTACAGACAATACAAGTTATGGTGCAGTTACAGCCTACAATAACACTGGTAATTATGAATTGAGAACCGTTCTAAGCGTTTCCGGTAATACCATCAATTTTTGTGTTGGCCTTACCAATTCCTATACTCAATCGGGCACGGCAAGGTCTCAAGTAGTAAGGATTCCACGTTTCAATAGTGTTGTTTTTGGAGCAAACCTAACACTGGAAGCAATGCCATGGAGCGGTACAACAGGGGGCGTCTGTGCCATGGAAGTTAATGGAACCTTGACACTAAATGGAATAATTAATGCTACAGGTACCGGTTTTAGGGGTGGTACAGCTCTTGATAATGCTGCTTCCAATTATAACAGTGTAACATATAGAACAACAAATGCGGACTATGGTGCTTATAAAGGTGAGGGTATTGCCGGAAATCAAACTGACTATGCCAGCATGAATGGTCAGTATGGAAAAGGGGCAGCTGCAAATGGCGGCGGCGGCGGAAATACGCATAATGGTGGTGGTGGTGGTGGTTCCAATGCTGGAAACAACGGTTCACTAACACCTTATGATGGCTCTGGAACCAAAAGTGGATATACTGCTGCTTGGTCCTTGGATGGATTAAGCACTTCCACTTCAAGAGGTGGCGGCAAGGGGGGCTATACTTTTAGCCAAAATGATATGAATGCTGGTTCTGTTGGGCCAGCCGATGCTAGTTGGGGTGGTGACAGTAGGAGAAATAATGGAGGATTGGGTGGTAGACCATTGGATTATAATTCCAATACCCGCCTGTTTATGGGTGGTGGCGGTGGAGCTGGACAGGAAAACAATAGTTCTGGAAGCAATGGAGGAAATGGTGGTGGCATTGTATACTTATTGGTTACGGGTTCCATCTCTGGTTCTGGTTCAATTGTTTCAAATGGAGCTGCTGCTGCCAATACTTCAAATTCACATATAGATGCCCCGGGAGGAGGCGGTGGCGGCGGTGCCATAATCACCTTGTCAAATTCAACAATTACTGGTGTCACCATCAGTGCCAATGGAGGGAATGGAGGTAAACAATTAATTAGTGGTACCGAGGCAGAAGGACCGGGCGGTGGCGGTGGCGGTGGCTATATTCTTACCACAGCAACATCTGTTACAACAACAGTTACAGGGGGCAGCAATGGCACCACAACTTCCAGCTCACTTACTGAATTTCCACCTAATGGTGCAACAAGCGGTGACGCTGGAACAAAACTGGTTAATGGTACTTTTTTATTATTGAACGATTGCTTTAAAGAAATCAATGGTTTAAGTGCTCCGTCGTGTACGCCGGGTACTGGAACTATTACAGCCTCAGGAACTATTATCAACTCATATTATGCAGGTACCGCATCAGCAGCCGTTGGTGCTACAAGAATATCGGTAAGCAGCCAAAGGTCAGATGGTGCATCAACCAAAATATCCCCAGGCGATTTATTGTTAGTGGTTCAAATGCAAGGATCAGCTATTAACTCTACCAATACTTCAGCTTATGGCGCAGGCACTACTACCTATAGTGGTTACACCAGCACTGTTGCTGGTACCTATGAATACGTGTATGCTGCAAGTGGTGTAACGGGCGGAACTGTTTATCTAACAACACCACTCAAGAATGCCTATACATCCGCTGCTGCTTCTGGCAGTGCAGGCCAATATACATTTCAGGTAGTAAGGGTACCACAATATTCTACCCTTACCATTAATGCCTCAGCAGGGATAACTGTAGCTGAGTGGGATGGAAGCACAGGAGGCATCATTGCGGCTAATGTTGCTGGAACAATGACATTGAATGGCGGAACAGCCATAACTGCAGCTAACCTAGGATTTAGGGGTGGCGGTGGAAGGCAGTTAAATGGTGGTACTGGCGCTACTACAGATGCAGTTACTTTATCTTCTAATAGTGTAAATGCTTCCAAGGGAGAAGGTATTGCGGGAACACCTAAATATACTCGGTCACTGGCCAATACATTGGTAGATAATGGAGTGGAAGGTTATCCAAATGGTAGCTATGCACAAGGTGCACCTGGCAATGCAGGTGGTGGTGGAACTGATGGAAGACAAACATATAATGACGAAAATACTGGTGGTGGTGGTGGTGGAAATGGTGGTGTTGGTGGTAGGGGCGGGCGTGCATGGTCATACCCTTCACAATATGGTGGCTATGGTGGTGCCATTTTTTCTCAAGCTGCTGCTTCCCGTTTAGTAATGGGCGGTGGTGGGGGTGCTGGTACGACCAATGATGGTACAGGTCCTACCGGAACAGCTGGCTTCAGTAGCAGTGGCGGTAGCGGCGGCGGAATGGTTTTCCTCAAGGTGAACGCTATCAGTGGCTCCGGAATAATTAATGCAGATGGTGCAACAGGCTTATCTGTTGAAAACGATGGAGCAGGTGCAGGTGGTGCAGGCGGTTCTGTTTATTTATATGCTACAAATACTGCTGGTCTTGCCAACGTAACCATTTATGCAAGGGGCGGCGGCGGAGGCAGTGCTTGGGCAGGTGTGGCAGATGATGGCACTGTTGATAATGGAAGCCAAGAGCATGGTCCCGGCGGCGGCGGCGGCGGTGGTGTAATTTATACCAATGGTACTATCAATGCATCAAGTTCGGTAGCTGGTGGGGCACCTGGTGTTACTACTACAAGCAACCTTAACTATGGTGCCGCTGCAGGTGCAACAGGCATCAAACTCACCACAGCTACAGACATAGTTGCAAGGGTTGTTAAAGTGTTTTGTGATATAGATGACGATAACGATGGAATTACTGATGTTAATGAGAACCCTTCATCCGTAGATCCTTTTTCAGACGCGGACAATGATGGCATTCCCAATGTATATGATGCAACTTCCAATACAGCAGTGGCTTGGGCAGATACAAATGGCGATGGTGTCAATGACAATTATGATACAGATAAGGATGGGAGGATAAATGAACTGGATATTGATAGTGACAATGATGGTATAACAGACAATGTGGAAGCTCAGGCAACAGCCAGTTATAAGGTACCAAGTGATGTGGATACAGATGGAGATGGATTGAACGATGTATATGAATTGCCAGCACAAATTGGTTTACCTACTGGTAGCGGGCTAACGCCAGTAGATACGGATAGCGATGGTATACCGGATTATCTGGATGCGGATTCAGATGGAGATCTTCTAGCAGATAGAAATGAAGGTGCCGATAGAAACTATCCAGCATTTGTTAGTATATCCCAAGCCACCATAGATGCCAGTGGCGACACGGATGATGATGGTTTGATGGATGTATTTGATAATATTAATAATGATGGTCTAACAACCAATTATTATACAAATGTAACAATGGGTAATATGGGACCTTTGGGCAACTATGCCGGTCCTAGTCCAAGCGGTTCATTAATTGGCTTAGTGAAGTCTGACCCATCGGCAACTGATAGGGACTGGCGGAATTCTGGTTATGCCATACTGCCATTGAATATCATTAATTTTTCCATCAATTACCAGTCACCCATTGCAAATATTAAGTGGGAGGTACTGAATGAATTGCAGACGAATTATTATGAAATTGAATTGGGAACCAATGGAATTGATTTTGCACCCTTTCAAAAAGTTGGTGCAAAAAATATCGGCAATACTAGTTACACGTTTCCGCATTCATTGGCCAATCAAGCATCCGGTACTGTCTATTACAGAATTAAACAAGTGGACAAAAACGGGCAAATATTTTACACACAAATTATTGCTGTAAAAATTGACAAAGCAAATATTCCATTAACAGTAAGTCCCAACCCTTTTCAATCTTTTATCAATATTTCCTATGCGAGTGAATTGAAAGAAATGATTACGCTTACTATCTATTCAGTGGAAGGGAAATTGCTCATAACAAAAAAAGTGGAAGTTGTAAGGGGGGCAAATACTATTCAAATAGCGTCGCTTGAAACATTGCCTAGCAGCACTTATATTTTACAGGTTCGGAATGCAGCAGCAGTTCAATCTACAAAGATTGTGAAACACTAGTCAAGGATTAAATAAATTAACAGGATATAAAGTTCATAAGATGCTCTAAGGGCCAAACAATATTGTTTGGCCCTTAGTCGTTGAATAGGTGGAGCGAAAGCTCATGAATCCAATCCTATTCAAAAAGACCCTACCCATCTATGAAACGAATTTCTAATTTGCTCAAAGCAGAGAAGAAGGCCTATTTGGCCTTTTTTAAGCAAGACTATTTAATAGGAGAATTTCTTCTGGTACTTGCAATTATTTTATTTTCCATTCTCATACCTTCTATATCCCATTCACAAACAAGGTTCAAGAATAATGGCAGGTATTTTATTACCGCCTGTTCAGCTTCTCCCAGAAGTGCCACTTTATATGAAGTTGATTATACTGGCGGTTCCCCAGTACTTACCACCAGAGCCACTTATAATGGCCGTTATGTGAATGGTATTTCTTTTTTTGATGGCTACTTGTGGTGCTTGGGAAATGATAATGATTCCTTATTCAGGATAGATGCCAGCTACACTTTTACCAATCAGGGCCGTTTAAATGTTGCTGACCCCAGTGCTTGTGGGGGTGCAGGCCAATGGTCTGGTGCTGCTGTGGATCCCTATAATAAAAAAATGTTTGTGGCTAGGTGGAAAAATCTTAATCTACCAACTACTTGTAAACCTGATAGTCTTTTTGTTTTTGATTTAACCACTACTGCGCCATTTACGTTACTTAAGAAAGTGGCCATAACGGTTCCTTGGAACCAAGATGGTCAGGCATCTAACGTGGCCGATTTGACTTTTGGGGCGGACCTTCAAATGTATGCCATTGTGCCCGGTACAGCCGCCTCGCCCAATACAGGCCTTTGTAAGCTGGATACGGCTACAGGAAACATTACCATTGTAAATTCAAGTTATGTAATGGGTGCAACCAACGCCTTTGGTTCTTTAATGGCTGGGCCATCTGGCTTGTTAGGTTTTGGTAACACGACAACCTCTTCACAAAATACGCTATATTATTTTCCATTTGGTACATCACCAAGCATTACTCCGACAGGCAATTATACCTCATTGTATTCTGCAGCTTTTTCTATCAGTACGTCAGATGGGGCCAGCATGATACCTGATCAGGATAATGACAGGCTGCCCGATGCAAGGAAAGATATTGATGATGATAACGATGGTATATCTGATTATGTGGAATCCTGCGGTGCCGGTGCCACTAGCTTTTCCTGTTTAACAGCAGACCCTTCCGATGATAGTGACGGTGATGGATTGGTAAACTATAGGGATCCCAATTATGCGGCGGCAAATGGTACCACCATAAATGCCAATGGGGTATGTACCTCATTGGATGCTGATGGGGATGGCATCATCAACCAATATGATTTGGATAGTGACAATGATGGCATTCCGGATGTGATAGAAGCCTTTGGCGTGGATGCCAATGGGGATGGCAAAATTGACAATTATGTGGATGCCAATAATGATGGACTATCAGACAATGCAGCCTCCTGCCTTCAAAGGCTTTCCAACCCAAGTTTTGAATCACCTGTTCAATCAAGTATTGGTAATAATCTTTTAACCACCGGGACTTTTGGTGGTTGGTACACGGCCACTGGCGGTTTGTTCAACATCATAAAAACAAATGGCTCCTATTATAGTGGGGGACCTGACAATGCACAGAATGGAACGCAATATGTAGATATAATCAATGCGGCAGATTATTTCCAGCAAGAGGTTACCGTAGTTACTTCCACCGCCACGGTTACCTTCGGCGGCTATTTTTCCAGTAGGGAACAGGGAAGCTATGTCAACTGGACAGGCAAGATTGATATTTTAAATTCTGCAGGTACCATTGTGGCCACATCCAGCACCAAAACCTTTGTAAATGCAGATGGTGCCGAAGACCAGACATGGTACTATTTATCTGGTAGCACAACATTAGCTCCTGGCAATTATTTCTATAGGGTTTACATTGGGGATTTTGGCAATTTTGATAATGCCAGTTTCACCGTATGTTATGCCAGTTTGGGTGCAACGGATACTGATGGTGATGGTATTCCCAACTTCAAAGATTTGGACAGTGATGGTGATGGCATACCAGACGTGATAGAAGCGGGAGGAACAGATACCAATAATGATGGAATAATAGACAGCTATGTAGATATCGATGGTGATGGTTACAGCGACAACGTAGATGGAGATGTTGGCAATGATGGAACGGCAGAAAATTCAGCCAACTCATTGATACTGTCTGGCTCCGATACCAACAGTGACGGACGTGCAGATAGTTGGCCAAATAAAAACCAGGATCTGATTGGCTATCCCAACCCTTATGATTTGGACAGTGATGGTGATGGAATCCTGGATTTGGTAGAAGCTGGTTTCTCCGGAACCAATGGTGTTGCATCAGGAACATTGGGTAGTGATGGATGGAGCAACACCATTGATGCACTTGCTTCATTGAACCTGCCCAATACGGATGCTAATGGGAAAGCAAATTATTTGGATATCGATAGCGACAACGATGGAATAACAGATAACGTGGAGGCACAAGCAACAGGCAGTTATAAATTGCCAACAGATACCGATAATGATGGGGATGGTATTAGCGATATGTATGAAACAGCTGCTCAAATTGGTGTATATGGTGGAGGTGGATTAACACCTTATGATAAAGAAGGAGACACCAATCCAGACTATACTGATACAGATACCGATGGGGACGGAGTGCCGGACAGGAATGAAGGAGACAGAAACAGTCCATTTATTACGATTACACAGGCCACAATTAATGCAAGTGGGGATACGGACGGTGATGGATTGATGGATGTTTTTGACAATAGCAGTATTACCTCACTAACCACAGGCAACTTGTACAAAAATGTAACCATGGGAAATATGGGTGCATTGGGAGGTTTTGATGGGCCTACGCCTACAAGTTCCCTAATTGGCCTGCAGCAATCAGACCCTTCAGCAGATAGGGACTGGAGAAATGTGGGCATTCTCCCATTGAACATCATCAATTTTGCAGTGAATTACCAAGCACCCATTGCCAATATTAAATGGGATGTAGCAAATGAGCTGCAAACGGGTTATTACGAAGTGGAGATGGGAACCAATAGGGTTGATTTTGCACTGGTACAAAAAGTTAGTGCAAAAAATATTGGCAATACCAGCTACACATTCCCCCATTCCTTAGCCAATCAGGCTTCGGGCACTGTTTATTATAGAATTAAACAGGTGGACAAAAACGGAAAAATCTTTTACACGCAAATAATTGCAGTAAGAATCAATAAATCCATTACTTTCTCTGTGAACCCTAATCCATTCCAGTCCCATCTTAATATAGCGTACACAAGTGACATGAAAGAACTGGCAAACATTTCCATTTTCTCATCGGATGGTAAACTGGCATTCAATAAAAGGTCAGAAGTAATTAAAGGAATAAACTCAATTCAGTTAACCTCTCTGGAAACAATTCCTAGCGGTGTGTATATTTTAAAATTGCAAACAAGTGCAGGAACCCAAGCAGTCAAGCTTATAAAATATTAGCTGCCGAATCATTTTTCAGAATCATATTTTTAGCATTCACATTCATTGCCCTTTAGCTTAGCTAAAGGGCAATGATGTTAAGAGATGTAACCGCAGGGATTTTCTCCTTTTACATTTTACAATCAATTAGTCCTAATGCCAATGGTTATAAAGTAACTTTTATCATTTCAGCCCTCTCTACATTTTCTCCTTATTCTTTCATCGCAAGCATTCTTCGTACCTACTTTTTAACTGGGAAAAAGTTGAAATTTTAGTGACAAAATATGTGTGACAAAATAATTATCACTAGTATTCTGTCACAATTTTGCGATAGTGATAATGTGACAAAATATTTGTCACATTATTTTGTCACAAAATTTTGAAAACAATTCATAGATGGTTGTTGAAGAAATAAAAAATTCTGTTAAGCAAATAAGGCGGGAAGAGTGTTAGTGTTAGAAAAACTATATCCAAAATGGGCTTTTTTTATTTTGAAAGATCCTAAATACACAGTTTTCTTGGGGATAACCTATCCCAATAGTGGACGAATCCACAAATAAGACATTTTTCCCTCTATATCTGCAACTATTGATTGTCTATTAACATCTTATCGGTGGGTTTGTTTAGTTTTGTGGCCTTCTAAGTTCGATTTCCATTCCTATCAAGAGTCACTAAACTACAATTTCCTGTAGCACGATTTAATCCGTCGTGTCCCAACTTCCGATCCAATACCTTTTGAAGATGCTTTTCGCTAACGCACTGAAAAATATTATGCTGTCTGATATTATCAGGGCTATTTAAACTTTTTACATGAAAAAGGGGATTTTAAGCATCTTATTGCTTTCTTTATTGGCTTTCACCAAAGCCAACGCACACAACGTTCAACTTTATACCACTTGTGGGTATGTATGTGCAGGTAGCAACCTAACCGTTGATGCCCAAATTGCTAATGCAGGTAGCGGTACCCGCTATGCTTGGCAGTACAAAGACAATTCTGGAACATGGAAATGTTTTGCAACTGGCTCCAATACTATTAATGGAACATCATTCACTGTTTCTGGTGCCACAGCAACCGGGCCTGCAAATGATGCACCTTTATTGACCATCCAATCTGCAACAATTGCTTTGGAAAATGTTCAGGTTAGGGTGTTGATGACTGATGGCGGCGATCCTTGTGCCTCTAGTCCTTCTTATACTGTTTGGGGCGGCGATGCTGATCCTGATAACAAGTACGTGTCTTTGCGTTTGCACGTTTTAACTGGTTCGGATTGCAGCACCATATCTACTTATTGTGCCCAAGGTGGTTGCAACGGAAACACCATGAACGATGCAAACGGTTTCTACGGTGGTTTTGAAGCTTCAAATAATTGGAGCAGTGCATCTACTAGCTACACAAATGGCGGTGGAAGTGCTGGTCAATATTCAATATTGAACAACGTAAGGTCAGTACAAAGCAGCTACCCTGCATTTGCTCCAAGGTCGGGCAATTACATGATGTATGTAAATGGTTCAACCACAGCTTCTACAAAAGTTTGGTACAAATCAGTTTCAGTTACTGCTGGTTCCACCTATCAATTTAGTGCTTGGATTGCCAATGCAAACAATGCTTCAACCAATTTGCCTTATGTACAATTATTGGTTGATGGAACATTGGTTGCTACTGGTACCGTAACATCAATAGCTGGTGACTGGGATTTTGTTCAAGGTACCTATGATGCCACTACTACAGGAACAATTACTATACAAATAGTTGACAACAACATCCAAAGCGGAAACAATGATTTCGTATTGGATGATATTTGCTTTAAAAGCATCGGAGCTACTGTTTTGACATGTAGTGCTGGTTATTTCAATCCAGTTGCGGGTGCAGAAGGCTTTAATGTTTTTGTAAAAAATGGCATTAATTTCCAAGCTGGCCATACTGATGGTGCAGTAGCTATGGGTGGTGATGCCACTCTAAACGGATTGGTTAGCATTGCAGAGCAAACTACAGGATCCTATCCCTATGGAACTGGCAACGTAAACAATTATGGTTTGGTAATTGGCGGAAAGATTACTTATACAAGTGGCAGCCAAAGCAAATTGCTGAATGGTTTCTTGAGATTGGGCAATACAACCAATTCCAGGTTGTTCTATGTGGATTGTAACAATGCAAATATTAACTTAAGGGTATCTCCTTACAATGCAGACTGCAATACATCTTACAGTGCCAATCCTCAATTGCAGGCCAATACATCCGAAACAAATGGTTCTGCAACTGACCCTAGTAATATCAACTTCACTACAGCCTACACCACTTTGCAAAACAGTGCCAATAAAATGGTATTCTATACTGCATCTAGCAGTTGCAGCAATAACTTAAACATTATTACTTTAGGAACGGGTAGCCAAAGCATTACTTTAGTTGATAATAAAGTGAACGTTATCAATATCCTTGCCTCAGATTTTGATGACATTAGTGGTATCACTTTTAATAATGCCCCATCTGCTACCAAGCCACTTATATTTAATATCAGTGGTACTGGCTCATTAACTTGGAATGCTCCGAATGTAGCCGGTTTGGGCGGGTCTAATGGTGCATACATCATCTATAATTTCTTCAACAATTCGGGAACAATTACATTGTTGGGTGCAAATACTGTTTATGGAACTGTATTCGCTCCGTCAGCAACATTTGTGAAAAACCACACTGGCAATATAGAAGGGCAGGTTATTGCATCCAGTTTTACCATGAATGGGGGCGAGGTTCATAACCAACCATTCAACGTGTGCTTACCTGAGTGTAGCACAACTTGTACAAAAACAACGGAAACCTATCCTAATCAGTACAACACAGGTTTCGGTGCTTCATTGAGCAATGCCACTTTTGTTGGTTCTTCCGGCACATGGACAGCCAATTCAAATGCACAGGCAACTGTAGTATGTGTGCAGCCCTATTATTCTGCTTCTACTTCCTATGCATTGAAAATTGTTAACTGGAATACTGATGGAAAAAGTGCTGGTACTTGCAGTGCAGCTTCTCCCAAAGTAGATTTAACCACATCTTGCTGCCCTACAGAGTTGACATTGAATTTCACTTTGTGGACTTATGCTTGTGTTTCTGGTGATACAAAAGCTTCGTTGAATATTGATTTCTCCAGTGATAATGGAAGCACTTGGACAAATGTTTGGACAAAGACATCTGCTCAGTTATATACTTTATATGGAGCCAATGGAAAAACAGCTATTGTTGTATCCATTCCAACTGGCTATCAAACAGCCAACTTCAAGTACCGTTTCCGTGGGGAAATGACTGCTGGTGACGTAAACAATTTTTACCAGTTTATTGATGATATCTATGTTTCATCCCCAACTACCTGTACTGCTTCTTTAACATTGGGCAACCTTGTTTGGTTGGATTCAGATAATGATGGTGTAAAAGACAGTAATGAGTTAGGCTTAAGCGGCTTCACAGTTAAATTGTACAAGGACAGTAATGGGGATAATATACCCGATGGTGCTGCTATTGCTACAACAACTACTGATGCAAATGGTTTGTACCAGTTCACTGGATTGGCTGCTGATAAATATATCGCTGCAGTAGTTATGCAAACTGGTTACACAGTTGGTACAACAATCACTAGTAGCAGTAACCCCAATAATGATACGGATAACGACAATAATGGTATTACATTAACAAGTGGTGAAGTAAGAAGCAATTTTATTACCCTTACAAGTGGCGGTGAGCCAACAAGTGGTTATACTAATAATACATTGGACTTTGGTTTGAAAGGAACAGGCAGCATTGGTGACTATGTTTGGGCAGATACCAATGGTGATGGCATACAGACAGCCGGTGAACTCGGATTGGAAGGTGTTGTGGTAGTGCTTACTTATCCTGATGGAACCACCAAATCAACAACAACGAATGCAAGTGGCAATTACTTGTTCTCTAATCTTGGACCAGGTACCTACAATGTAAACTTTACCTCACCAGTTGGTGCCACACCTTCTCCTGCAACTCAGGGTACAGACGTTACAAAGGACAGTGACCCGGTTGCGGACAACGTAACTGTTATGTTGGCTGCTGGACAGAACCGTACAGATATTGATGCAGGTTTTGTTTGCTGTACCGAAACACTTTCTTTGGGTGAATTGCTTTGGATAGACACGAATGGTAATGGTATTAAAGATGGTGCGGAAACAGGTTATTCTGGTGCAACAGTAAAACTGTACAGGGATAATAACGGCGATAATGTTCCGGATGGTTCAGCTATTGCTACCACAACTACGAACACAAGCGGTATCTACAATTTCAATAACCTTACTGCTGGTAAATACATCGTGGGAATTACATTGCCTTCTGGTTATACTGCTTCTTCAGTAACTGGTACAAGTGCAAATCCTAACAATAACATTGAAACAGACAATAATGGTGTAACAGTTGTAAGTAGCGAATTGCGTTCAAATGCTATAACACTTACCTCTAGCAACTTTACATTGAACTTTGCTATTCGTGCGACAGGCACTGGAGCAGGTTCCATTGGTAACTATGTTTGGAACGACCTGAACAAAAATGGTATGCAGGATGCTGGTGAACCAGCTATCGCTAATGTTACTGTGAAGTTGACTTATCCTAATAGCTCAACTACAACTACTACCACTGATGCAAACGGTTACTACATTTTCAATAACTTGAGTGCAGGTACTTATACAGTAACATTCACTACACCTGCTGGCATGTCAGCAACCTCGTCCAACCAAGGTTCTGATGATACAAAAGACAGCGACCCTGTAAGTGGCAATGTGAGTGTTGTATTAACTACCAACCAAAGCCGTACAGATATTGATGCTGCTTTCTATTTAAACAATGCAGTATCCTATGCATGTGGTTCTGGTTATGTAACCAAGAACACCACTTTGGTAACCAATGGAAATTTCGCAACGAATACATTATCACCAGGTGCTGGTAACAGTTTCAGTGGAAGTAGTACCACAACTGGTTTAACGTATAGCTATTCTGGAGGAAGTTTCAAGGCTCAGGCTCAATATAGTGGTAACAATACATTCCCTGGTCCAGAAAGGGCATTCTCATTGATTAGCAATAGCGGTACTTATTCCTATGGTAGCGATGTACAGGCTGCTTTTCCTGGGGATGCTTCCAATAAAGTAGCGGCTAATACTTCGTTCCTGTTCCATAATGGTAACGATTTGGGCGGTGAAGCCTTGATTTGGGAACAAACAGTTACAGGCTTGGTTGTTGGCAAAACATATCGTTTCAGGGCTTATGTGTCCAACATGATTGATGATGCAGCATCAACTTATGATGACCCAATCGTGAAAGTTCGTGTAGGTGGTACTTCTGGTTTGCCTGATGGAACAACAGTTGTTGCAGCTACCACATTAACAGAAGCAGCTACAGCAAATACTACTGCATTAAATGGTTGGAAAAGGCTTGAATATGCTTTCACAGCTACCGGAACAAGTATGATTTTTAAAATTACTGATGCACAAACAAGCACTAATGGTGATGATTTGGGTGTTACAGCAATAGGTATTGATGTTTGTGAAAAAGATACAGATGGAGATGGTGTTGCTGATATTGATGATATAGACGCAGACAATGACGGCATCCTTAATACGGTTGAAAGCGGTGGATACAATCCATTTGGTGATGGTGATGGCGACGGAGTTTTAAATTACAAGGATACTACGCCGGGTGTTGCCGGTTTAACTTGGACAGACTGCAACAGTGATGGTATCAATGACTTCTTTGACTTTGATGGTGATGGCATCATCAATGCACTGGATTTAGACAGCGATAACGATGGTATTCCTGATATTGATGAAACTAGGGATGTAAAAGCTAAGGATAATAACAATGATGGTATGACCGACGGTGTGGATGCAGATGGGGATGGTTTGATGAGTAGTGCAGATGCAAACGACGCCATTGCTGGTGGGCCTGGATTGACACCACAGGATTTGGACAGGGACGGCAAACCAAATTACCTTGATTTGGATAGCGATGGTGACGGCATAACCGACCTTACAGAAGCCACTGGTGCCTATGATAGCGATGGTATTGCTAATGGTACTGATACCGATGGTGATGGTATGAAAGGTAGTTACATAAGTAGTGCAACTATAGCCGACAACTTCAATGGCTTTGGTGGAAAAGGTATAACACCGATAGATACAGACAATGACGGTAAGCTAGATGCTTATGACATTGATAGCGATAATGATGGTATTCCGGATAACGTAGAAGCACAATCAACTTGTTCCTACAAATTGCCTACAGGCACTGATACAGATGGTGATGGTGTTGATAATGCTTATGACCTAGCAAATGCATCTTGCAACAAGACTTCTGCTGGTATCACTCCTTTTGATAAGGATGCTGATGGCGTACCTGATTACTTAGACCTTGATGCGGATAACGACGGTGCCCCGGATGTAAACGAAGCATCAGGAATCAGCGGCAACTTTATTACCAACAAAGCGGATGCGGACGGTGACGGCTTGTATGACCAGTTCGATGGTTTCAACATCGTATCTGCCTCTGCCAACCTGCAGTACAATGTTACCAACAGCAACATGGGCCCGATGGGTGGCTTTAACGGACCTGCACCTTCTGCTTCATTGGTCCATTTGGTAAAGAGCACGCCAGGCGACTGTGCATCGGGTGACAGGGACTGGAGGGAATGTATGATACTTCCTGTTACATTGGTTGAATTCAAAGGCAACCTGAACAGGAATATAGCCAAACTGATGTGGAAAGTGACCAACGAAATCAACATGAACTACTACGATATTGAACGCAGCACGGACGGTACCAATTTTACCAAGGTTGCCAACCTGACTGCTACCAATTCAGCAATAGCCACTTCCATCATCAACTACAGCATCAACGATGATATATCCAATGTTGGCAGCACGGTGGTTTACTACAGGCTGAAAATGATGGAGAAAAGTGGCAAGTTCAAGAACAGCAACGTAATCGCCTTTAAGTTAAATGGCACTGACAGGACAGGCATTGTGGTGAACCCGAACCCTGCTACAACTTTCTTTAACCTGAAAGTAAACACCAGCAAGGAAGCAATGGCCACCATCAGGATAGTTGACCTGTCAGGTAGGATGGTGCTTTCGCAAGTAAGCAAGGTATCAGTTGGTACTAATGCCTTTGCCTTCAATAATCTGAGCAGTTTCAGTGCAGGTACTTACAGTGTACAGGTAATGATTGATGGTGAGTTATACACGGAGAAACTGATTGTAACTAAATAAAATGATATTACCCCCCTATGATTGTTCAAGAGCCCCTGATTTTTCAGGGGCTCTTTTGTTTGCAAACCATTCAAACAGTTTGTAAAAAATAATGCGGGCTTCAGTAACTTCCGCCACTATAATTATCAACTATGAGAAAGTGCTTTTTTGTTCCTGTTGCTTTTTTTATGCTGCTGTCCTTTAATACAAATGCCCAAAAGAAAGCTGTTTCGTATGAACAGGTATTTAAGAACATGCCTACAAACATCAGTAAGCAATTGCCCCCATCGGTTAAATGGCAGGATGACACTCATTACCTTATAACGCAAAAAGATGAAACTGATGGGAAAACAAAACCAATGTTGGTTGATGTAAAAACGGGGACTGCCATTGCCTATAACAATACTGTAGATGAAACTGGAAAAAAAGAAAAAGAAGTGGTATTTCCCAAAGATTCGAGGAACCATCTACAGTCACCAGATGGGAAGTTTTATGCTTATACTTTAAAGAACAATCTTTTCATACAAGAAGTTACTACGGAAAGAACTACCCAACTTTCTTTTGATGGTAACGACTCTATCATGAATGGCTATGCCTCATGGGTTTATTATGAAGAAATCCTTGGCCGGGCCAGCCATTACAAGGCTTTCTGGTGGAGTAATGACAGTAAGCACATTGCCTTTATGCACTTTGATGATAGCAATGTGCCTGCATTTCCTATATATGTTTCAACGGGACAGCATGGTTACTTGGAAAATACACGTTACCCCAAAGTGGGGGACAGGAACCCGGAAGTGAAAATTGGTGTGGTTGATATAGCCACTGCCAAAACAATTTGGGCAGGTTTCAATGAGCATGATGACCAATACTTTGGCCAGCCCTATTGGACACCCAACAATGAGTTATGGGTGCAATGGATGAATAGGGGACAGGATAACCTGAAACTATACAGTATCAACTTAACCAATGGTAGCAAGACAGAGGTTTATGATGAAAAGCAAACTACTTGGATAGATTTGGACGATAACGACAGGATAGAGTTTTTAAAAAATGGCAAAGGATTCATCCTCAAATCCGATAAAACAGGCTGGGCACATTATTACTTGCATGATATGAATGGCAAACTGATTAATCCAATAACACAAGGGGAGTTTACCGTAAACGATTTGATTAAGGTTGATGAACAACAAAAAGCCATATACTTCACTGCAAGAAAAGAAAATTCTGCCCGTTACGATTTCTACATGGCTTCTTTTGATGGAAAGAAACTGGCACGTTTATCTTTCGGTGATTATTCTTTCAACAATATCTTGCCATCGCCCAGCACTAAATATTTTATTGCTACCTACTCAAACATAAGTACACCACCAGTCATGGTACTTATGGATAGCAAGGGAAAAATAATTAAGGAGCTGGGCAATACAAAAGGCACAGATTTCAATACTTACAACCTTCCTAAAAAAGAAATCATCCGTGTAAAATCCAGTGATGGGCTATTCGATTTGCCTGTATCAATTACCTACCCAACAAACTTTGATGCAAACAAAAAATACCCTGTATTGGTAAGTATTTATGGTGGGCCCAATGCAGGTACCGTCTATGATACATGGCGTATGTTGCCAGCAGAAATCTGGTGGGCACAGGAAGGTCTGGTACAAGTGGCCATTGATAATAGAAGCAGTGGGCATTTTGGCAAAAAAGGCATGAACTTTATCCATCGCCAACTGGGCAAATATGAAATTGAAGATTATATGACCGTTGGACGTTGGTTAAAACAGCAGTCCTGGATGGACACATCCAAACTCTGCATCACAGGTGGCAGTTTTGGTGGCTACATGACATGCATGGCATTAACCTATGGGGCTTCTGTTTTCAACTTTGGCATAGCCAATTCATCTGTTACCGATTGGTCCTTGTACGACACACATTACACGGAACGTTTCATGGACCAGCCTTCCGAAAATCCTGAAGGGTATAAATCAACTGCTGTAATGACTTATGCAAACCAATATAAAGGCCTGCTCCGTATTGTCCACGGCACAAGCGATGATAATGTCCACATGCAGAACAGTATACAGCTTATCAACAAGCTAGAAGACCTTAAAAAGCATTTTGAGTTCATGCTCTATCCCGGAGAAAGGCATGGTGTTGGTGCAGCCAAAGGGCTGCACAACAGGACCGAAGCCTATAAATTCTATTACAGCAACCTACTCAACAAACCCATGCCCGAAGATTTTTGGAAATAAACTTCGCATTCGAAAAGGGCCATGTGAATACCCTAAAAGTATAAAGGCTTCAACACCTGTTGGAGCCTTTACCTTATAAACCCTTTATACCCTTTATACCCTTTATACCTTTTCAAAACTCCTCCCACAAAACCAATAACCAATAAACCAATTAACATTACCTCTTCATCAAATTAAAGTGCAGTTCCCCAAAATTCTGTAGCGATGACAACCTCAAATCAGCAGCACCAAAACGCTCATCCTTCATTTGGCTATGGTGTGGCACCATAACACATTTCATCTTGGCAGCTTTGGCTGCAATCAATCCATTAAAGGAATCTTCAAAGCAGAGGCATTCATAAGGATTGCTGCCCAGAGCCTCTGCACAGTTCAAATAAACCTGTGGATGGGGTTTGCCATAAGCCAAATGTTCAGCAGAAGCAGTGGCATTTATATATGGACCAATGCCAGTAAGTTTTAGGGTTACGTCAATCAGTCGTTGTGGTGATGATGAAGCCAAACCAATTTTGAAATTTTTTTCGTGAAAGAAGTTGATGATATAATGCACCCCCGGCATCATGTTCCCTTGCTGTTCCACCTTGTCAATAACAATATCTATAATGCTTTTTTCCGCCCTTGCCAATTCCTCATCACCAATATTGAAATGCCTGAACCACCATTGTACAAACTCTTTTGTACGCAAACCTGTAGTGGTTGTGTATTGTTCATTGCTGAGGCTAACGCCATACTGCTTGAAAACTTCTTCTGTTGCTTTCTCCCATAAGGGTTCACTGTCAACTAGCAAACCATCCATATCAAAAATTACCGTATTCAGTTGCATGATGCTGTTTTGGTTATGTGGCAAATATATTTATATGCAGGTACCATCGTTATAAAAAATTCGTGGGTAAGGAAGAACATGTTTGTGGCAGCAAATCCCCAATGTTTTATAAAAAATTTATTGAAAGCTTATTTCTAATTATAATTTCTATTATAAAAAACCAATGGCATAGCTCTTGCGTAACTAACATATCTGAAACAATCTTCTCGTTGACTTTCCCCAGTTAATATTTTACAACCTATCCATCTTTTAAGATTGCCATGCCCAAAACATTTTTGAGCATGAATGAATGCCGTATTCCATAAACACAATTTCTATAACAATCAAAACAAAGGTTATGCAAACAAAATCAAAACCCGTTAGCAACGAGATGGTAACAGAAGGGGCTCCTTCATCCAACTCCCGAAGGAATTTCCTATTTCAAGCTGGTTCTTTGTCATTGGCATCTGCCGTAGTTTTTAATGCATGTAAAAAATCATCTGATTCGAGTAATCCATATGATTTGGGTAGTGGTGATATAGGCATTTTGAATTATGCTTATGCTTTGGAGCAATTGGAAGCAGCATTTTACATTAAAGTTTTATCGAGTCCTTATTCGGGCATGACGGCAGCAGAAGGCAGCTTGTTGGCAGATATAAGGGACCATGAAATTGCACACAGGGAGTTCTTTAAAAATGCCATCGGAAGCAGTGCAATTGCTGAACTGACTGTAAATTTTTCTACCATTGATTTTACTAGTAGGACAAGCGTATTGGCTACTGCCAAAGCATTTGAAGACTTGGGTGTTTCTGCTTACAATGGTGCTGGGCAATTGATTGCTGATGTAAACTATTTAGCATTGGCTGGGAAAATTGTTTCTGTGGAAGCACGCCATGCTGCATATATACGTGACCTTATCAGTAATGGAAGCTTTGCTGATAGCACAGTTATTGATGCTAACGGTCTTGATAAATCCAGGACACCCGGAGAAGTGTTGGCCATTGCTGGTGCATACATTTCTTCACCAATTGATGCCAGTCACTTACCAAGTTAATTCCCATTATCAACTTAATTAATTAACCATTTCAACTTACAATTATGAATCTTCAAAATATTATTTCAGACATTGAAAAAGTAGATCCAGAAATTTACGAACGTACCAGCGAAAGAAGGGACATCTTCAAGAACTTTGGTGGGGCAAGCAAAAAGATAGCATTGGCAGCTTTGCCATTCGCTCTTGGAAGCATCTTCAACAAAGCCTATGGACAATCCACCTCAGATATTATTGGTGTGCTGAACTTTGCATTGAAACTGGAATACCTAGAGTACAATTTTTATCAGCAAGGCGTTGCCAATCCAATTATCACCACTCAGGCAGGAGCAGCAGGTACAGGAGCACTAACTACTATACGTGACCATGAAAATGCACACGTTAACTTCTTGAGGACCACCATTACCGCTTTAGGTGGAACGCCTGTTACACTAACAGCAGCCAATTTTGATTATACGGCCCATGGTGCATTTCCCAATTGGAATACCAACTACGATACTTATTTGGCCATTGCACAAACTTTTGAAGACACAGGTGTAAGGGCTTACAAAGGGCAGGCAGGAAATGTAAAAAGCAACCGTACAGTATTGACTGCAGCGTTGAATATACATTCTGTTGAGGCCCGCCACGCTTCACATATACGCCAAATGCGTTTTAACAGAGGTGCCACAACTACAAAACCTTGGATTACAGGAAAGGATACAGGCGGTATTGGTGCAGCAGTTCAAGCAAGTTACAATGGTGAGGATGCCGTAACACAAGCAAACGTTCCTATTACCAATATCAATGGCTTTGCAATTAGTGCAAATGCAGCTACAGAGGCATTTGACGAACCATTGACGCAAGCAGATGTATTGAGTATTGTAACACCATTCTTTGTTTAGTCCCTTTTTAATCAACAATTAAATTTTATTTTATGGGTATGCCAGGCGGATCAGAAATGATCATTATAGTAGTAGCGGTTTTGATTTTATTTGGCGGAAGGAAAATCCCTGAATTCATGCGTGGACTTGGCAAAGGCGTTAGGGAATTCAAGGATGCCAAAGACAATGTTCGAAACGAGTTCGAAAGCAGCATTAAAGATAAAGATGCTGAAGTGATAAAACCAGTAGTTTAAATATGGTAGCAGCCTGTATGGTTTCCATGCAGGCTGTTTATCTATCCTACCCGAGTTCTTCTCCTGATTTTTACAGTAGTTAGCTATCTAATTTTTTACCATTTACCTTTTTTGTTATGTCGCTATCTTTTAATTTAAGTAAAAGGATGCAGGTTAAAGAGATGACCTTTATTGACCATCTCGAAGCCTTGCGTGGCCATATTGTTAGAAGTCTGGTTGCAGTAATTGTTATGGCAATAGTTGTTTTCGTTTACCGGGACTGGATATTCGACAATATTATTACTGGTCCAATCAATAGTGACTTTGTAAGTTATACAGCTTTGTGCAAGTTCAGCCATTGGGCACATATGGGCGAAGCACTTTGTATGCCGGCAGTAAAAGTGGATATGCAGAGCAACACCTTTGGTGGGCAGTTTTTAAGCACCATCAGCATGGCTTTTATTTGCGGAATCATCATTGCCTTTCCCTATATCTTTTGGGAGTTCTGGAGCTTTGTAAAACCAGCTTTAAGGGAAAAGGAATTAAAGGGAACAAAGAATGTAATATGGTGGGTATCGTTTTTCTTTTTTATGGGTGCAGCATTTGGCTATTTCCTATTGGGCCCTTTCACCTTCAACTTCTTGGGTGGCTTCCAATTGGGAACCAAAGGGACTTTGGTTACCAAACCAACAATAGCCGATTACTTTGACAACCTAACAAATATCATATTAGGATGTGGACTTGCCTTTGAGCTACCTGTTTTGTCTTATGTGCTGGCAAAGATTGGTTTGATAACACCAATGTATTTAAGAAAAGTAAGAAAGTACGCAATCATTATTCTGCTGCTTGCGGCTGCTGTTATTACACCAAGTCCAGATTGGATGAGCCAGTTACTTGTATTTACGCCTTTATTTTTACTATATGAACTGAGTATAGTTGTAGCTGCGAAGGTTTACAAGCAAATGGAAGCGACTGCATAAAGTTATTGCAAGGCAAAAACAATAGATACTTCAAAACGTAGTTTTATCTTTTTGAAATCCACATTGCGGCCTTCGTTTTCACCTTCACTATTATTGCTTCCAATGGAAAAGTTGGAAGTATTGCTAAGCATATTCGTGTACCCGCTATTGTCCCTACCACTACCCATGTAACTTTCATCCGGTTCAGAAATGGTAATAGCTTTGCCAACCTTTTCACCAATGGATTCAGTAAGGTAAATGGCTTTTTCTTTTGCAGCCTTAACTGCTTGTATTTTTAGCTGCTTCCTGAATTCTGTTATATTGCTGTGCGACACTTCTGCTATGAAAAAGTTAGTGGTTGCTTCGTCATCAAGCCTATTAACGAGTTCATCTACTTTGGCAGGTGTGTTCAGTTTTATCCAGTAGCTGATGGTTGCTTTTAAATCCTCCTTGTCCTTCTTCTTTTTCAGTATCCATTGCTTGCCGTTGCTTCCTTCATAATTGTAAACACTGATGGAGCTATCTGCAATGCCAGCATGCTTGCAAGATTGAATGAAGGCTTTCTTAATCTGGTCAATATCAATTTTGCCAACACCTTTCTTCTCGTATTCTTTCAAGTCGACCTGTAAGTAAATTTCATCTGGTACAATTTCCAAGCTTGCAGAACCAGTTACTGAAATGGTATGGTCAGACTTGCTAGTATAATTCGAAGATTGTGCATTGGCAATGTAGCTGCTCGCCATAAAGGCAATGAATAATATTTTTTTCATGATTGAATGTTTTGACGAAGTAACTCAAAAAATGGGAAGATAGGACGTGGAGATAATCCCCTCAGCAATTAATTCGCTTTCTTTATATTGCACAACTGTTTGCCAATAAAAACCAACTGCAATGAATTTAGTTGAAAAGCTAAAGCATATCCGTATAGTTCGTTCCCTTGTTTATACCATTGTAGGAATCATTACCTACCCTGGTCTTGTTATCTTCAATAAAATAAAAATAGAAGGAACCGAGAACCTGAAAGACCTCCCAAGGAAGAATGTGCTATTCGTTAGCAATCACCAGACCTATTTTGCTGATGTAATTACCTTCATCCATATTTTTTGTGCAGTAAAGTGGAGGAAGGAAAACAGGCTTGGACTGCCTTACTATTTGCTGAACCCTTTTACCAACCTGTATTATGTGGCTGCGGAAGAAACCATGAAGGGCAGTTTAATCAGTAAGTTTTTTGCTTTGGCAGGCGCCTTAACGGTAAAACGTACATGGCGTAGCGAGGGCAAGGAAGTAAGACGCAATTTGGATCCAAGCGATACGAGGAAAATTGATAGGGCCTTGGAAAAAAGTTGGGTAATCACCTTTCCCCAAGGCACCACAAAGCCATTTGCACCGGGGCGTAAGGGTACTGCTTTTATCATCAAGAATTGTCAACCTGTGGTGATACCTGTCGTCATTAATGGCTTCTGGAGGGCATTCAATAAAAAGGGATTGAAATTTAAGAAGAAAGGCTCCCTGCTTTCTGTAAAGTTCAAACCTGCTATGGTAATTGATTATACGCTGCCAAATGAAGTTATCTTGGAGCAGGTAATGGATGCGATTGAACAGAGCAAAAAATTCATGATGAAAGGAAGGCACCACTTAATGAATGCGTTGGATAAATAGAAAGAAGATTTGAGAATTGTTGATTGAAAATTTTAGCGTGACTGTTCCGTTTAGGCAACCGATATCAAGCGTCGTAATCCTTTTTGAAAGGGGTAATGATATCACTTAGGATTCATTAATCTTGGTATGACAACATAGGGTTGATGAAAAGCGTAGTCATTTAAAACCAAGCTTTAATCCTGAAAGGATGAAGTGAGTATAGAAAAGCTATTAATAATAGTTGCTAAACTCCGAAGGAGTGAAATGTCATCCCTTCAGGATTTATAGGAGTTCTAAAATTATACATTCTATATTAATATCAGCCTTTCAGGCTTTAGAACATTGGTCGTTGGCCATGACAAAAAATATCTTCAAACCAGAAATATTCAAATCAGTAACCCTGCTATTATAGGTTGAACAACGCTTTCAGTTCAAGGGCATCATCCGGTTTCATCTTGCCACCAAGTATCAAGCGTATCTGCCTTCTGCGTAACGCCCCTTCATATAGTTTCACTTCTTCTTCCGTTTCAGGAACCAGTTCAGGAACAACCCGTGGTTTGCCATTGGGATCCAATGCAACAAAAGTGAAGTAAGCTTCATTGCTCTCATACTTGTACTGGTGCAATAAATCCTCTCCCCATACTTTCAAATGTATTTCCATTGATGTGGTAAAAGCCCTGCATACCTTCGCTTCAATATGTACCACATTGCCCAACTTGATAGGTGTTTTGAAACTGATATTGTCCACACTGGCGGTCATGCTGGGTGTGTTGCAATGCTTGCCAGCAGCAATGCCAGCAGCAATGTCCATCCAGTACATTAAACGGCCACCCATCAGGTTGCCAAACACATTGGTATCATTGGGAAGTACCAGTTCATTCATTATGGTAAAACTATTGCTCGATTTTTTTGCACCCGCAGCCATATTGTAAAATTTGTGGCGAAGGTAAATGAATGTGGTTCCTTATTAAAAGATATGAAAATCAAATTTCTGTAAGCGTAAAAGCTAAACAGAACTAGACAACAATCAATATCCATGTTGTCAGGAAGTAATCGTACAGTCTTTAGCGGCAACCGCATAGCTGGTGTGACAAAATAAAACGTGACATTTTAAATTGTCACAAAAAAATTGCCACATCGGTGTGACAAATAAAAACGTGACAATTTAAAATGTCACGTTTTATTTTGTCACAAAAAATTTTCACCGTCGATTAACGCACCATTTATGAGTGGTATGAAAAGTAATGAAGTCGCCTCTTAGTGTCTGGTTAAAGATAAGAAACCTCCATCAACCTTGTATAAATGACGGATAAATGGTAAGCAGGGTAAAGAATGGAGATTAAAAAATAGCTTGCCAGATTAAGCCGCAACAAAATAATAAGGATTGCTTTAACATTCCTTATTTGACAATTGTTAAGGGTTCCCCAAAGCAACTGTGTCCAGTTGCCTTTTATAAAACTTATCCATCAGTTGTTCACGGTAAATTGGCATTTCACAGCTATATTTCTCTTTCATTGCTTGTTGATAACAAATCCACATAGCTGCATAACCATTATTTTTTTATGAGGATGTTGCATCCGATATTCGCAGGTAAGAACAGTTGTTAGTATGGCCATGATTTCTTTTGACAATACGGAAAATGCCTTTGCCTATAAAACGGACAAGGAACTGAAAAAAGCAAAGTTCCTTTTCAATACGATGGGCTATCCGCTATTTGTGCCAATTGGTACAAGGGTTACTCCATTGCTGATTAAAGGCAAGATTCCTTTTGTCGATGGCATTGTACGCAACACCATTTTTAAGCAGTTTGTTGGTGGCGAAACTTTGGAGGAAACTGCCACTGTTGGGGCCACATTGGGCAAGTATGGTGTTGATGTGATTTTGGACTATGGTGTGGAAGGCAAGGAAGGCGAAGCAAATTTTGACCATGCCACAGATGAATTCATTCGTGTAATTAATTACGCGGCCACTCAAAAAAATATTCCTTTCATCAGCATAAAGGTTACGGGTTTTGCGAGGTTCAGTTTATTGGAAACACTGAACGAAGCACCCCGTTTAAGAAGTGGTGTGCATGACCATGAGGATGAAGTGGATGAATGGGAGCGTGTGAAGGACAGGATGTATGCCATTTGTGCAGCAGCAGCAGAGAAGAATATAGGTGTGCTGGTGGATGCTGAAGAAAGTTGGATACAGGACCCTGTTGACAGGTTGACCATGGAAATGATGGAGGAATTCAATAAAGAGAAGGCCATTGTTTTCAATACCATTCAACTGTACAGGCACGATAGGTTGCAGTTCCTCAAACTATCCCATAAAATAGCGAAGCAACAAGGATTTATTTTGGGTGCAAAACTGGTTCGTGGTGCATATATGGAAAAAGAAAGAAGCAGGGCTTCGAATAGGGGCTACCCATCATTGATACAGCCAGATAAAGAAAGTACGGATAGGGATTATGATGCAGCAGTTGCTTATTGCATAGACAGTATTGAATCCATCTCCTTTATTGTTGCATCGCATAACGAACGCAGCAATTTGCTGGCCTTTGATTTATTGGAGAAAAAAAATATTCAACATAACCACCCCCATATACATTTCTCCCAATTGTATGGCATGAGTGACAATATCACTTTTAACCTGGCCAAGGAAGGCTGCAGCGTAAGCAAGTACTTGCCATTCGGTCCCATTAGGGACGTGATACCATACCTGATGCGTAGGGCACAGGAAAACTCTTCCATGAGTGGGCAAACAGGTAGGGAACTTATACTAATTAAGCGGGAACTGCAAAGAAGGAAGTAACTAATGACCCATCAGTTGATTGATAATTGATGGGATGTTTTCAAATTCATTGGTCTTATCGATAAAGGCATCAGCACCAAATAGTATGCACAATTCTTTGTACTGGTCTGCTGGTTGGCTGGTAAACATCACCACTTTCATTGTGGGGTGATTGGTCTTAATTTCTTTTAATGCTTCAAGGCCATTTTTTGTAGGGAGACTGATATCCAGTAATATGATATCTGGCTGGAACAAGGTTGCCATTTTCACAGCGTCATCGCCATCCACTGTTATTTTAATCGTATCTATTGGTAGGGTTTCATGCAATAATTGCTGCACACGTTGCAGAACAATGGTGGAGTCGTCAACCAGCAATATTTTTAATGAGGTCGTATGCATGATATAAGCCTATTGTAAAGCAACGCAAACAATGACTGCTCATTTGTAGTTTTTATTGCATAATGACTGTGGTTGTTTATACTACATAGCATGAAGCTGGCAAATTAAAAAGCCCCATTACTGGGGCCATTGTTGCAACCTGTGAGGCTGAGTTTTCATAAAGAAACTATAGTTGTTCTTCAAAGAGTAGTAACGGCGTTGTAGTGCTTTTCATAGGAAAATACGATGGTCAATAAGGGACATTTCTTTATTGAGTTTTTATAATGGTCAGTTGTTGTTTTTGACATGAATTTTTTCAAGTAAGGAAGGGATATTTTCAAAATCATTGTGCTTGTCTATAAAGAAGTCCGCTCCTAAGAAACCACATATCTTCTGGTGGTATTCTGTAGCAATATTGCTGACCATGATTACTTTGATACCTTTATTTAGGGTCTTTATCTCTTTCAGTACTTCAATGCCGTTCCTGCCGGGCAGGTGTATGTCCAATAGCACAACCGAAGGTTTTTTGGTTTTTACCTCGGCAATTGCAGAATCAAAATCCTGGGCATGGAAGACATTTTTTACATGTTCTACCTCTTCCATCATCTGGTGCAATTTCCCCCTTATAATGTCGCTATCGTCCACAATCAGTACACTCATGTCGTTGCTCATTGTTTTTATTTATTTAATAATGCAAAAAAACGATAGCGGCAGCCCATTATCAATAGTGGCAATAATGAAAAAAAAGTAGTGGAAAGGAAGAAATACTGTGGCAGTTAATACTACAAGAAGGCTAAGAGCAAGTAAGCTAGTAGCAAGTTGACGGTGGTCTTGCAATAACGACGGCTTTGCAATGACAAACTTCGCAATAGCGTTTAGTTCTTAAATCAGTTTATTGCTGATGGTATAATGTGTGAGCTCTGCATTGGTGGTCATTCGTGTTTTTTCCATGATGCGGGAACGGTATGTACTGATGGTATTAACACTCAATGAAAGTATATCTGCAATTTCTGAAACTGTTTTGCCGGATGCAATCAGTTTCATTACCTCGAATTCACGGTCCGATAAATTTTCGTGTGGCGGCTTATTGTTGTCGTTGTAACTTTCCGCCAGCATTTCGGCAATCTCTGGCGTAATGTATTTTCTGCCGCTGATAATATGCCTCACAATCTTTACCAGTTCATCTGGTGCACTTTCTTTGGTGAGGTAACCAGCAGCACCTGCTTTAATGGTCCTTACAGCATATTGTTCTGCAGAATGGACACTTAAAATGAGGACGGGTATCTTGGGTACTGCTTCTTTAAGTTCCTTCAATATTTCCATACCGGAACGGCCGGGCATCGAAATGTCCGAAATAATAATGTCCCAATTATCAGCTGATGCCTTTTGCAGCAATTCGGCACCGTCTTTTGCTTCAGCAATCAATGCATGAGGGAAGTCATCTGCCAAAATGGTGATGAGGCCCCTTCTAACTACACTATGGTCATCAGCTATGAGAATTTTCATAGATGCATTTTTTAAATAGAAATGATAATGGTTATAGTAGTACCCCTTCCAACCGCACTGCTAATATAAAGTTCACCGCTAATATTGGCAATTCTTTCTTTCATGCCCAATATCCCCAAAGTTTTTGTTTGTACTGCCACATCAAAACCTTTTCCATTGTCGGTTATTTGCATGGTTAGTGTATTGTGTTCTATAAATATTTCAGTGTTGACACTTGTTGCCCCTGAATGACGCATAACGTTTGTCAATGTTTCCTGGAATATCCTGAACAGAACAACCTTTACTTCATCACTGCATTCTATATTTCCCGCAAGGTTGTTGATGCTGCATTGTATTTGGGTGCGTTTTTCAAAGTCCTTGGCGAGCCAATTTAGTGCATCGCTAATTCCTAGGTCATCCAAAATGCCAGGTCTAAGTTCTGAGGAAATTTTCCTGATTGTTTTTACCGATTCATCCAGCAGGCCAATTGTTTCATTCATCTTGACTGCAAGTTCTGGTTGCTTTTCAATTATTTTCTTCTTCAACCAGCTGATGTCCATTTTCAACCCTGTAATTATTTGTCCTAGTTCATCATGTATTTCACGGGCTATATGCTTGCGTTCCTCTTCCCTTATCTCTTCTTGGTGTGCATACAATTCCCTTAACTCTGTATTCAGTTTCAGTAATGCATCTTCTGCTTTTACCTTGTCGGTAACATCGTTAGAAAGAATCAATCTTGTTTTTTGATTTTGGTAATTGATATCGTGTGAGGTAATCTCCACTTTTATTAGCGTGCCATCTTTTTTGAGATGTTTCCAAATGCCCAGTTTCCTGATGGAGTTATTATTGTTTGCAGCAGCTTCTTCTACTTTACTAATATCTTCATGTGGGCGGATATCACGAATGTTCATGCTTGTAAACTCACTTCTACTATAACCATAATGCAGGATGGCAGCTTCATTTACATCAATGATGTTCAATGTATCCACATCAATCATCCACATGGGCAACGGGTTATTATCGAACAGCAACCTGTATTTCTCTTCAGATTTTACCAACGTTTCCTCCCCTTGCTTTCTTTGGGTAATATCTTTGTAGAAAAAGGTGAGTCCATCTTTGGAAGGATAGATTTTTACCGATACCCAAAAATCCAATGGTTCATAATAGCTTTCGATTTCTGCTGCAATTTTTGTTTCCATCACCTTCTGGTATTTAGGCCAGAGTTCCGATGCTGCCATCTCGGGATGCACTTCCAATAATGTCTTCCCAAGGGTACCTTCCCTGCCCAACGGGTGAATGGTCAATGATGCATCGTTCAGGAAGGTGTACCGCCAATCGTTGTCCACAGAAACAACACTGTCATTGATACGGTTAAGTGCAGAGAACATTTCCTTATGCACTTCCGCTATTTTTTTTTCTACTTTTTTCCTGTCCGTAATATCAATGCCCACCCCGATTAAGCATGGTTCATCTTCATACTGAATTAACTTGCCCGTAAAATAGTAGGGTATTTTTTTTCTGTCCTTCGTAACCAAATAGGCTTCCACATCAGTTTCGCCATTGGCGAATACTTCATCAATACGTTCAGTCAAAAGCCGCTTCTCCTCATCATCAAAAAAGTCCAATGGTTGCATCTTGCTTATTTCTTCCGGGGAATAACCAGATGCCGTCTCCAAATTCTTGTTCCACCTTAAGTATTTCCCATTGTTATTGAACAAATAAAAAATACCTGGTAAGCTATTGATTACAGAATCGGAAAGTGTTTTTTCCTTGACAATTTGCTGTTCAATTTTCTTGCGTTCAGTAATATCCCTTATGATACCCATGAAATTTCCATCCGGCAATAAGCTGGCACTTATCTCGACCAATACGGGGGAACCGTCCTTTTTTTTGAGCTTTCGTTCGGTAATGATTTTTGTTTCGCTAAGTAGGCGTTCTGTTTGCAATTTCTTTCTTTCAAGTTCACCTTCAAACAAGATATCCCTTGCATGCATGCCAAGCAGTTCTTCTTTGGAATATCCTGTAATCGCAATAATGCTTGGGTTGACATCTATATAGTACCCCTCAGGGTTCGAAATCAATATGCCATCACTTGCCTGCTCAACCAATGTGCGGTACTTAAGTTCATTTTCCTGTAGCCTTTGTTCGTCTTTTTTCTTTTTGGTGATGTCGCTAATAAAAACAGAAAGACCATTTGCAGAGGGGTAGATGCGGTTTTCCTGCCAAAGATCCAATGGCTCGTAATAATCGGTATTGGTAATTTGGCACTGTTCCTTCATTGCCTTGTTAAAAGCCCGATAGGTGGACGAACCAACCGCTTCAGGAAAAATGTCCCAAACATATTTTCCAATTAAGTCATCGGGGTTGCGGTGTATCAATTCGCCTGCCTTCTTATTGAGGTACGTATAGCGAAAGTCTTTGTCAAAAGCAATGAAGGCATCAGTTATACTTTCAAATATCTGTTTAAGTTCCCTGTTTTTTTCTTCAACCTGTTCTTCAAGTTCTTTCTGCGTTTTTAACGCAAAAGCCCTTGGCAACACTTTGTACAACTGGAAAACAGTAAACCAGCTAATGAAACCCGTTATTAAACGCATCAACGTGTTCAAGCGGTAAACCGGAAACCAAAAGGCCAATGCATCGAGTAAATGTGTGGCACCACAGGTAAGTATAAATGCAGCAAAAAGAACATAGAGCCTTATGAATCTGGCATTATGCTTTCTTGCGATGTATTTGATAATGATGATGGGAATAGCAAAGTATGCAGACCAAATAAGCAAATCACTAATAATATAAAGCCAGCCATGCAACTCGCTCCATTTGCCACTATGCCATCTTGGTGGCCAATCAGAATGGTCAAACAAACGACCAAAAAAATCAATTAGCTCATTCATAGGTAATAAAATTCATAAACAGCAATCAAACACTACCAATGTTTAGGGGGAAAGCTAATCTTATCGTGGGTGAATTAAAATTAAAACTTCTCGTTCATATTGACAAGTATTATTCTAGTGGGAGCGGCCTGTTTTGATGAGCGGATTCATAACCTTGTCATGCTAGTTGAGGGAAGTATTATGACGTGATGTTTTTGTTGAAATTTTAATATGGTTTGGCAAGCTCAATCTTCATGAAATATCATGGAGACTGCTCGTAGGTTTAGTGGGCATTATCCTTAACAATTGTTTATAGGTTAAGTGGTGCTTTAACAATTGTAGTTGTGCCTTTGCCCGGCTGACTTTTTATTTCCAATGTACCATTTATCATAATGGCCCTTTCCTTCATGCCAAGCAAGCCAAGTGTACCTTTCTTTTCATTGGCGTCAAAGCCCTTGCCATTGTCTTTTATTGAGAGAACTATAACGTTCCCCTCCATAGTAAGGGAAGATGAAACTTTTGTTGCTTCTGCATGACGCATGATATTTGTAAGGCTTTCCTGAAAGATGCGGAATAGGGCAGTTGCAATATCCACAGGCAGGTTGATGTCGCCAACCTTGTTGGTGAAACTGCAGGCCACTTTTGTTTTTTCGGCAAACTCTTTCCCATGCCAGTCCAGTGCCGCACTTAAGCCTATATCATCCAGAATGCTTGGTCTTAAATCGCTGGAAATTTTGCGTACCACTTTTACAGTATCATCCAGCATTGCTATCATTCCTGCAACTTTCTCCTGCAGTTTCACTTCTGTTTCGGGCAGTCCCTTCTTCAGCCAGCTCATTTCTATTTTTAGTCCCGTTACCATTTGCCCAAGTTCATCATGTATCTCCCTTGCAATGCCTGTTCTTTCCTGTTCACGTACTGTTTGCAGGTAAGAGGCAAGTTCCCTCAACTGCTTATGGGATTGTATCAGTTCCTCTTCAGCTTTTCTTTTCTCTGTTATGTCATTGAAGATGGTATAAGTAAGGTTTTCAAGAACGGTATAAGTAAGGAGAAATTTTTTCACCGTTCCATCCTTGCTTTTGATACTTGATTCAAATTCGGGCAGCACATTTATTTCCCTATTCAGAAAAGCAATGGCCAACGGATTTTGTTCCTCTTTCAATTGTTTGAGGGAAGGGCACTGTTTGGTCTTCTTCTGCCATGTATCAATATTGGGAACATCCTTTAATGTATATCCCAGTACCTCCACAAAACGTTTGTTTACAAATGATACAATACGGGTATCAACATTGTAGCAACCAATCGGTATGGGAAGGTTTTCAGCCAAGCTCCTGAACTTTTCCTCACTTTCTTTCAGCAGCAGTTCAGCAATCCTTTTTTGTGTAACGTCATTGAATACGGCATATACGTTTTCGTTGATTAAAGTTTTGGTTACTTCAAAAAATTTCTTGGATTTGTTTTTGCACCATATTTCAATGATATCCGACACGGTTGTTTTACCTTGATTGATTTCTTTCAAATCTATATTGGACTGTTCTTGCCGCTGTTCCCTATAATCCTTATTTGGATAGGCTTTACTGAACCATTTTTCAATACTGCTGATATCCTTTAAACAATAGCCCAACTGCTGGGTAAATGCTTTGTTGATGAATATTATTTTGCCAGAGCTATCAGAATAACGGATGGGTATTGGCAAGCTTTCCGCAAGGTTCCTGAATTTTTCTTCACTGCTTTTAAGTTGCTCTTCTTTTTGCTTTCTATCCGTTACATCATTGAATAAAGCATAAACATTGCCATTGCTCAAAGAAGTGGTAATGTCAAAATACCTTTCAGTTTTGTTTTTGCAGGCTACTTTTAACTGTCCAGCATTGTGTATATTTCCTTTGTGTATATTGTCAATCGTGGCATTCCATTTTGCCATTACCTCTTCCCTGTAAACCTTGTCGGGATAGGCTTTGAGGAACCATTGCGAAGTCGTTGGAATATCCTTAACTGTATAGCCCAATAATTGCGTAAAAGCCTTATTCACGAACAGCACTTGTCCTTTTTCATTACTGAAACGAACTGGTGCAGGAAGCATTTCAGCAATTTGCCTGAACTGCTGCTCACTGGACAATAACTTCTTTTCGGCAATCTTTTTTTCTGTGATATCAATACCCACACTTACAGCACCTATGATGGTACCGTTTTCGATGATGGCATTATTTTGCCAACTGATTATCTTTTCTTCGCCACCTTTTGTTAGGATTGGATTTTCAAAATTGGCTGGCAATTTATCGGGAATCAATAAGGAAAGCTTGGTATGAACTTCGAGGAAGCGTTCCTTTGGTACCATAAGATCCAGCCAGTATTTACCCTTCACTTCCTTTTGTGAGTAACCAGTAATTTTTTCACCACCTTGATTGAAGAATTGGATTTTGCCCCATGTATCAACTGTTACAATAATAGCATGAACCATGTTTGCAATGGCATTGTTTAACGCAGCAGCGTTTTGTAAGGTTTGTGCTAGATGGTTGTCTTTTATGGGCATGGGATAAGGGGAACCTGCCGTAAATCTAACCAATTAAAATAAGTTTGCCATATTTAAGGAACGGTATATTTTGTATTGATTGTTAACAGCTTCTCCCCAATGGTTCATATCATTCTTTACACAGACACCTGCTTTTCTTTAATTTGCAGCTATGCAACAGTATCAGGAACTATTACAGCATATTTTGGATAACGGTACACAAAAGCATGACCGTACAGGAACGGGCACCATCAGTTGCTTTGGCTACCAGATGCGTTTCGATTTGCAGAAAGGTTTCCCAATGGTTACCACTAAAAAACTGCATTTGAAAAGTATTGTCTATGAGCTGCTTTGGTTTTTAAATGGTGATACCAATATCAAATACCTTAATGAGCATGGTGTAAGCATCTGGAATGAATGGGCGAATGAAAATGGCGATCTTGGTCCAGTATATGGCAAGCAGTGGCGTAGCTGGCAAGGTGCTGATGGAACTGTGGTGGACCAGATAACGGATGTCATCAACCAAATAAAAACCAACCCTGATAGCAGGCGTTTAATTGTTAGTGCATGGAACGTGGCAGAATTGCCAAAGATGGCATTGATGCCTTGCCATAGCCTTTTTCAGTTTTATGTTGCTGATGGGAAACTTAGTTGCCAATTGTACCAACGCAGTGCCGATGTGTTTTTAGGCGTTCCATTCAACATTGCTTCTTATGCATTATTAACCATGATGATAGCACAGGTTTGTGATTTGCAGTTGGGCGATTTTGTGCACAGCTTTGGTGACGTGCATTTGTATAATAACCATATAGAGCAGGCCAATTTGCAGTTGACACGCATTCCTTATGAATTACCAGCCATGAAACTGAACCCTGAAGTGAAAGATATTTTTGGCTTTAAGTTTGAAGATTTTAGTCTGGAGAACTATCAGCATCATCCCCCGATAAAAGCACCTGTCGCTGTCTAGTATTCTTACTTACTTAATTTTTTTTCATGATTCTTTCCTTAATCGTTGCTGCTTCGACCAACAATGCCATTGGCAAGGACAACCAATTGCTTTGGCACTTGCCGAACGATTTGAAGTTTTTCAAGAATACCACTTGGGCCATGCCTGTGGCTATGGGAAGGAAAACATTTGAAAGTCTTGGTGGAAAACCTTTGAATGGGAGATTAAACATCATCATTACCCGTCAAAAAGATTGGAAGCATGATGGGGTAGTGACCGTAGCCAGTTTGGAGGACGCTGTTTTTCTTGCCCAGGCACATCATTACAAGGAACTGTTCATAGCGGGTGGTGGCGAAATTTATAAAGAATCACTTGGAAATGCAGATAGGGTTTATCTAACCCGTGTCCACGCAGAAATTGACGGCGATACTTTCTTCCCGGAGATAAATGAAAGCAAATGGCAGCTTGTTAAGAATGAGGATTTTATAGCAGATGAGAAACATACATTTCCTTACAGTTTTCAATTATGGGAGAGGAAATGATATGTTATTTGATTTTATTTTCAACGCTTATCGTTATTCGGTTCCAATTGTACTATTATCGTATTTTCTAGTAAGCAAGGAAAATAAAGTTTGGCTGCTGAATGTAATTGCGACGAGCAACTTTTTAGTGATAATTTATTGTTGCAGCAATGTTGCTTATCAAGTTGAAGTCATAAAATCATTTTATGAACGCCCCGAATATGAAAAATATAATTTTGGTTATAGTAGAACCAATATGTTTTCGCCTTATGGCTGGTTATTTTATGTCAACACTCTTGCTTTAATTCTTCCTTTTTTATTCTTATTTAAAAAACTACGTGTAAAATTTTGGCTTGTAATAATTGAAATAATTTTATTGTGGTCAGAAGAAATATGGTTGATTCTGACTAATTTTTATAGGGATTATCTGCCTTCATCTTGGAGTGTCTATTACACCAATTCAAGTAACGTATTTATGGTACTTAATTATACCTGCCTATTCATTGCTGCTTATGCTTTACTTTGGCTCCTTAAAGTGCTACCCAGTCAATACAAAAAATTTAAATAATTCGCATTGTTTTTCAGTTTCATCGATACAGCTTATTCATGCATCATCATCTTGTTCCTTATTGCGTCTTTTATTGCAAGCGGGAAATGGAGAAAATATTGCAGTAACTTAATTGCCGTTAGCAATACGTTATTAATATCCTATTCCATTTATTTAATAAGCTCCTTGGTAAAACTTATCCGGTTTGCCCTTTCACTAAATATCAAACCTCCAAAAGATATACCGCTGCCGCCAATCACTTGGGTTGAAATAAGGTACCTGTTATTAGTGTTTTTACCTTTCTTGTTTATATCAAAGACGATAGCAAAAAATAAAATAGCAGCTGTAATAATGCTGGTATTGCTGCAATGGGATATCGTTTATCCACTTTATCAAATGCTGTTCACCAAAGAACCATCATCTGGTGTCCTATTTTACTTGGGTTATAATATCGAATTCAAAATACTGCATTTCATCTCTTTATTCATTGGCACTTATGCCTTACTTTGGCTGCTTAAAAGGCTGCCTAGCCAACAAGCAAGACAATAATGTATTCACCTGTACAGTTAGCATTAAAATACCTTAACTATTATCTCAAAGCCAGTAATGGCAAGGGGCATGGCATACATTCACCTTTCGTGTTTGAATTTGTAACGGAAGTGCTGAACGATAAAAGGCAGTTTTATGCTTACGAGCAAATCGAGAAATTAAGACGTAGTTTATTGAGCGATGAAAGGCAATTAACCATTGAGGATTTTGGTGCAGGTTCAAGAACTGGACTAACTAAACAACGTTTAGTAAAAGACATCGCACGTTCCTCCTTGAAACCTAAAAAATTCTCCCAGTTATTGTTCAGGCTGGTTGACCATTACCAGCCAAAAACTATACTTGAACTAGGCACGTCGTTGGGTATTACTTCATCCTATTTGGCAATAGCAAAGCCAATGGCACAAGTAATTACCATGGAAGGTTCCACTGCTGTGGCTAGCATTGCCAAAGAAAACTTCAAGCAGCTTGAATTAAAAAATATAAAAGTAGTTGAAGGCAATTTTGATGAAACCCTTTCTACTACCATCTCCAACTTGCCATCCATTGACCTTGCTTTTTTAGATGGCAACCACCGCTACCAACCAACCATCAACTACTTCAATGAAGTGCTAAAAAAATCCCATGAATATACCATCATCATTTTGGATGATGTGCATTGGAGCCAGGAAATGGAACAGGCATGGTCAGCAGTAAAACAGCATCCGCAAGTAACCATGACCATTGATTTGTTTTTTATTGGCATTGTGTTGTTAAGAAAGGACTTTAAGGTGAAGCAGGATTTTATCGTAAGATTTTGATACGCTTCCCCAACACTCCCCGTTATTATTTTTCTATCATATAGCGTGTGGGCATCCCCTTTAGAGGATAGGAGACATCGAGGCTGGAAACGTTTGCACACAAAACACCTATTGTTTGGATAAAAACAATAATTTCACGCCGAATTATAAAACTAACTCCCTTGATTGCAGGAATACTTAAAGAACCACTTGGCGAAAACAGGGTTTCCCTTTTGCCAGAGCAGGTGGAAGCACTTCTCAAGAAAAATGTTCAGGTAATTGTTGAAGATGGGGCAGGTGCCAATGCCTATGCCACCAATGAAGCCTACATACAAAAAGGTGCCACCATTGGCAGCCGCGCACAAGTGCTGCAAAGCGATGTCGTACTTTCATTGAACATATTGACAGCCGATGATATTAGTGGGTTAAAAGCAAATTCAATGGTGCTTGGTGTGTTCCAGCCTTTGTTCAATTTCAACGAAATGAAGCAATGGGCAAGTAAGAACGTATCCACCTTTAGTATGGATATGATTCCAAGGACAACAAGGGCACAGAGCATGGACGTATTGAGCAGTCAGGCGAATATTGCTGGTTATAGAGCAGTATTATTGGCTTCTACCTTATTGCCACGTTATTTTCCCATGTTCATGACGGCTGCTGGAAGTATTCCCCCAGCAAAAATGTTGATACTGGGTGCTGGTGTTGCAGGTCTCCAGGCCATTGCCACAGCTAAACGTTTGGGTGCAGTGGTGGAAGTGTTTGATACACGTCCTGCGGTGAAGGAAGAAGTAATGAGCCTTGGTGCAAAATTCGTGGAAGTGGAAGGTGCAGCAGATGCTACTAAAGCTGGTGGCTATGCGGTTGAACAAACAGAAGAATACAAACAGAAGCAACAGCAGAAAATTGCTGAGAGCGTTGCCAAGGCTGATGTGATTGTTACCACAGCACAGATTCCCGGTAAGAAAGCCCCAATATTGATAACGCAGGAAATGTTGAACTCAATGCGTAACGGCAGTGTCATTATAGACCTTGCGGCTGCAACAGGTGGCAATACACCCCTTACAAAAAACAACGAACATTTTGTTACTGATAAAGGCGTGCTGATTGTCGGCAACAGCAACCTTCCTAGTGGAATGCCTTTTGATGCAAGCAAAGTGTACGGCAAAAACGTAATGAACTTCCTGCAATTGGTGATTGATAAAGACGGCAACCTGAACCTGAATTTTGAAGATGATTTGGTGAAAGGCTGCTGCATTACATATGGTGGGGAAGTGGTGCATGAGAGAGTTAAGGGGTTGTAGTAGCGTTGTCACACTGAACTTGTCGAAGTGTGAAGCGTGGGTTTTATACTTAGCAGTAGAATAACTATTAAGCTGCATTGGCGTCGCACTCTTGTCACAACATAACCCTATTGAACATCGAAAATTGAGCATCTATTATTGAACATTCATTCAAACATTTTTATGGAAAGCATATTAGACTTTATAAAAGACAACCAGCAAATCATCTACATCGTCATCCTTATGATTTTTGTGGGCATTGAAGTAATTGGTAGGGTGCCAAGCGTGTTGCACACACCATTAATGAGTGGTGCAAATGCTATCCATGGTGTGGTAATCATTGGTGCCATCATTGTAATGGGACAAGCTCCAGCAGATAATTACCTAGCGTTGATACTTGGTTTTTTGGCTGTTGTATTGGGAACCTTGAACGTTGTGGGAGGCTTTGTGGTAACAGACAGGATGCTGGAAATGTTCAAGAAAAAAAAGTAGCCTCCCCAAACCCCTCCAAGGGAGGGACTTAAAGCGAAGATTGCCGAAGGCATGAACTTAGTTAATTCATATAGAATCACCCCAAACTAAAAACTCCAAACTACTTATAAATGGAACTCAACTTACTCACCATTTGCTACTTAATCGGCTCTATCACCTTTATATTGGGACTTAAAATGCTGTCCAATCCTGCCACAGCTCGTAAAGGGAATTTGGTTGCTGCTGCTGGTATGACCATTGCCATTTTCGGCACTATCTTTTTGTATGAAAGCGAAGGGCAAAAACTGGGTAACTACATCTGGATTTTTGCAGCCCTTGCCATTGGTGGCATCGTTGGTACGTTAGCAGCCAAAAAAGTGAAGATGACTGCCATGCCCGAAATGGTAAGCCTTTTCAACGGTATGGGTGGTGCATGTGCTGCCTTGATTTCCATTGTAGAGTTCAATCACCTTTCGCATGAAATTGCAACCACAGGTTCAGCAGATGGGCATACTGGTAAAATATTGATTATTGTTTTGGGACTGTTGATTGGTAGCGTATCCTTTGCTGGTAGCATGATTGCTTGGGGCAAACTAAATGGAAAAGTAAAAGATTTCAGTTTTCCCGGACAAAGCATCCTCAACCTTATATTGCTGGCAGCAGCTTTGGGTGCAGGTGCCTATTTGATTTATGATCCAACCATTACCTACTTATTGTATGTGGTATTAACATTGTCCTTATTATATGGAGTACTGTTTGTGTTCCCAATTGGTGGTGCTGATATGCCAGTGGTTATCTCCTTGCTCAATTCATTTACAGGTGTTGCTGCTGCATTTGGTGGCTTCCTGTACGACAATAAAGTAATGCTGACTGGTGGTATCCTTGTTGGTGCAGCAGGTACATTGCTTACATTGTTAATGTGCAAAGCCATGAACAGGAGCTTGAAGAATGTATTGCTTGGTTCATTTGGAGGAAACAGCAGTGCTGCTGGTGCAGGCGGCAGTAAGGATCAGGGACATTACAAGGAGATTTCATTGAATGATGCAGCTACCGTGATGGCTTATGCAAATAAAGTAATTATTGTTCCGGGTTATGGATTGGCTGTGGCACAGGCACAACATACTTGCCATGAATTGGAAAAGCTATTGGAAGAAAAAGGCGTGGAGGTAAAGTATGCTATCCATCCCGTGGCTGGCCGTATGCCGGGCCATATGAATGTATTGCTGGCAGAAGCAGATGTGAGCTATGATAAATTAATGGAAATGGAAGATGCCAATGATGAATTTAAAAGCACAGATGTGGTATTGATACTGGGTGCAAATGATGTGGTGAATCCTGCTGCTAAAAACGATCCAACTTCTCCAATTTATGGCATGCCTATCTTGGAAGTGGAGCAAGCAAAAACAATCATCGTTAATAAGCGTAGCATGAAGCCGGGTTATGCAGGTATCGAAAACGATTTATTCTTTGCACCAAAAACATCCATGTTATTTGGTGATGCAAAAGCTGCCTTGGGAAAACTGGTTGCTGAAATAAAGAACGTTTAATTAATGAAGTGGCTTGCTTACATATTCAGTTTCTATTTGTTAGCCATTACTTGCTTGCCTTGTGCAGACAATGATTGCAAGGAAGCAACTGTTTCTTTAACAGCAACTGCTCATCAAGATGAACATCATCAAGGTGATGAAGAAAAAAGCTGTTCGCCATTTTGTTATTGTTCCTGCTGCCAAACAGTTTGTACCACAAAATATTCCCCAATTGTAATGCTTGTTCCTTTTCAGGAAAAGGAAGAGAAACAATCTACTATCAACTCTACTTTACAAGATAATTTTTCTGCCATTTGGCAGCCTCCGAAGATTGGTTAATTGATTTTCTTACTAATCGCTTTCGATAAGCTCAAGCTGACACGCTAAATAGAATATAATCAACCTGTCAGGCTGAGTTTATCGAAGCCGATGAGCAGAGAATTTTGCTTATAGCAAATGTTATTGGCTCACAGATAACACAGATTTGCACAGATATAATTCTCCTTTACAAAATAAATTGCGATTATCTATTTAATCTGTGAGCTGTTCTTCTCATTAATCAATTAAACCAATCAATGAAAAAAATATTTTTCTTGCTACTACTTCTCAGTGCAGCAACTATACATGCCCAAAATACATTCAGGGCAACTATCAAGAGCAATGAAACAAAACAGCTAATTCCAAACGTTACTGTTGCATTGAACAAAACAGTTGTTCTATCAAATGCAGATGGCTTAGTTGAACTCAAAAATATTCCTGATGGAAAGCAAATAATCAGCTTCAGCCATACAGGCTATGTTACAAAAATCGATACGCTTATCTTCCCATTACCATCAACAGAAGCCATTGAAATTTTATTGGTTGTTGAAGAAGAAGAAATTGAAAAAGTTATCGTTCAATCTACCAGAACCAGCAGAACCATCAACAACACACCCACCAGAATTGAAACCATTGATGGGGAAGAAGTGGAAGAAAAAAGTAACATGCGACCATCCAATGTATCCATGATACTGCATGAAAGCACAGGGCTTCAAGTGCAGCAAACGTCAGCCACGTCAGGCAACGCAAGCATTCGTATGCAAGGGTTGGATGGCCGCTATACGCAACTGCTAAAAGATGGCTATGCCAATTTTGGCAACTTCGCTAATGGTTTGAGCATCCTTGAAATCCCGCCACTCGATTTGAAACAAGTGGAAATCATTAAAGGCCCAGCATCTACTTTGTATGGCGGTGGTGCCATTGCAGGTGTGGTGAATTTCATTTCCAAAACACCCAAGGAAAAAGGTGAGTATAATTTTATCTTCAACCAGTCCAATATTGGACAAACAAATATTGGCGGCTATGCTTCGCAGAAGAAAGGAAAATGGGGCTACACATTATTGGGTCTGGTTAATTTCCAGAAAGCTTATGATGTGGACAAGGATGATTTTTCTGAACTGCCAAAGTCAAACAATTTCACCATCAATCCAAGATTGTTTTTCTATCCCAATGATAAAACAACCATCATGATTGGCAACAGTTTTACCAAGGGCACAAACTCTGGTGGCGACATGCAGGCAATTGATGGCAAGGCTGATGTCAACCATGTTTATTTTGAAAGGAACAATACAACCAGGAACACAACAACCTTTGAACTGGATACGAAATTCCGCAATAATAACAGCATCAAATTGAAGCAAAGCTTAAGTTTATTTAACAGGGAAATCAACGTTCCCTACTATCGTTTCTATGGTAGCAACACCAATAGTTTCACTGATGCATCCTACCTATTTACTATCAAGAAGCATACATTAATAACAGGAGCCAATTTTGTTTTTGATAAGCTTAGGCATGAACCCTCTGCTCCTAATTATGACCTCTCCACACAAATGCACACCCTTGGTTTGTATGTGCAGGATACTTGGGATATAACCAATAGCATCAAGATAGAAAGCGGGTTGCGTTTGGATGATTTCACTATAAAAAATATTTACTACACAAAAAGCGAAGCTTTTTTGTTGCCAAGAGTTTCTGCATTATTCAAGATAAACAACAAATGGAGTTCAAGAATTGGAGGTGGCTTGGGTTACAAAGCACCAACAGTTTTTACTGAACAAACAGAAACCATGCAGTACAAACTAGTTAAGCCTTTTAGTAATGGAGCACTGGCGGAAAAAAGCATTGGTGCTACTGCAGATGTGAATTTCAAAACTAAGATAGGAGAGGAACTGCAATTCAGTATCAACCAAATGTTCTTCTATACAAGCATCAGCAATCCATTGGTACTACAAACAAATGGAGCAGGGTTTTCCATGTTTGAAAATGCTGCTCAACCTATGCAGAGCAAAGGCTTTGAAACAAATATCAAACTTATTTTTAAGCAGGACTTTAAACTATTTGTTGGCTACACCTTCACTGATGCTAAAGCAAAATATTTATCTGGCAACCAGTTCTTACCGTTGCTTCCAAAGAATAAATTGAACCTTGCATTGTTGTACGAAAAGGAAAATAATTTCAAGTTTGGATTGGAAGGATATTTTACTGACAGGCAATATCTATACAATGGAACAAGGACTTCATCCTTTTGGGAGTTTGGTTTCATGGCGGAAAAAACCATTAACAAAATTGCCTTCTTCATCAACTTTGAAAATTTTACAGACCAACGACAAAGCAAGTACAAGCAGGTAGTTAATCCTCCACATGACAATCCAACATTTGACGATGTTTGGAACCACTTGGAAGGCTTTGTGGTTAATGGTGGTGTGAAGATTAAATTGTAGAAGGAAAAATGTTTGTGGTCAATTGAATTTCAATTTTCGAAATTCAATTGACCACATTTTATTAAAGGATTTATTAAATCGCAGCCTTGTTTTTCACCACCAACTTCTTAACCATACTTATCACCAGCATAGCAGTTACAGCACCGGTAAAGGCAATGCCCATATCTTTTTGTGCATCCCAGATATCTCCTTGCGTACCCAAGTAAGCATCGCCTTCTGCTGGAAAAAATATATCCGCCACCAACCATTCAATCAGTTCATACATGGCACTGAAGGATAAAGTTATTTCGCAGGGCAGCACCCAGCAGACCCAATTCGGCCATTCAAAATAATTCTTGAAATAATCCCTCATGGGATAGGCCAGCAGCAAGCCAAAGCTGCAATGTACAATACGGTCATAATGGTTCCTGTTCAGGTGCAGTGCATCCTTGAGCCAATAACCAAAAGGGTTTTCTGCATACGTATATTCTGCCCCGTAAATATGCAGTAAGATGTACACAAACATCATCGAGTAACTGGCATCGCTGAACTTAAATTTCCGATGGCTTAAAGCCAATGAAACAATAAAAATAAACGTCAGCGTATTTTCCGTGAACCAGTTAGTACGATTGGGCGTATTGATAAACGTAGCAGTCCAACAAATTAAAAACGCCACACTAAAAAATTGCAGCAGCCTATTCTTTTTATAAGGGACTCTATTGGCACTTGAAGCAGTAGTAAACAGCATGAGGGATTGGGTTGGTAATGCCTTAAAAGTAGGGGATAAGTTCAATTAAACAAATTGTAATGCAGAATCAGCATTGGCAATTAATCAACCGGCTTTCAATAAACAAAAAAGTTCTAAAGCAAAGCTCTAGAACTTCATTTTATTAAGAGGCGGGGTTTATGTTAATTCTTCTTCCAACAAAACCTTGGACACTTCCACATTGTAAGGCCCATAGTCATTCAGTTTTGTTTTGCCACGATTGGCCCTTGCCATACGTGAATAAACAGACATATTCCTATCGAACAAAAACTTAAACAATAAAATAGTATAGGAAGTATGGTGGTGCAATGAAGTGTAATATTGACCACCAATGGCTTTCAGCTTAGGTAGTTTGTTCCAAGGAATGGAGGGGAAATCATGGTGCTCATTATGGTAACCAACATTCAAATTCACGGTGTTCAATGGACCATAATAGCTTTTTGTTTCCTGCTCACCATGTGTAAGGTAATGTTCCTGCACCCATCTTGCACCCAAAGGATGCAGCCCAACAGAAAAGAAAAAACTGGCCAATAAAAATATCAATGCTTTTATACCAAGAAAATAAGTAAGGAGACCAATAAACACCACCTCCACTACCATATTGATTACAGTCCATGTATCCCACAGGGAAATTTCCTTCAGTCTTGCTGGTCGTAACATTTGGAACAAAGGGTAGAGCAGTAACCATATAGCCTTGCCAATAGTGGAATTATTAATTAAACGGGCTTCCCAATGGTAGGGCATGTCGCCATCCAGCTCTTCCACACCTTGAAAGCTATGGTGCTTAATATGGTATTTCTTAAAAGAGACGGCACTTGGCAAAACCATGGGGAGGTTGGCAATGATACCAGCAATTGTATTCCAGTAACTTTTCTTGAAAACAAGGTTATGTGCACATTCATGAATGCAGACAAACAATGTATGGCAGGCAAAAGCACCAATTAGATAAGCAGCACCGACCACTAACCACCAGCTTTTATCATGTAAATAATAAGCCAATGCAATCTGCACACCTACGCACAACAAAATGATGAGGAAAGTGTAGGGATTACGCCCAATCAGCTCCCTGATTTCAGGATGCTGTTTAATAATTTCCTTCGTGCGTTGCTTATGTGGTTCGCAGGATTCACTCCATGCAAAACAAGTCGCCTTTTTCATGATTGTAAAATTCTAGGACTTGCAACATACCAAAAATAAATGGCAAAAGCCTGTGGAAAAATTGAGTAGTGACTCAGTTTGAAATCGGAATGTCAGCCTGAGCCAGTCGAAGGCGATTTGTATCGTAATCTTAATTCGGTTTCGACGTGCTCAACCTGACAATAATTCAAACTGAGTCACTACCATAAATTGGGCAGCCCTAATGAAGGGTTTTGTATCTATGGCCACCACCTTATCTTCGCCGGATGCTTCCCGAACCATTGTTACAGTCGTTGGAAAATGTAAAAGGCTTCAATCAAGAAGCCTTTGAAGCTGTACATCAATCTGGCGAGCAAATAACTTCCATACGCATAAATCCAAAGAAAGAAGTTGCAGGCTACCAATTACAAGTTATCCATGGGGAACAAACAGTAGCCAGCAACCAGCAACTAGCAACTGTTCCTTGGTGCCCTTACGGTTTTTACTTGGAGACCAGACCCTCTTTCACCCTTGACCCAAGCTTTCACGCAGGGGCTTATTACGTACAGGAAGCCAGCAGCATGTTTTTATGGGAAGCGTTGAAGCAAACGGTTGGCAATACAATCCAGCAAAAAGTATTGGACCTATGTGCTGCCCCAGGAGGCAAGAGCACCTTACTGTCAACCTATTTTGATGATGGTCTGGTAGTAAGTAATGAAGTTATCAAGTCAAGGGCAAATATTTTGGTGGAGAATATCACCAAATGGGGCAATGATAATGTGGTAGTTACCAATAATGACCCCCAACATTTTCAGCAACTCCCTAACTTTTTTGATGTGATAGTTGTTGATGCACCTTGCAGCGGAAGCGGTTTGTTTAGAAGGGACCCCAATGCTATTGATGAATGGAGCGAAAATAATGTGCAGCTCTGCGGTCAGCGTCAGCAAAGAATCTTAGCCGATGTATTACCTGCGTTGAAAGAAGGGGGGATACTTATTTATTCCACTTGTTCCTACAGTGAAGCGGAAGATGAAGAAATAGCTGACTGGTTAGTGGAAGAGTTGGGAATGGAAAGCCTGCCGTTGGTTTTGCAGGATGATTGGAACGTAATAGAAACCATATCCAGCAAACAAAAAGCCCATGGCTACCGCTTCTATCCAGACAAGGTAAAAGGGGAAGGTTTTTTTATAGCAGCTTTCAAAAAAACAATAGCTTCTGAGGAGAAAAAACTGAAAGAGCAATCATTGACCCTGCCATCAAAACAGGAATTGCTGGTAATGCAGTCCTTTATACAGTTGCCAGAAACCTATTCCATCTTCAAGCATAGCGATTACTTAAAAGCAATGCCGCAGCAATGGGTACAGGATGTGAAAAATTTGTCTGCACATCTCTATATCAAAAAGGCAGGAACAGATTTGGGTGCAGTAAAAGGAAAAGATTTTGTACCGCAGCATGAATTAGCAGTAAGCTCATTATCTTTAGCTGATATGGCATCCATTGAACTGTCAAAAGAAGACGCCTTGGAATATTTGCGAAGAAAAGATGTAGTGGTTGATGCACCTAGGGGATGGACGCTGGTAAAATACAATGGATTGGCCCTTGGATGGATAAAAGTATTGCCCAACCGCATCAATAATTACTACCCACAGGAATGGAGAGTGTTAAAAACCTAACTTTACCGCCTTTGAACCGAAGTATTTTATGAAAAGAATTGCCCTAATCCTTATTTCTTGCATCATAACTGTTTGTGTGTTCGCACAAAATAAAATCATTGTACAGGGAAGCTATCCCGATTTGTACATCATTCATAAAACTACGGGCAAGGAATCATTGACCAGCATTGGCAAGCTCTACAACCTCGCTTCCACGCCAATGGTAAAATTGAAAGATGTAAGTGAAAATGGCATGGTAGCGGCAGGTACGGAAGTTAGAATCTCCCTTAATAAAAACAATTTTACACAGGATGGCCAACAAGGTGAAGGCGAAACACTTATTCCCCTGTACCATATTGTTGAGAAAAATGAAAACCTGTTCAGAATAGGCCAGCTTTATGGAAAGGCTAGGATTGACTTTATCCGAGAGTGGAACGATATGAACAATGATCTGCTTCAATTGGGACAGAAAATAATCATTGGGCATTTGAAAGTTCCAAGGGAGAAAGCAGGGGGCATTATTGCCGCTGCCAATAATCAAACAGACAATAACGACAATGGCTATGAGGTAAAAGAAGAGAAAAAACCGGAGCCCAAGAAAGTACCCGAGCCAACTACTGTAGAAACAAAACCGTACAGCAATAGTGATGATACTGACGAGGGCTATTTTGTAACGCAATACCCATCAGACATCAAAGGCAAGCAGCAGCAAATAAAAACTGGAGATGCCGCCACATTCAAAACTACCAGTGGCTGGAGCGACAAAAAGTATTATGTACTGATGAATGATGTGGTGCCAGGCACCATTGTTAGAATTACCGTTTCCAACAGGAGTGTTTGTGCAAAAGTGCTTGGAGCCTTACCCGATATGAAGGAAAACACAACCTTATTGGTGAGAATGAGTAATGCCACGGCTTCTGCCCTGCATATTACTGATGCCTTATTTCAAGTACAGGTAAGTTACTTCAAGTAGATAAATAGAGGTATCGGCCTAGCAAAGATTATCTAGGTTTTGATGGAAGTTCATCATGAACCAATCGAAGCGACTATCCATACTTTGTATACCTATATACCTCCTACTTCATACTTGGCCTTACGATTCCCATTTATATCCCCTCAAAAAATCCTCCACCAGCATTTTCTTTTTCCCCTCCAATTGTATTGCTAGCAAATGCACATAGCCATTGCTGCAAGCAAACTTTACAAACGATTTTCCATCGCTTACTACTTCACCAATAGAGTGTAATGGTCCAACAATTTCTTTCTTACTGGCATAGACCTTTAGCATCTTATCATGTAAATTGGTAAATGCACCGGGAAAAGGGGAGAGACCACGAATTAAATTATGTACCTCATCAACTGTTTTGCCCCAATCAATCTTGCAGGTTTCTGTAAAAATTTTTGGTGCATGTTTAAGAAAAGTAGAAGATTGAAGGTTGGAGGTTTGGGGTTGCTCGGCCAAGGAATTATCTGCTAAAGCCTTTACTGTTTCCACTAAAGTTATTGCTCCCAATTCCTTCATCCTGTCATGTACCTCACCAGCAGATTCATCCTCGCCAATGGGCATGGTTGCTTGCAACAGAATATCTCCCGTATCTATTTCATGTTTCAGTTTGAAGGTTGTAACCCCTGTTTCCTTTTCACCATTAATCACTGCCCAGTTAATGGGGGCAGCCCCACGGTACTGTGGCAATAAAGAGCCATGCACATTAATCGTTCCCATAGGTGGCATGTTCCAAACCATTTCTGGCAGCATCCTAAAGGCAACCACAATTTGCAGGTCAGCTTTTAGTGCCTTCAATTCCTCTATAAATACAGGGTTCTTCAGTTTTTCTGGTTGTAGCACTTTCAAATTCTGTTCAACAGCATATTTCTTCACAGCACTCTCTGTCAGTTTCATTCCCCGCCCTGCTGGTTTATCCGGAGCTGTAATTACCCCAACAATATTGCAACCTGCATTCACCAAAGCCTCCAATGAAGCCACTGCAAATTCAGGCGTACCCATAAAAACAATGCGTAAATCTTTATAGTCCATGGAGGCAAAAATATCGGTTGGCAACAACAAAAAAAGCATCACAAGTTCAAAACCTTATTGTATAGGATGCGTCATTGACAAGAAGAAATCTATTCCTTCAACAAAATCCTAATATCCCCTGCAGCCTTCGCAATATCAGCGGGTAGCGTAGCATTATAAATGCCCCTAATCCTTGATTCCTTGTCAATTAAAAGCAATGCATTTGTATGCAGGAACTCGCTTGTATCCTTTTGAATCCCCTCTTTCTTTTCAGCAAAAAAAGATTGACGGCCCAATGTATAAATACTGTTCTTATTTCCTGTAAGCAAATGCCATTTAGCTGCGTCAATATGCATGCTTTCGCCGTATGCCGCAAGTTTTGGTACCGAATCTTCCAAAGGGGTTACAGAAAAAGAAACCATCTGTACATTGTTGTCTGTTAAAAAACTGTCCTGCAAACTTTTCAAGTTGAATGTCATCTTGGGGCAAATAGTGGGACAAGAGGTAAAGAAGAAATTAGCCGTATATATTTTGCCTTTCAGTGAGTCGTTAGTAAACAAATGACCCGATTGGTCCTGTAAAGCAAAACTGGCAATTTTATGAATGGATTGATAGGCCTTATCATCAGCATCAATCCATTCAGCGGTAAAATCCGCCGTATTATAAAAAGGCAGCCCTTCATAACGCTGCTTGGCCTTGCATGAACACAGCAGCAGCATAAAAACAAAAGAGCCCGCACTAATGCTTGGCTCCCGGAATGCAGCTTTCAACACTGATAATACCATATACTTTATTGTTCCTGATAGTGTAATTGGAAATTAATTGCCCCTTTTCGTCCCATACTCTTTGCAGTCCGTCCAGTTTACCTGCACTGTAATTGGCTTCTTCACGCAGGCGGCCATTTTCAAAAAAAGCTTTTTGCTTGCCATCATATTGGTCGTCCTTATAAAAGAACTGGTACCTGCATTGCCCATTACGCCACCATTGTATATAGGCTCCCTCTTGTCTGTCCCTAACAAGGGACTGCTCCAGCAATTTATGGCCGTTCTCAAAAAAGCCAAGCACTTTTCCAGTGGTCAGCCCTTCAATAATGGGTGTCTTGGAAATAAGTATATGGTTGTTGGGTTGTTCCTGAATAATATAACCAGAAAATACTTTGCCATTGTACCGCCACAGTCCCTGCAGCTGGTACAAATGCGGGTCGTCTTGGTTTACCTGCCTATCTGGTGGCGTAGGCAGCCCGTCATTACCTGACAGGCTGCACCCCCAATAAAAAAGTACACATAACAGTCCAAGTCCAATTCTCATCATCAGGTCCCAACTATTTAAAATAAAATTCCTCCTGTTCCAGCCTTTTCCGTCTGGGCTTCGCCGTACTGTCCACCGTAAATTGCCCCATGAGCCCACCATCTTCATGTGTCAGGATATGACAATGGTACATGTATGGAAACTGTGGGGGACAGGTGAAATCATTGTAATAAGCTATTACCACCACTTTTTCGTTCTTCCGTATATAGAAATCATCCTTCCAGCCATTTTCATAAGAGAATGGCCCAGTGGTTACGTTATTGTAGGTTCTGCTTATAATATTGAAAGCAATATCATGAATATGGATAGGGTGCCCAGTTATGTGATTGTTGATAAACGTCCATTTAACCATGGCATTCAAAGGAATTTTTTGATCAATGGTATTGTATTGATAGTAGCCAGTATCAAAGTAAAACATATTATGTTTATCATCTGGACCATTGATATAGGTAGTAATACTGTCTGTTACATCGCTCAGTTGCCAGTAATAGTTCTTGGCCAGCGTTGCAGGAATTGAATGGATAGCCCCCTCTGTACGTCCCTTTACCGTAATGTGCAGTAGGTTAAAATCGGTATTTGACAAGAAACTAGTGCCCCCAGGTCCAGATTTACCATTGGGCAAAACCACTTTAGTGGTGTTGCTGCTTCCTGGAAAGCCAGACTCAAGATTCGTGTTGAATGATTTCATATCCAGCGATTTTCCAACAGGGTCGTTGGTCAAATCCACAATCAATTCAATTCTTTCACCCGGCATCATGTAAAACCTTCTTACTGTATCGCCCTTATTCATCAGTCCTGCATCCGTACCGATAACCGTAAAGGGGCGGTTGTCGCCGAAACCGATATTATAGCCCCGGTCCACTTCCCCATTCAGTATTCTTATACGTACCAACTGTTTGGGCAATTCGGTAGCAGCACTTATAACCCCATTGGTAAGTATGTAATCACCAAACTGGTCCATATTTGGATTGCTGGCAATGGAATTGTCTGCTAGGAACCTTCTACTGGTTAGCACAATGGGTATATCATCCACGCCATACTGTTGTGGTAATTGCTTATTGTCCTTAGCCCCTCCACGCATAAGAATCATTGCGGCGGCTCCCATCATTACTTGGTGAAATGTTTCATGGTGCAAATGGGGATGGTACCAGTAAAGGCCTGCATTGTCCTCACTCTGCAGAAGGAAATGCGGTTTCCAAGTAGTTCCCGGTGCAATCTGCTGATGCGGCCCCCCGTCCATTTCTGCTGGTATGTGGAAACCATGCCAGTGCGTAGTAGTGGTGTCAGACAAATTATTCTTGACGTTAATAAAAATACTGTCGTCGTTGTTCATACTAAGTGTTGGTCCAAGAAACTCATTCTTGTTTCCTGTTTTATCGCTGTTATAGCAAAAAGTAGGCGTGCGGTTGCCTGGCCTAAATTGATGCGAAAGGGAATCTATGGTAAGGTTGTATTCCCGTTTGTAACGGAGCTTATCTTTCTGCATAAAAGTGCCAATTACCTTTCCCGAATCAAGTACCGGCATTACAAGTGGGTTGTAAGCAGCACCATTTTGCCCTAAGCCAATGGTAGCAACAGCCACGGTGCTGTAAACGGCGGTATCGCCCATTGTATGGGAGATGTATATCGCCACTAGGTCTGATTCGGAATGGCCATTGAACGTAACTGGAAACTGGACAACTGAATCCTTGGCCGTCAGGACAGTATCAAAACTGGCAGGACCAAAGCATTTAGTTGCAATTCGTTTACCCGATGAACTGTTGTAACCTGAATCACTGATCACAAAATGCACTGGTCCTGCCACAGGTTTGCTTAACCTCACTGATAGCAAAGTTTGCTGTGGGGTGTTATTGTTGCTGAAAGCCATGTTTAAAAGGGAAGCACCAATGTCAGGGAATGATGCCTTGTCATTTTTTTGGGAGCAGCTAAAAAGAAGCATGGCTGCTGCGGCTGCCAAAAAGCTAACTTTTTTCATAATGCAGTAGTATTAGTTTATTAAGTGAAAAGGAATTGATGGGTTGTTAATTCCAGCGTTCTAATTAATTAGAACCGAAACAAAATATACACAATTCCCCATAAACAGCACTTTCTAATAGCTATTTGCACAAATTGCGTAGTTCTACGCAATTGGACCCTGAAATTTTACGCCAGTAGATTTTGTGCAAGGGGTGGGGGGAATGTTCTAAAATTCAAAAAATACCTTTTTATACAGGCAGAAATGCGGCTGAAGAAAAGTAATGTCAACGTTTTGGATGTCAACAAAAAAAGCTTGACATCGAAAAGCTTGACAAGTGGGATGTCAACGTTCTGCATGTCAACAAAAAAAGCTTGACATCGGAAAGCTTGACAAGTGGGATGTCAACGTTTTGCATGTCAACAAAAAAAGCTTGACATCGGAAAGCTTGACAAGTGGGATGTCAACGTTTTGCATGTCAACAAAAAAAACTTGACATCGAAAAGCTTGACATGGTGACATTGCAACGCAACAAATAAGAACATTCCAATGAGCACCAATCGGGAATGACTGTTAATAAAGGTTTCGTTTTCAAAAAATAACGAAAAATAGTAGAGCCAATAAAAAAATGTAATAGCCATTGTCTTTTACTGGTGCAGGTTTGTTTTGCTAAAGGGGCAACAAAATTCCATGGCTAATTTCTACATCACTTTGGGCAGTTTACTTTAAGCACAGTTTTCCACATTTAGTCAAATAGGTACAAAATTTGTTTTTGCCGTTCCCCATCATTCCTTACTTTTGCCATCCTTTCAAATTTTGGTAAGCTAGCTCAGATTGTTATGTTCATGGCCGTGATTGCATAACTCTCTAAAAATCAGTCTAAAGAGAACCTAGATTTCTCTTCCAAAATTATTTATTGCAATAAACCGGATTTACAAAATATGTCAACAACACAATTGAGCACAAGGGTTAATTTCGGTAAGACCAAGAACTTGGCCGAAACCCCAGACCTTTTAGACATCCAGTTAGAATCTTTCAGGGAGTTTTTCCAGTTGGAAACGACGCCAGATAAGCGTAACAACGAAGGACTTTTCCGTGTATTCAAGGAAAACTTTCCTATCACGGATACCCGTAACATTTTCGTGCTGGAGTTTCTGGATTATTTTATTGACCCGCCACGTTACTCTATTGATGAGTGTATGGAGCGTGGTCTTACTTATGCTGTTCCCTTAAAAGCCAAACTTCGTTTGAGCTGTAATGATGAGGAGCATGTGGATTTCCAAACAATCGTTCAGGACGTGTTCTTGGGAAATATCCCATACATGACCCCTCGTGGTACATTCGTAGTGAATGGTGCTGAACGTGTAGTTGTATCTCAGTTGCACCGTTCACCCGGTGTATTCTTTGGTCAATCTACCCACCCCAACGGTACAAAAATCTATTCTGCCCGTGTGATTCCTTTTAAAGGGGCATGGATGGAATTTGCTACCGATATCAACAATGTAATGTATGCCTACATTGACCGTAAAAAGAAGTTCCCTGTAACAACTTTGTTGCGTTCTATTGGTTTTGAAACTGATAAGGACATCTTGGAACTCTTTGGTATGGCCGATGAAGTGCCTTCTGATAAGAAAGAACTGGAAAAACACCTTGGTAAAAAATTGGCTGCCCGTGTGCTTAGGACTTGGGTAGAAGATTTTGTGGATGAGGATACAGGCGAGGTTGTTTCTATTGAGCGTAATGAAATCGTAATGGAACGTGATTCCATCTTGGATGAGGATGCTATCAGCACCATCATTGAAATGGAAGTAAAAAGCGTATTCATTCAAAAAGAAGATGTGGGTGGTGACTATGCTATCATCTACAACACATTGAACAAGGATACTTCAAACAGTGAGTTGGAAGCCGTTCAGCATATCTACCGCCAATTGCGTGGTGCTGATGCTCCTGATAATGAAACTGCCCGTGGTATCATTGACAAATTGTTCTTCTCTGACAAACGTTATGACTTAGGTGAAGTTGGTCGTTACAAAATCAACCGTAAACTTGGTTTGGAATATCCTTTAACTAAAAAGGTATTGACAAAACAGGATATCATCGAAATCATCAAATACTTGGTTCGTTTAACCAATGCGAAAGCAGAAATAGATGATATTGACCACTTGAGCAACCGTCGTGTACGTACAGTGGGCGAACAGTTGTATGCTCAATTTGGTGTTGGTTTGGCCCGTATGGCCCGTACCATCCGTGAAAGGATGAACGTTCGTGACAATGAGGTATTTACCCCAGTGGATTTGATTAATGCAAGAACATTGTCTTCTGTTATCAATTCCTTCTTTGGTACATCCCAGTTGTCCCAGTTCCTTGACCAAACAAACCCACTTTCCGAAATTACTCACAAACGCCGTATTTCTGCCTTAGGGCCCGGAGGTTTGAGCAGGGAACGTGCAGGATTTGAGGTTCGTGACGTACACTATAGCCACTATGGCCGTTTGTGTACTATTGAGACACCGGAAGGACCAAACATTGGTTTGATTTCTACTTTGTGTGTTCACGCAGCTATTAATGAAATGGGCTTTATCGAAACGCCTTACCGCAAGGTGGAAAACGGTAAAGTGAACCTGAAAGAACTGCAATATTTAAGTGCAGAAGAAGAAGAAGAAAAGAAGATTGCCCAGAGTAATACCCCAATGGATGAAAAAGGCAACTTCACTGAAGATAGGATTGTAAGTAGGGACACTGGTGATTTCCCGATTCTTGATAAGGCGGATGTTCAATTTATGGACGTAGCCCCTAACCAGATTGTGGGATTGAGTGCTTCATTGATTCCTTTCTTGGAACATGATGATGCCAACCGTGCCTTGATGGGATCGAACATGCAACGTCAGGCTGTACCGTTAATCAGAATGGATGCACCTATTGTTGGTACTGGTTTGGAAGGAAAAGCTGCCCGTGATGCACGTATCCAGATTCATGCTGAAGGAAACGGTGTGGTTGAGTTTGTTGATGCAAACGAAATCCATGTTCGTTACGAAAGGAATGATGAGGACCGCTTAATCAGCTTTGATGATGATTTGATTATCTATAAGATTACCAAATTCATCAAAACCAACCAAGCTACTTGTATCAACTTGCGTCCTGCTGTTAAAAAAGGACAGAAAGTGGTTGAAGGCGATTTCTTGACTGAAGGTTATGCCACCCAAAAAGGTGAATTGGCCCTGGGCAGGAACTTACAAGTTGCCTTCATGCCTTGGAAAGGTTACAACTTCGAGGATGCCATTGTAATCAACGAAAAAGTGGTTCGTGAAGACTGGTTCACATCGGTTCACATTGATGAATATGAATTGGAAGTGCGTGATACCAAATTGGGTGAAGAAGAACTAACACCAGATATTCCAAACGTTTCAGAAGAAGCCACTAAGGATTTGGACGAACATGGTATCATCCGTATTGGTGCCACCATTAAGGAAGGTGATATCTTGATTGGTAAGATTACACCTAAGGGTGAATCTGACCCAACACCAGAAGAAAAATTATTGCGTGCCATCTTTGGTGACAAAGCAGGCGATGCAAAAGATGCTTCTTTGAAAGCTCCTAACGGAACTGAAGGTGTTGTTATCGACAAGAAACTCTTCCAACGTGCGAAGAAAGACAAGAACGCAAAAGTTCGTGAAAAGGCCCTGCTTGAAAAAGTGGAAAAAGTTCACCAAGAGAACGAAGAGGACTTGAAGGAACAATTGTTGAGCAAATTGCAATCTTTACTGAAAGATAAATCATCTCAAGGTGTTAGTAACAACTTTGGTGAAGTATTGGTAGGTAAGGGTGCAAAGTTCAATCAGAAGAATTTGGCTACACTTGACTATGCGAATGTTAACCCATTGGGCTGGACTGGTGACGCTAAAACAGATGATGCCATCAACACTTTGTTGCACAACTATAGCATTAAGTTCAACGAAGAACTTGGTCGTTACAAACGTGAAAAATTCAATATCTCCATTGGTGATGAATTACCAGCAGGTGTATTAAAATTAGCCAAAGTTTACCTTGCTGTAAAACGTAAGTTGAAAGTGGGTGATAAAATGGCGGGCCGCCATGGTAACAAGGGTATCGTTGCAAAAATTGTTCGTGCTGAAGACATGCCTTTCATGGAAGATGGAACACCGGTTGATATTGTGTTGAACCCACTTGGGGTACCTTCACGTATGAACTTGGGACAGATATATGAAACAATCCTAGGTTGGGCAGGTAAGAAGTTGGGAATGAAATTCGCAACACCAATCTTCGATGGTGCCACTACTACAGAAATTGAACAATATTGCAAGGATGCAAACATTCCATTAAACGGTCACACCTATTTGTATGATGGTGAAACTGGGGAACGTTTCCACCAGAAAGCAACAGTGGGCGTTATCTATGTAATCAAGTTGCACCATATGGTTGATGACAAGATGCACGCACGTTCAATCGGGCCATACAGCTTAATCACACAGCAGCCGTTGGGTGGTAAGGCACAGTTTGGTGGTCAGCGTTTTGGTGAGATGGAGGTTTGGGCACTGGAGGCTTATGGTGCTGCCAACATCTTGCAGGAATTGCTCACACTTAAATCCGATGATATTATAGGCCGTGCAAAAACCTACGAGGCAATTGTGAAAGGTGATAATATTCCACGTCCAGGTGTACCAGAATCATTCAATGTATTGGTACATGAGTTAAGAGGCCTTGGTTTGGATTTGAAGTTTGAATAAAACGTCCCCAACAGTTTAAAATACCAACTCCCATACTGAGAAGTATGGGAGTTTTTTTATGGCAAAACTATACGAGACTTAATCCATTAAACTGTTGCTGTAAACACCAGCATATCCTCACTTTTCTTTTACAACAAACCTTTAAGTTCAATTGAGCTTTTTGTAGCTTATCTTGCACCCCGACTCATTCAATAAACAGTCAACTGATTTGAAACAAAAGCAACAGTATTCCCTCCCTCAGCATATTAGCAAGTCTGTAACAGACCATCTTCAAAACATTACTTTCAGTATCTATGGTGTTGAACGAAGCATTATTGGCATCATGACGGAAGTGGAGAATTATATTTACCTGTATGAATACAGGGGCAAGCAAACAGGTACGGAATTTTTTATTTCCTTTTCAAAAAATTCCATTTCCTATAAATTGATTAATGTGCAAGAGATCACCGAAGCTGATGTTGTAGTAAAGAATTGAGTTTTTACTCAATTTAAGTGTTTTGGATGAATTTCAAGAATAGCCCTTCCCTCTTGAAAAATATTTACTTCCTTGAATGCAATGGAAGAACCTTGCAGGGTGTAATGCCAGTTCAGGTGAGTTTTATTTAACCACCGGTAAATAAGCAAGGCTTCCTTGGCCATATTTATTCCCAATCAAAGCATGGCATAAATAACTAATCGTTTATCTTCGGTGTTGGTATTTAAACATATCCCTTAGCATGAGAAAAAATTTACGTATTCTTCTTAAGGCTTTTTTTGTTACTGCTTTTTTATTGTGCTCCATTGCTGCTTTTTGTCAAAAAGACGATTATAAGTCCAAGGCACTCGACCTAATAAAGTTGAACGCTTCAAAAGAAGGGCTTTCTGAAGATGATATTCAGAACATGGTTGTGGCCAATGCCTACTACAATAATTTGTCAGGCACCATAATGGCTTATATTCAGCAAACCTATCAAGGCATTGGTGTGTATAATGGTATCCAGGTTTTTGCTTTTAAAGGCGATAAGCTGGTTTCACAAACTGGTGAACGTGTAAGGAAAATGGCCAACAAAGTAAGCGTGGCAGATGGTTCTCCGCTTCTCTCCGCAAGCGATGCTTTAAGGGCTGCTGCCTTGCATATCAACAAAAATATTTCCCAACTAGTTGTACCGATAGATGTTCTGGAGGGTGGCAGGAAAATGGTTTACCCTTCATTGGATATTGCACAGGAAAATATCACTGTGCAGTTGCTATGGGTTCCTGTGGACAGTGGCAAAGTAAAACTGGGTTGGCAAGTGCAGGTTGCACCAAGAGGTTCTGTTGACCATTGGTTAATCAGGGTGGATGCAATGGACAGCAAAATATTGGGTAAGGACAACTTTACAGTTTCCTGCAATTTCGACAATCCCCATAACCATGTAGATGATTGTATCGAAATAAAAAACTATGCTGCCAATGCAATCGTTCCCCAGATACAAACAATCAAAAGTGTAAATATTGTTTCCAGTGCCACTTATAGGGTTTCGCCTTATCCTGCAGAAAGCCCTACCCATCCCGGAGGTGCATTGGCTTTAAAAACAGATCCTTGGTTACTGGCATCGGCTGGTAATGCTGCCACCACATTGAAATGGCATAATGATGGCATCACTGATTATGCAACCACAAGGGGTAATAATGTATATGCACAAGAGGACAGGGACAATAGCAATAGCACTTTTGGTGCTGTTGCCACATCTTCCAGTGCAAACCCTTCATTAACTTTTGATTTTCCCTACAATCCTGTTCAGCCACAAGTTTATATAAGCCAAAATATGGCTATTACAAATTTATTCTACTGGAACAATATCATCCATGACCTTACCTATCAATATGGATTTGATGAAGTTTCGGGCAATTTCCAAGCAAGTAATCAAGGAAGGGGTGGTTTGGGAAATGACTATGTAATAGCGGATGCGCAGGATGCAGGAGGAACAAACAACGCGAATTTCTCCACGCCCAATGATGGCAGCAGGCCACGCATGCAAATGTACCTGTGGAATTCAAGGCCAAACTCTGCCATGTACGTGAACAGTCCAAGTAGTTTGATAGGCTACAAGTATGCAGTGGAAAGCAATTTTGTAACCAATATTCCAGCCAATACTACGCCCAATAATAAACTGGCGGTAACTGGTCCCATTACTGGCAATATAGCTTTGTACAATGATGGCGATATCCCTACTAACCATTTTGCCTGTGTAGGCCCAGCAAATCCGGCACAGCTAAATGGCAAAATTGTTTTAATAGACAGGGGTGGAAGCGGTTGCAGCTTTAGCGATAAGGTAAAAAATGCACAATACTATGGAGCCATTGCTGTTATTGTGGCCAATAATGTTAATGGTACACCTATAACAATGGGAAGCAATTATGATGCAACAGTAATTCTCCCTGCTGTAATGATTTCATTGGAGGATGCTACAGCTATTAAAGCACAATTGACAGCCAGTCAAACGGTGAACGTAACGCTTACCCCTTTGGATGGAGATATGGATAATGGTGTAATGGTGCATGAATATGGCCATGGCATTTCAAACCGTTTAACGGGAGGGCCAGCAAACTCAAGTTGCTTGCAGAATGCAGAGCAAATGGGCGAAGGCTGGAGCGATTATATGGCCTTGATGGTAACAACCAACTGGACAACTGCAACCGTAAATGATGGTCCCAACGTAAGGTCAATTGGAACTTATGTGGTTGGGCAGCCAAGTTCAGGTGGTGGTATAAGGGCCTATCCTTACAGCACCAACATGACTATTAATCCTTGGACCTATGCAATGCTTGCTACGGGAACGGCTGGTGGCGAGTCGCATTATATTGGTGAAATATGGTGCACCGCATTATGGGACATGACTTGGAACGTCATTCAGCAGGCCAATGCAATCAATACCAATTTTTATAATGCCAATGGCATTGGTGGAAATTCCGATGCCATGAAACTGGTAATGATGGGCATGAAATTGCAGCCTTGCAGTCCCGGTTTCTTGGATGGTAGGAATGCCATTTTAAAAGCCGATACCATTCTGTTCAATGGCAAATACAGTTGCTCCATATGGAATGCCTTTGCAAAAAGGGGGATGGGGCCTTATGCCATACAAGGCAGCAGTGCAAGCTACACCGACCAGATTGCAGACTTTAGTTTACCTGCAAGTGCAACGGTAAAGAAAAGCGTGAACAAGATAACTGCTGCAATGAATGAGGAACTTACTTACTCACTAAAAGTTACTGCACAATGCAGCGACATTTCTTCCTATAAACTGGTGGATACATTGCCTACGAACGTTACTTATGTAGCTGGCAGTGGGGGCACTTACAATGCAAGCAATAGAACTGTTACCTTCTTTCCAATTTATGTAGGCACTTCACAAAGCCAGACATTTACTTTCAAGGGTAAAATAAATACAAGTACTTACAGTGCGGCTATACAGCATATCAATGAACTTGTTACTGGTAGCTCTATCCCTTCATCATGGGCCAGCACTTCAACAACTACAACCCAATGGGTGGTATCATCCTCTCAAAGCTTTTCCTCGCCCAATTCATTTTTTTGCCAGAACCTTGCTACAGCTTCATTGCAAACTTTAACCACCACAGGGTCCTACAGCCTTACCAACGTTAGCACTTTTAGTTTCTACCATAATTACAATACAGAAAGTGGTTATGATGGTGGTGTGGTGGAAATAACGATAGACAATGGTATTAACTGGATTGACCTTGGTCCTTACATGAAGGTGAATGGCTACAACACCATTATTGCTGCCGATGCTGGCACCCTGATTGCTGGGAAATCTGGATTTTCGGGTACTTCAGGAGGCTTTATTCAAACTGTAGTTAGCTTGGCTTCCTTTGCTGGCAAGACTGCTAAATTCCGCTTCAGGTTTGCCAGTGATAACGGGACAGCCGTAACGGGTTGGTTTGTAGACAATATCAATTTGAAAAGCGAGGCAGGTGTTTTCAATAAAGTACAGTTATACGATGATTTCGGCAACTATGTGGACGCATCAGATACAGCAACGATTATTTTAAATGCGGTGCCAGTGCAGTGGGGTTCATTCACAGCAGAAAAAAGTGGAACTACTTCATTGCTTAAATGGACAACTGTGCAAGAACAGAACAGCTTGAAATTTGCAGTTGAAAGAAGCATTGATGGAAGCAGGTTCCTTGAAATTGGTACTGTAAATGCAGCAGGTAACAGCAACACACAAAGGTCTTATACCCTAACTGATGCGATTCCAGTGGCTGGTATCAATTATTATAGAATAAAACAAATTGATTTGAATGGAAGGTCTATTTATACAGACATCAGATCTATTACATTCAATCCTTTTAAAGGAGCAATTAGCATCACACCAAACCCTGCAAAAGATAAAATTGCCATTACTGTTCCGGGTAATAGCAAGGCATTGCGAGTAACCATTCTAAATGCTGTTGGCCAGAAAGTTCAAGCAGCCCGTATTAATGGACAGTATAATCAATTGCAATTGAACAACCTTACACCGGGCTTATATTATATTAAGATTAGTGGGGAGGAAGGGGAACAGACCCAAAAGTTGATCATTCAGTAACCGTATTCGAAATCAAAAAAGCCATCCGAATGCGATGGCTTTTTTAGGTATATTTTGGATTGCTCTTACACACAATGAAAGTGGACAGGCAGACATTATATCAGATAGCCAAACAGGTTGTTGTCTTTGTTTATTTCTGAATAATCTATTTGATAATCCTTCATCCTTTGCAATAAAGAATCATAGTCATTTCTTGAGGTCAGTTCAATGCCCACCAGTGCCGGCCCAGTTTCTTTATTAGTTTTCTGCATATATTCAAACCTAGTGATATCGTCATTGGGTCCAAGTACATGGTTCAAGAATTCCCTTAATGCACCGGGACGCTGGGCAAAACGAACCAAGAAATAATGCTTCAACCCCTCGTATTGAAGGGAACGTTCCTTTATTTCTGGCATCCTGTCAATATCATTGTTGCTACCACTTACAATGCAAACAATGGTTTTGCCTTTAATGGCATCTGCATAGTCATCCAATGCTGCAATACTCAATGCACCAGCAGGTTCCACTACGATGGCATCTTCGTTATAGAGTTTTAAAATGGTGGAGCAAACCTTCCCTTCAGCCACCAAGTGCATATCATCCAACACATCTTTGCAAATGGAGAAAGTAATGTTGCCAATACGTTTAACTGCTGCACCATCTACAAACCTGTCAATACTAAGAAGCGTTATCGGTTCACCTGCTTTCAATGCTTCGAACATGCTTGGTGCACCTTCTGGCTCTAGCCCAATGATTTTTGTTGATGGTGAAAATGTTTTGAAGTAACAACCAACACCTGCACTCAATCCACCACCACCAACTGGAACAAATAAATAATCGGCCCCACCTATCCTCCCCGAAGGGGAGGAAAATAGGGAAGAACTTAGCGAAGATGGAATCGTATAATATTCTTGTGTTTCATTTAGTTGGTCTAAGATTTCCATGCCAACTGTTGCCTGCCCTTCGATGATTTTATAGTCATCAAATGGGGGGATGAACACCATATTGTTTTCTTCTGTGAACTGCTTGGCGGCAATGGCACAATCATCAAACGTGTCGCCAATGAGTTTTACTTCAATGAAATCCTCACCAAACATTCTTGTTTGGTTTACCTTTTGTTTGGGTGTGATGATGGGCATGAAGACAACACCTTTAGCACCTAGTTTCTTGCAGCTATAAGCAAAGCCTTGTGCATGGTTGCCAGCACTTGCACAAACAACGCCACGCTGCAATTGTTCCTGCGGCAGGCTGCTCATCATGTTGTAAGCACCACGCAATTTATAGGAACGAACCACTTGCAAATCCTCACGTTTTAAGTAAACATTGGCTTGGTACTTCTTACTCAAGCTATGGCTTAACTGCAAAGGTGTTTTTACAGCGATACCTGTAAGCCTTGCTGCTGCTGCTTTGTAGTCAAGCTGATATGTTGATGTTGTAATGCTCATCGTAAAAGTCAAATGTATATTTTGCCGAAGCTTTATTGTGTTCCATTGTTCATGCCTCCAAAGACCTTATAAGGTTTTTAAAACCTTAGGTCTTTGGAATAGCCTCGTTCCTTGAAATGCCGAAACCCACCTTCGCCATAATCTTTTACACAATCTCCTCCATTTCCCTCTCCTTTGGAGAGGTTAGGTGAGGTTATACAGTATGAATCACTTTCATTGCAGTCATTGCTTTTCTCAGCACTTGCCCAACAGCTTCCACTTCATGTGAACGAATAGCATCATTTATTTCAATTAAAGTTTTGTTGTCAACACCAGCATCTTTACCAGTATTGAAATTGGTGCCAATCACATCTTTATCAATCTTCTTCATAAAGTCTGTGAGCATTGGTTTGGCTGCATGGTCAAACAAGTAGCAACCATACTCGGCAGTATCAGAAATTACACGGTTCATCTCAAACAATTTCTTGCGTGCAATAGTGTTTGCTATCAATGGAGTTTCATGCAAGCTTTCATAGTAGGCACTTTCTGCTTTGATACCAGATTGAACCATGGTTTCAAAAGCCAATTCAACGCCAGCCCTTACAAAAGCAACGAGCAATAAACCATTGTCAAAGTAGTCCTGTTCAGAAATTTTGGCATCAGTTGGAGCAGTTTTTTCAAAAGCTGTTTCACCAGTTGCCGCTCTCCAAGTCAATAGATTTTTATCATCGTTGGCCCAGTCTTCCATCATGGTTTTGGAGAACTCTCCACTCATGATATCATCTTGATGTTTTTGGAACAATGGACGCCAAATGTTTTTCAATTCCTCACTTAATTCGTATGCTTTGATTTTGGCTGGATTGGAAAGCCTGTCCATCATAGCAGTAATGCCACCATGTTTTAAGGCTTCAGTAATTACCTCCCATCCATATTGAATAAGCTTTGCAGCATAAGCCGGCTCAATGCCCTTCTCTACCATTTTATCAAATGACAGGATAGAACCTGTTTGCAGCACACCACATAAAATGGTCTGCTCACCCATTAAATCACTTTTCACTTCAGCTACAAAAGAAGATTTCAATACGCCAGCTTTATGGCCTCCAGTGCCTGCTGCATAAGCTTTTGCTTGGGCAAGTCCTTTACCTTCTGGGTCATTTTCAGGATGCACAGCAATTAAGGTAGGTACACCAAAGCCACGCACATATTCTGCACGAACTTCAGAGCCCGGGCATTTTGGTGCAACCATGATAACGGTCAAGTCTTTTCTTATCTGCGTTCCTTCTTCCACAATATTAAAACCATGTGAGTAGGAGAGGGTAGCACCTTGTTTCATCAAGGGCATGATAGCCTTGATTACAGCAGTATGTTGCTTGTCGGGCGTAAGGTTCAATACCAAATCAGCAGTAGGAATCAACTGTTCGTAAGTGCCGACAGCGAAACCATTTTCTGTAGCGTTTTTCCATGAAGCTCTTTTCTCTGCAATGGCTTCTGCACGTAAAGTATAAGAAACATCAAGACCAGAATCACGCAGGTTCAAGCCTTGGTTAAGGCCTTGGGCACCACAGCCCACAATGACCATTTTTTTGCCCTTTAAAATATTTACGCCATCAGCGAAATTGCTGCCATCCAAAAATTCACAAACACCCAGTTGGTTCAGTTTTTCCCTAAGCGAAAGTGTGTTGAAATAGTTTGCCATCTTTTTTATTTTGAGTTTTTAATTTTAAATGTTGAATGATTATACTGTTGTTGTTTCAGGTCTTTTTTCGTTGAAGGAAATTTTATTGTTGAAAGGGTCATTCACCGTTACGCTCCATGAACCATAAAATGTTTCTTCAAAGCCAGGCCTGTTGTACTTGTATTTTTTGTTGATGAGTTCTTCATGAAACTCCTTCAGGCCTTCGCACCAAATAAATACATGTGTGCCTGGTGTTCCATCACCATGGTGTTCACTTAGGTGAAGGGTGACATTGCCTCTTGTTATTTCAACATATACTGGTGTGTTCTCTTCAAATAAGTGTTCCCAAACAATATCAAATCCTAACCAGTCAATATAGAATTCCAATGCTTTCTTGTAGTCGAAAATGCGTAGTACTGGTATTGTTTTTTGAGCAATCATATATTTTGTTTGGTGTTAGGGATTTGGTGTTGTTTGTTTTGTTGTTGGGTTGCCCGTTGATAAACTGTAAAATAACAATCAAACAGATTGAGCAATTAAACAGAATAATTCCAACACTAAACCCCAAACAATTTGTTTTACATACTAAATACAGCCTCACCTTCATTCAGGTACTCATTTTCAATTGCTTCTTCACCAGGAGCCAATGCTTCAAACTCTTTTAGTTTTTCATGGAAGCCGTTGCTGTTCTTGATGATGGCTACCCTTGCACTCCTCACAAATTCTATCAAACCATAAGGCTCTAATACCTTCACCAGGTTTTCTGTTTCTTCTCGATGCCCCGATACTTGGAAGACAGTATAATCTTTTCTTATCACAACAGTATGTGCACCATGTTCCCGAAGCAGCCTTTCCACTTTTACCTCAGCAGCAATAATATCTGTTGGCACTTTATACAAAGCCATTTCTTGCCAAACGATTTCATCATTGGTATTGTAATAAGCCTTCAATACTTCTACTTGCTTTTCAATTTGCCTGCACAGTTTCCTTACCACATCTTCTGTTTCTGTAATCACAATAGTGAAGCGATGAACGCTTTCGACTTCTGTTGGGGAAGTGTTGAGGCTTTCGATATTTATCTTCCTTCTTGAGAAGATGATGGCAATACGGTTGAGCAAACCAACTTGGTTTTCTGTGTAAACCGTTACGGTGAATTCTTGTTGCATAACCTTTGTTTTTTTTCAACCCTTACGAGTTTTTTGTTTACCACGAAAGCATAAACCTGCTCATCAAAAATCTTCGCTACTATCTTCTACATAATCTTCGCCATTTGCCTCTCCTTTGGAGAGGATAGGTGAGGTCTATATCTGCTCCTTACTCAGAACAATTTCAGAAACGCCCCTTCCTTGTGGCACCATGGGGAATACATTGTCTTCCTTGCCCACCATTACTTCCAATAGGTAAGAGCCATTGTGGTTGAGCATGGCTGATAAAGCTGTCCTGATGTCTTCACGCTTTGAAATGCTTTGGCCATCTATATTGTAGGCTTTGGCTACCATTACATAATTAGGACTGGCAATGTCAACAAACGAATAGCGTTTGTCATGGAACAACTGCTGCCATTGGCGAACCATTCCTAAAAATTGGTTGTTCAGAATCAAAATCTTTACATCAATTTCTGACTGCATGATGGTGCCCAATTCCTGAATGGTCATTTGCACACCACCATCACCAATCACTGCAACAACAGTACGTTCAGGAGAACCAAATTTTGCACCTATGGCAGCAGGCAATGCAAAGCCCATCGTTCCTGCACCACCTGAAGTGATATTGCTTTTTGACTGGTTGAATTTTGCATATCTGCAAGCCACCATTTGGTGCTGGCCAACATCTGTAACGATGATAGCATCACCATTGGTAAGTTCATTGAGAACGTTAATCACTTCACCCATCGTCAACTCTTCAGTAGTTGGGTTGAGTTCTTTATCGATGCAGACATTTAGTTCTTCTCGTTTGTATTGGTTGAAACATTCCAGCCATTGGGGATAGAATTTTGTTTCAAGCAATTCTGTCAAGAGTGGCAATGTTTCCTTGCAATCACCCCAAACAGGAACAGTTGTTTTTACATTCTTGTCAATCTCTGCTGGGTCAATATCCAAATGAATGATTTTAGCTTGTTTGGCGTATTTATCTAAGCGGCCAGTAACACGGTCATCGAAACGCATACCCACAGCAACGAGAACATCACATTCATTGGTCAATACATTAGGGCCATAGTTTCCATGCATTCCCAACATACCAACGTTTAGAGGATGTTCAGTTGGCAAGGCACTTAAGCCAAGTATCGTCCATGCGGCAGGCAGGCCAGCTTTTTCTATAAATTTCTTGAATTCCTTTTCTGCTTTACCAAGAATAACACCTTGACCAAAGATGACAAATGGCTGCTTGGCTTCATTGATGAGCTTTGCAGCTTCTTCAATGTATTGCTTGCGTACAATAGGTTTTGGGCGATAGCTCCTGATATGTTCACACTGGGTATACCCAGCATAATCAAACTTCTGTAACTGTGCATTTTTGGTAATGTCAATCAATACAGGCCCCGGTCTTCCAGTGCCAGCTATATAAAATGCCTTGGCCAAAACAGCAGGAATTTCATTGGCATCAGTTACTTGGTAATTCCATTTAGTAACAGGCGTGGTGATATTGATGACATCCACTTCCTGAAAAGCATCTGTGCCTAACAAGTGGGCAAACACTTGTCCTGTAATGCAAACAACAGGCGTTGAATCAATCATGGCATCTGCTAATCCTGTAACAAGATTTGTTGCACCTGGGCCACTGGTGGCAAAGGTTACACCCACATTGCCACTGCTTCTTGCAAAGCCCTGTGCAGCATGGATTCCACCTTGTTCATGTCGAACGAGAATATGTTTCAACCTATCATGGTAATCATACAGTGCATCATAGATGGGCATGATGGCACCACCCGGATAACCAAACACCGTGTCCACGCCTTCTGCTACCAATGCTTCCAACACAGCTTGTGAGCCAGAGATTTCGATGGCTGGTTTTACTGCAATTTTTTCTTCTGTTAATTCAAGTGTATCCATGATGAAGCTATTTTGAATGTTGAATTATAAATGTTGAAAGTGCTTATGTTTAATCCTCATCCGTTACACAACCTTCGGCAGCAGTCTTTACCAACTTGGCATATTTGTACAAAACACCACTGGTTGCTTTCAACGCAGGTTGCTTCCAATTGGCTTTTCGTTGAGCCAACACATCCTCACTTACTTTTAAATTGAGTGTGTTATTCACTGCATCAATTTCAATGATGTCATTGTCTTCAACTAATCCTATCAAGCCACCATCAAATGCTTCAGGCGTAATATGTCCAACCACAAAACCATGCGTGCCGCCACTAAATCTTCCATCAGTTATCAATGCAACAGACTTGCCCAAACCTGCACCAATAATGGCTCCTGTGGGTTTCAGCATTTCAGGCATACCAGGTGCACCACGAGGACCAATGTACCTTATCACCACTACATCACCTGCATGAACCTTACCTGATTGTATGCCAGAAATCAAATCCTTCTCTCCATCAAAAACCCTTGCTGTTCCTTCAAAACGTTCACCTTCCTTGCCAGAAATTTTTGCAACACTTCCTCCGATAGCAAGGTTGCCATATAGAATTTGTAAGTGACCAGTTGCCTTTAATGGTTCCTCCAAAGGCATAATAACTTTTTGGTTTTCAAAATCCAGATCCTTTGCTTCAAGTAAATTTTCAGCAACTGTTTTGCCAGTTACTGTTATGCAATCACCATGCAGCAAGCCTTTGCTGTTCAAGTATTTCATTACACTTGGAACACCACCATATTGATGCAAATCTTCCATCAAGTATTTACCACTTGGTTTAAAGTCTGCCAATACAGGAATCTTATTGCTGATTGTTTGGAAATCATCTTGCGTTAATGCAACACCCACACTTTTTGCCATGGCAATCAAATGGAGTACAGCATTGGTACTTCCGCCCAGCACCATGATAACAGTAATAGCATTTTCAAATGCCTTTCTCGTCATGATGTCTTTTGGCTTGATATCTTTTGCCAGCAATACTTTGATGGCTTCACCAACTGCTGCACATTCTTTTTGTTTCTCCTCACTCAAGGCAGGATTGCTTGATGAGTACGGCAAGCTCATGCCCATTGCTTCAATGGCACTTGCCATGGTGTTGGCAGTGTACATGCCGCCACATGCACCAGCGCCCGGACAACTATGTGTAACAATTCCCTTGAAATCTGCTTCGCTTAAATTGCCAGCAATTTTTTGTCCCAACGCTTCAAATGCAGAAACAATATTCAGGTCTTGACCTTGATAATGACCAGGAGCAATTGTTCCTCCATATAACATAATGGATGGTCTGTTCAACCTTCCCATGGCCATGATGGTACCTGGCATGTTCTTATCACAACCAGGAATACCAATTAAACCATCATAATATTGTGCACCAGCATTGGTCTCAATACTATCTGCAATTACGTCACGACTTACCAAACTATAACGCATACCATCAGTGCCCATACTGATGCCATCACTTACGCCAATCGTGTAGAAACGCAGTCCCAGCAAGCCTTCTGTGGCATCTACACTTTTCTTTACTTCTGTTGCCAAATCGTTTAAGTGCATGTTGCAAGGGTTGCCATCCCAGCCCATGCTGGCAATGCCCACTTGTGCCTTATGGAAATCTTCTTCCTTGAAACCAATGGCATAATACATGGCTTGGGCTCCAGGTTGAGTTACATCCTGTGTTAATGTTTTCGAGTATTTATTTAGTTCTGACATTTTATCTACGTAGTTTATTATGGTTAATAGGTCATGGGGGATGGTTCATAGTTTGAGTCTTCTTACCATGAACCATGACTTATCTGCTATAAGCTTCTTCTAACACTTTTGCTTTGTAAGCTTTTTGAACAATGGCACTCACCGTTTCATTCCATGGCTTCTTAAATTCCACATCATCCAATGATTGCCAGCCCACAATTTCAGCAGCAGTGCCACAATAGAATGCTGCATCTGCTTGTTGTTTTATTTCATCTGCGGTGAACTGTTTTTCTTCCACTTCAATATTGTGTTCAGCACATATTTCCAAAACTGTTGCCCTTGTAATGCCAGCTAAAATATTGCCCAAGGATGGCGTAAACAGTTTGCCATCTTTTTCATAAAACATGTTTGCTCCTGGGCCTTCTGCAGCAAAGCCATTCATATCTGTCAATAAGGCTTCATCGAATCCATTGGCTTTCGCTTCCTGACTTGCCAAGATGGAGTTTACATAATGCCCAGTTGCTTTTGCTTCAATTTTAAAGCCTTTTGGATTTGGCCTTTCAAAAGAAGAAGTCATTATTCGTAACAACTTATCGCCTAGGAACAAACCCATTTCCCAAGCTTCAATGGTGATAAAGGATTCAGTGTTTTTATTAAAGCTCATATTGGCTGGAGCATATACCAATGGACGGATATAAGCATCCTGCAAATTGTTTTGTTCAAGTACTTTATAAGTAGCAGCAATCAATTCATCAGTATCAAAAGGGTAGGGCATATTCAATGCTGCTGCTGATTTTTTCAATCTTTCGTAATGCTCAACAGCTTTGAAGATTTTTGTTTCACCACTAGCAGTTTTATAAGAACGAATTCCCTCAAACACAGCATAGCCATAGTGCAGGCTTTGACTGTACAAATCTGTTTTAGCTTCGCTTGCTTTTGCAAACTGGCCATTTTGATAGATGATTGTGTGCTCGTTGTAATACATTGTTTTAGTGTTTTAACCTCATCTGCCTTTCAGGCATCTTCTCCTAAAGCAGAAGAGAAGCGGATGCGGGCTTTTTTGATAATAAAAAACCCGCCTCTTTTAGAGGCGGGTTGTATGTTCAATTCGTTTGTTTAACATCAACTTGCACCTCCATGCGTAGCAGGAATAATAATGACAACCACCACAATAACTATTGCGTTGATAACCCTGATTGCATTATGTAATGTGCCTTGTAGCATGTAGATGTTTGTTGAACGAATATAACGCCGCCTCTTGAAATAACAAAGAACTTTTTCTTTAAGCCGTAAGGCTTAAGGTATAGGGTTAAAGGTGGAAAACCTTATGCCTTACACCATAAATCTTCAACCTTAAATTATGGTCGATTTCCTCAACTCTATATTCTGTGCATGAACAACACCGGGAATATTATTGCTTACAAAATCTGCAATCAAATCACCAATGGTTGATGTGAAATAGAAGTTGATGGGGTCTATATCTTTTGAAACAAATTTGTGTTCAAGTGTCCAGGCAACAGCTTCACGAACAAGGGCTGCTTCTTCGCTCATGCTTAAATATTCAAGCAACATAGCTGTTGATAAAATAGAACCAATAGGGTTGGCAATATCCTTGCCAGCAGCTTGTGGATAGGAGCCATGAATTGGTTCAAACAAAACTGTACCCTTGCCAACAGATGCACTTGGCAACAAGCCCAATGAACCAGCCAATACACTTGCTTCATCGCTGATGATGTCGCCAAACATATTCTCTGTAAGGATTACATCAAACTGTTTTGGGTTGAGGATGATTTGCATGGCTGCATTGTCAACAAACATATAGTCCACAGCAACATCTGGATATTGTGTGGCAATTTGTTGAACCACTTTACGCCAAAGCCTTGATGTTTCTAACACGTTTGCTTTATCAACTAAAGTCAACTTCTTTTTTCTTTCTGGTTTCTGTGCAAAGTGGAAAGCTAAATGTGCCACACGTTCTATTTCTTCAACTGTATAAACACATTCATCAATGGCTTGTGTTTTTTCTTCATTGAGTTCTTTCTTGCCAAAATAAATTCCACCAGTTAGTTCGCGGAAAATGATGAAGTCAATATCTTCTAATAGTTTTGATTTTAAAGGAGACAAATGGTGCAAGGAAGCGTAAGTAGTAACAGGGCGAAGATTGGCAAACAATTGTAATGACTTTCTCAACTTCAATAAACCTTGTTCTGGACGAACTTTAGCTGTTGGGTCATTGTCATATTTTGGATGACCGATTGCACCAAACAAAACAGCATCACTATTCAAGCAGGATTCAATGGTTTCATCTGGTAATGGGTTGCCAGTTTTATCAATGGCAATGGCTCCCATTAATTGATAGTCGTACGCAAATTCATGCTCAAACCTTTTAGCTACAGCTTCCAATACCTTAATGGATTGTGCTGTTACTTCTGGCCCAATGCCATCTCCTTCTATAACGGTTATTTTCTTTTTCATACGCTATCCCCTTAAGGGAGACTATTATGTTTTGTTATAAAATATGTTGCTGTTCGTATGTTTCTATTTCTAGTTTGATGTTCAATAAGTAGTCTATATCATCAAAGCCATTAAGTAAACAGGTCTTTTTGTAATTGTTGATGTCGAATGTTTCTGTTGCTCCAGTTTCGTTTACGGTAATGGATTGCTGTTCAAGGTTCACTGTTAATTCTGTTGATGGGTTCTTTTCAACAGCTTCAAAAATCTTGTTCAGAAATTCATCACTCACAACAACTGGCAAAAGGAAATTATTCAGTGCATTGTTCTTGAAAATGTCTGCAAAAAAGCTGCTCACCACTACATCAAAACCTGCATCCTTGATGGCCCAAGCTGCATGTTCACGGGAGGAGCCACAACCAAAATTTTTTCCAGCGACCAATATTTTACCTGAGTAAATTGGATTGTTCAGAACGAAATCTTGCTTTGGTTTTGTTTCATTGTCATTCTCATAACGCCAATCACGGAACAGGTTTTTGCCAAAGCCATCCCTGCTGGTTGCTTTTAAGAAACGTGCAGGGATAATCTGGTCCGTATCCACATTTTCATTGTGTAATGGAACTATGGTTGATTGAATTATGTTGATTGCTTTACTCACAAATATTATTTTGAATGTTGTATTTTAAACGATAAACCTTTTCATGCCCATCACATAACCTATATGCATGCCATGATGGTGCAGTACAAAATTGATGGCTGCTTCTATGGAACCTATTTCAAAGCCTGCACTCGTAGTGAAGCTTTTGAAATTCACGAAATGATTGGTTGCATAATCTTCCCTCAATTGTTGAATGCCTTTTGCTGCGTATACTTTGAATTGATTGAACTCATCGGCAGTTACCAATGCTTCTGGTTTGGTCCCTAATTTATAAGCATGAACAAAAGTTTCATCTAACCTTAGTTCAATGCCACTTCTGCCATAACAAAGTATTTGCAATGAAGCAATGATATGGGCATAGTTCCAAATCAAGTTGTTCTTGAAACAAGTAGGCACTTGATTAATTTGCTCAATAGTATAGGCATCCAGCATTGCCGCAAGATTTTGTTGTGCTTTTTCAATTAATGCAAACTGTGATTCCATTTTTTTGGGTTGATAGTTTATGGGTGATGGTTCATAGCTTAAATACTATGACCAATAACCAATGAACCTGCTTTCTAAATTAATTCCCTAACATCACTAACTACGCCTGTAATGGCTGCTGCTGCTGCTGTTAAGGGGCTTGCCAATAATGTTCTTGCATTTGGTCCCTGCCTACCTTCAAAGTTTCTGTTACTGGTTGATATGCAATATTTGCCAGCAGGAATCTTGTCTTCGTTCATGCCCAAACATGCACTGCATCCCGGTTGACGCAATTGGAAGCCTGCTGTTTCAAAAACTTTGTCCAACCCTTCTGCAATGGCTTGTGCTTCCACTTGCTTGCTGCCAGGCACAATCCAAACTTCCACACTAGAAGCTTTTTGTTTGCCTTGAACAAAGGATGCCACCATTCTCAAATCTTCAATGCGGCTATTGGTGCAACTGCCTATGAAAACATAATCCACTTTTTGTCCCTTGATGTTGGAACCAGCTTCTAGACCCATATACTGCAGGGCTTTTTCATAGGATGTTTTTTCTTTTGCATCCACTTCATTGATGGCAGGAATATGTTGCGAAACACCAATGCCCATGCCCGGGTTGGTGCCATAAGTAATCATGGGTTCAATGTCTTTTGCATCAATGTGTATTTCTGTATCAAACTTTGCATCAGCATCGCTGAACAGGGTTTTCCAGTAAGCCAGTTTCTTGTTCCACTCATCACCTTTTGGTGCAAACTCACGACCCTTGATATAATTGAAAGTGGTTTCATCGGGAGCAATCAGTCCACAACGAGCACCCATTTCAATGCTCATGTTGCAGATGGTCATTCTTGCTTCCATGCTTAGGCTACTGATGGCAGAACCGGCAAACTCCACAGCATAACCAGTGGCCCCACTGGCAGAAATCAAGGAGATGATATAAAGCACAATATCTTTTGAGACAACGCCTTTGTTCAGTTCACCATCAACCGTAATACGCATCAATTTTGGTTTGCTTTGCAGTAGGCATTGTGTAGCCATAACCATTTCTACTTCACTGGTACCAATTCCAAAAGCAATGGCACCGAATGCTCCATGTGTTGACGTGTGGCTATCTCCACAAACAATGGTCATGCCCGGTTGTGTGAAGCCGAGTTCTGGACCAATCACATGCACAATGCCTTGATAGGGGTGACCTAATCCGTATAGCTCAACACCATGATTGGCACAGTTCGTAGTTAATGCTTCTACCTGTAAACGGGAAAGTTCTTCCTTGATGGGAAGATGCTGATTTAGGGTAGGAACATTATGGTCGGCAGTGGCTACAATTTGTTTGGGACGGAAAACCTTGATGCCCCGTTTATCCAAACCATTAAAGGCTTGTGGAGAGGTTACTTCGTGAATGAGGTGCTTATCAACGTATAGAACAGAAGGCCCACCGTCAATAGTTTGAACGATATGCTTGTCCCAGATTTTTTCAAATAATGTTTTCGCCATGATGTTTTTTTTGCCACGAATGCACGAATTAGCACTAATCTTTTTCGTGTCTATTCATGCATTCGTGGCTTTAAATATACGCTTTGATAAAAGCTTAATTTATATTCCACTGTTGCAGTGTGCGACGCAACTGAAGCTTCATTCATATTCTGCTCGTCCCAAAAAAAGATTGCTTCGTTCCTCGCAATGACGAAGTCATCTTCTCCATTTCTCTCTCCTTTAGGAGAGAATAGGTGAGGTTTGATGGGCTTTTGCCAACTCATTCAAATCATCGTCGTTCACTTCTTTTTTGCTATCGGCCACTTTTAAAAATTCATCGTACAAAATATCTACATCATCACGTTTGAAGGTATAGCCCAGTTTTTGGAAACGGAAAGCCAACGCACTTCTTCCACTTCTTGCAGTCAATACAATTTTACTGGTGTCTGCACCAACATCAACAGGGTTAATGCTTTCGTAAGTGATGGCACTTTTCAGGAAACCATCTTGATGTATGCCTGATGAATGTGCAAAGGCATTGCTGCCGACAATGGCCTTATTGGGCTGCACTGGCATACGCATCGTATCGCTTACCAATTTGCTCAATGGGTTCAATTGAAGGCTATTGACATTCGTATATAAACCCAATGATTGGTGCTGCTTGATAATCATCACCACTTCTTCCAAAGAAGTGTTGCCAGCACGTTCTCCCAAGCCATTGATGGTACATTCTATTTGCCTTGCACCAGCAATTACACCTGCAATGGAGTTGGCTGTGGCAAGACCTAAATCGTTATGGCAATGGCAGGAGATAATGGCTTTGTCAATATTGGGAACATTATTCTTCAAGAAGGCAATCTTATCTGCATATTGGTGTGGCAAACAGTAACCAGTTGTGTCTGGAATGTTTACCACGGTGGCTCCTGCTTTGATAACTGCTTTAATTACTTTAGCCAAATATTCATTGTGTGTACGCCCAGCATCTTCTGCATAAAATTCCACATCGTCTACAAAGTTCTTTGCCCATTTTACACATTGAATGGCGCGTTCCAAAATGTCTTCCTGTGTGCTGTTGAATTTCCCCTTGATATGGTATTCACTTGTTCCAATGCCTGTGTGTATGCGTGGACGCTTTGCATATTTCAATGCTTCGGCAGCAACTTCAATATCTTTTTGAACAGCCCTTGTCAAGCCACAAACTGTTGAGTTGGTAATAATTTTAGAAATCTCGTTCACACTTTCAAAATCGCCAGGGGAGGAGATGGGGAAACCAGCTTCCAAAATATCAACACCCAAATCTTCGAGTGCCAGTGCCAGTTCTATTTTTTCTTTGGTGTTGAGTTTGCAACCAGGGACTTGCTCGCCGTCCCTAAGGGTAGTGTCAAAAATATGTACCTTATTAGCGTCGGACATAGGAAAATAAATGAAGGATAAAAATTGCAGGTTGATTAATTTTGTTGGATTGCCTGCCGATTACTCATTAAACAACCTGCGAGAACGAACTTAACTTGGTTTTTGTTCCTGAAAACATCAAAATATGGGTTCTTTTACAGTAAGTAAATAGTGAGTGATTGGCTGAAATCCTTTACTGTAAAGGGTTTTGTATAAAATGAATTACGATGCCTAATAGGAGTACCGATACATTGTTTCAACTGGTGAAGTCCCTTGAAAAAGGGGAGAAACGCAACTTTAAGCTGTATGTACAACGTAACAGTGGCAATGAAGACTTGAAAGTGGTGCAGTTATTTGATGCATTGGACAAGATGGAGACTTATGATGAAGAATCTTTGCTTAGGAAAAACCAAGAGATTAAGAAGCAGCAACTGTCCAATATTAAGGCACATTTGTACAAGTTGATTTTAACGAGTTTGCGTTTGATTGAGGACAAGAACAATATTGATATTCTGCTGCACGAACAATTGGATTTTGCACGTATCCTTTACAATAAAGGTTTGTACCATCAGAGCTTAAAGGTGCTTGACAAGTTGAAAGAAACTGCCAAGCAGCACAAGCAAATCACCATTCAATTGGAAGCTGTTTTTTTTGAGAAGAAGATAGAAGCATTACACATCACCAGAAGCCTGGAAAATAGGGCAGAAGCTTTATCTAAAGAATCAGATGTCATCAATTGCCATTTAACCATCATCAACAAATTATCCAGCCTTGCTTTGGAATTATACAGTTGGTACATCAAACATGGCCATGCAAGGGACGATAAAGATGTTCATGCGTTGAAGTCCTTTTTTGAAAGCAATATCCCAACCATCAACAAAGATGATTTGGGCTTTTATGAAAAGCTCTATCTCTACCAATCCTATTGCTGGTTTGGTTTTATACAGCAGGATTTATTGGCCTACTACCGTTATACACAAAAATGGGTTGACCTTTTTGAGGAAACGCCAGTGATGAAAACCCTTGAAGCTGGGCAGTACATTCGTGGGCTGCATAATTTAATCAGTGCTCATTTCAATCTTAATAACTATGAAAAGTTTGATGAGGCTCTGAATCTCTTCCAAAATTTTGCCAATTCGGATAATGGCGTGATGAACACCAATGTAAAAATCCAAACGTTTATTTACTTGCATATTGCCAAAATAAACAAGCATTTTTTGGAAGGGACTTTTACCGAGGGTTTGGAATTGGTTTCTTACATAGAAGAGATGCTGGAAGAATATCATTTGCATTTGGACAGGCACCGTGTGCTGGTGTTCTACTATAAAATTGCCTGCCTCTATTTTGGCAGTGGCGACAATGAAAAAGCCATTGACTACCTCAATAAAATCATCAACTGGAAAGTAGATTTACGAACCGATTTGCAATGCTATGCACGTCTGCTGCATTTGATTGCCCATTTTGAACTCGGCAATTACGGCTTACTGGAATACCTCATCAAATCCGTCTATCGTTTCATGGCCAAGATGAACAACCTGAGCACGGCTGAAGAGGAGGTGTTCAAGTTTATTCGCAAGGCGTTCTCTTTATCTCCACAAAAGTTGGTACCTGCTTTTAAATCACTTAAGGAAAAACTGGAAAAGCTGCAGGGTAACCCTTTGGAAAGCCGTTCCTTCATGTACTTAGACATTATTGCTTGGCTGGAAAGTAAGATTAGAAAAGTGCCTGTTCAGGAAGTAAGGAAGGAGATTTTTATGAAGAGCAGGAGAAGGAGGAAGGATTAAAAAGTTTAATTGAACCTGTTGACACAAACGGTCTTCAGACTAAGATGAAGTTTACATTAACAAATCTTCTCAGTATGTATTTGCAACTACTGTAAAATACATTTGCCCAGTATTTTAGCTAACTGTATCGATGGATAATCCCCTTTATAATATTGCTGTTATTACGAAAGAAAATTTTGCAGGCATCTATAATGACTATTATGGGGTGCTTATTAAATATACCTATACCATTGTCAGGAACAAAGAACTGGCCCAAGATATTGTGGCTGATCTATTCTGTGAACTATGGAATGCTAGGGAAAGAATAACTGTTCACACAAACTTGCAAAACTATTTGTTGGTATCTGCGAGGCGAAAGGCCAATAAGCAATTGTTTAAAGTTTCCAACGAATTTGATTCCCATCATGCTATAAACCTATTGGAAGAAGATCCGCATACAAAATTTGTATGCAAGGAGATTTTTTCTTTGCTCAATGAATTGCTGGCAAGTCTCGCCCCTCAAAAAAGGGACATCGTCCAATTGCGCTTTACTGGACTAACATATAATGAAATTGCTGCTGCGTTAAACATTACTCCTAAGAAGGTGGAATATCAATTAAATACTGCTATTTGCTTACTGCATGAAGAAATAAAATCCAAACCCCATTTTAAGGAGCTTGCCTTTCTCTTGTTATTACCCGCATTAATAAATGAGGTAACAATTTGGTAACGCCTTTTTACAGGAGCTATCTACTTCTTTTTGCTCCTATATGTATATGAGCATGAATTGGGATATTCTTACAAGGTCGTTGCACAATGATATTTCTGTAGAGGAAACGTTTTTATTGAATAGGTGGTTTGCCGAATCAAATGAGAACAAACAATTACTGATGCAGTTAAAGCAACAGCAAAATGAATTGGATGCATTGATAGGGCAAGATGAACAAAGTCAGCAATGGCAACTATTACAACCTCGTTTACAAGAAGTTCCAGTAAAACAGATAACATGGAAACGATGGGTAAAAATAGCTGTAGTAGGTGCTGCTGCTGTACTTATATTTTTTCTTTTCAGACCCTTTATGAATCCAGGAGCAGCAGGTTTACAGGCTCATAATATTATCAAAATGGAATCAACAGATAAGCAGCGTAAGAAAATGGTTTTGCCAGATGGGACAACTGTTTGGCTCCATTACAACTCATCTTTAGTGTTTGACACTATTGCATTTAATAAACAAAAACGTGAGGTGGAGTTAATCGGAGATGCTTTTTTTGACGTGGCAAAGAACAGGCAGAAACCTTTTATCATCAGAACAAAATCATTGATCGTTAATGTGGTAGGCACTTCTTTTAGCGTAAGTGCAAGGAACAATGAAATGCAACAAATAAAAGTGGCAACGGGTATCGTAACTGTTACAGGAAATAATATGAACGAACAATTATATGCTGGCAATGCCTTGTCTTACAATATGCTTACCAAGCAAATGCAGCGTAGCAATATCAATATAAATGAGGCAAACTCATTGAAAGAAAATGAACTTTTTTTTGAAAGGGACAATCTTGCATCCATTGCACATAAGCTGCAGTACTGGTACAATAAAAGAGTAACCGTTGCTGCAAAGGAAACAATTGATAAGGCTATTTCCTTTACAGGGATTGTGCCAGATGATGGAATTGAAACGGTGCTCAATGGCCTGAGCTATGTAGCAGGCTTTACCTATAAGATAAACGGCAACGAAATAATTATTTACCCCCAACACTAAAATCGTAATAACATGAAATGGTTCAAACCGGTATCAATGGTACTGGCTGTAATGCTATTGTCCATTGCGTCCCAAGCACAGGCAGAAAAAACATTGCAGTTTCAGCAGCAGAAACAAACTCTTAGAGATGTAGTGCAAAGATTGCAGCAGTCAGATTATGCAGTGATGTACAGTGATAATATCTTATCGCAAACTGTGCAGTTGCCCTCTACACAAATCAGCACTAACCAATTGTTTGCAGTTATTGAAAAGCAAACCAGTATCAATGCTAAGTTGATTAACAAGACAGTTTATTTCAAGGAGAAAACCATTGAGAAAAATAACAACCAGTATGTCGCCGTTACGATAAATGGACTTGTGCAGGATGCAATAACTAAGCAAGCATTACAAGGTGTAAATATTAGCGATGCAAAAAGAAAAGCCATTGCCACTACCAATACCAATGGTGAATTTACCGTTAAGGTAGAAAAGGGAGCTATTATATATATTGCTTCCATCTCCTACAAAGAGCAAACATTTACAGCAGAGGAAAGTGTCAGCAACAAAATTATTTTGTTGGAGCCCTCGGCAAAGGATTTGGATGCTGTTGTGGTAACAGCTCTTGACATTTCACGGCAGCAAAAAGCATTGGGTTACTCTGTTCAGAAGATGGATTCGGAAGATCTGAACGACGCACGTTCCAACAACTGGTCCAGTGCATTGTCTGGCAAAGTGGCGGGCTTGAATTTAGTAAGCCCTGGTTCGGGTCCAGTAAATTCCACAAGGATTACTTTGCGTGGGGATGTTTCCATTGCAGGAAGGAATGAAGCCCTCATTGTTTTGGATGGTGTTCCCATGAACAGTAGGGGAACTACTTCTGGTGTTGACAATGCCTACGGAGCAGGCTCAGGAAACGATGTGCCCATTGATTTTGGAAATGGCATTTCCGACATTAATCCGGATGATATTGAAAGCATCACTGTATTGAAAGGTGCTGGGGCAACTGCATTGTACGGAAGCCGTGCAGGTAATGGGGCCTTGTTGATTACTACTAAATCTGGTGCTGCAAAAAGGGATAAAGGCATTGGTGTTACTGTCAATACTAATGCAAGTATCAATACTGTATTAAAATGGCCAGACTATCAATATAAGTACGGTCAAGGAACCGGTAAGGCATTGAATACCGCTGGTCAATTGTACTATTCTTATGGTGCTTCAGCAGATGGGGCAAGTACCAGTGGAACAAGTAGTGCCTATGGACCAAAATTTGACGGGCAAATGTATTATCAGTTTGACCCAAACAAACAGGGACAGGGTGCAGACCGCACGCCTTGGGTTCCTTATGAAGACAATATCAAAGGCTTTTGGAGAACAGGTTACACACTTACCAACAATGTGGCCCTAGAAGGTGGTAGTGATAAAGGTTCTGTTCGTGCATCTTTTACCCATTCAAAGAATGAATGGATCATGCCGAACACTGGTTTTGAAAGATTGAATGGTCAATTAAGCGTGAATCAAAAAATATCTGACAAATTAAAGATTAACGCCAAGGTAAATTATACCAATAAGAAGAGCGACAACCTACCAGCAACGGGTTACAATAACCAGTCCATTGCGTACTTCATGATTTTTCAGAATCCTAATGTAAACCTTGATTGGTACAAGGCAAAATGGAAGACTGGGTTTGACCAAATAGACCAGTTGCATCCTTACAGTTCTTTTATAGATAATCCTTTTTTGATTGCGTATGAAATGACCAATGCCGTAAATAGCAATGCTGTTGTTGGCAGCTTTTCAACAACCTATGAAATAAGCAAGAAGTTCGATTTAATGCTGCGTACAGGTATTTCCATGAGCGATGAAGACAGGAAACAAAAGAGACCATTCAGCACAGCTAATTTTTTGAAAGGGTACTATAAAGAGCAAACAATCACAGATTTTGAAGTGAATAGTGATTTCCTGTTCACCTATCACGATAAAATAAATAACAGCATTAATGTTTCTGCATCTGTTGGTGCCAATAACATGAAGCACGATTACAACCGTACAGATGCTTATATTGAAGGATTGGTTATCCCTACTGTTTATAAACTAACCAATGGTTTAGCAAATCCTTCTGTTAGGGCGGTAGATGCAGACAAAATAGTCAATAGCGTTTATGGTATGGCTACTTTCAGTTATAAGAATAAGTACTTTCTTGATTTAACTGGCCGTAACGACTGGTCAAGTACTTTGCCAGCAGCCAACAACGCTTTCTTCTATCCTTCTATAAATACAAGTTTTATCCTGAGTGATATTTTCAAATTGCCAGCACCAATTTCTTATGCAAAAATGAGGATGTCTGTTGCCAAGGTTGGTCTTGATGCAGACCCTTATCAAACTAGTAAGTATTATGGTGCCAGCGATTTTGCAAGCTCTGGTTCCGTAGCAACAACATTATATAACGACCATTTAAAACCTGAAATGTCCACTAGTTATGAGGCAGGGCTGGATGTTCGTTTCCTGAAAGGAAGGCTAGCATTGGATGTTACATTGTACCATAACATAAGCACCAACCAAATTATAGAAGTGCCACTTGACCCAACAACAGGTTATGCAAAAGCATTAATCAACGCAGGCAAGGTTCGTAACAATGGCATTGAAGTAGTATTGAACGCACAACCAATGCTAAGAAGGAATTTCAAATGGACAACCACACTTACTTGGTCAAGAAACCTGAACAGGATTTTGGAACTTCCAGCAGAAGCAGGCAATCAGCAGGTCATTGGTACAGGTGGCACTGCAACTATTATGGCAACAGTTGGTGGAAGTATGGGTGATATTTATGGTTATGGCTTTGTAAGGAACAGCGAAGGAAAGATTATTTACACATCAGATGGGTTGCCGCAACAAGCAGAGAAAAGCAATCAGAACATTCAGTACATAGGCAACGCTTACGCTGATTGGAAGGGCGGTATTCAAAATGAGTTCACTTACAAACAAATCAAATTCAGTTTCTTGGTTGACGGACAAGTGGGTGGAAAAGTGTATTCTCAAACGCACCATAAAAGTACAGAGCAAGGAAAGTTGGAGCATACACTGAATGGTCGTGAGGAAGGCTATATCATTGGGGATGGCGTTGTATTGGATGCTTCTGGCAAGTATGTTCCAAACACCAAAAAAGTATTGCCTGTAGATTATTATGTGGAATATTACAGGAGGGCGAATGTGGAAGCAAACACTTTCGATGCTTCATTCCTGAAACTAAGGGAAGCAAGACTTGAGTATGCTATATCCAAAAAAACATTGGGCAAATCATTTATCAAGCAGGCAACATTTGCATTATATGGTCGTGACCTGTTCATGATTACCAGCTTCCCAATTTTTGACCCAGAAACTGCAGCACTCAATGGTTCCAAAATTTTGCCTGGTGTGGAAATGGGCCAATTGCCTTCCACAAGAACTATGGGTCTAAACATCACACTAAAATTCTAAACAACTAACATCAACTGCTATGAATACGTTCAAAAAATTATCGGCTTGCATTGCACTGGTAGCATTAATTGCTTCATCATGCACAAAGAAGTTTGAGGAAACAAATATTGACCCGAACCGTATCGACCAGATTAGCCCGGGTACACTGCTCAATCCCATTATCTACAATGTATCGTCCTACAACATGCTTAGGGCAGATGATGTTACTTTCAATTTAATGCAAGTTGCACTTCCTTTTCCAAGTGCATCTGGCGGCCTGCATCGATATGATATGACAGAGAATGCTGGTAGCGGCACATGGAACACTTACTATCAGTGGTTGGGAAACGTAAAAGAAATGTATGCAGCTTCCCTAAAGGCACAGGATGTAAACTACCAAGCGATTGCCATGACATTAAATGCGTGGATCTATTCCAACCTAACCGACTGTTTTGGTGATGTGCCAATGGATGAAGCCAACAAAGCAGAACAAGGAGTACTGCATTCAAAGTTCAACACACAGAAGGAAGTTTATACAAAAATCCTTGCTGATTTGGATTCAGCAAACAACTTGTACAATACCACTAAAACAATGCTGTTCGGAACAGAAATCCTGTATGCCAACAATGTTGCCAAGTGGAAGAAGTTCACCAATTCATTGCGTTTGCGTTTATTGCTTCGTGTTTCCAAAAGAACAGAGACAAACGCTTGGGCATTGATGCGTGCCATGGTGGACAATCCCACAAAATACCCTGTATTTACTGTCAACTCGGATGCTGCTGTGCTCAGCCTCACTGGTATTACACCAATGACTTCTCCTTGGGGCAGGGCCGTGGATTTTACTTCTTACCGTGCAGTAGGCAAGTTCTTTTTAGATAGCTTGAACACTTTAAATGACCCACGCCGTGCAAAGTTTGCCACGCAAGCAAAAAATGCAAGTGGCTCCACCAATATCGGCTACCAAGGTATACCTAGTGGTTATGCAGGTGCTGAAACACAGTTCAATTACATACCATCCAATGTAAACGTTGCAGTGGTTACGGCACCCATGATTAATATTATCATGAGCTATGCAGAAGTGCAGTTCATCAAAGCAGAATTGGAATGGTATTACAACAACGCTGCTGCAGCAAAAACAGCTTATGAAGCTGGCACAAAAGCTTCTATTGAACAATGGGGGCTGACTATGGCGGCAGATTATTTTTCCAGCAATCCCAATGCGGCCTACAATGGAACTTTGCCAAGAATCATGCTGCAGAAATACTATGCACTCTTTTTCAATGACTACCAGCAATGGTTTGAATACAGAAGAACAGGGTTGCCTGTAATGCCAGTGGCTGCTGGCATGCTGAATAACCAGAAAATGCCGGTTCGTTTCAAGTATCCATTAATTGTAAGAAACTTGAACACGGAAAATTATAACAAGGCTGCTGCTGCTTGCGGTAATGATGACATCAACTTTAAATCATGGTGGGCACAGTAAAAACAACTTTAAAAACTCGATTGTTCAAAGATTGTGTTTATAGTATAGTAATAGTATTCGCATGAACAGTAATTGCGTAGCACATAGAGCATATTCGACATACTCAAAGACGGTTAAAATTTTTCGAACAATTTCTATCAATAAAAAGCCATGCGTAGAATATTTTTCTTCTTTATTGTATTAATTCTTTCTACTTCATTGATACAGGCACAGACATCCAAACATGTTATCATTATCAGTATTGATGGTCTCCGTCCAGAATTTTACAAGGATGCTTCATGGGGTACTGTTAACCTCCACCAATTGATGGAAGAGGGCAGTTATGCAGATGGCGTAAGAGGTGTTTTTCCAACAGTAACCTATCCATCCCACACAACCATTATGACAGGTGTAATGCCTGCTAAGCATGGCGTTTATTACAACACACCTTTTGAACCTAAAGGTGCAACTGGACGCTGGTATTGGGAATATGATTCTGTAAAAGTTCCCTCTTTATGGACAGCCATAAAGAAAGCAAACCTAACATCAGCTTGCATTTGGTGGCCTGTAACTGTTGGTGCACCCATTACTTATAACTTGCCAGAAGTTTGGGCATTGCCTAAAACCGATAAGAAGGCAATGATGGAATTATTATCAAAGTCTGCAAGCCCTGCAGGCTTGTATGAAGAGCTTCAGCAAAATGCTACAGGCAAGTTGACGCCGGAAAACATCAATGAAGAAGGCTTAAGTGCAGATGAAAACAATGCAAGGATGAGTGCCTATTTAATTAGGGCTTACAAGCCCAATTTATTGGCTGTTCATCTTGCATGTACCGACCATTTTGAACATGAAGAGGGCAGGGATGGGCCTAAAGTGAGGCAAGCGGTGGCTGGTGTTGACCGATCAATCAAAACAATTTTGGAAGCCATTGAAAGAGCAGGCATTAAGGACAGTACAACTGTATTGATTGTTGGTGACCATGGGTTCGTCGACATCCATACAAGTATTGCTCCCAATGTATGGCTAACAAAAGCAGGGTTAATAAATGATGCGAAAAAGGACGATTGGAAAGCGATGTTCCATCAGTCGGGAGGCTCTGCTTCCTTAATGTTGAAGAACAGGAACGACGAGAAAACCTTGAAGCAAGTAAGGGATTTGTTGGCTGCTTTACCTGAATCACAAAAAAAACTTTTCCGTATAGTTGAAAGGAAGGAACTGGATGCTATTGGTGCAGACCCCAATGCAGCACTGGCATTGGCTCCCATTCAAGGTATTACCATAAGTGCTTCATCAACGGGTGAAATTATTAAATCAGCTAAAGGTGGCACACATGGCTATTTCCCAGATTTCAAGGAAATTCAAACAGGTTTTATCGCAAGTGGTGCAGGCATTAAAAAAGGAGTAGTGATTCCATTGATGGGATTGGAAGATATTGCACCTTTAGTCGCCAAACTGTTGGGGCTTGACTTGCCAACTGCCGAAGGCATGTTGTATCCTGGTATCCTGTTGAAGGATGGCAAATAAGATGTTAGGATTTCCAATCTTTCAAAAGTTGGAAATTTTTTACTCATATTAGGATAAGCTAACCACTCCAGTTCAACTTTTAATCTATCGCTGGTCACACAAAAAACATATAAATGGAAAGAAGGAATTTTTTAAGGAACATAGGACTGTTCTCAGCTGCGGCAGCTGTGCCTGTGGGCAATGTTTTTGCAAGCAGGAACAGCTTGTTCGCGGGGAACATCATTACTGGAACAGTCACCTCAAATGGGAAGGGCATAGCCAATGTGGCGGTTAGCGATGGTTATAACTTAGTGTTGACAGATAAGAATGGCAGTTACAGTTTCGAAGCACATTACCACGCTGAATTTGTGTTTGTAAGCTCACCTGCTGGTCACGAGTTTGATGCGGTAAGGGGCATTGCCAACTTTTATAAAAGTATTGATAAGAACAGCAAGCAGCAGCAATTAGATTTTGCTTTGAGCAAATTAAAAATTGATGACAACAAACATGCCTTCATCATTTGGGGCGATACGCAGATTCAAAGCAAGGAAGATGCGGCATTGCTCAAAACAGTTTCTGCCCCCGATACAAAAGCATTGGCGGCATCCCTAAGTGCTGTGCCTGTTCATGCCATTGCGGTGGGCGATTTGGTGTTTGACAAATTCGATTTGTTTGATGATTACAAAGAAGCTGTCAGCACTGTTGGCATTCCATTCTTTCAGTTGATTGGCAACCATGATATGGATTATACAGCTAGAACGGATGATGGGTCGCAGGCAACTTTTAAATCGCATTTTGGACCCACTTATTTTTCTTTCAACCGTGGCAAGGTCCATTATGTGGTACTGGATGATGTATTCTTTATTGGCTCCGGTCATCGATATATAGGCTACTTGACAGAAAACCAATTGGCCTGGCTGGAAAAGGATTTGCAGCATGTTCCAAAAGGAAGCACAGTTGTTGTTTCATTGCATATACCAACAAACAATGGGCAGAAGCAGTTGAAGAAGGCAAAGGAAGAGGAACTTGGCGGTGTAGTGAGCAATAGGGAAGCTTTATACAGTTTGTTGAAGCCTTTTAAAGTACATATCATGAGTGGCCATACCCATTTTAATGAAAACTGGGAAAAGGAGAATATCATGGAACACAACCATGGTACCGTATGTGGTGCATGGTGGACTGGCCCTATCTGCGGAGATGGCACACCAAGTGGTTATGGTGTGTACGAAGTGGAAGGTGATGAAGTGAAATGGTACTATAAATCTGTTGGCTACACAAAGGAGCATCAATTAACCATTTATAAAAAAGGGGAAGTTGCTGCAAGACCCAATGCAGTAGTTGCCAATGTTTGGAACTTTGATGATAAATGGAAAGTGGAATGGTTTGAAGATGGTGCTGCCAAAGGAAAAATGGAAAGGATTGCAGATTTTGATCCTGCTGCGGTTCAATTGTATTTGGGTCCAACAATACCCATCAAGCATAAATGGGTGGAGCCTAATTTGACTGAGCATTTATTTATGGCAATGCCCTCAGCAACTGCTAAGGAACTAAAGGTGAGAGTAACTGATAGGTTTGGGAATATATATGAAAAAACAATGAGCCCTGTATAAAAATAATAACTTTGAAAACCAAGGAAAAGCCAACCACATATGGTTGGCTTTTTTTGTACAAGTATTATGGTTGGTGGAAATAGTTTTTACAGTCTATAGAAGGGAGACAATCTATACCCTTTCAATTTATAAATAAATACCTGTTTGCATAGTTGCTTGCTCCTGTAAATAGGGATGATGGTAGGTGCATAAACTGAATCAAATCTTTCCCTGTAGTAGTGTATATTTTCTTTGTTGAAGTTATTGGAGGGCATGATGAAATAAGCATCATCACCTTTCTTCAATGCTGGCTTGTATTTGTTTAGCCATTGGTAATGATGAAGGTCAAAGAGGTCTCCAATGGCATAAGTATTTTGATGTGTTGCCTGTGCCACATAGAAATCGATATGTGCTGCAGGGAACCATTTATTCACCACTATGGGAGCAGCTTTGGTCATTGAACTATTGGCTATATCTGCCTTATGCAATGAATCCATTTTGGAACCTACTTGCTTCCAACCATACATGTCCAAAGTGAAATCGCCATCGCCCAAGTTATTTCCCTTTGCGGTGGATAATGTTCCTGGATAAAGTTTAATCACACCAACGCCAGTTATTGACAGGAATAGAATTAGCAGGAGCGAAGCCTTGATAACTTTTGGCATGCTCAGTATGTTGTTAGCTAGTTTCGCATCTACATAAAAAGCAGCAACCAGCATTAAAGCCGTATAACCGGGACCTGACCAATGTGGAAATGTATCCCTAAACATGGAGATACCAATTAAAACAAGTATCAATGGCAGGCCAGCAAATAATAATAATTGTATCGTTTTTTTATGGCTGTTTATTTTCCAAATGCCGAATAGGCTTATCCAAATCAGCACAAAATTGATGGGATTATTATAGAACATCGAGCCTATCAATTCCCTGCCAAAACTTTCTACATTGAAGCCTCCTCCATTAAGGTTTACCCTATTGCCATGGTAGGTATAGGTAATGAATTTGTTCTGGACATTCCAAATGACTATCGGGGAGATAATGACCAATGAAACAATCACTGCCAAATACATATCCCTTTTTAATAACCATTTCCTGTCTATGAATAAAGTATATAAACCAATTGCTCCCCATAAAAACACACCATGCACTTTACTCATTATACAGCAACCTGCTACTAAGCCAAATAGCAGCCATAGCTTAGTTGGTGTATTGCCTTGTTCATAGGCATTCTTGATTTTGAAAAGAAGCAATAAGCCCCATAGCCAAAAGATCATTTGTGGGCTATCAGGTAAAATAAAAGTACCAGCAATAATACTGCTGTACAATGATGAAGTATATAGCAATGCAGCAAACCAACCGGTACGTTCATTATTGATGAGCTTGCCAATCTTAAAAATCATCCAAGTGCAAATTGCTGCGGATACAATGGCACCAAGCCTTACAAAAAGTTCGGAATGTAGTATAAGATTAGCAGTGGTTAATCTTATCAACCAGCCAACCATTGGCGGATGGTCAAAATAGTTGTATTGAAGGTGCAAAGCATAAGTCCAGTAGTACACTTCATCATTGCCCAATTCAATGGCACTTGCAATAGCCATTCTTATTAAAGTAGATAAGACAATAAGCAATGCTATTTTCTTTTTATAGGTCACCTTTTTTTGAATGTAAATTTGCTGTTGGCCGTATAATTCCATAAAAAAACAATCAGTACCACTATTGCTTTGCTTATATAAAAAGGCACAAGGAGTTTATGGTGAATGAAGAACAAAAATACAGTACTGATAGACAGTCCAATAAGGGAAACAATTAAAAAGGTAACGAATTGTTTTGGACTTGCATTGTCCATGCTTTTGAAAGTCCATATCCTGTTGAGGATATAATTATTAATGACAGCCATTGAAAAGCCTATTCCATTGGAGAGGTATTTATTCCAGCCAAAATATTCCTTGCAAAGCCAAGTAAAACAGAAGTCAATAAATAAACCAACAAAACCCGTTAGCATAAAACGGGTCAGTTGGAGCAATTTTTTATTGCCGAATATTTTTTGAGTGAACGCTAGTTCCATTGCGGTGAAATTTCTTGGTTAATTGAGTATTTGTTCTTCCTGAAACCTTTTATCCTAATCCGCTTCTGGTAAATAAAATAATAACTGGCCATTGCACAGATAATTCCCAAACATGCCCCAGCTGTTATATCCTGCAAAAAATGCTGACCCAAATACATCCTTGAATAACCTACAAGCAATGCTGTTGCCATCGCAATCAACGAAGCAGTTTTTCTATTGGACAATAAAACAATCACTATTGCCATGGCAAAGGCAGATGTAGTATGCCCTGAAGGGAAGGAGCTGTTATTGGAGAGGGTAACGCCTTCTATAAAGCTATTGTAAACAAGATGGGACTGTTCAAAAAAAAGTTTGGGTCTTGGTAGGCTAAAAATATTCTTGAACAAACAGGAGAGCAATCCTGATGATAAAAATGCAACGAGCAAAACAATGCCTTCCTTATACTTTCTTAACAATAACAGAACTGCAACAGCAATAACACTCACTAAACCATCTCCCAACAAAGTGAAGTTGATGAAAAAATTATCCAACAAACTATTGTGGTACTGGTTAAAAAGCTGGAAGCTATATGATTTGGGAAAGGATACACTTAAAATAAACCATGCGCATACCAATATAAAAATGGCAGCGAAACAAACAGGCCTGAGCTTTATTTGAGTAAGCATATCTCTGGTTTGTACAAACGTATTAAGCCAGTATTACCAGTAGATATACAAAGAGTGAAATAAAAATGACCGCTGTGTTAAGAAAATGTTGCCTACGCTAAACAACAAAGGATACCACTGCATCATTGCTGACAAGAAACTTAGTTAAGTCCTCATGCATGTGCTGCGAACCTTCAATTTCGTAATAAGCAGTAACCAGTTTATGTTGCTTGGTTAGCTTGTACCTGGAGAATTTGATATGCAGATGCAGCAGTTCTTTTTCAAGCAATTCGACAGAATAGGTTGTTGGTTCAAATGAAATATTGTACGGCTTTACCTGATGCAGTTTATCTATCCTCCCTTCAAAATGCATCAGCAAAATCAAAGTCGTTAATACAAGGACAAATACCAAACCAGCCACTGCAAAAAAACCAAGACCTATGGCCATGCCAATGGCGGCAGCCATCCATATAGTAGCTGCTGACGTAATGCCACGGACGGTAAGGCCTTCTTTAAAAATAACACCGGCACCAATGAAGCCCACACCAGTAATAATATTGGAAGCTATGCGGTCGCCATTTTCTGCAAAACTGGTGGACAGCAAAGTGAACACCGTAGAACCTACGCAGATAAGAATCATGGTAGTGAAACCAGCAGGCTCGCTGCGGTATTCCCTTTCTATGCCTAGGAGTGCCCCTGCTACAAAAGCAACCAGCACTTTAATGAGATAATAAATTTCTATTTGCACTTGACCAAATTATAGGTTATTGGTAGGCAAATTGATTTGGCTATATGAAGTAATTATTAAGTTTACCAAGTAGGAAAGAAACAACTGTTTTACTTGGCAATGGCAACAGGATGGGTCAAGTCTGTTGCTATTCTTGGGGAGCATATCCCTGCAATCTGTGTTCCTAGATAGTCCGTGCCTTCAATGTCCTTTGTGTATTGCTTATTATTTATCAAAGCGGTGTCTGCACCCTTAAACACTTCCTGCCAACGCATACCATCTAGTGTCACAATCACTAAATTCTCCGTACGCTGCTGTGCCATTGCATTAACTGCTAGTAACAATAGGCAGCATAGCCCCATCAATTTATTCATCTGAAATGGATTTGATGTGCAAAGGAAGCCTGATGGCTTCGTAAAAATTATGAAGGCACATCAAGTTAAAGGAGAGATATCCTCAAGGTAATATTGACGTAACAGATTGGACACAATTGTATAACAAACCTCTTCGTGATTTGGTAAATAGATGTCGCAATGGCGAAAATGAATATACAAGCGATTTTAATGATTTCGCTATGAGGACAGGATGTGATTACTAATGAAACAGTTTATAAAGATTGTAAACATAGAGCAGGCATAAGTACTCATGCCTGCTTCATTTACATTGTTATATTTCTTACTCAGGTTGCAGTTGTGTGGTTATGGCAATCCTGTTCCAAGCATTAATGGTAACAGCCATCATAATGATTTGGGCTGTTTTGATTTCATCAAATAATTCCAATGCTTTTTGGTAAACGGCTTCTGAAACGCCGCCATGTGAGATATGTGTTATCTCTTCTGTTAAAGCAAGAATGTTTTTTTCTTCGTCTGTAAAAAGTGTGGTTTCTTTCCATGCGTTCAACAAATAAATGCGTTGTTCTGTTTCTCCGTGTGAGCGGGCATCTTTCGTATGCATGTTAATGCAGAATGCACATCCATTTATCTGTGATGCCCTAATTTTAATTAAGTCTTTTTCTGTGTTGCTTAGTTGAGTTGTTTGCAAGTACTTTTCCAGTGTGTACATAACTTTATAGGCTTCTGGTTGTACAACGGCAATGTTTAATCTTGTGTTCATGATGATTGTTTTTTATTGAAACACAAAACTATTTGGCTGCTGTTTTTTAAAACTTAAACCAGTTTAAGAAATGCAGTATGGCTATTTTTTCTTCCTAATTTCACTTAGGTATTCTGGCGTAAGACCTAAGTAGGATGCCAGCATGTATTGGGGTACACGCTGCACGAATTCTGGAAACAAGTTATTGAAGTGGTGATAGCTTTCCTCTTTGGAGAAATCATGGAAGAACTTTATACGCATTTGCGAAGCGGCAAATGCCTTTTGTGCCACCATTCTAAAGTAAGTTTCTATTTGTGGTATTTGTTTAAAGAGTGCTGTTTGGGTTTTCAAATCAAAACATAGTACTTCCGAGTTTTCTACCGCTTGAATATTGAACGGCGTTTTTGTTTTGTTCAGCAAGCTGAAATAGTCAGCCATCCACCAATGCTCCAAAGCAAACTGTGTTATCTGTTCAATACCCTTTTCATTAATGAAGAACATTCTCAAACAGCCTTTCTCCACAAAATAATCTGCTTTGCAATATTGGCCCTCTTTTAAAATGAACCCTTTTTTCTTTACTTGCAATGGTTTAATGAATGGGAAGAGTTGTTGGGCCTCGTCTTCGCTAAGGCTTACAAACCGTCTTATATGGGATACTAGATTTGGGTACATGCAGTAAAACTATAAAAATCTGCTTATCCGATTAAAAGGGATGTCGCAAAGCTTATTGCATTGCTGATAATTGTTTTTCCTGCCATTCTAGTTCCTCCAATGAAATGGTACCATATTGGTACAATTTTCTTACCCTTTCTATTTCTTGGGACGGATTTATTTTTCGCTTGCCCCTGTATTCATTGGGCACTATCAGCTCGCTTGGAATATGGGGCAGGTTTTCAATAGCATGGTCAAAAGCCATATGGATTTCAATATCTTCCCTTGGGTTGCCATCGGTTATAAGGGTTCCTTTAATGGTGATGTAACCATTGTGCAATATGGATACGCCAAAATTTGTCATTTCCTTCACTAGTATAGAATGGTTTTCCAGCATAAGACGGGAAACTTTCCTTTTGATATTTACATACAAAAATTTGCCATCGTGTGTGGCTTTTCCAAATTGCAGCGTTAATCCCTTATATATTTTGTATCCACAGGAGGTATATAAAGTGTCTTTTTCAAACCTCGGCAGTTTTTGTGCGGTTGAAATGATTGGGATAAGAAAGAGAATAGAGAGTGTTTTTTTCATAAACATTTGCCAGCATGACCCATCCAATGATTAAATATTTTGGTAAAGCTAAGATAAAGTTGAGGTTTGCCACTAGGGTTGGTCCGACTCTTTTATTTCTTCAGGGTTGCTTTAGGTTATCCGCTTATTTTTTATGCACCAATTTTAATTGGTGCATAAAAATTGGTGCATAAATTTTGATTCGTTTTTGGTTAACTTTTCCAGACTTGGTTCATTGTATCCAACTCAAGTTAATAATTCCATCACCAAATTAAGGTTCCTGTAACGTTTGATTAACATAACTGTTCGGATGCTCAAGGTTAAGTGGTTGCGATGTGGCACTTGTCAAACTTTTCGATATCAAACTTTTTTTGTTGACATTGGAATTGTTGACATGCCACTTGTCAAACTTTTCGATATCAAACTTTTTTTGTTGACATTGGAATTGTTGACATGCCACTTGTCAAACTTTTCGATGTCAAACTTTTTTTGTTGACATGGAAATTGTTGACATGCCACTTGTCAAACTTTTCGATGTCAAACTTTTTTTGTTGACATGGAAATTGTTGACATGCCACTTGTCAAACTTTTTGATGTCAAACTTTTTTTGTTGACATGGTAATTGTTGACATACCACTTGTCAAGTTTTCTGATGTCAAGTTTTTTTTGTTGACATGTAAATTGTTGAGATGCCCGCTTGCCGGGAACACAAAAGTTCGGTAGGAGCGATTAAAATGGTCAGGAAGTTCCTAACAGAGGTGTTTAATTAACGTGAGTTGCTAGTAATAGCTACTCCTTCGTTGGCAATTCATTAAATTTCAGGAAGTTTTAAGCCTTTTTACTGCCAATCAGCCTTAATTCGGGTAATTGGGGGAATCCCAAAAATGTTAAGGAAACACACTGGTTTCTGGAAGGGTAACCATTCTATAACAAGGTACAAAAAATGATTCCTTGTTGTGCCGGTTGCAACCCTTTACGCAAAGAAAAGTCAGACAAAATATGCCTGCTGGACATGTCTGCTGTAATTAATGGGGTGGCCCCTGCCAAATGCTTTCGGTAAAAATTCTGTTGTTTGGATTAAGTAAACTGAGGCTTCTAGCTAAATTATGGTTATCCCTAATTCCATATTTCATTCATCTCCGTCAATATGATTGGTTTGCCATCGGTAACAACAATCGTATGTTCGTGCTGTGCCATATAGCCGCCCTTGTTTCCAACCATTGTCCAACCGTCCTGCAAGGTTTCCGCATAAGTGGAAATCGTTGAAATGAATGTTTCGATAGCAACTACCGAATTTTTTTTAAACCTTGCCAAATTGAACCTATCCCTGTAATTCGCTATTTCACTTGGTTCTTCATGAAGGCTTCTCCCTATTCCGTGACCTGTCAAATTTTTAATAACCCTGTAGCCTCTTTTCTTGGCCTCTGTCTCAATCAGGAAACCAATGTCTGAAATGCGGACCCCACCCTTTATGTTATATATTGCTTTGTGCAGAATTTGTTTTGAAGCTTCAATTAATTTTTGGTGCTGGTTTATATCTGTACCCAGCACAAAAGACCCGCCGTTGTCCGACCAAAAGCCATCCAGTTCTGCTGACACATCAATATTGATTAAATCGCCTTCCTTAAGTATTTTCTTGTCGGATGGTATGCCGTGGCAAAATTCATTATTTACACTAATGCAGGTCCAGCCCGGGAAACCATAAGTCATATAGGGTGCTGATTTCGCCCCTAATTCATTAAGGATTTGCCCGCCATATTCATCCAGTTCCTTTGTCGTCATGCCCGGTTCAGCAAAATTTCTCATTTCCTTCAATGTGTAGGCAACAGCTTCGCTTGCCTTTTTCATTCCGATTAATTCTGATTCTTTTGTTATTGACATATTTGTTCTAATTAAGTATTTGCCGTGCCGTTTATGCCTGACCATTAAGTATTTCAATCAAGAAGCACTATTTTAATAAAATACCTTTTTCCACACTCTCATTAATCAATTTCTCGGCGTATTCCCAAATTGCAGTTGAACCTTCCTTAATCGCTTTTTTCTTGTCGTACACTTTTTGATAAGGCACATTGAATTCGTTCCAGGTTCCACCATTATTGGAGGTGTTTTGAAGCAATGGTTCAAACTTGTCCATTGATTTTGCAAATTTTGCATCGTCTGTAATGCCTTCTTCAAATTCTTGCCAAATAGCAATAAACTCTTCTGCTTGTTCTTTTGGCAAAAGCCCAAATATTCGTTTCGCTGCAATAAGCTCCTCGTCAGTATTAGTGTGGTTCTTTACCGTATCATAAATAAAAGTATCGCCTGCATCAATTTCAACAATGTCATGGATTAAGACCATTTTCAAGACTTTGAGAACATTTATTGGTTTGTCGGAATGTTTAGCCAATACAATTGTCATCATGGCTAAATGCCAACTATGTTCTGCGTCATTTTCATTTCGGTCACTATTGAATAATTTAGTTTTCCGTTGTATGTATTTCAACTTGTCAATCTCCTTTATGAAATTTACTTGTTTAAGTAGATTATCAGTCTGCATGTGTTTTAATTTAAATGCCAATGTTGTAGTCTTGTCCCTTAAAGTTACTACTATGCTGGATTTATATAATGTCCAGTCTGGAACCAAAGCCTAATGAAATTACTGATAGTGAAATTAAGAAATTGCTACAAGAGGTCAAAAATGAAGGCCAATATGAGTATTAGGGTTTGTCATATTTTACAATTACTGGCAATCGCGAATTCCTTTTATGCTAAAATGTGTTTAGTTCGTTCTGCCTTTGTACTAGAAAAAGGCATTGCGAAATGCCCCATTTTCCACTTTTTTCGATCAAATCTCCTCATTTTTTCCATTTTTCCATTTCAAATGCAATCCCTACCTTCGCCGCCTTAACAATTTTGGCGTATTGTATCCCATTTATTTTACCGTTTAAGTTAGACTGCAGCCTGTCTTGTTGCTTTAAGTGATAAGAACGTACAGGTATTTAATGCAATGGAAGCTAGATTGGTAGGTAAATAGCGGAAGGGATGCCCAAAATCTAAAAAATCTTTTAGGCATATGGCAATCAAAAGAGAGTTTAACAAACCGAAATCAACATTTTCTCAAATCACCATTAGTCTGGCTTCCCCGGATTCAATTTTGGAAAGGAGCTTTGGTGAGGTTCTGAAGCCCGAAACAATCAACTACCGTACTTACAAACCAGAACGTGATGGTTTGTTCTGCGAAAGGATTTTTGGGCCAGTAAAGGATTACGAATGTGCTTGCGGAAAGTACAAGCGTATCCGTTATAAGGGCATTGTGTGCGACCGTTGCGGTGTGGAGGTAACAGAAAAGAAGGTACGCCGTGAACGTATGGGCCACATTAAATTGGTGGTACCAGTGGTTCATATCTGGTATTTTAAATCATTGCCAAATAAAATTGGCTATTTATTAGGTGTTAGCTCCAAGAAATTGGAAAGCATTGTTTACTACGAGCGTTATGTGGTAATACAAGGTGGTGTAAAGGACAGTTTGGGTGCTGGTGACTTGTTGACTGAAGAAGAATATTTGGATATTTTGGATAACCTTCCAAAGGACAACCAATACCTTCCTGATGAAGACCCTCAGAAATTCATTGCTAAAATGGGTGCTGAAGCGGTTCATGCATTATTGGAAAGGTTGGATTTGGATGAGTTGAGCTACCAGTTGCGTAATGCTGCAGCTACTGAAACCTCACAGCAACGTAAGGCTGATGCCTTGAAGCGTTTGAGCGTAGTGGAAGCTTTCCGTGATTCCCAGGAGCGTATTACCAACCGCCCTGAGTGGATGGTAATGCAGTACATTCCGGTGATTCCACCAGAATTGCGACCATTGGTTCCATTGGATGGTGGCCGTTTTGCTTCTTCTGATTTGAACGATTTATACCGTCGTGTAATTATCCGTAATAACCGTTTGAAGCGGTTGTTGGAAATCAAGGCTCCTGAAGTAATCCTCCGTAATGAAAAGAGGATGTTGCAGGAAGCCATCGATTCATTGTTTGATAATAGCCGTAAATCAAACGCTGTAAAAGCAGAAGGTGGACGTGCTTTGAAATCTTTGAGCGATGTATTGAAGGGTAAGCAAGGCCGTTTCCGTCAGAACTTGTTGGGTAAACGTGTGGACTATTCTGGTCGTTCCGTTATCGTGGTAGGACCTGAACTGAAAATGCATGAGTGCGGTTTGCCTAAGGATATGGCTGCGGAACTGTTTAAGCCATTTATTATTAGAAAATTGATTGAAAGGGGTATCGTTAAGACTGTTAAGTCTGCCAAGAAATTGGTTGACCGTAAGGAAAACGTAATTTGGGATATCCTCGAAAATATATTGAAAGGACATCCGGTAATGCTTAACCGTGCCCCCACATTGCACAGGTTATCTATCCAGTCTTTCCAACCTAAATTGGTAGAAGGTAAGGCCATTCAATTGCACCCATTGGTAACTGCATCATTCAATGCGGATTTCGATGGTGACCAAATGGCGGTGCACGTTCCATTGAGCAGTGCAGCCATTTTGGAAGCCCAATTGTTGATGCTTTCCTCACACAATATCTTGAACCCGCAAAATGGTACGCCAATCACGCTTCCTTCTCAGGACATGGTATTGGGTCTGTACTATATGACTAAGATCAAGAAATCAACTGAAACCGAAACTGTAAAAGGTCAAGGAAAAGCTTTCTACAGCATTGGTGAAGTAATCATTGCTTATAATGAAGGTGCTGTTGATTTGCATGCTGGTATCAAGGTAAGGACAGATGTTCGTACCAATGGTCAAATCAGCAAAAAATTAATTGATACGACTGTTGGTCGTGTATTGTTTAATCAGCACGTTCCAGAAGGTGTTGGTTTCGTAAATGCTTTGTTGACAAAGAAGAATTTGAGGGAAATCATTGGTGATATCATCAAGATTACCAACGTTCCTAAAACGGCCAAGTTCCTGGATGATATCAAAACACTTGGATTCCGTATGGCATTCCGTGGTGGTTTGTCATTCAGTGTAAACGACTTGATTGTTCCAGATAGCAAACAAGCTTTGTTGGATGGTGCTAAAGCAGAAGTAGAAGAAGCTTGGGAAAGTTATAACATGGGTCTTATCACCAATAACGAGCGTTACAACCAAGTTATTGATGTTTGGGGCCGTGTGGATATGAAGATTACAGAGGCCCTGATTCATGAAATGGCTACTGACAAGCAAGGGTTCAACTCTGTATTCATGATGTTGGATTCTGGTGCCCGTGGTTCCAAAACACAGGTTAAGCAGTTGGTGGGTATTCGTGGATTGATGGCTAAACCGCGTAAGAGTGGTTCATCTGGAAGTGAGGTAATTGAAAACCCGATTCTTTCCAACTTTAAGGGTGGGTTGAACGTATTGGATTACTTTATCTCTACGCATGGTGCACGTAAAGGTTTGGCGGATACGGCCTTGAAAACAGCGGATGCCGGTTACTTGACACGTAGGTTGGTAGACGTTGCACAGGATGTGGTTATTGCAGAAGATGATTGTGGTACACTTCGTGGTATTGCTACTTCTGCTTTGAAAGATAATGAAGACGTAATTGAAAACTTGGCTGATAGGATTGAAGGCCGTACCTCTTTACATGACGTATTGGATCCAGTAACCCAAGCTTTGATTATTAATGCTGGCGAAGAAATTTCTTCTGATGTGGCTAAACAAATTGAAGAAAGCGGTATCGAGAATGTTGAAATCCGTTCTGTATTGACTTGTGAAGCTAAGCGTGGTGTTTGCGTAAAATGCTATGGCAAGAACTTGGCTACAGGTTATATCGCTCAACGTGGTGATGCCGTTGGTATCATTGCTGCACAGTCTATCGGTGAACCGGGTACACAGTTGACACTTCGTACTTTCCACGTGGGTGGTGTTGCGGGCAGTGCCAACATTGAAACAGGTTTGTTCGCCAGGTTTGACGGTACCGTTCAATTTGATGGTTTGCGTACAGTTGCTACTACCAATAATGAAGGCAACAAAGTAAACATCGTAATTGGCCGTACTGGTGAGGTGAGGATTATGGATGTGAAGAACGACCGTTTGATGATTACCAATAATGTTCCTTATGGATCAACATTGACTGTTAAAGATGGTCAACAAGTGAAGAAAGGCGAAATGATTTGTTCTTGGGATCCGTTCAACAACGTTATTGTTGCTGAGCAAAATGGTACTATCAGCTTTGAAGGTGTATTGGAAGGTATCACTTACCGTGATGAAGCGGATGACCAAACTGGTCACCGTGAAAAAGTGGTTATCGATACTAAAGATAAAACCAAATTGGCTACCATCATTGTGGAAGGCAAGGACACTAAACAATACAACCTACCAGTAGGCTCACACATTTCTGTAGAAGAAGGTGATACAGTAAAAGCTGGTCAGGTGTTGGTTAAGATTCCTCGTATCCTTGGTAAGCTAAGGGATATCACGGGAGGTCTTCCTCGTGTAACTGAGTTGTTCGAGGCAAGAAATCCAGGTAACCCAGCAGTGGTTTGTGAAATTGACGGTGTAGTGACTTTTGGAAATGTTAAACGTGGTAACCGTGAAATCGTTGTGGAAAGCAAGGATGGCATGGTGAAGAAATACTTGGTTCCATTGAGCCGCCAGATTCTTGTACAGGATGGTGATTTCGTAAAAGCAGGTGCTCCGTTGTCTGATGGACAGATTGCTCCTTACGATATCTTGAACATCAAGGGTCCATTCGCCGTACAGGAGTATGTGGTAAATGAAATACAAGAGGTTTACCGTTTACAAGGTGTGCGTATCAATGACAAGCACGTTGAGGTTATTGTTCGTCAAATGATGAAGAAAGTGGAAATTGTTGACGCTGGCGATACCAAGTTCTTGGAAGAGGATTTGGAAGACAGGTTTGATTTCATTGATGAAAATGATCGGATTTTTGACAAGAAGGTTGTTACAGAGCCGGGAGAAAGCACCAAGTTCAGGGCTGGTCAAATTGTTACACTGCGTGAATTGAGGGAAGAAAATTCCATCTTACGCCGTGCCGATAAAAAGACGGTTGATGTTCGGGATGCCAAGCCAGCAACTGCTACGCCAGTATTGTTGGGTATCACTAAAGCATCATTGGGTGTTCAAAGCTGGATATCTGCTGCATCGTTCCAAGAAACAACTAAGGTATTGAGTACTGCTGCCATCAATGGTAAAATGGACTCTATGCTTGGCTTGAAAGAGAACGTTATCACAGGCCATTTGATACCTGCAGGTTCTGGTCAGCGTGATTTTGAAAACATGATCGTAGGAAGCAAGGAAGAATACGAAGTGTTGACAGCTACACGTGAAGCGATGAGCTTTGATGATGACGAGTAAGAAAGAAGACGATGGACGATAGTCCATGGACCATAATTAAAAAGGCGGGAAACGAAAGTTTCCTGCTTTTTTATTAATGAGGACGAAAGAGTTGGATGTTTGGCATTGTACAAGGAGATGAGTAATGAAGTATTTTTTATCGATGCTACATGATACCTAGATAAACGCATCACCATATCTTTAACACTTCTGGTTCTACATTAGAAATTATTTTTGAAAACTAATTAAGGTTGCATGAAGAATTTTACACTTGGTTTAAACATTGTTTTGGCGGTTGCGGTGGCGGTACTTTTTTACCTGCATTTTTCTGCCACAAAAAAAACTGCTGCGGCAGACAAGCAGCAACCACAATCCTCTACTGGTTCATTCAAGATTGCCTATTTTGAAATGGACTCCATTGAAAATCATTATGAGTACCTGAAGGATGTGCGGAAGTCGCTGAGGACCTTGGAGCAACAGAAAAGCGATGAATTGTCGGTATTGAGGAATGACTATAAAACAGTTTTGCAAGGTTACCAGAGCAGGGGTAAGAGTATGACGCAGGAAGATATGGCGAAGGCCAATGAGGATTTGCAGCGTAGGGACATGGAATTGAAAAACCAGGAGCAAATTAAAACACAGGAATTGCAGGATGCCAGTATTCAGAAGATACAGCAGGTGAAAAAGAAAATTGAAGAATATTTAAAGGAGTTCAATAAGGACAAGACCTATGCTTATATATTGGCGAGTTCCGGCGACATAATGTATTACAAGGATTCTGTTTACAGTGTTACCAATGAAATATTGAAGGGCCTGAACGATGAATACAAGAAGAAGAAACAATAGGTTAAACTGATTTTACTATCTTCAATCCCGATGGAAATTTCCATCGGGATTTTTATTTTTACCATCAACCAAAACCTTTTTATGAGTAGTACTTCTTTTAAGCCAACACTTGGCCTGGCTGATGCAACGATGATTGTTGCTGGCAGCATGATTGGCTCGGGCATATTCATTGTTAGTGCAGACATTACAAGAAATGTGGGCAGTGCCGGCTGGTTGATTGCCGTGTGGATTATTACGGGTATCATGACGTTAATAGCGGCATTGAGTTATGGTGAACTGAGTGCCATGTTTCCAAAAGCTGGCGGTCAGTATGTTTATTTGAAGGAAGCTTATAACCCTCTGGTGGGATTTCTGTATGGATGGAGCTTTTTTGCGGTGATACAAACGGGAACGATAGCTGCTGTGGGGGTGGCATTTTCAAAGTTCCTGGCTTATTTGGTTCCGGAGTTGGGCAATACCTATTTGCTCCATGACTTTGGCTTCATTAAAATTTACTCAGGTCAACTGGTGGCTATTTTTATTATCGTGCTATTGACTTATGTGAACTCCCGTGGCGTTAAGGAGGGCAAGTTTATACAGACCATTTTTACTACCGCGAAACTGTTGGCATTGATTGGCTTGATTGTGTTTGGTTTTGTGCTGGTTAAGGATAGCCATTGGGCAGAAAACTGGAAAACAGGCTTTACTGCTGTCCAGGACTTTGGTAAGAAGAATGCAACAGGTGCATTATTGCCTACCACTTGGATTGGTATTGGAGGCAGTGCATTGATGGGTGCCATAGCAGCAGCCATGGTGGGTTCCATTTTCAGTAGTGACGCTTGGAATAACGTGACTTTTATTGCTGGCGAAATGAAAAACCCCAAACGCAATATCGGTTTGAGCCTGTTCTTTGGAACGTTGATTGTGACCGCCATTTATGTGGCAGCCAATTTAATGTACTTAAATGTGCTGTCATTGAATGATATTGCTTTTGCAAAGGATGATAGGGTAGCAGTGGCCGCAGCCAATAAAATATTCCCGGACTTTGGTACCACTTTAATAGCTGTGCTGATTATGGTATCCACCTTTGGTTGCAATAATGGTTTGATACTGGCAGGAGCAAGGGTTTATTATACGATGGCACAGGATGGGCTCTTTTTCAAGAAGGCTGGAACGTTGAATAAGAACGGTGTTCCCCAATGGGCTTTGTGGGCACAATGTGTGGTGGCAGCTATTCTTTGCTTGAGCGGGAAATATGGTGATTTGCTGGATATGATTTCATTTGTGGTGGTCATCTTTTATATTCTCACCATTATCGGCATTTTTATTTTAAGGAAAAAGATGCCAAACATTGAACGTCCTTACAAGGCATTTGGTTATCCTGTATTACCAGTAATTTATATTTTAATGGGCTCGGTATTCTGTGTGCTGCTGGCTATCTACAAGCCACAATACACATGGCCGGGATTGGTGATTGTGTTGATTGGTATTCCACTTTATTATATTGCAGTCGCAAATAACAAAAAGGCTTCTTAATGAATTTTGAACAACTCTTTTCGAGCTTTGCCAATATTAAGGTGGCGGTTGTGGGTGATGTGATGTTGGACACGTATATGTGGGGGAATGTGGATCGTATTTCGCCTGAAGCACCGGTGCCTATTGTGGCTTTGAAGAATAAGGAATACCGTATTGGTGGTGCGGGCAATGTGGCTTTGAACACTGTGTCATTGGGTGCAAGTACAACAATACTTTCGGTAATTGGTAATGACGAAGATGGAAAGCAATTGAAAACACTGTTTGAACAGAACAATATCAATTGCAGTTATTTAATAGAGTCAACCGATAGGATTACCACCAATAAAATCCGTGTTATTTCCCGTAGCCAGCAAATGATGCGTTTGGATGCTGAACTTACCAATGACTTGCATGAATCATTGGAAGATGCATTGATTGAGAAAGTAAAAACTTATTTCAGTCAAAGCAAACCGGATGTGCTGGTTCTTGAAGATTACAACAAGGGTGTGCTGACCGAACGGGTGATTAAGGAGTTGATTGCTTTGTGCAAGCAGCATGATGTAGTAACAGCAGTGGATCCCAAGCGTAAGAACTTTTTTTCGTTTAAAGGGGTGGATATTTTTAAACCCAATTTAAAGGAGGTTAAGGAAGGTCTGAACTTATTGAGTGATGAGGTAAGCGATGCTTCATTGCAAAATATACATGCAGCATTGAATAAGCAGCTTCAGCATCATATCTCGTTGATTACCCTATCGGAGAAGGGTATATTTTATCAGTCGCCCAATCAACATAAAATCATCCCCACGCATGTTCGCAGCATTGCAGACGTGAGCGGTGCAGGCGATACGGTTATTGCTGTGGCTTCATTGGTGTATGCTGCTACGAAAGATATCGATTTGGTTGCAGAAATGGCCAATATAGCTGGTGGTATTGTTTGTGAAGAAGTAGGCACTGCTGCTATTGATAAGGGGAAGTTGCTGGAAGAGTGTTTACTACTGCTTAAGTGATTTTTTCTTGACTGCATCTTCAATCATCTTCTTGAAGTTGATAAAGAACTCCACCAAAATCTTCACTATCACAAAGATAATGATGAACACTTTTCCCCCACCAAACATGATGAAGAACGAGCCAAGTATCACCACAAACTGCTGAATGATAATCCTGCCATAAGGTGTGAACATCTGTTCGTTCAATGAAATTTCTCTATAGGCTCCATTTATTACAAAGTCTTTCAGAATGCCCAAGCCATAAGCTGCGATAAAGAAAACCAGCAACCATTGTGCATAGCCAGAAAGGTATTTGGTGGGATGCGTAATAAATTCAATGATACTCAATGGCCCCATTCGCAAGCTAGGTATCCCACTCATATTTAGGAAGATGGTCGTTTGTATAAAAACAAAGAATCCATAGTGAATTAAAAAGAAGAGCATAAAGAAATAACCTGATACCATCGTTGAACTTCCACCATTGCTCCACTCATCTTCTTTCTTTACCAAAGTAATAAGCCACATCTGTAAAATGTTGTAAAGACCAATAATGATGGTCTCCAAACAATAGACTAAAAAAATCTGCTTGGCATCCCAGCCCATGAGCCAAACGCCCCATGCAGGTACAAGGTTCGCAGCTATCAAAAGAATATCACTGAATGTTAGATGGCGTTTAAGTATTGCTTTCAATTATTCAAACTTTTAAGTTGGCAAATTATATACTTTCACACGGTACAAAATACCCTGTTGCACTTAGTGTTCAATAGGGCTAAATAACACACTCCATATACCTCTTAAGGAGATGGGGCAAAAAAAACTACATGAGCCAATTTACTATTGCCATACATGGCGGAGCAGGAACGATTTTAAAAACAGACATGACCCCTGATTTGGAGCTTGCCTATCAAGAAGCTTTGCAGGAAGCCTTGAATGCAGGTTATGCAGTACTTGAACAGGGCGGCACTGCAGTGAATGCCGTGAAGGCATCTATCGTTGTGCTGGAAGACAATATGCTCTTTAATGCAGGCCGTGGTTCGGTATTTACCAAAAAGGGTGTGCAGGAAATGGATGCAGCCATCATGGATGGAAGTAATATGAATGCTGGTGCAGTGGCTGGTCTGCGTAATGTTCGCAATCCTATTGAGTTGGCAATGGAAGTGATGCGTAACAGCAACCACGTTTTTTTAAGTGGTAAGGGTGCCAATGATTTTGCACTGAAGCAAGGGGTGAAGTTGGAGCCGGATGAATACTTTTTTTCGCAGTTCCGTTATGACCAATGGAAAGCCATTCGTGATAGCGACAATTATTCATTGGACCACACACACCAGCAATTGGAGGAGTTAATGAAGGACAAGAAATTTGGAACTGTTGGTGCCACTGCTTGTGATGCCCAAGGCAATATTGCGGCTGCCACAAGCACTGGAGGCATGACAAATAAGAAATATGGACGTATTGGTGACAGTCCCATGATTGGTGCTGGAACCTATGCCAATAATCAAACCTGTGCCATTAGTTGTACAGGTCATGGCGAACCATTTATTTGTGCTGTTGCAGCACATGATGTAAGCTGCTTGATGGAATACAAGAACCTTTCTTTAGAAGAGGCCATGAACGTAGTAGTTCATGATAAACTAATTAAACTGGAAGGTGAAGGTGGGATGATTGGTGTGGATGCACAAGGTAACCATGCGATGATTTTTAATAGTGCAGGCATGTACCGTGGCGTAAAGAACCAGCAAGGTTTAAACGAAGTGGCTATCTATGGATAGTTGCGTTTCCTTATAAGCACATGAGAAAAAAGTCCTGGCCGCTGGTCAGGATTTTTGTTTTGTCAAACAACATATTGCTTGAGTACCTGTTCCAGTTGCTTGGATTGAACAACCCCGCTTTGCCGCCATTTGATTTGGCCATTTTGGAAGATGATTAGCGTCGGTATTCCCTGTACCTGATATGCCTGTGCAATTGCTTGGTTTTTGTCCACATCAATTTTAATGATAGAAACAGTGTCTTTTAAATTGTCTTTTACCTGCTTTAATATTGGCGGCATCATTTTGCATGGACCGCACCATTCTGCAAAAAAATCTACCAGTACTGGTTTGCTGCCATTAATGAGCTCTTTGAATGAAGGATTAACTGTTGACATAGCTTTTGTTTTAAAGTAATAAGCACTAACACATCTTTTCACAAAATCCCAGCCAGAGAATTTAACTCGGTACCATTTTTAGGATTGCTAATGCAGATTAGTAAATTAATGAGTTATTCCTTCAACTGATTGCAGCTTGGCCTTAATTATAATACTATCACCTCTATTCACTTTTAAATTGAATTCCGCATGATTAAATAAAAGGGCATCAATAATAAAATTGTGATAGCCCGTATCAAACTTTGCAATTAGATTACCCTTTTCATCGCTAATAGCACCTATATTGGTATTTAGAATTCGTAGGGTAGCTTGTGGTATGCCAATTGCACTTTTATTGTCAGTAACTGAACAATTGATAATAACAAGTTTTGAATTGGTTTGATATTTTTTTATCAGAAAGACTTTGCCACCATCACTTATAGACGAAATCTGTCTACTACAAGAACAGTAGCAAGTAAATGTGACCAACAATATCAATAATAGTTTTTTCATTTTAAACAACTCAATACATTAATCTTGTCATCAGCCAGTTGTTTCTTCAAAGCATCCAAACCATCGAGTTTCATGTCGCCACGTATAAATTGATGGACATGCACACGAACTGTTTTACCATAAATATTTTCATCAAAATCAAAAATGTTCACTTCAATTACACGGCGTTTGCCGTTTACAACCGGGCGGCTGCCAATGTACATCATGCCTTTTAAAAAGTCGATGGTCGATGGTCGATGGTCGATAGCAGGAACCAAGCTATAGTCTATCGACTGTGGTCTATGGATTGTAACAGCATACACTCCATCCCCAGGTACCAACTTGTCTTCATTGTCCATTTGAATATTGGCGGTTGGGTAGCCAATGGTCCGTCCAATTTTATCCCCTTCAATAACGGTTCCTTCAAAAGTGTAAGGATAACCAAGAAGGTTGTTCGCTGTGCTGGCATCGCTATGCAGCAATGCTTTTCTTATTTGTGTGGAGCTGATAACAATTTCATTGAGTACCTGCTCGGAAATTTCCTTTACTTTAAAACCCAGTTTGCTGCCAAAATCTTCCAATAGGTGGTAATCGCCTTTGCGTCCCTTACCAAATTTGTGGTCATAGCCAATAATAAGGGTGTGCGGCTTGAATTTTTTGTAGAGGAAATCTTCTACATATTCTTCAGCAGACTGGTTGGCAAATCGTTCATCAAAAGGAACAATGACTAAATGGTTGATGCCGTGACTTTCCAATAGGGCAATTTTTTCTTCGGGTGTGGTAAGCAATTTTACGCTGACCGTATCGCCAACAATGCTTCTTGGATGTGGATGGAAAGTAATGATGATAGTTTCCCCACCAATATTGGTAGCTTCTTCTTTTAACTGTTGAATAATTTGGCTATGGCCCAAATGCACGCCATCAAAAGTGCCAATAGTAACAACTGCTTTATTGAATAAGGGAAGGTTTTCTAAATCTCTATGGACTTGCATGGGGCAAAAATAGGAATTGAGGGTTAGGTATTGGGAATTTTAGGGTAGTATTCAGTTGAAGTGCACTTGTCACGACCACTGAAATCACATAACTATCCATGTATGCAATAGCAATGTGCTACTTATCAGAAACGTTCCAATTTGGCATTAAATATTCCTGTGATGAAGGGGAGAAGCAATGCTTCATGGTTCAAAAAAAATGTGGCAAATAAAAACGTGGCAATTTAAATTGTAACTTTTTATTTGCCACATTGGTGTGGCAATTTTTTTGTGGCAATTTAAATTGCCACGTTTTTATTTGCCACACGAACAATCGATGCTAAACTTATTGGTGGTAGATGGACATGATTGTTTTGAGCAGGTATAGCATGTATTGCAGGCCCAATCTAACAGTAATTTAAAATGATGCACTACTGAATGTTGGATTTAAATTTTTGACTTGGGAGTGAATGGTTGAAAAGTGGGGTATTGGGAATGTGAATAGTCAATTACATTTGCGGCGAACTGAATGTCAGCCCGAGACTCTCGAAGGCGATTTTTGTAAACGGTTTCGACAAGCTCAACCTGACATCCTTTTATCTACTGTGTATTGCTCAATAGTATCTAATTGAAGAATGGAGCGACGCCACAGGTGTTCAATTGAAATACTAAAGCTGGTCACCAAAAAAATACTACATGTCGTTATATGCTCAACGTGGGGTTTCTGCCCAGAAAGAAGAGGTTCATGCAGCCATCCAAAAATTGGATATGGGCTTGTATGCAAATGCTTTCTGCAAGATGTACCCAGACTATTTGGGTGGGGATGAAAATTTTGTGAATATTTCCCATGCGGATGGTGCCGGAACAAAAAGCATTTTGGCTTATTTGTACTGGAAGGAAACTGGAGATGCAAGTGTTTGGAAAGGCATTGCCCAAGATGCTGTGGCAATGAACTTGGATGATTTGTTATGTGTGGGTGTGTATGATAATTTATTATTCAGTTCCACAATTGATAGGAACAAATCAAAGATACCGGGCGAGGTTTTGGAAGCGGTGATTAATGGGACGCAGGAATTTTTTGATGAACAGAAAAAAGTGGGGGTGAACATCCATTACCTAGGTGGTGAGACTGCTGATGTGGGCGATGTGGTTAGAACAATTGCTGTCAATGGCACTATGACTGCCCGTTGGCCAAAAAATAAACTGGTGACCAATGATAAGATTACTGAAGGTGATGTGATTATTGGCTTTGCATCATCTGGTCAGGCCAGTTATGAAACAGAATACAACAGTGGGCTTGGAAGCAATGGACTGACGAGTGCAAGGCATGATGTATTGAGCAAGTATTATGCGGAGAAATATCCTGAAACTTTTGAAGCGAGTTTAAGTGAAGAGGTGGTTTATATTGGGAAGAACAAAATGGAAGATGAATTAGTGATTAACGATTCACGATTGACGATTGGCAAGTTGCTTTTATCGCCAACAAGAACCTATGCACCTTTACTGAAAGTATTACTGGAACAGCATTTTGACGATATTAATGGTATCATTCATTGCAGTGGTGGTGGCCAAACAAAATGCATGAAATATTTGCCAAAGCCTTTGAAGATTGTGAAGGATAACTTATTTGATGTCCCTCCTATTTTTCAATTGATACAGGAGAACTCTGGGGCAGATTTTAGGGAGATGTACCAAGTGTTCAATATGGGGCATAGGCTTGAAATCTTTACCAATGTAACGGCTGCTGCTGCAATGATTGAAGCTGCCAAGCAATTCAATATTGAAGCAAAAATTGTGGGAAGGGTAGAAGCGGGTGAAAAGAAGGAACTATTGCTAAAGGGAAATTTTGGAGAGATTGTATACTGATAAATTTCTTTACTTTTGAGGTATGGCAGAAACGCTAAAAATAAATGAGATTCAATTATTCAATCTTCTTAAACCTAAGTTAGGGGAAAAGGAGGCTGAATCTTTAGTCATGTATGTGAAAGCATCTGTTAAGGACGAATTGAATGAAAATCTCAATGTTCTTGCAACAAAGGAATTTGTAAAGGACGAAGTGAACATTCTTAGAGGTGAATTGAAGGAAACCAAATCCGAAATAATTAAATGGATGTTTGTTTTCTGGGTTGGTAATGTTATTTCGCTAGCAGCTTTAATATTTGCGCTGGCTAAGTTTATGAAAGTATAATCCTTCCTTAGTTTTTAATCTTAAATCATGGCAGAAACAGTTGTATCGCTTCGTGGCGTAAACATATATCAGGGAAACAGTTTGGTATTGCAGGATGTAAACTTCACCATTGAAAAAGGTGAGTTTGTTTATCTTGTTGGTAAAACAGGGACAGGCAAGAGCAGCTTACTGAAAACGATTTATGGTGAACTGACTTTAAAGGAAGGTACAGCATCTGTTGTTGGTTTTGACTTGAGGCAGATGGACTGGAAGAAAGTGCCTTTTCTTAGGAGGAACTTAGGTGTTGTATTTCAGGACTTCCAATTGTTGACAGATAGGAACGTGCATGAAAACTTACGCTTTGTATTGAAAGCAACTGGCTGGAAGGATGAGAAGCTAATAGAGGAGAAAATAAACGACGTATTGGATAAAGTAGGTTTAAGGAGCAAAGGCTTTAAGATGACTTACGAAATGAGCGGGGGCGAGCAGCAACGTGTGGATATAGCCAGGGCATTATTGAATTCCCCTAAATTGATACTGGCCGATGAGCCAACAGGTAACCTTGATCCTGAAACCAGTGATGAGATCATGCAGTTGCTTTTTGCCATTGCAAAAGATTATGGCACTTCGGTTATCATGGCAACACATGATTTTATTGTTATTAACCGCTATCCATCCAGAATGCTGAAAACAGAAAGGGGCAGGGTGGTTGACAGTGCCAATGTTGAAGTATAAGCTTTTGGGAAACAATTTCTTATCTTGCTTCCCCCAACCCAATTAAATGAAGTTCGATAAATACATTGCCAATTACCTCTATCTCCAGAAGGAAGTTTCGATTGCATCCATTGGTACATTCCGTTTGGACAATCAAGTGGTTATTCCTGCTGAATCTGAAAGGTTCAATTTCTTTCCTGCAGAGGGAGTAACATTTGAATGGGATAAAAGCGTTGCTAATTCTCCTGATTTTGAAACCTATCTTTTTTCCTGCATCAAAAGGCCAGCCACGGTTATCCTAGCAGATTTTGAGGATTATTTATTGCAGACGAAAAGCTTTCTTGGTTCAGGCAAACCAGTAACTATTCAAGGGGTTGGAACATTAACTAAAGTCAATCAAACTGCTGAACTAGTGTTTGCATTGGGTGGCGTTTCCAACGAAAAAATTGCTTTTGTAAGCTACGATACAGAAAATTACCTCTCTGTAAAAAAGCAGCCAGTTATCAATCAAAAGAAGGTGAAAATTTTCTTGGGCTCTACTCTTGCCATATTCATTATTGCAGTTACAGTTTGGGCTTTTACAACTGGCAGGATAAAATTTCCTGAAAGGAAAAAGGAACCAATAGCGGAAGTCAAAAAAGAAATCCTTCCCGATACATCCATAAAAGTCCAGCCATTTAACCCAGCCGCCCAGGATACAAGCAAGGCAACTGCTGTTCCAGCAAATGATACTGTTCGTTACCGCATTATTTTCTTGGCGACTAAGTACCGTGAAAAAGCATTAAAAAAATTGACTGAATTTACTTCTGCAGACAAGATACAATACGATAGTGCTGTGATGAGGGACACTTTACGCTACAGGCTTTTCATCTATAAAAAGGCACTACCAGTTGATACTACTAAGTTGAAAGTTGATTTTGAAAAGCTTTTTAAGCATTTTATTGTTGTGGAAAAAGCTGATTAATTCTCGTCATTGCGATTCCGTCATTGCGGTTTCCCGTCATTGCGACAAAGGAAGCAATCTAAAATCATCATTAAACGAGATTGCTTCGTTCCTCGCAATGACGTTTTGATGATTAACCCCAAATCGCTTTCACTTGCTGCTTGGCATTGGCTTCACTATTGAACATGTTTCGCAGCACTTCCTTACGCATACCAATTTCACTTTGGCTAAAAGGTTCAGGATACAATTGAAGGATGATTTTCTTCATCGCTTTTTCATCATTGGCTATATGGCAAAGTTTGTCCAGCCCACTACCAGAAACGGTATCATTGTTCACCACGCAGTGCTTACTATTGAACAGTGCATTCAGCAATTTCAACTTAATGCCACTGCTGCTGAACGATGGTAAAATGTTGATATGTGCGTATTCAATCAAGCTTTTCATTTCCTCATTAGATGGGTTTGCTATTAAACGACCTTTATTTTGTTTTGAAATTAAAGACTGCAATTTCTTTGAGGGATTTTTTCCTGCAATTACAAAAGGTATATCAAGGTTATTGAACACTTTTTGCAATAGCCATAAAGCAGCTTTATCATTGGCAGCTACGCTTAGGTCACCTTGATACAAGCAGAAATTCCCCTTTCCTTCTTTGCAACTTACTGTCCAATCTGCTGGTAAATACAGGGGTAAATAATCAATGATTTTGCAGCCAAATAAATTCCTGTACACATCAACATCCTTATGGGTCACACCCCAAAAAGCCGTTGCTTTTGCCACAATGGCCTGTTCATATTTTTTAAGCAGCCTGCTTTCATTATAAAAGTAAATCTTCTTAAAAATAGAAGTCGATGATTGGTATAAGTGATGGTAATATTCAAACTCAACATTATGCAGGCGAACAAACTTTTTCCTATTGATAAAGCGTTCATCATTCAACAAATAAGTACTGTGGATGCCTTCCATTAAAATGGGGTAATCATCTTGTAGAAGATTTTGGAAAAGTGTTTCATTTTTTCTTGTGGCAACAATGTAGGGGAGTTTTGCAGGAATGCCTTTCTGCCTTTTATAGTAGTTTACAGATGCACAATATTTGTTCAGTTCAGGCTGTTGCCCACGACCATAGTCAAAGCAGTGCAAGTGTATTTGTACGCCCTCCTTCTGCAAGGCAGGAAGTTTCCAAAACAAATCAATTACACCTCCATAATCAGCAGGGTAGGGAATGGTGAAATCTATGATGTGCAAATGTTTTTCCATTGTTTATTTTCAAATCAAAGAAGCATTGTCAAATTTTACGAATTATGATTCAATAAACACTATCAGCCTGAGCTCGTCGAAGGCGATTGCAATGAAGCTTCTTTGTATTAACCGGTTTCGACAAGCTCAACCCCGATGAAAAATCGGGGCAGGCTCTGACAACCTGTGTTTCTTCTATCAGCGTTATTTTAGTGAAGCAGAAAGTTTAAACAACCTTACACCTTACGCTACAATTCTGTGTTTCAGTGCTTCTGTGGCAATATCTCTTCCCAATACTTCACCAATTTTTTCTCCTCCCCATTCCAATTCAACACCTCCCTTGCCTTCAGGCAGTTCTGCTGAAGTCTTTCATACAAAACACCATCATTCAATAATTTATTCAAAGCAACTACCAATGTTTCTTCTTTTGTATCATCCACCAACAAAGCCACTTCATGTTCATTATTAATGGCCTCATATTCAGGATAGCCCACACAAACCTGTGGAATGCCAGCCATGATATAATCAAAGAACCGATTGCTCAAAGAATAGTACTGGTTTAACCCCGTATCTTCAAATAAGGTCAAGCCAAATTTAGCTTGTGGTGTTAACTGCTTCAATTCATCTGGAGCAACAAAACCTTTCAGTTCAATCTTGCCCCCCAGTTTGTTTCCCTCAATCAACTGTTTTGTTTGCTCAAAAAAATTGCCCTTGCCCACAATGACCAATTTCCCATTTACTTCCTTCATCGCAGGAATTAATGTTTCAAAACTTCTTCCTTCATTCACTGCTCCTTGGTAAATGATAAAGCTGTTTGATTGTTTGATTGTTTGATTGTTCAATTGTTGTTGAACTGGAATATTGCGAATTATTCCATAATCAACACCATACCTTCTGTTCAGTTCATCCTTAATAAACAGGTTCACCGTATAACCATGCTTGAATTTTGGAACTGCAAACCTTTCCATAGCCAGCCAAACTTTATGAACGAATGGCCTTGTTACAATTTCCTTCTGTTCTGTAAACAGTTCATGGGCATCGTACAAACGTTTCTTGTTCCTGATGGATGAAGCAAAGTAATTTGGCAAAATCGTATCCAAGTCAATGGCACAAAAAGCATCTGCTTTTACAAACAACAAGAAGAAAAACAAACGGATATTGTACTCACCATAAAAAGCAAAGCCCTTTTTGAACCAGCAGTTGAGACGTTTCTGTTTAAAAGCCTGTTGCTTTAAAACAGCTGAGTCCTTCAATTGCCTGCCAACCAGCAAAACTGCGTAACCATTATTGGCCAATGAACCACAAATGCGTTGCATTCGCTGGTCATAAGTCAAATCATTTGTTACTGTGAAAACGATTGTTGGCAAAATGTATGGGGTTTGGGCAAATATAAATGATAGGTTTGCTAAATAATCTGCTGTAATCAAAAGTCAAAATGCAAGTGATTAAACCATTTGTCAAAGCCGTTGTTTTGGGGGTAGTATTTTGTTCTTGTAACAACAAGACTGAAATATCAAAAAATCAGGATACTTTGTTTTTTAATGAAATAACTAAAGTGCCTTATCTTGATACTACAACTTATTCAATAGCAAATACATCCTATAAAAGTTTAGAAGATGCTATTGGAAAAGATAGCCCCTCGTATTTCATCGACAGCTTTTCGCAAAGAGGAAATGATTTCAGATTAATTTATAAACTGTTCGACATAAGTAATGGTGTAACTTTAGAGAAGCTAACAAATGGAAAATGGATTAGAAGAATTGAGTTTGATAAATTTAATGGTGCAGGACTGATAACACATGCAATAGATGTCAATAATGATGGTTTTAAAGACATTCTTCGTGAGTCAAGATTTTTCAGTCTGATTTATCTCTACAATCCCGCTATTAACAACTTTATTGATACTAGCTGCGGCGACTTGAATAATGATGTGTATTTGATAGACACTTTACATAACATCTATTGCGACTTCCAAGAGTATAGGCAACATTGTAGAACGATTGCTTCGACGCTTTATACTTACAAAAACTACACAAAATATTATTTGTACAGATTGGAACTCTATAACTGTGACGATGACCGTCTAAAAGTTACTAAACTGATATTGTCGAAATGTACAAATGGGAAATTGGAAGGCCTTGAAGAAATAAAAACCTATAAGTTGCAGAAGCCTTTAGATACTGATGCAGAGAATTACTTTGATAATAAAAACTTTTGGAAAAGAGAATATAAAGGATTGCTTAAATACAATTAGAAGAAGTTCCCTCGTCAAATAGCTCAATGCCATCCAATTTTTTAATGGAGCGTCGCCACTGTCGCCCAACCTGCCAGCCAGTAGGCAGGTAGAAATACACCCCCCTTGCCCCATAAAAATTCTTTGCCCTACTTCTGATTTTTCAATGTTTTCCCCTACATTTGCCGCCAATAATAAAAAGAAGTAAACTAGCATTTCGCTATTTAAAAGAAATTCAGATGTCAATTACAAAAGAAAGAAAGTCAACAATTTTTGCAGAATTTGGTGGTGCAGCAAGCAACACTGGCTCTATCGAAGCTCAAGTAGCTTTGCTTACAGAGCGTATCTTGGACATAAGCAAGCACTTGCAAGTGAACAAGAAAGATTTTTCCACTCAACGCGGTTTAATGAAAATGGTAGGTCAACGTAAACGTTTGCTTACTTACATGCAAAAGCACAACCTTACTGGTTACCGTGCGTTGATTGAAAAACTAGGTTTACGAAAATAATCTTAGGTATATGATAAAAGCTATTCCCAACTGACTTTAATACGGTTGGGAATTGCTTTTTTGTGCTTGTACCATTTCTGCAAAAATTACTCATTGGTTTGCCTGTAAACTGCTTATCTGCAAGCCATAAACTCCAAACAAATTATGTTATCACAACCAATACAATCAAGCTTCACACTGCCAAGCGGTGCTGAAGTAATCATCGAAACTGGTAAGTTGGCCCGTCAGGCTGATGGCTCAGTTACAGTTCGCCAAGGCAACTGCATTATTTTGGCAACCGTTGTTGCCAACAAGGACCCTAAAGAAGGCCAGGATTTTTTCCCATTAAGTGTGGATTATCAAGAAAAGTTTGCTTCTGCTGGTCGTGTGCCGGGTTCTTTCTTCAAGAGGGAAGCTAGGTTGAACGACTATGAAATATTGACCAGCCGTTTAATTGATAGGGCTTTGCGTCCTTTGTTCCCAGAAGATTATTTATGCGATGTGCAAGTGTTGATAAGCCTTGTATCATCCGATCCAGAAGTTATGCCTGATGCATTGGCTTGCTTGGCTGCCTCTGCTGCATTGGCTGTTTCTGATATTCCTGTAATGGAAATCATCAGTGAAGTGCGTATTGCACGTGTTGAAGGACAAATGGTGGTTAACCCTACACGTTCTCAATTGCTTGCAGCTGATTTTGAATTCATCATCGCTGCTACTGAAAAGAACTTGATGATGGTGGAAGGCGAAGCTAAAGAGTGTTCTGAAGAAGACTTGGTTGCAGCTTTGCAATTGGCCCACGATGCTATTCGTGTTCAAATTGCAGCTCAAGCAGAATTACGTGCCAAGAAAGGCGTTACTACAAAACGTGATTACAAGAAACCAGTTACCAGCGATGAAATCAACGAGAAAGTAAAAGCTTTTGCTAAGGATAAGGTTTACGCTATTGCTAAAGCCGCTTCTGCAAAAAATGAACGCAGCGATGCTTTCAGTGCTTTGAAAGATGAGTTGATTGCCAGCTTTGGTCCTGAATTAACTGATGGCGACAAGAAATTGGTTAAGAAATATTACGAAGACCTTAAGTGGGAAGAAGTAAGAAGGATGATGTTGGAAGACAGGGTTCGTTTGGATGGCCGTAAGCTGGATGAAGTTCGTCCATTGGCTATGGAAGTTGACGTATTGCCTGGCCCACACGGTTCTGCTTTGTTCACAAGAGGTGAAACACAATCATTAACAACTGTTACTCTAGGTACAAGCCTTGACCAATTGTTGATTGAAAGTGCTGGTAAATCTGAATACTCCAAATTCTTCCTGCATTATAATTTCCCTCCTTTCTCCACTGGTGAAGTGAAGATGATGAGAGGTGTTGGCCGTAGGGAAGTGGGGCATGGTGCTTTGGCTATGCGTAGCTTGAGGCAAATGATGCCAAAAGGCGAATATGCTTATACCACAAGAGTTGTGAGTGATATCCTTGAATCAAATGGTTCATCTTCCATGGCTACCGTTTGTGCTGGTAGCTTGGCCTTAATGGATGCTGGTGTGCCTTTTCCTAAACACGTTTCCGGTGTTGCAATGGGCTTGGTGACTAGGGCTGATGGCAAATACGCTATCCTGACTGATATTTTGGGTGACGAAGACCATCTGGGTGATATGGACTTTAAGGTTACTGGTACAAAAGATGGTATCTGTGGCGTTCAAATGGACATTAAGGTGGATGGTTTGAGCATGCAAGTAATGATGGAAGCATTGACACAAGCAAAAGCTGGCCGTCTGCATATTTTGGATGCTATGTATGAGGCAATGCCTGCTGCTCGTCCAGAAGTGAAACCACATACGCCACGTATGGAGAAATTGATTATTGACAAGGAATTCATTGGTGCAGTGATAGGGCCAGGTGGTAAAGTGATTCAAGAAATTCAACGTGAAACTGGTGCTACTATCAATATTGAAGAAGTAGGCAACTTTGGTGAAGTAAGCATCTTCGCTGTTGAGAAAACTGCTTTGGATAAAGCCATGGCTTGGGTTCGTGGATTGACAGCACAACCAGAAGTGAACAGCGTTTACGAAGGAACCATCAAAGGCATTAAAGAATTTGGTGCTTTTGTAGAATTCCTGCCAAAGAAAGAAGGTTTGTTGCACATCAGTGAAATAAGCTGGAAACGTTTGGAAACAATGGAAGGTATTTTTAAAGAAGGCGATAAGGTAAAAGTGAAATTGGTAGGTATTGATCCTCGTACTGGCAAATACAAATTAAGCCGTAAAGCTTTGATGCCAAGACCTGAAGGGACCGCCTCTTCTCAACAAGAGAACAATTAGAAGCTATTGATGGTGTTCCACCAATGATAATAAAATAACAACCCTCGGATTTATTCGAGGGTTGTTATTTTACAAGTATTTGTGGACAGTTAACCACACCAAGTGTTGCTAAAACGTTTTTATAAACAGTAAATTCTCAAACATGAACTACATACAGATTATTGTTCCAACCTCAGATACTGCGTTGCAGGAAACATTAATCGCAGTATTGGATATTATTGATTTTGATGGCTTTGAAGAAAGCAATGAAAACCTCAAAGCATTTATTGATGAAGATAAATTTGATGTGGTTGCAGTTGATGAAATCATGAACCAGTTCGGATTAACCTACTCAAAGGAAACCATCACAAAGCAAAACTGGAATGAACTTTGGGAATCGAATTTTGAACCTGTACTAGTTGATAATTTTGTGGGGATAAGGGCAGATTTTCATGAGCCATTAAAAGGAGTGGAGCATGAAATCATCATTACACCCAAAATGAGCTTTGGTACCGGTCACCATGCCACCACTTTTTCCGTGATGAAATTAATGAAGGATATTGATTTCAACAACAAATCAGTTTTTGATTTCGGAACAGGAACAGGCATTTTAGCTATTCTGGCAGAAAAGTTGGGAGCAACCGAAGTGTTGGCTGTTGACAACGATGATTGGTGCATTGAGAATTCCTTGGAAAATATTGCCAAGAACAATTGTCAGTACATTGAAATAGCAAAAGTCGATAACGCAAAACTGTCCAAGCAGTATGATATTGTCATTGCCAATATCAATAAAAATATCATTTTGGACAACCTATCCTTTTTGGCAGAAGATGCTATAAAAGGTGGTGATACTATTTTGAGTGGATTACTTAAAGAAGATGAAGCAGATATACTTGCGGCTACACAAACCATTGGTTGGCAGCATATTGTTACCATGGAAAAAGGTGCTTGGATTGCCATATGGCTCAAGAATTAAGTTTTCCCCAAGCTAGGTTAAGGAATTATGAACTTTGGGTTTCCATCCTTATATTTGTTTACGTCCAAACTTCAACCAACAATGAACGAATTTTTATTAATCGTTTTGGCTTATCTCATTGGCTCCATACCAACAGCCATTTGGGTAAGCAAAAGGTTTTTCGGAATTGACATCCGGGAATATGGAAGTGGCAACGCTGGTGCCACCAACACTTTTAGGGTGCTGGGCAAGCAATGGGGTAGCTTGGTAATGATTGTAGATATTTTAAAAGGCGTTATCGCCACATCCTTATACATCATTCTCCCTTCAACTTATGTGGGCAGTGACCATGAACTGCATAGGACCAATTTCATGATAGCTCTAGGATTGGCCTCTGTATTGGGGCATATCTTCCCCTTATGGGCCAACTTTAAAGGAGGCAAGGGAGTGGCTACTTTATTTGGAATGGCCATTGCCATACAACCCTTGGTAGCTATCTGCTGCATCGGTGTTTTCCTATTTGTTTTATACTTAACAAGGTTCGTTTCCCTCAGTTCCATATTGGCTGGCGTTGCTTTCATGGTATTTATCCTCTTCATTTTCAATGAAAAGGAAACATGGTACCGCATGTTTGCCGTGATGGTAGCCCTAATGGTAGTGCTTACCCACCAGAAAAATATTGGAAGAATCCTAAAAGGCACAGAAGGCAAAGTGCCTATTCTAAAGTTCCGTGACACACGCAGGAAAAGAAGGCGTGAGTGATAGAGCCTAAAAAAATCAAGCAAATATATTGTTGGTATAAAAGTTGAATTAACGATTAAGTTAATTGCTTAATAGCATCTTATACAATAATGTATAATTGATGATAGCAACAATTATACACCACAAAAAATCATTTATGAACAAGAGAACCTTACTAGCCTGTTTTTCTGCAGCAGTCATCTTTGTTGGCTGTACCACCAACGCCATTACGGGTAGCAAACAATTTACAGCCTTAGTCTCCGAAAGCCAAATGCAGGAAATGGCAAAGACAGAATACAAACAGTTCTTAACCGAGAGTAAAGTAGTAAGCAGTTCCTCCAGTAAGGATGCTGAGATGGTTAGGAGAGTTGGCAGCAGGATTGCAACAGCCATCACAAAATATTATACGGAACAGGGTCTAGGCAAGGAACTGGAAGGATACCAATGGGAATACAATTTAGTGGATAGCAAAGAAGTAAATGCTTGGTGCATGCCCGGGGGCAAAATTGTTGTTTACACTGGCCTGTTGCCCATCACACAGAATGAAGCAGCATTGGCCGTTGTTGTTGGGCATGAAATAGCCCATGCCCTTGCTAAACACGGACAGGCAAGAATGAATGAAGGTTTATTGCAGCAATTGGGCGGTACAGCATTATCTGTAGCAATTGCCAATAAACCAGCAGAAACCCAAAACCTATTCATGAGTGCGTATGGCATTGGAACACAAGTAGGAATAGCCTTGCCCCACAGTAGGAGCCAAGAGTCAGAAGCCGATAAATTCGGATTGCGTTTTGCAGCTTTGGCTGGATACAATGTAAGGGAAGCCATTCCATTATGGCAAAGAATGAAAGCAGCAAATAGTGGCAGCAAGCCCCCTGCTTTCTTAAGTACCCACCCAGGCGAAGATCAAAGGATTGCGGATTTAAATACCATAATGGATGAAACTATTAGGGATTACTACCGCCCAATAAAATAAAAATCATTGATTGTCAATGAACTAATAATGTTAAAGCTTCCCACAGGAGGCTTTTTCTTTGCATACTACCGTTACAATTTGGTAACTTTGCAATCCTTTTATTACATCACCTGAAAACAACGTTTAGGCATGTCAAATCAGAGTTTGTTTGAAAAATTGGAATTGCAAGACGAGAAGAACCTACTGATTCAAGGACTTCCTTCCTCCATCGAAAAACAGTTTGCAAAGCTTTCCTACGCAAAAAATGTTACTCCGTTACTCAAGAACAAAAAAGTGGATTTTGCATTGGTGTTCGCAGTGAACCAAAACCAGCTCAACAATGTGTTGAAGGAAGTTTTTTCTGCATTGCACGACAACAGCAAATTATGGGTAGCCTATCCAAAACAGACAAGTAAAATTGTTAGCGACCTTAATAGGGACTGCAGTTGGGATATGCTTATTCAAAACTCCTTTGAAGGAATTAGCTTGGTAACATTGGACAACGTTTGGAATGCCATGCGTTTCAAGAAAAACGAAGTGGTTACCTCCAAAAAGAAGGCTGAACCAAAAGCAGAAGTAAAAGCGGAGAAGTTTGAAAAGAGCCTTGTAACTCCGGTAGCAGAAAAGGTTTTAGGGAAAGAAAGAAAAACAGCCACCCGTAAAAAAGTAGCTGAGAAATAAACTCCCCTCACATTATCATAAAAAGCAGCGAAGAGTATTCTTCGCTGCTTTTTTATTTTCCGTCATTGCGAGGAACGAAGCAATCTTCTTCAAGCCTAGCTCGTTAGATTATTCCCTTCCCTGAAATCACTAATGAATTGGGTAGGGTTATTTCTCCTTTTCCAAAATCTCAAAGTTCCTGCTTACACTATTGCCTTGTTCATCAACTACCGTAATGATATGCTTGCCTGCAGGCGGGTTCAATCCTAATTGATGGAAATTGTCAGTAGTGGCCACAAACACATCATCTAAATGCCAGAAGAGTTTTGCATTCCTGTTTTTGTGCGTAGCCGTAAAAACGGTTCTTCCCTTCTCGCCAGTCACTTCCTTGGGTACATAAATCTTTGCATGCTCATCAGGATATACAATGTCCAGCACCCTTGCTGCATCCAATACACAGCCCTGTTTATAGTCAGGTAGTATTTTGTATTCAGGATGCTTGGGCCTATAATAATATTCAATGGTTGGAGGAAGGATAAAGTACGATTGATGCTGCATGTCACTAGGTGATTCGCAGCCTTCATTCACCCTATAAGTACCGGTCCTATCCAAATTTATCTTTTTGCAATAAGGGCAAACGCCACTGCTTTTTGGGTTTTCACTCACCATCATTTTATCAACCACGGCACAGTCACTACCAGCTTTAAAACCACTGTACCTGCAAACAGGAATATAAGTAAAGCCATTGGATGGCTCAGCAAACCACTCACTGGTGGGCAACAAACGGAAAATGTCAAACATAATAGGGGCTGCTGTATTAATACCAGTAAGTTCCGGTCTCCCTTCACCAGTTGTATTGCCCACCCAAACCAGCACACAATATTTTGGTGTGAAACCAACAGCCCAACCATCCCTGAAACCAAAGCTCGTACCCGTTTTCCAAGCAATGCGTTGAGCAGAGGAGAACAAGTTCCATAAGCCTTCCTCCCCTGGACGCATTACCTCATTCATAGCATTGAATGTATGCCAGAGAGAAACATTGTCGAAAGATGGATTTAGGGATTTGGAATTTGGATTTGAAGCTTTAGCCTTGATATAGTTTGGCATCCTCCATAGGTCATTCTTCATTTTTAATTTTTCATTATTCATTCCTAAATATGTTCTTGCCATGCTACTATAAACCCCTGTCAGTTCATAAGGGTTCACCTCACAGCCACCCAATATCAAGCTCATGCCATAAAAATCGGCAGGCCTTGTCAACGTTGTTAAGCCACATTGTTTCAATACATCATAGAAACGCTGGTACTTATACTGCTGCAACAATTTCACTGCAGGAATGTTCAGGCTCCTTGACAAAGCCCTGTTGGCTGGCACGGCACCATCATAACCCAAATCAAAATTCTGTGGCGTGTAACCACCAATCTGTGTGGGAATATCAGCTACCAATTGGCGTGGCAGCAAACTTCCCTCTGTTAATAAAGAAGCATACAATAAAGGCTTCAAAGTACTGCCCGGACTTCTTGCAGAAGCCAACACATCCACATGGCTTTCAATGGCTGAATCCTGTGTATTGTAAACATTGCCCACATAAGCCAACACATTGCCTGACTCAATCTCCATCACCATCGCAGCAGCGTTCTTTATCTGGTTGCCACGCAGTTCTTGTGCATGTTGCCAAACAATAGTGTTCACTTGTTTTTGTAAACTGCCATCAATTGTTGTTTGTATGGAAGTTGTTTGATGGCTATTTTCCTTCTTCAATGAAACATAGTCCCTCTTGAACCTATCCAATAAGTGAGGGGCCAATTGTGGCAATGGTCTTGGTTCACCCGGCAATGGTTCAAGCTTTGCCAAATCACTCGTTGTTATATCAATCGTTTTATTGTTCACCAATTTATCCAACAGCTCATTTCTCTTTCTCAATAAAATTTCCCTGTTCTTGCCGGGATGCACCAATGATGGTGCATTGGGAAGCACGGCCAATGCTGCCATTTCCCCCCAAGTAAGCTGGTCTGCACTTCTTGCATAATAACGCCAGGCTGCTGCATCCAATCCAACCACATTGCTTCCAAATGGGGCGTTGCTTGCATACAACGCAAGAATGGATTTTTTACTGTAGCTGCATTCCAGCCTCACTGCCAAAATGCTTTCTGAGAGCTTGTTCCATAGATTGCGTTTATTGTTTTGCTTATGCAGGCGAATAACCTGCATCGTCAATGTGCTGCCACCACTCACTGTTTTCTTGTTGCCAATATTTTGCTTCATAGCCCTGCCCAAAGCAATAGGGTCAACACCCGGATGGTAATAAAACCGCTTGTCTTCAAAAGTAATAATGCACTGGATGAACTTCTCCGGCACTTTATCATTGTAGGGAAAACGCCATTGCCCATCGCTGGCAATACTTGCATTCAACAGGTTGCCATCCTTATCCGTAATAACAAAACTTGTTGGTGCATTGAATAGCTTGGAGGGAAGTGCCAACCAGAACCAAATAAGCAGCATGAGAAAAATGGCCCATTTGATTTTGGATTTTATTGTTAGGTTGTTGAAGTATGATATGATGCGTTTGGGATAATCTTTCACAACAGAAAAATAATCATTGCAATTTGAACCAACAAGTTAAACGTGCAACTTGCAAAGTCCTTATGAACATATCTGAAAGGCAACCCATAATTTTACCCATCTTTATTTGGAGCTTATATGAAAATACTATTGGTAGAAGATGAACCAAGTGTCGCATCCCTAGTGCAGAAAGCATTAGTGGAAGAAGGCTATGAGGTAACGGTGGCCATGGATGGCAATATTGCCTTGGACCATATACAACGCTTCCAGTATTCCCTATTTGTTTTTGATTTGATGCTGCCGGGTATCAATGGAATAGAACTTTGCAAACGTACAAGGCAGCAAGGCATTGCTACGCCCATATTAATGCTCACCGCCTTGGGCACCACAGATAATGTAGTGCATGGTCTGGATAGTGGGGCAGACGATTATTTGTCCAAGCCCTTTAAGCTGGTGGAATTGCAAGCAAGGATAAGGTCATTAATCCGCAGGGGCAATAATGAACAATCACCAAATGCAAACAGCACAAAAGACAATCTCCTCAACCATGCTGATGTGGTCATGAACCTTGACGAAAAAACTGTTACAAGGAATGGTGTACTGATTGAATTAACAGTGACGGAATTCCGTTTATTGGAATACTTTTTACGCAACCCAAGAAAAGTGCTTTCAAGAATGGACATATTGGAAAAAGTATGGGGCTACGATTTTAACATGAATACCAAAGTAGTGGATGTTTACATGAACTATCTACGCAAAAAGCTGGAACAGCAAGAGCAATCCAAACTGCTCCATACCGTTGTGGGAATGGGCTATGTATTTAAAGAAAACCTTTAATGAAAATACAACTCAAAATAGCATTGTTGTTTACACTGGTATGCACCAGCATTATCATGGGGTTAAGCTATGCCATCTATTACTTTGCCAATGAGGAAGCCTTTCAGGATTTCTTTTCTAGGCTGGAACTAAGGGCCAATATTGCTGCAAGGGCCAACCTTGCAGCCAATGAGGAAACAGCAGCAACCTTTGAGCAAATACGCAATGAACACCTGCAACGCTTGCCCGATGAAAAAGAATACATCATTCAACTGGATACACTGAACAACTTTATTAAAAGCCCATCAGCAACGGATTTGAACCAATCCTTTTTTGATGGAGTGCTAGCCAACAAAAGGGCTGTATTCAGGCAAGGGTTCCTGTTTTACGAAGGCATTCTTTACAAGAATACCAAAGGCAGTTTTATAATTGTAATATCTGCACAGCATACCTATGCCAAGGATTTTTTGACCAACCTGCGTTCCATATTAATCATTGGTTGCTTGATAAGCATGGTCGTAGTTTTTTCAATAGGAATGATATTTTCAAAAAGGATATTATTGCCTATCCGGAACATCACACGTTCAGTAAAAAAGATAAACGCCACTTCATTGCATGAGCGGCTGGAAGTAAAGCAGGGCAAGGATGAAATAACCGACCTTGCAAATACCTTCAATGAAATGATTAGCCGATTGGAGATGTCTTTTGAAACGCAGAACAACTTTGTGAGCAATGCGTCACATGAGCTCAACACACCACTAACATCCATCATTGGTGAAGCTGATTATGCCCTGTCCAAACAATTTACCCAAGAGCAGTACGCCCAGTCAATGACCTCCATCCTCGCACAATCAGAAAGGTTAAGGGACATTACCAAAGGGCTATTGGAACTGGCAAGGTCCGGCTTCATGGAAAACTTTTCCATGGAAATAGTGCGTATGGATGAAGTCGTGTACAACGTGCAGAAAATTGTGAAGCAAGTATACCCCAAAGCACAAGTGGAAGTGGATTACAGTTTGTACCCAGATGATTCGGACAAGCTCTCCATTCTTGGCAACCCACACCTAGTGGAACTGGCCATTTCAAATATCGTCCTCAATTCCTGCAAGTATTCTGGTGGCAAGCAAGTCGTCATTGCCATGGCAGTTGCGGACAGCCATTTAGTAATTATTGTGAAGGACAATGGAATCGGCATCCCGCAAAAAGATATACCACATATTTTCGACCCATTCTTCCGGGCCTCCAATGTGCAGGGAACGGGAGGTTACGGCATTGGGCTTCCCTTGACCAGGAATATCCTGAAAGTACACAACGGCTCCATCTCCATACAGTCAAAGGAAAACGAGGGAACAGAAGTGATTGTGAAAATACCCATCTACAAAAAACAATAAGTTCATATCAGCTTGAGGCACTCCAAAGTGTGTAACCTTCCACCTATTTCTTACCAAATTCTTACCGCATTTTTATCAGCCCCTAATCTACCGCTTACTGCTTTCTAATACTGGTAGTGCATTTTGCATTAAAACCAGCAAACATGAAAAAAGTGCTACTGCCAACAGACCTCAGCGTTCAGTCATTATGGGCTGCCAAACAGATGATTCAGGAGACCCGTTACCAAAGTGCATTGACCATCTACATTGTGCACATGATAGAAATGCCCTCCAGCATCAATGACCTGCTATCATTGGGCAGGAACAGGAAGTATCCATCCATGTCATCCGCCTTTGTGGATGCCTTGCAGATACTGCGTAACAAAGCTACCGCATCCAATATCCATGTCCACTTTGAATATGTATATGGCAACAACGCTAGGGTACTGAAGAACTTCATGCAGGGCCAAGCCATCACCGAAGTACTGTTGATGGATGGCTATCAATATTGTTTCAACCAAAATGTTTCAGTGGATTTTATACCGTTCTTAAAGAAAACCAATACACGCATTAACAACATGCCATTCAATATTGGCAACTTCTCGGAGTTCCAGTTGCTTTCCATTTTATTGAGCAATGGAACAGAAGAAAACAATGAAGAAGTGGTACTTTATACATCAGCATTGGCTGTTTAATCATTAAAAGAAGTATATGTTATTAAAGAAAAACATTCCCATCAGTTATATTATCGGGAAGATAAAATTGGAGTTGGCACTAGTCACCTTATATGCAGGTGTGGTAACCTTTCTCTACCATACGTACAACGTAACAGGGTGGTCAGTGCCAATCTCCATACCAATGATTATGGGTATTGTCATATCCCTACTGCTTGCATTCAGGTCAAACCAGGCCTATGATAGATGGTGGGAGGCAAGAACGATATGGGGAGCCATTGTAAACGATAGCCGTTCCTTTGCAAGGCAGATAAATACCTTTATCGATAACAGGATTATGGATGGCAAGATACCCGATAACGACGTTTACTTCTTCAAGGAAAGAATTGTTAAACGCCAGATTGCATGGTGCCATTCATTAAGCAACCATCTACGTGGAAAGCATACTGTGGGCAAAATGGAGAAACACCTATGCAGAAAAGACCTGCTGCATATCAAGAACTACAACAATGTGCCAATGGCCTTGTTGGAACTGCATGGATATGACTTAAAGATGGCATTATCCAATGGTTGGATCAACGCCTTCCAGCATATTGAAATGGATGAAACATTAACCCGGCTCTGTGATGCCATGGGCAAGTGCGAAAGGATAAAGAACACCGTTTTCCCCGCTACTTACAGCGTCTATATCCATTTTTCCTTGGTCGTGTTTTTTATGCTCATGCCTTTTGCCATGATTGAGTACATAAGCTTCTTAACGGTGCCTGCCATGATAACCATTGCGGCCTCTTTCTTCCTCATTGAAAAAATGGCCGTTCACTTGCAGGACCCATTTGAGAACAGGCCAACCGATACACCCATGACGGCTATCTGTTTCAATATTGAGAGGGACCTAAAGCAAATGATTAACGAACAGCCAGTAAAGGAAATGGAAACTGCCACTGTTGAAAACAAGAAAGTATTTTATGTACTATAAAGGGTGAAGGGTTAAATAACGGTTGCTGCCGTTTTTGCCAATAGTGTGTTGAACGCTATTGGTTTTTTGTTTTAGTACCCTGTTGCCAACAACCCACCAGCAGCCTTCACACTGCAGTGTTGGTATTTGCTATAAGCAGCCGAAGCCCGTTGATGGATTTGTTTATCTGTTTCCTTATTCAACCAACCTGTTAACGCTGCATCCAAAGTATAGGCTTCAGGACACATCAGTTGAGTGGTCCATAACAAAGGCTTTGCTCCTGTCTGTCTTATAATATTGGTAAAGTATTGTTTACTCATGCAAGCAAGAATAATGGCATCCCTTTTTAATGTGTTGCCTTGTTTGGGAATCGAATCCAATTTGAAATCCATCAATCCATCATGACCAATATAAGCCAGCAATTGGGCATTGCCACCAATACCAATCGTGTCTTTTGCTACAACAATTTGTTGTTGCTGCTTGCCTGCACAAGCTTGCAAAAAATCAACCGTACATTTTTTAATAAACTCACCATCATACGCATCGGCAACCAAATAGTTATTTAGCGAAGCATGCTTGAATACACACCGTTCCAGAACATGGGTAACTGGATGCTTAATGGTTTGCACCAATTTCCACTGCGTATATTTTTTAAAGTAAGCCCTTAGCCCATAATCACAGCCCCAGTATAAATTCTGGTCTGGGTCCTTGCCATTTCCAATAGCTTTTGGTACTGGTTGTATGCCTTGAAACTTATTGTCACAAAGGGCCACGAATACATGGGTTACTTTTAGGCTGTTATGGACAGAATCGTTTTTGTAAACAATGCCTGTTGGGATTGTTGCTATTTTCTTATCTTCCTTGCAACGCAAGAAAACAAATAAACCTAAAAGCAGTATGGTTGTTACCTTCATTGTGCTCGGCGTTTTGCTTTAGCTAGACTATCACCAATTAGGTAGATACATGGATAGCTATCTGACATGTGTCTATCCAACCCCTTCCAAATTTCTCCTGAAACAATCTTCTTGTACTTTTCTTTATTTGTTAATGTTGAATCACTGATAAGCAAAGTGAAAAAAGCTTTTACACGCTTGTCTTTATAGCTCCTTTCTAAAATATGGTATTCAACTAAACTACGCCCACTTATTGATATTTCAAGTTCATTATGATTTATTTTGCCATTCTTGTAAAGCCGATACATGAAATTATTCCATTCCAAATAATTTGATAAACCCATCTTTTGCATTGAGTAGATAGCGATTTTTTTCTCTTGTATTGAAGTATATGGATCTGTCATTATTTTCTTGGCATCTTCCATATACTTATAAGGGTTTTCAAAAACATGAATGAAAGAGTCTGAATAAAACAAACTTTGTGCTGATGGATTCAAATCTCTTTTTGAAAGGCTATTTATCAAATCACCGTAGTGCACCATTGTTATCTTTCTCCATTCGCCTTTATCAACTGTTCTTTGGGAGGAACATCTACTTCTGGCAGAAAATGGATTGCAACTCCACATGCAAAGCAGCATAAGCATTCCGCTAATGGGCATAATCCCGCACTGCACGAAGACTATCTGATAATGCCTGATTGCAATCCCTGTTCTTTTCGTCATCCTATACAGCATTTACCTCTTCAAAAATATATTTCACATCGTATTCCACTTCAAATTTTTCAAGCATATCTATATACTCATCCCTAAATGTTTTTTTGGAATGGTGCTTCTCCTGGTTTTCAATATAGGTAGCCACATCCTTCACTTGACTTTTGGAATAGGAGAATGCCCCATACCCACCTTGCCATTCAAACCTGCCCTTGACTAAACCTTTTGTGTTTATCCATTTAGAGGAATCCCCTTTGATATCCTGCAATAAATCTGACACAGACTGTGTTGGTCGGAGCCCAATCAGGATATGTATATGGTCAGGCATGCCGTTTATTGCCAGCAATTTATGTTGGTTGTTTTTGTATGATGCCTGTGATGTATTTGTAAAGCTCATCCTTCCATGATGGATGTATAAGGGATTGCCGACCCTTTACTGCAAATACCAGATGCAGGTGGATTTGGGTGTATGTGTTTGCCATGCTTTGTTCCGTACCTACGGCACGGCGATTATTGATTAATAATAGCAACCGATATACAATCCCTACGGATGGGAAACCATAATTCATGCATTTCTACCGATATCTCGTCCCTACGGGATTTGTCCAATAAATTTAGAATAAATGTATCGTATTAATCGAGGATATTTTAATTGCAATATCTATGCAACCAATTAATGTTTGTTAAACACCGGGCTACCAACAATCCCATTGGGATATAATATCGGTAACCCAATCTACCAGAAATCCCGTAGGGATACGATATCGGTAAAACATGAATCACCTATTCCACCACCTCCACCCACTTCCCGCTAACCCCGCCACTAATCGTATTGTCATACATGGCTTCTGCATACACACCCGGCCAGAAATACTTACCCGGATAGGCCGCATTCAACTGCACATAATAGGTCAACGTTTCATTCTGCCGGATATCGAAATAATGGTACACCCTGTCATCACGAATATCCATATACTCACTAGGGGAGGACTTGAACGCCCCCTCACTATTGTACAACCGGGTATTGAGAATCTCCCAACCACTAGGGAAAATTTGGCTCAACGCCATCTCATTGTACATCCCCCTTACACCGGGGTTCTTAATCGTCACCTTCGCCATGAAATCCGTTCCCTGCTTCAATTTCGTAATGTCCACTGGTGCACCTGTACTACTGATATAGCTAACATTCACCTGCAATACATTGGGATTATTGTTTACGGGAACAACTTGGTTGCTCAATGGTTGCCCCTCATTAATTACCCTAACATACAGCACATTATTGCCATTGTTCTTCAATTGCACAGCAGCCTTTCCGCCTTGCCATGCAACCAGACTCTGTGAAATGGTGGACGCAGTATTGATGCTTACATTCTGGCCGCCGGCCTTGCCACTCGCATTAATCTTTTTATCATCCTTATTGCTGCCACAATACTTCGCAATGGCCAGTAAGCTATACGCAGTTGTTTGCGTACTGTACCAACTGTCTTGGGATAGCTTGGCTGCAATCGTCCTTACCAATTGTTCGGCTTCGCCCTTCCTGCCCATAATCGTCAACGTTTCCAGCACCATTGCATCATCACGCACATCACTGCCGTAAGTAATGCCCGGGAAAGGTCTTGCAGTAAACGTAGTAGGCAGGCCACTTATCAATTGCAAAGCAATTTGCGATTGCCCACTTAAGTAATAAGCAGCCGCCAAACGCCACTTGCCTTCTGCTGTCAGGAACTTGAATTCCTTCAACCTGTTCATCGCACCCATTTCAGGCGACTTGGCCAAAGCCAATAAATACAAACGGTAAGCCTGCATCAAATCCGTACCATAATAAGGGGCGGTAGTCACATTCCAGGCCAAGGCCTTGCTACGCTGAAATGCCTTCCACTGCTGAATCATGGACGACGGTACATTATAACCCTTGGCTGATGCTTCCAACAAAAAGTGCCCTGCATAATTGCTTCCCCATTCATCACTGCTGCCATTGCCCGGCCAGTAACTAAAGCCACCATCACCCTGTTGGAAATTCTGAATCTTCTGTATGGCGATACGGATATTCCTGTCTATTTCCGCCTTGCGTTGACCATTCAGTTCCATCAACTGGTTCAATACCAATTGGGGGAATACAGCCGATGTCGTTTGTTCAATGCAACCATGTGGGTACTGAATCAAATAACCCAAACGCTTCTGCAAATTGATGGCAGGAATGGAAGAGACCTCCAACGTTGCCTTGCTGCTACTGCCCTCACCAATCATGCCCACATTGGCATTCATGGATTGACCAGCCTGCAAAGTAAATTCCTGCACCTGCACAATAGGAGGGTTGGGGTTCCTGATATCAATCTCTGTTTCATACACAGATTGCTCCTTGCCACTGGATGCAATGATTTTTATCTTGCCAATACCCGTCCCTGCCTTCACCTTGGCATTAAAGTAAACCAGTTGCTCACCTGTTGCACTGAACGTTATATTCTGCGAACCATTCGCCTCAATAAATGGATTGCTTTGCAAACTCAGGCTTACATTCCTGATACTGTTCTCCGTTGCAAAAACCGTTACGGGAATCTTCAGTTCCTCATTGGGGCCAAGTACCCTTGGCAAAGTGGCCAACAGCATCAAAGGCTTCTTCACCTTCACCGATTTTTCAGCCATGCCATAAGCCCCTTGATTGGCTGCAATCACCATCGCCCTTACACTGCCCATATACGGCGGCAAAACAAAATTGTGTGTCTTGCTGCTGCCATTGCTCTTGAAAGGCCCATAGTACTTAACAATCGGCAAAAAGCGGTTCGCCTTTCTTGTCTTCGCCTTCATCTCCGCTTCCGCATCACCACCAATCGTCAGTATGCGTTCCAGTTCCCCGCCCCAAGCACCAATCACATAATCATACACATCCCAGCTCTTCACGCCCAAAGCCTCCTTTGCATAAAAAGCCTCATGCGGATTGGGTGTCTTGAACCTAGTCAAATCAAGCAGGCCCTCATCCACAATCGCAATCACATAACTCATGTTCTTGCCATTCTGTTCAGACACCGTAATGGATGCATTTGTTTCAGGCCTTATCACCTCATTCATCTTAATTACCGGATGCAGGATGGTATTCTTGTCTTCCACCTCAATAGGCACCACACCATACATCCTTATGGGCAAGTCATTAATCGTTTGTGCATGTGGCTGAATCAAACTGACATTCACATAAATGGTGGGCGTCATCTCCTTGTCCACCTTAAAGCTGAACTTCGTTTCCCCTTGCTCCGTATTCACCCAATAGGTTTTCAGCACCTTGCTGCCTGTTTCAAGACTAACCAAGGCACGTCCATCCTTACTCGTAGGAATCGTCAGTTTCACCTCTTCACCCACATTGTATTTGGCCTTGTCTGTTTTGAAAGTAAGCATCGTTGCTGCACTAGCATCATTCTTGTCGCTCCTGCTCTGCCAGTTGTAATCATCCACATAAAATGTTTTACCAGTTACATGCCCGCTTCTGGTGTCCTTTAGCAAAACAAGGTAGCGGCCATAATCACTGGCATTCAGCTTCAAATTATAGACACCCTTGCCATTGTAAATGTCCATGCTTGTTTTACTGATCAGCTTATTGTAGCTGTCCTGCGTAAAGTTGCTCAGGTTGTCACCACTATTGTCCCACCACCAACGCCACTGAATCTTGTAGAGCTGCACCTCCACATTGGTAGCACCATTGGTAAGGGCACCATTCGTATTCACATCAACAATATTAAAAGCATGTGTTTCGCCACTCAACAAAAAGCCATATTGCTTATCGCCTTTGGGAATGTTCACCCCAATATAGGAAGTGTAGGGATGGTAGGGCATGGATACATTGTCCACACTAAAGTTGCCACCCGGCTCAAAAACCTTCACCATCAAATTGGCCAGCAACATGCCTGGTGCTTCCGTGCCTGCATCAAAGGTGGGGTTAATGGTTGCAGTGCCTGTGGCACCCAAGCTTCCATCAAAAATAGTCTTGCTCTGTGTTGTGAAACTGGCTGTGGGGTTATCAAATACATAGTCCTCATACTTCGGGAAGGTCGTTGTCTTGCGGTAGAGCTGTGCATCCACCCTTGCCTTCAAGTTCTGTGCAGTGGCACCAAACAGCCACTTGGCAGAAAGCGTTCCGTTCACCGTTGCATTCTTGCCTAGGGCAGTCAGTCCATTAAAGTTCAAATCAATCTTTAAGCGGTTGGGCATCACCGTTTCAATCTTCAACCGCTTGTCAAAAATTGCCCCGCCAATCTTCATCCTGCACAGCCAGTTACCTGTGGGTGCAGCCGCATCAGTGGCCGTCTTGAACACATTGAAGCCATCCTCCGCATTCGTGGCCACCATCCTTTTATACAACTGCCCCCTTGGTGAAATCAGTTCCATTTCAATAGGGTGGTCCTTGGGAAGCTTATTCATCTTGTCTTCCACAATAAAGCCCAGGAACAAACTGTCACCCGGTCTCCACACGCCACGTTCACCAAAAATAAAACCCTTAATGCCGTTCTTCACCTCTGCACCGCTCACATCAAACCTTGACAACGCCAAAGCACTGCCCTCATCCAAACGCAGGTAACTTTTTTCATTGCCCTTCTTCGCCACCAATAAATAAGGCTTGCGTTTAATATCAATCAGGGCAATACCATCGCTGCCACTACTGGCCTTCCCAATAATTTGCTGCTGGTAGTCCAGCACCTGAAAGTCCACACCACTCATGGGCTTTGTGGTAATAATATCATTCGCTGCCACAAACAACTGGTTGCCATTGCCGCGTTTTGCAGTCAGCCCAATATTCGTCGCAATGATATTCCTGCTGTCAAACCTTTCCTTATTGTAGTAAGCCTGGTTGCAGGGGTTGTCCTTCTGCTCCCAATTGTAACCATAGGGAAAATAGTCATCATAGCGTTTCCAGAACTCATCGTCATCATCCAGTGCACCCTCACTGCCTTCTTCTTCATATTCATCATAGTATTCATGTCCGTAAGCCTTCACCATCTCCGTGCAGGTATATAAAGAGTAAGTGGGCCTGAAGCCTATATGCACCCTGTAAATAGCCCCCGGTTCCGTCTTGATATACTTGTCAATATCCAGCATAAAGCGGTTCTTCTTGTGCAGGTTCAGGCTCTTGTCATCATCCAGTTTCAGTGTTGCCTGCACCAGCGGCTTCGCCACATTGCGTAAGTTTTCGTTCCCGTCCAGTCGGTTGAACTGCAGGAACTGCGGGATATTCGTTTCATAAATCTTGATGATGCTGATATCCACCGCCTTCAAATTCGTTGCCTCAAAAGGCAGCACAATCTTGCCGCCACTATTGGGCAAAATCACCCCCTTGCCATGAATCTGCACGGAAGGCAAGCGGTTCTCAAAGAAAATATTGGACGAGAAGGCCTTCTGCAATTTATCCCCCCACAGGTTCTGTATGCCCTCATTAATGCTCACCGTATAACTGCCGTCCAAGCGGTTGCTGGCATACACTTTCACCTCACTGCCTAAAATAGTATAGCTCAGGTTCTCCTGATTGCTAATCGCAATCAGCCCATCCAATTGCTGGCCCACCATAATCTGGTCGCTGAACTGTACCAGTGCATATTGTTCCTCCTCCTGAATTACCCTTACATCCATCACCTTAAAATCACCAAGGGCAGGAACGGCCATTTCTTTTTTATCGCTTGCTGAAATATTGAGCGGCGAGCCGTCCCAACTCAATAAAACCGTTCCAGCATTATTCGTGCGTTTAATGTTCTCAATAGTATAGCCATGTGTCTTATTGGCCTCATTGTGCTGCCATTTAATTGCCACCTTGCTGCCATTTAACGATGCGGAAAGCACTTTCTCCACTTTCGCACTTTCTTCCACGTCAGCAGTAACAATTTGCCCGCTTAAACTCATCAGTTCCTTGCTGGTAGCCCTCAGCCCATTCTCCTCCACCTGAAAAGCTGGCTTAATGGTTTGTACATTAAACTTGAACACCTTGAACTTGGAAGGGACATTCATGGTCTTGCCCAATTTGAATTCCACCTCATACAGTTCATTTGGCTTCAAATCCTTTGTGGGCTTGAATTCAATCGTCCTTGCATCCACCCAGTAAGCCTTGCCCTCCACATTGGGGGAAAAGTCAAACAGTTCCTCCTTCACTGTTTCGTTCAGCGTATGCGTAGTGCCAGCATCAGCCGCCAGCACAATGCGTACCGCCGTTTTCTTGCTCACCACACCCGAGGTAAAAGCGTCAATGTACTTACTGAATTCTGGGTCAATCTTAGCCAGCGTTTTCTTGCCCTTGCAAGCAGAAAAAGTTGCCACGGTTACAAACAAAAAAAGCCAGCCCAGCTTAGTGAGTGGCATGCGTTGATGTGCGTTCATATTTGGTTGAAGTTGTAAGAAGGTTGATAGTGATTTGGTGCCGTTAAGTTATCGAAATCATTTCCATATCGCAAAGCGAAATATTTGTTAATACCGTTTTCTTGAAAATGGCTGTATGTTGAAACCAATGCGGTTTATATAAATCGCCTTCGAGAACCTCAAGTTGATAATTACGTTCAATAAATAGATATTGCCGCTTCTTTAATAAAAGATAGGATTTCCCATGCCACCTGCCAGTCTTATATTGTTCATAGCTACCATTGTGTTGCTTTGGTTCTGTAACAGGTATGAGCCTAATTAAATGCACATCAAACGCGTATTAAGCCACATAAATGTGGGATGATATGGGTTTGATATGGAGATGATATGGGTTTGATGGGTAAATGGATAGTAAAAAGAAGATGTTTAATGTGTGGCGTATTTATGCAGATAATTACCAATAAGAGGTTTACTGAACAGAATCAGTTTATTGAATCATTTATCCATTAATTAGCCTAGTAATAGACAATAATATAATTCTTGGGTATATAGTATAAGCAGTCCTATCTTTATTCAATTACTTTAGCAGGAATACCTGTCCGTTAGCTGCAAGCTTAAGAAGAGTGACACACTCTACGAATAAGGAGACTTTTAAAACAACTAAAATTTTCATAATGGACTTAAATGGTATTATAGAGCCTAAAATTTTTGTTACTGAAACAGATGTAGATACCAATTTGACTTTATTTTTATGTCATGCCCATGAAGACAAACCCCAAGTAAGAATATTATATCAGAAATTGTTAGAACTTGGTATAGATGTTTGGTTTGACGAGGAATGTTTATTGCCTGGAATGGAATGGAAAGAGGCCATATTGAGTGTACTTCCCAAAATTGACATATTTGTTATTTGCCTTTCTACAAATTCAATCCAAAAAACAGGGTTTGTACAAAAGGAAATACGAGAATCCTTAGAGATAGCTGAACTACAGCCCGAAGGCAAAATATTTATTTTACCTATCCGTCTTGATGATTGTGAAGTACCCCACAAATTGACAAAGTATCAATATTTGGATTTATTTAGTGAAAATGCTTTTACGAGGTTAATTACAACATTAAATTATATAAAAAGTAATAAAAAACATGTCGAAAAAAAAGCATCACAGCCAATCAATTTGTATTTAGGATTTGTAGATGATATCTCGCCAATAGTAGAGAAATCGTTTTTACGAAATGTTATCCTAATCGTAATATGGGCAGAGAGTGGGATGGGTGAAAGAAATGCATACAAAGAATTCTTGAAGACAATCCCTTATTTGGAAGAGCCTCTCATCCAATCAGGATTTTATATGGCTTATACTAATCCTGGTCAATTTATTTTTGTATCTTCCTTAGCGGGACATCAACTAAAAAGAACGTTTGGAGTTAAAGATAGCGGCGTGTATTACATTTCTAAAGGCAAGTTATTAGATTTTAAAAAGTTCCCGTTCGCAGCTGGACCTGATGAAATACTTGAAACTATATCAACTATAAATTTTTAAGTATTTCGGTATCTTTAAGTTAAGAAAATTCTGGAACGCCTGCCGGTAACATTAGTTTGGCATTATTGGGCTTGACGAATATTGCCTCAGCATTTGTTCTTATTTTACTTCAGTTCGGGCTCGACGTTATAAATTTGGCTTATGAATATAACATCGTAAATATTGTAATTATCAACTTCGGTTATCGACTGACGAGATGCTAATTCTTCAACAACGCCAAGCCTTTATCGTTATGGGCAATAGGTAGGGGGCCACAACAGATACCTCCAAGCAACCGCACTATATAATTTGACATTTCTTTTTGGCTACAACAACCTGACTTTTGGCTACAGCTGCTTTGTTGCTTTGGTGCAACTTGCACTAACAAAAATAAGTAAAATGAAAGTATTTGTAACAGGAGCTTCTGGCTTTATCGGCTCGGCGGTAGTTAAGGAGTTAATTAGTGCAGGACACCAAGCAATTGGTTTAGCACGTTCAGAAAAAGCTGCAAAAATTGTAAGTGATGCAGGTGCTGAAGTTTTGTTGGGAAACCTTGAAGACCTGGCAATTTTACAACAGGGAGCTTTACAGGCAGACGGGGTTATTCACACCGCATTTTTGCACGACTTTATGTTAACGGGCGACTTTTCGCAATTTATTAAAGCTGCAGCAATGGATAAAAATGCCATTACTGCCATGGGCGAAACACTGCTTGGCACTAGCAAACCACTGGTGGTAACTTCGGGAATGTTGGGCTTGCCACTCATTAACGGGTTTGTAACGGAAGAAAGTACCACGCAACACTCACCCCGCAGTTCGGAAACTACAGCTATGGCTTTGGCTGAAAAAGGCGTTAATGCTTCCGCCATCCGTTTGGCCCCGTCTGTGCACGATAAAGGCGACGGTGGTTTTATTCCTTTCATTATTTCGCTTGCACGCAAAAATGGAGTATCGGCTTATCCTGCTGAAGGTACAAACCATTGGTGTGCGGTACATCGTTTAGATGCGGCAAAGGCTTTCCGTTTAGCTGTGGAAAAAGGCATTAAAGGAGCATTGTATAATGTTGTTGGCGACACAGGCATTGAAATTAAAGCGATTGCAACCTTAATTGGCGAAACGCTGGGCCTGCCTGTAAAATCGGTTTCGGGTGATGGGTTGGCAAAACATTTTGAGTGGCTGAGCAATTTCATCACCATGGAAAGTATTGCCACCAATTTCAAAACACAGGAACAATTAGGTTGGAAACCTACGCACATTGGTTTGTTGGAAGACATGCAGAAGAATTATTTTTAAATTTGCCTTATGGAGCAACGGCAGCCAACAAGGATAAAAACAATCAACGAATTTCATCGGTTACGTGGTTTGCCTAAACCCGAACACCCCCTTATCAGCGTAGTTGATTATGCTTCCATTAAACGCCCTGCGGATATAGGCGAAGTGAATTGGATTTTTGATTTCTACCAAATTTCCGTTAAGCGGGGAATTGACGGGAAATTCAAGTATGGGCAGCAGGAATACGATTTTGATTTTGACGAAGGCGTAATGTTCTTTATAGCACCCAATCAGGTTTTCAGGGTTCTGGTTGACAACCATTCAGCAGCAAAACGTTCGGGGTGGATGTTGCTCATTCATCCCGATTTCTTTTGGAACACGCCGCTTGCAAAAACGATTAAGCAATATGAGTTTTTTGATTATTCAGTAAACGAGGCCCTGTTTCTTTCCGAAAAAGAAGAAAAAACACTCAATGGAATTATAGAGAATATCAGGCTGGAGTACCATGCCAATATTGATAAATTCAGCAAACAAATCATTGTTTCGCATATTGAGGCATTGCTCAATTATTCCGAAAGGTTTTACAACCGGCAATTCATCACAAGGGAAAAAGTCAACCATCAAATTTTAGGGCGTTTGGAAGAACTCCTTGCTGACTATTTTAACAGCGATAACCTGATTTCAAAAGGGTTGCCGACAGTTCAACATATTGCAAGCGTTTTAAACGTTACACCAAAGTATTTGAGTGGTTTGCTAAAAGTGCTGACAGGGCAAAGCACGCAGCAACACATACATGAAAAACTGATTGAAAAAGCAAAAGAAAGATTATCCACCACAAATCTATCAGTTAGCGAAATTGCCTATGAATTGGGCTTTGAACATTCGCAATCATTCAGCAAGCTTTTTAAGACAAAGACAGCAGTTTCACCATTGGCGTTCAGGCAATCGTTTAATTGATTGCAAACGGATCGAAGACTTTACGAGAATAACCTCAGCCAACATGTAGTTTTATGCAAGTTGGGCTTGATAAACAAAGCTTCAGCCAATTGCAAAGCCGGGCATTGATTCGAACAGGAAAAAAATCGCTGGTCATTAATTCTTAACTTCATAAAAATATTTTCAGCAGCGGTCCGGGATATACGTGATTCTAATACCCAACTTGCATAAAGCTTATTCGTTGTGTGAAAATTTAAACAAACTTTACGATTATGAAAGTGATAATTTTTTTGATTCTCGCAAGCTTATCGGCTTCATGCAACTCACAGAAAAATGATGCAGACAAAACGGCTTCGCAACAAGTAAGTACAAAAGAGGCTTCTCCAATAAATTGTTATAGTTATGCCACGGCAACAGATACAATTATTTTGAAAGTAATTCATGTTGGAAGTTCAATTACTGGAACGTTAGTGTATAGTTTAAAAGAAAAGGATAAAAACAAAGGAACCATTCAAGGAAATATGCGAGGTGACCTTTTAGTGGCTGATTATACATTCATGTCTGAAGGAATTCAATCGACAAGACAAGTAGCGTTCAAAAAGGAAGGAAATTCATTTGTGGAAGGATATGGGGATTTCAAAAATTTGAACTCCTTGAATTTTAATACTTCTATGAAATTAATCGAGGTTGCATGTCAATAAAAACTTCACAGAACATGGGGTTATGCAAGTTGGTGGGCTTGACAGACAATGTTCAACATTAGTTTTAGCTTCATCAAATTATCATCAATCAATAGCGGCCTACACAGCCAGAATGCTAATTCCCAACCTGCATAGTGCCTTGTTTGTTGTACGCAATTAGACCAGATCTTTTATGAATTTTGAAGAAGCCATAAAGCCGTTAACTGAATTACTCTCAACAAACGGTTTTTCAATTCAATTAAGCCGACATAATTTAATTGAATACTCATCAAAGAGTATAACAATTAGAGTTGCATACTCCCCTTTAGAGTATTCGTTTGTTATTTTTGTTGGACGAAGCACAGGCACGCCAATAGAATTAACACCTAAAGTTGTGCAAGGATTTTTTAATGATGATACTTTTAAATCGCAAGCGACACTTACTGTTGAAAATTTGCTTTCTTTCTTAACAGGTTCTGGAAAGTATTTTCTTTCAGGCGACACGAAAATTCTTAGGGAGCTTGATGGATATTTACTTCTAACATCAAGAGATTATACACAGCAAATAATAAAACGGCAAATTATTGACCAGGCAGACAAAGCTTGGACACAAAAAGACTATCTAAACTTCGTTAAGTATATTGACCAAATACAAACGGATTTACTGACACCATCCTACCTAAAAAAATACAAAATAGCGGCGGACCACTTAAATAAGTGACAGACAAACGGCGTACAACATTGGGCTTGTTGCAAGACTGGCTGGACTTTAGAGTAATGGGGCATTTTATCGCTGTTGTGCTTCATCTGGTCTGGACAAACATCGTTGGGCTTTTGTTTGTTAACCTGTACTTTTATATATTTAATCGTCAGTGGTTCGAGGCAGACAAACAACAAATTTCAGCTCTGAAAACCTTGCCCGTTAGCGGTCATTATAGCACGACTCACAAACAGATATTAGATAATATATGAGAAAAGTAATTGCAGCATTCAATATGACACTTGACGGTGTTTGCGACCATACGACAGGCGTTGCTGATGAAGGATTGCACCAACACTACGCTGAATTGATAGATAATGGAGGTGTTATACTATATGGTCGAACTACCTACCAGCTTATGCAATTTTGGCAAGAACTATTGAAGAAACCTTCTGGTGAAAAATCAATGGATGACTTTGCAATTGCAATAAATAGAATTCCAAAAATTGTTTTCTCCAACACACTACATGAAACAGGTTGGGACAGTGCAGCACTTGCAAAAAGACCCCTTGGCGAAGAGGTTATGGAACTTAAACAACAGGCAGGGAAGGATATTCTTGTTGGAAGTAGGAGTTTGATTATTCAACTTTTAAACAGTCATCTTATTGACGAATTTCAAATTTGCATTCACCCTGTTATCGAAGGGAAAGGGCTACGGCTATTTGACCAAATCAAGGAGAGGATTATGTTGAAACTCATTAAGACAAAAATACTAGACTCTGGTGCAACAGTATTTTATTATGAGCCGACACGAGCGTAAACAATGAACCGCTAACATGGGGTTCTATGCAAGTTGGGCACGACAAACAATGTTGAGCATTAGTTATTAACTTAAGCAAAATATTTTTGCACGGCATCCTTCGGCAATCAGCAGTGCCGCGGCGGACAGAATGCTAATTTTCAACTGCATAAACCCTTTACGTTGGTAGTAATTTTTACATTTTAAACGATAATTATAAATTGAAGATACTATGCATTCGCATCGTCATAAGATTTACTTTGATAGAGATAATAAAAATGAAGTCATAGGAATTATACTTGAGTTAAATTTAAATACATAACTTGTACAAGATAATTTTGAACCTAAAGCTTTATTATTAGTAATTTTATTGAGTTTTGGTTCCAGACTGGACTGTAACGTTAAGCACAATTCATTGGTCTATTAGTTACTTTAAAAAATTGTTCAGATAGTTCAAGATAGTAGTTGTCTGCATCATTACGCTAACATGTCCTTGTGATGGAACGATGGCCAATTGCGATTTTGGCATCGGTTGCATATCTGCAGCCACAGTACCACCTCCCAATAATTGATAGGTTTTTATCAACTCAATTTTATCCAGTCCGTCATTGTCACCGGATATGAGTAATACAGGTGCAGCTATTTTGGCAATATTGGAATCACCAACATTGAATGGCTCCTTTGCGAAATCAAACATTTGCCCTAAAAACTTTCTCCATTTTGTTTTATCAGGTGCTGTTGCATCGTATACAGTTTTTAAAGGGGTGTTATCAAAAAATTCGGGCTTGAAATTATCAAACGCATTGTTTACGATGGACAGCCAACCATCCGTTTTGTATGTAGAAGAAATGATAACCAATTTTCTTAACCGTTTAGGGCTCTGCACGGCAAACTGGTAAGCCACGGAACCTCCCATACTGAATCCTGCCACATCGGCACTGTCAATTTTCAGGTAATCCATTACTTTTTCTACATCATTTGCTAAGGCAGTAATGGATAGTTTCCTGTCTGAAAAGGGTGAATGTCCATGTCCCTGCATTTCAATGGCAATTACTTTCCTAGTTTTAGACAGTTCAGGAATCAATTCTCCCCAGTTCATATCTATGGTATAAAAAGCACCATGCAGTAAAACTAAGGGCCTACCCTCGCCATATACCTCGTAATAAACTTTGATGCCATTAACGGGTGCGTAACCACTATTGGAAGGTTTGGTTTGCTGCCCGTTTGATTGGAGTGCTGCAAACATCATTGCAAGTAGTAGCATTAAATTTTTCATACCGCTGTTTTAATGTTAATTTGAATTTTATTGACAAAACAAAAGTAGGAGTCATTTCAGGAGTAGATAGCGTGTAAAAACGACAAATTGAGGGATGGATTACGTCAGCAAACGTCAGCCATTCAAAGCCGGTCATTGGTTTGGGCTGAATAAACAATGTTCACAATAGTAGTTCTTAATTTCAATATTATATTTTCAATCAGCGGCGGCCTAAGCGGAGGATGCTAATTCTACTGCGTAAGGCCCCATATGTTAATCGGTAATTTTATGCGACACATTCTTCTATTCATATTCGTGATTCTTTTTGCACAGACTATTGTGTGCGGACAGACAAAATTGGAAACATGGGTTTCTAAAAGGGATGCCCAAGCACTCAAAGCTTTTGTTCTCCAATCTGATCTTTATTTTGCTAAGAATTGGACGCTTGAAAAAGCAAATGTTGAACAAATTGATCACTTTAAAAATGGTTATGTACTGACATGGACGAAGACTGTAAGTAACATAAAGTATTTAAGAACATATGTTTTTGATCTTGACTCCCAATTTTTTAGTTCACATGAACAAAGATTTTTAGGCGACACTTTACTCAGCCAAGGACCAGTAGAATTCAAGAATAAAGGAATTCAGTATATCACTCAAGTTATCATTAATAAGAAAAGCTTAAAAAAAGCCAACGGTAATTGGGATTACGAAGTTGACGGCTATTACTATGAAATTTATGATAATGGTAACCTATCTTGTATTTACAAGACAGTTCATTTAAATCATTATTACATGCTTTTCGAAAAATCCAACAAGGACAAATTTGTATTGGCAAAAGGAAATGATTGTTTGGGTATAAAGAAATAAGACAACATCAAAATTGGATTTTATGCAATTTGGCTTGATACTTAGTATCACTTACTCGCAAAGCCTAGCTTTAGTTGAAGCTGACGAATAATTATCAGTTCTTGTACTTATCTTCAACAAAATTTTCAATCAGCACCGATTGTGGGCGGACAGAATTCTAATGACACACCTGTATGAAGCCCTTCCGTTGGCAGATATTTTAAAGTGACACAATCAAACAAACTAATCACCGCAGCAAGGCACTACTGTTTGGACTTATTTCAAAATGGACTAAGTACCCAACAACGGATTGCTACAGGACTATTATACGGTGTTGAATTTTTTGTTGGCAGACAGTTTCCCAATTCCGACGACCTAAAAGCAGAAATAAAGCAACTTGCACTGGCAAGTTTAGAAGAGCAAACGAGCGGCTACTCTAAAGACGGACACCTAAAGAAGATTGAGTTGGAAAAACAAAATTTTATCAATTTCATTGATCAACTTGACACTTCCAAGCTCCACAACATAGAACTACTTCCTTTTAGACGTAGGCTTTCTGAAACTGAAGCAATCCAAGTGAGACAAAGCTTAAAAAGCAGATGGAACTTTGACTGTTGGCGTTCTCCGAATTATTATTGGGAACCGTTGGTAGTAGCAAGTCCGGAGCCTGTGTATTTCTTCAACACAGAAATGCTTAACGACAAAGATTTTGAAAGCCTTGGCAAACTTCTTTGGAAACTTACCGGGGATACAATCTATGAGGTGACAGAAGACAAGATTGACTATGAAATTGAGACGAGCGAAATTGACAAATACACAATGGAAACGGCATATACTGATAAGTTAAACAACTGGATAATTTATTTATCGCATGAGGGCACTACCGCATTTGGTGGGGATAAGCTGATGAAAGAGTTGGATACTTTACTTGCAGATAAAAGAGAATTTAAAGACAAGTGGTAGAAAAATATCTGCCAGTATCAATTTTGTGCATAGTGGCTTGACATTCTCAATTTGGGCATGCTACGGAGACACACCCTTGATAATTGGGCAGAATTAACAAGATGAAATTATTACTGTTCGTTACTGGAACGCTATACCAACGGGAATACAAATATTGAAAAGGCGGCAATGAAATTTACGACATTTCTATTTTTATCCATACTATGGACATTGACATCGTGCAATGGGCAAAACAATGCACAAGCAGTCAATAGAACTAGAAGTGACAGTACAGTTGTCTTTACGGAAGCTGACACTGTAACAGCACTTGGAAATAATATAATGGTTGTTTACCAAGACAGGAAGCACAATTATTGGTTTGGAAGTTGGGAGAGCGGCTTGTATAAATATGATGGAAAAATAATAAATCATTACAGCACAAAAAATGGCCTACCCAATAATAGGGTGGATGAAATTAAGGAGGATGCCAATGGAAACATTTACATTAATACAAGCAGTGGCATTGTAAAGTTTGATGGTGGAAAATTCATTGCCTTGAAAATTGCTGGGTTGAATGGCGATTGGAAACTGGAACAAAATGATTTATGGTTTAAAGATGGTTGGAATTCGGGATATATATTTAGGTACGATGGCAGTGTGTTGCACAAATTGCAACTTCCCAAGATTAATCAAGGCGAGAATTATATTTCAAAGAACCCAAGCTATCCAAATCCTTATACTGTTTACAGTATCTATAAAGACAGTAGGGGGAATATTTGGTTTGGCACAGGTGCATTAGGTGCATTCCGCTTTAATGGAAAAATTTTTGACTGGATTATAGAAAAGGATGTTGCGGAAATTTTTAATGAACCTTCCGAACCTTCAAATGGTGTGCGGTCAATCATTGAAGATAAAGAGGGATTTTTTTGGTTCAATTCGGCATTTCGGTATAAGATTTATGGCAGAAACCACTCGCCAGATAAGGTACAGGATGGTATGTTTACAGTAGGGAAAAAAGCACAGGCAGTTTGGACGGAAAAAACAATGGTAATTTGATTGAATATTTATCAATAGCAAAAGACAACAATAATGAATTATGGATAGTTACTTATAATGCAGGTGTTTGGAGATATGATGGGAGCAATATCACGCATTATCCTGTTCAGGACGATGGCAAACACATTAACCTGTTTTCCATATACAAAGACAACAATGGGGATTTATGGCTTGGTACACAAGCAAATGGGGTATTTAAGTTTAATGGAAAGACTTTTAAAAAATTTAAGATGGCAGCTACAACTACTTACAACTAGCAGCTTGTAGGTCAATAGGTTGTGCAGCAAAACCTACCTAAACTTACCTAAATCTACCTAAACCTACCTATTTCTACCTAAACTGGAATTATCCTACCTAAATCTACCTAATTCTACCTAAACGTGCACAAACCTACCTAAACTGGAAAATGCCCTTTTTACCCACCTGTATATTTGTGTTGTAATTCAAACAAACAAGGATGAAGGGAAAAACAACAAGGGAGTGACAGGGTTGTAGTTCCGTATTTCAATTTATCTTTAGTGGAAGGGTTGGGCAGGCATTCCTAGATTTCCCTTATTTAACGCATTAACTTAATTTATGGCTAAGCATTTTCTTCTGTTGCCTTTTTTCTTTTTATTGGGACAAATGGTGTTTGCACAGGCACTGGACACTGCAACTTACTCGCATTTACTAAAAGCAGACAAGGAGGAGTTTTTGAATTATGCAAAATCCATTGGCTTGACAACCGTTTTTGATACAGCATCGCAATCATTATTTGCAAGGACAAAAGGCCTACTTTATTCCAAGCCATTGGGTGACAAAAACAACAACCAATATTATGACCTGGTTTTAATTGTTTCCACGCAGAACAAGGACAACAATAAACTGATTTTGCGGGATGCAAAGGAAGTTCCTGAAAAAAAGGGAGTGTGGACGGACAGCCAATATTTGTATAGGGAATGGGACACGGAGAATCCAATTTCAAAAGAAATGTGGTACAAGGTGCTTGTTTACAAAAAGAAGGAATAGACTGCAGTTGACTGCACTTCCTTGGAATAGATGGAGCTAAAAGAATTTTCATCAAGTAAACTTTAAAACATGGCAGAAGAATTAGGGACAAAAGAAAACCCGTGGTTGCTTAAAACACCTCCGCTTTCATCTGATTACAGCATGTACAAGGATGTTAAGGATGGAAGGGAAATCTTGGTTTGCACTGTAGGTAAAACGGTTCTGCATTATGATTTTCGCTGCATCAAAGACTTGCACGATATGTTGAAAAATGCGGGAGATTGGGTGGAGCTAGGCAGTGCTGATGAACAAAAGCCAGCAAAGGACGGAACCATTGAAGCATGGGGACGCTCCGAAACAAATCCGATTGGTGGTTGGTATGGGTTGAAGAAAGGGTTAAGGGGAAGGTTTGGTATGTATTTGCCGCCATTAATGAAGAAGCTGGGTCTTGCCGAAGTGACGCATGAAGCAAAGAACAATAGGATGCGGGCAAGGTAAAAAGCTTGATACAATAGAACTTCATTAAAAAATAGAACTATGGCAAAGAGTAAGTTAATGGAAATGAACAATGTGGGTATCGTTGTGGAATCCCTAGACAATGCCATTGCTTTTTTTACAGAAATAGGACTGAAGTTGGAAGGTAGGATGATGGTTGAAGGTGAGTGGGCAGGACGGGTTACAGGACTTGGAAACCAGTCGGTAGAGGTGGCCATGATGGTTACCCCTGATGGGCACAGCCGATTGGAACTTTCAAGATTTATTGTCCCTCATACGATAGCGGACCATAGGACTGCCCCAGTGAATGCTCTTGGCTATCTCCGTGTCATGTTCAGGGTTGACAATCTTGACGAATTGCTATCAAGGCTTTTGAAGAATGGTACTGAACTGGTTGGAGAAGTGGTTCAGTACGAAGACATTTATAGACTGTGCTATGTTCGCGGGACAGAGGGCCTTCTTGTAGGATTGGCTGAACAACTCGGTAATAAAACAGCGACGGACGTTTTAGAAAAAGATTGACATAGGAGTTTTGCTTAAAGAATATTTGACAAAACTATTTAGAATGCATTGCTGTTTAACTCAGGGTGCCATAGCAAATTGACAATACCATGAATTTGGAATACAGCATATAGAGGTTGATGTTTCATCACTTGAAAAGGCAAGGGATTTTTATATCACTAAACTTGGTCTTGAATTTATAGAAGAAACACCCGCGGTAAGGCCAAAAGATTGCTACTCAACAATTATATCTTCATTATATTCACAGTACAGTAAAGTAGAAAAATGGGGCTAATAATCAAATCAGCTTTGCCCGACAGTTCCATTGCACATTTTGTTCATAGCTTTTGGCTGCTGGAAAACAGGACAGGAAAGGATATTCCATCCACTGTGCTGCCCAATGGGATGGTTGATATGATACTGATGAAAATGGGAGATGGGGATTGGGAAATTTTTGTGAGGGGTGTTGATACGGCACCCAGTCAGGTAACCATTACAGCAGGCATGCAATTATTTTCCATAGGTTTTAAGTTATTGGCTGTGGAGTATTTGTTTAGGGATTCCATTAAAGATGTGCTGAATGAAGGAAGGACTATTTCAAATGATTTCTGGCAATTTTCAGCAGTTGACATGGACAGTTTGGAAAACTTTTGCAAGAAGGCAACACAGAAAATAAAAACCATTTCCACTGAAAGCATTGATAACAGGAAGAAGGAATTGTTTGAACTGATCTATTCATCTAATGGGGCGATGACAGTAAAGGAGCTCTCGGAACAAGTGTTTTGGAGCAGTCGGCAAATCAATCGTTACTTCAATCAGCAGTTTGGTATTTCATTAAAGGCATACTGCAATATACTCAGGTTTAGGGCGTCGTTTAAACATATCAGCGAGGGGAAGCTTTTCCCAGAACAAAATTTCACAGATCAGAACCACTTTATCAAGGAGATTAAAAAATATGCCGGCGTTACACCAAAAGAGCTGAGCAAAAACAAGGATGAGCGTTTTATAGATATTGCCGCCATCAAAAGTTTTGATAAGGGTTAGTCTAATTAAAACGGCTGATTTCTACTATTCTGTTACTTACTGCTTCAACAATTTTGCATCTTAATAAAAGTTGCAAAATCATGTTACTACAAAATAAGCAGATAGCCATTGTTGGCGGTGGCCCTGGAGGATTGACATTGGCAAGGCTGCTTCAACTAAAAGGGGTTGAGGTAAAAGTGTATGAAAGGGATCGTGACCAATCAGGCCGCCAACAAGGTGCTACACTTGACTTGCATTATGAATCTGGCTTGAAGGCATTGAGGGAAGCTGGACTGATGGATGCATTTGGGAAAAGTTACAGACCCGGTGCCGAAAGGATAACGATTACCGATAACAATGCAGTTGCCCATTACACCGAGCGTGATGAAGAGCCTTTGCAGGATTTGAACAGCGAGTATGCACGGCCTGAAATTGACCGTGGACCGCTTCGTGATTTGCTGATTGCATCACTGCATGATGGCACGATAGTATGGGATTCGACATTTTCAAGGCTGGAAAAAAATGGTGAGGGCTGGAATTTGGTTTTTGAAAACGGAACTACGGCCTATGCTGACTTTGTAGTTGCTGCGGATGGGGCAAACTCCAAAGTTAGAAAATACATTACTCCTATTCCACGCAAATATGCTGGTGTGACGATTCTTGAAGGGAATATTTATAACGCAGCAAGCAATGCACCCCATTTATGGAAATTGACTAACGGAGGCAAGGTCTATGCACTATGGAACAGTAAAACAGTTGTGCTGAGTGCTAAAGGCGAAGGCTCGCTTTCATTTTATACCAGTACTATTGAAACAGCAGATTGGGCAACATCATCGGGTATTGACTTTACAGATAAGGAGCAAGTGTTTAGTTGGTTTAAGCAACGCTTTTCAGATTGGGGCGATGATTGGCACGAGATATTCTTAACCAATGAATCCTATTTTGTTGCCCGGCCGCAATATTGCTTTCCTGCTGATCAATCTTGGGAACCCCTATCAAATTTAACGATGATTGGTGATGCTGCACACGTTACCCCACCTACAGGTGAAGGCGTGAATCAGGCCATGCAGGATGCATTGGAGTTGTGTGAAGCACTTTGTATGGAAGGGTTCGGTACAGTGCAGGAGGCAGTTGCCTCGTTTGAGAAGAAGATGTGCAGCCGGACTTCAAGAGCAATTGAAGAATCTTTGGATATGGTGGCAGCCATGCAATCTGAAAATAACCTCCAGTATATGCTTGATTTCTTTAACCAAGTAAATGAACTGCAAAACAAATGAGTTATTTCCACTAGGAAACTGTTTAAAATGCTTGTAGGAATTTGCCATGCAGGTGCAGTTGTTTCGTTTTGGCCACGAGAACCTGCCTGCCGGCAAAGGCAGGTAGCACTAATCCGCATGAATGTTTTAATTAATTGCTGCCGAAGGGGAAATAATAAATAAGGCAAATTCAATACGCAAACCATGTTACTACAACATAAAAAAATAGCCATTATCGGTGCTGGTCCAGTTGGCCTGACAATGGCAAGATTGCTACAGCAAAAAGGAATGGACGTAACTGTTTACGAAAGGGACAGGGATGCAGGAACAAGGATTTGGGGCGGCACGCTTGACTTACATAAGGGCTCGGGGCAGGATGCCATGGAGGAAGCAGGATTGCTGGAAAGCTATTATGCCATGGCGATACCCATGGGAAGGACCGTGGCAGACGAAACTGGCAATGTACTGTTCTCTAAACAGCCTGCACCGGCGGAGCAGCAGGACAATCCTGAAATAAACAGGAACGATTTAAGGCGGTTATTGCTTAGCAGTTTAATAAGTGGCACAGTGGTTTGGGACAGGAAATTCACTGGACTTTCAACAAAGGACGGACAATGGCTTTTGCATTTTGAGCAGCAACCCGATGAAATGGCAGCAATTGTAATTGGGGCAAATGGCGGGATGTCCACCGCAAGGAATTATGTTACGGATGCAGGCATTGAAGATACTGGCACTTTTATTATACAGGGCGATGTATCTGAACCGGAAACAAGATGCCCTGCTTTCTATCAGTTATGCAATAACAATATATTGATGACAGCAAGCGGCGGAAATTTATTGGTTGCAAATCCCAAGAACAATCATGTATTGAGCTATAGTGTAATTTTCAAAAGGCCTTTAACATGGGTTGATGGAAATGGACCGAACTTTCAAGATACCGGGAGCATTAGCCAATTCCTTTTAAACAGGTTTTCCCACTGGGGGGAATGCTACGAACAATTATTCCGGTCAACCTCTTTTTTTGTTGGGTTGCCAACGAGAAGATTGCCGCTCGATAAGCCTTGGAAAAACAATCGCCCTTTGCCTATAACGCTTATCGGGGATGCTGCACATGTGATGCCTCCTTTTGCTGGTCAGGGTGTGAATACAGGACTGATGGATGCATTGGTTTTATCCGATAACTTAACCAGCGGAAAATTTGAAACGATAGAAACTGCTATCGAGGACTATGAGCAACAGATGTTTGTTTATGCAAAAGCAGCACAACTTGAAACAAGCCAGAATGAGTTGGCAATGCTTCTTCCCAATTTTTCGTTCCAACAGTTTTATCAATAAGTTATGCGTGGCGTGATTGGACATGGTTGTCAAAGAACCATGCTATTGCATGGTTCTTTGTGTGAAACTTATTTACCCAAGAAGACTTCAGCTCACATTTACGTTTAACAAAAGAACTTATGTTGAGGCATGCTTGTTAACAAGCAAGGGTGTATTTTGCATTCAAATGAGTAGTATGAAGAAGCTGGTTTTGTTAATGGTGGCCGCACTGTTTTTGCAGGTAGCCAATGCAGGTGTTTCAGACACTGCAAAGTTGTATAATCCCAAGGCTGATGCAGCGGCAGACATTGCTGCAGCTGTTAAGCTTGCGAAAAAGGAGCATAAATTGGTGCTTATTCAGGCTGGCGGCAACTGGTGTGGCTGGTGCATCAGGTTCAACAAATTTGTGCATGAGGACATGCAACTGGATTCTGCCATCAAGGCAAACTATATTGTCTATCATTTAAACTATAGTCCAGAAAACAAGAATGCTGACATATTTAAAAAGTATAGCTATGCACAGCGTTTTGGTTTCCCAGTGTTTCTTGTTTTAAATGATAAGGGGCAGCTTATCCATACGCAGAATTCTGCTTACTTGGAGGAGGGGAAGGGATACAGCAAGAAAAAGGTGCTGGAATTTTTCAGCCAATGGAATGTTGGATCATTTAAGCCAGAAAACTATAAAGACTAATGATGCGTTCCAACTTCCACCTGTTCAAACAGCAAATTAGCAATCCAATCAAGTACCGCTTGTTCATGTTGAGCAAGCTGCCCATGGGTTTTATAAGCGGTTTGAAGATTGTTCAGTTGGAAGAAACCGGGGCAAGTGTAGGTGTCAAATTCAAATGGGTAAACCAGAATCCTTTTAAGTCCATCTATTTTGCTGTGCTGAGCATGGCTGCTGAATTGAGCACTGGTGTTTTGGCTTTTGGTCAAATTTACCAGGGCAAGCCAAGCGTAAGTATGTTGGTAGTGAAACTGGAAGCTGAGTTTTACAAGAAAGCTGTTGGCAAAATCATTTTTACTTGCAATGATGGGATGGCCATTGCCAGTGCTATCAAAGAAACCATACAAACTGGTGAAGGAATCAATGTACCTTGTACCTCTATTGGTGTGAATGAGCAAGGGGAGGAAGTGGCTAAGTTTGTTTTTGTGTGGAGCTTTAAACGAAAAGGTAATTAGGGATTTGGGATTAGGTATGGCATAGAAATTATTTACGTTTCGATAAAGCTCAATAGCAATTCAAAGATTAACGGAGCCCTTCGACTATCACTCAGGATAAACTTGCCACTATCGGTCATTCTACTGCTGGTCACATTAAAAAATACTCACTAAAAAATGCCGCTAATTCAGGAACGTAAAAGTTCCCTTTTAGGGGCGGAGGTGCTATATGAAAATTGCTTTCCATGGTGCTGCAAGAACCGTTACTGGTTCCAAGCACTTGCTTACACTGAAGAACGGTACAAAAGTTTTATTGGACTGTGGCCTGTTCCAAGGCATGGGCAGGGATACGGACAACTTGAATGCCAGCTTGGGTTTTGAAGCTTCTGAAGTAGATGTCATGATTCTTTCACATGCACATATTGACCATAGTGGACTGATCCCAAAACTGGTAAGGGAAAGTTTTGGTGGAAAGATTTTCTGCACGCCTGCAACCTATGACTTGACGAAAGTGCTGCTGGAGGATTCTGCTATCATTCAACGTGACGATACAAAGTTTGTGAATAAGAAACGTGCAAAAATGCACCAGCCACCCATTAAACCATTGTACAGCATTGAGGACGCTACAGCATCTTTTGGTTTGCTGGACAAACAGGAATACCAGCACTGGTTCAAAGTGATTGATGGGGTGGAAGCTATGTTTACGGATGCTGGCCATATTATTGGCAGTGCTTGTGTTCACCTGAAAATTAAGGAAGATGGCAAGGAGGTGAAACTCAGTTTCAGTGGGGATGTGGGGCGTTACAATGATATGTTGCTTCGTTCACCTTATACGTTTCCGCAAGCTGATTATATCCTAATAGAAAGTACTTACGGCAACAGTTTGCATGAGGGTGCTGGTGACACTACCAAAGTGTTGAACGATTGGATTCAGAAAACCTGTGTGGAGAAAAAAGGCAAGTTGGTGATACCTTCTTTTAGTGTTGGAAGGACGCAGGAACTGCTCTATACATTGAACCAACTGAGCAATGATGGTAGGCTACCAAAAGTTCCTGTTTATGTGGACAGTCCACTAAGTGGTGAAGCTACGCAGATAGTGAAGAGCTATCCAAAATACTTCAATGCCCGTGTTAAGAAATTATTGGAAACGGATAATGACCCATTCGATTTCCCTGGGCTCAACTTCGTGGCTTCTGTGGATGAAAGCAAGGCGATTAATGATAACCACCAGCCCATGATTATCATTTCAGCAAGTGGCATGGCCGATGCTGGAAGGATTAAGCACCATATTGCCAATAATATCACTGACAAGCGGAACACCATTTTAATGGTGGGTTACTGTGAGCCAAACTCCTTAGGCGGCAGGTTAATGAATGGACAAAAAGAAGTGAAGATTTATGGTGAACAGTATCCCGTGATTGCAGAAGTGGGCAGTATGCGTAGCATGAGTGCCCATGGCGATTATGATGATTTATGCCAATGGCTGGCCTGTCAAAATCCTGCCTTGGTAAAGAAGGTTTTTATTGTGCATGGGGAAGAAGATGTGCAAATGGATTTCCAGCAAAGGCTTGCCAAGAAAGGTTTCAAGGATGTGAATGTGCCCATGATGCACCAGGAATTTATACTTGATTAAGCGGAAATAAAAATGCCACGAATGCACGAATGAACAACTAATATTATTCGTGCCAATTCGTGCATTCGTGGCAAAATAACTTGGCATTAATTCATCAGCCACTTGTAAAAACTCACAAATTCCCTACGCCAGCTCTTTTCATTGTGCTCACCAATTGGGTCAACAGAGGTGGTTACTTGGTAGTTATCGTTCTTCTTGGTAAGTATGCCTGCCATCTTTTTTACATCAGCTACTTCTGTTGCTGGTCCCCTGCCACCACCATAGAGGTAGAACCTTGCATTGGCCTTGGTAATAAACTTTTCACCTTCAGTAAATACCATTGGTGACACATTGAACGATGGCGAAAAAAGTCCTGCTGCACCAAACACTTCAGGATGCTGTGCCACTGCATAGAAGCTAATCAATGCACCCATGTCGCTGCCAGCTATATAGGTAAATTCACTGCTCTTTTTTGTTCTGTACTTGCCATCAATGTATGGCTTCAGCGTCTGTACTATAAAGTCAACATAAGCTCTGCCTTCAGCTTTGATGGCAGTTTTGTTGGAAGTGAAATCATAAGGTGAGTATTCATTCAAACGTTTGTCGCCACCATTATCAATGCCCACTACAATGCATTCCTTGCCAGTGATTCTTTGCAGGCTGTCCAATGTTTCATCTGCCCTCCATTCACCAGCAGTGGCAGTTTGTTCATTAAACAAATTCTGTCCATCTTGCATGTACAGAACAGGGTATGCCCTGCCAACAGATGCATAACCCTTCGGCAAGTAAACCCAAATACGCCTACTCCTGTTCAATTGTGGCATCCCAAAAGCAGTATCCATTAATTTCACTTGGGGGCTTGCTGTGTAAGGTTTTGGATGGTCTGGGTAATCATCTTTCCAACCAGCCACTGTGTATTCCTGCGAGGCATCGGTTGTCATTTCAACCACCCTGTCAGGTAGGTTCCTGCCATCTGCCATGCTCTCCACTTTGTCCATGTTGCCACGGGTAAACTTGAAGGCATAAGTGCCAGCAGGAAGGTCCTTTATCACAATCACTTTCCTGCCACCAGCAAAGGGTTTCAGTTTGTACTTGTCATCGCCGGGGTTCCAGTTGTTGAAGTTGCCAGCCACATAAATATCATCGTTCTGTTTGGTAGCAGCACTGGTAACCACCAAACGCAGACTGAACTGTGCATTGGCAAACAGTCCAAAGAATAGGAACACGGAGAGGCATGTTTTTTTCATGGAATAAAATTAGGCGAATAAAGGATTGGTTTTTGTTTTGGTGATTAGCAGTAAGGAGAAGATAAGGATAGCTATAGGTGAGTATTGCTTATCGAATAATCAATAGTAAAATAGTCCATTACAAAAGTGTTTTACAGCATTTCGCCAGTTGGGAAAAAAAGTGAATTTTCGTTTTTTAAACTAACGTTATGCAAGCATTGGATAAGAAGTTTGTTCCGGTAATGATTACGCCTTTTAACCTAAAGGCAAAAGTGGATTTTGAGGCCATTTCCAAGCTCATCGATTTTTATTTGGCGGCAGGCGTTAAGGGCTTTTTTGCCAACTGCCTCAGCAGCGAAATGTACAGCATCAGCGAAGATGAACGTTTGGAACTTACCAGCTATATTGTGAAATATGTTCGTGGCCGTGTGCCGATTGTGGCCACGGGTTCTTTTGGGTTAACGATTGAAGACAAGGCAGAATTCACCAAGAAGATTTATGCTACAGGTATTGATGCAGTGATTTTGATTACTGGGCATTTTGCCAATGTGGATGATAGCGAAGAAGTGCTGTTAAAGAACTTTAAAAAGTTCCTATCCCTAACGCCAGGCATCCCTTTGGGCATGTATGAATGCCCTGCTCCTTATAAAAGAATTTTAAGTACCGAAGTATTTAAGACTTTATTGGAGACTGGCAGGTTTGTTTATCACAAGGATACGTCGATACAGCAGGAGCAGGTTAAGGCCAAGTTGGATATTGTGAAGGAACTCAACATCCCAACTTTTGAATTTTATGATGCACATAGTCCCAATGCTTCTTTTTCTGTTAGGAATGGGGCAAAGGGCATGAGCTCCATTTCTGGTAATTTCTATCCTGAGGTTTTGGTTTGGATGGTGAACAATGCTGCTAATCCTGACATGCAGGAACAAGTGGATTGGTTGCAACAAGAGATAATAAAAGTGGACCCATTGATTCATGTGGCCTACCCCATGAGTGCAAAGTATTTCCTGGCCAAACGTGGGCTTCCTGTAAGGACCATTAGCCGTGCACATGCGTTGGAATTGACGCCTCAACAAAAACAAACTTTGGATGAGGTTCATGCAGCTTTCACCAACTGGTGCAATGTGCTGGGTATAGAAAAAGTGGATGTGGAAGAAATTGTGAGGCCAAAGGTTTTATTGGATTCGCCAATTTAGTTGGTTAGCCACGAATGCACGAATGGCACGAATTAGAAAAGTGTTTGTTATTCGTGCATTCGTGGCAAGAAAAACATTCTTCAATAATAAAACTGTCAGCCTTAGCTTGTCGAAGGCGATGGATTGAAACGATTAACGATGCTTCCTCCCTTAAACATTTATTTCCCAGGCAAATTGGTTTTTGCCAATGGCTGCTTGGAGAAATTACCTGAAGAAATTATTGCCTTAAAACCTTCCTCCGTTTTCATTGCAACCATAGAACCACTGCTTCCAAAGTTGCAATCATTGATTGAGCAATTGAAAAGTAATGGCATTGCTGTATCTACAGATACCAGCATTACTCAGGAACCTTCTTTTAGTGATTTTGAACAATTGATGGAGAAGGTAACGCCGTTAAATCCTGATGTGGTAGTTGGTATTGGTGGGGGAAGTGTATTGGACATTGCCAAACTGGTTGCTGCTCAATTGGGCAATGAACAGCAGTTGCGTGATTATGTAGGCATTGGTTTGTTGAAGGGGCGACAAAAAAAACTGATTTGCGTTCCTGCTACAAGTGGCACAGGAAGCGAAGCTAGCCCCAATGCTATTTTGGTAGATGATAGCGATAACCAGAAGAAGGGGATTATTAGTCCGTTTCTTGTTCCAGACATTGTTTATGTTGACCCACTGCTAACGGTAAGTGTTCCGCCTGCGATTACTGCTACTACAGGTTTGGATGCACTGACCCATTGCTTGGAAGCATACACGAACAAGTTTGCACAGCCATTTATAGATATGTATGCGTATGAAGGGATGAAGCTGATTGCTGCATATATTGTTACTGCTGTAAAGGATGGCAACAATGTGGAAGCAAGGGAGAAAGTGGCCATGGGCAGTTTGTTGGGTGGCTTTTGTTTGGGACCAGTGAATACCGCTGGTGTGCATGCGTTGAGCTATCCATTAGGCAGTAGCTTTCATTTGGCACATGGCCTAAGCAACGCTTTATTATTGCCTTATGTAATGGAATACAATATTCCTGCTGCTACAAAGCAATATGCAGCAGTGGCTATTGCATTAGGTTGTGAGAGAGGCAATGATGATTTGGCAACTGCCAATGCAGGCGTTGAAAAAATAAAGCAGTTGATTGCAGATTGTGGTATTCCTGCAAGGTTGAGGGATGTAAATATTCCCGAAGAAGCTATTCCGCAAATGGCGATTGATGCGTTGAAGATTCAACGTTTGTTGAAGAACAATCCTAGGGAGATTACGGAGAAAGATGCGGTTGATATTTATAAAGCGGCTTATTAAGCCTCACCCCAACCCCTCTCTAAAGGAGAGGGGTTTGAAACCCTAATATGACAGATTTGACTACAAATACTGAACTTGCTACTAACACCCCTTTAGGGGATAGGGGTAAAAAATACCACGGTATTGTTATTCCAGCAGTAACACCATTGAAAGAAAATTTTTCATTGGATGAAGCTGCTGTTGAGAAAATGTTTGCCAATTTCCATAAGTATCATGTACATCCATTTATTATTGGGACAACAGGTGAAAGTGCTTCATTGTCCAATGAAATGAAGCTGGATTATTTGAAGACTGCTGCAAAGCATAAACAAGCTGGGACTGTTTTGTATGCAGGTATCTCCAGTAATGTATTGAATGAAAGTATTGAGTTTGCAAAGCAATGTGCAGATAATGGTGTGGATGTCGTGGCAACAACATTGCCTACCTATTATACACTGACAGAGAGCCAGATGAAGCAATATTTTATTCAATTGGCTGATGCTGTTCCATTGCCACTGATTATTTACAATATCCCTGCAACAACCCACATGAGTATTCCATTGCAGTTGATTGATGAACTGAGTCATCATGCAAATATTGTTGGTACAAAGGATTCAGAAAGAAGCGATGAACGTTTGAGTGAATCATTGAAGTTGTGGAGGGATAGAAAGGATTTCAGTCACTTTTTGGGATGGGCTGCCAAGAGCAATGTAGCGTTGCTGAATGGTGGAGATGGATTGATACCAAGTACGGGTAACTTGATTCCATCTATTTATAATGAAATGCAGCAAGCGGCTGCTGTAAATGATGTGGAGCAAGTAAATAACCTGCAACGTTTGAGTGACGTATTTGGAAACCTTTATCAAGGTGGAAGAACATTGGGCGAAAGTTTATGGGCGTTGAAAATACTGATGAATGAAGCTGGATTGTGCAAGCCTATTGTAATGCCACCATTGCAAATAATGTCAACAAAAGAAGCGAAGCAATTGGTTGATGATTTGAAAATGATTTTGGAGAAAGAGCACATTCAATTATAGAGGGAGTGTCAGCCTGAGCTTGTCGAAGGCGGTTCAAAAAAGATTTCGTGCATCACATTTCAACAGGTTCAATGTGACAATAAAAATACGGTTCGATAAAAGTTCAATAGGCATGTTCTTTTTTTTCTTGATAAAAAAAAGAACCAAAAAAAATCAAGGACAACCCGATGGCTCCGCCCGTTTGTCCGCCCACGCCACCCTAGGTGTAGCAGGCTGATGTTGATTGCTGGATGGCTGTGTTTTATTTGACTGCATGGTCACCTGAAACTTTTGTCCAGCACTGCATCTGTTGCTTTGTCCCGCTTCTGGGGCGGGACAATTCCGATTTCATCGGAACCGTAACAGATGAGGTGCCTATTGGCATCCTGAACGAGATTGGCGAGGGACGGGCTGTTCGATTGATGGCTAATGGTTGATGCTCGCTTGTTGGAGATGGCAAAGCCAACATAAATACAAAAAAGAAAACTAGAAAGAGTATTTGTAAATAAGAAAGCTGGTAACAAAAAAGAAAATGAAAGAAGAGCAATACAATAACAACCCTTCAAGAAATGGGGGCAAACCGATTATAGCCATCACCATGGGTGATCCAGCCAGCATTGGTCCTGAGATTGCCGTTAAGGCATTGCTGCAAGAAAATATTTATGCCATTTGTAAGCCAATCATTGTGGGTGATGCAGGTGTATTCCAGCAAATTATTTCATTGCTTGGGTTGAATGCGACTATCAATGTCATCAACAGTATAGCTGATGCAAAATTTGAATTGGGCAGGCCCGATGTATTGGATTTGAAAAATGTGGAAGTAGATAAACTGGTGTTCGGTGAAATATCCGCCATGTGTGGCGAAGCTTCCTTTCAATCAGTGAAGAAGGTGATTGAACTGGCATTGGACAAGCAAGTGGATGCTACTGTTACTGGTCCCATCAATAAGAAATCCATTAACGAAGCGGGTCACCATTTTGCTGGCCACACAGAAATATATGCCCACTTCACCAATACGAAGAAATACGCCATGCTATTGGTGGAAGACAAGATGAAGGTGATACATGTTTCAACGCATGTATCCTTGCGTCAAGCATGTGATTTGGTGAAGAAAGACAGGATTGTGGAGGTAACGCAATTGCTGCATGGGGGCATGTTGTCATTGGGTGAAACGAATTTGAAAATTGGTATTGCAGGATTGAACCCACATGCTGGTGATAGTGGATTGTTTGGTACAGAGGATGATTTGGAAATTCTTCCTGCCGTGGAAGAAGCCAGACGTTTGGGTTATGATGTGGAAGGGCCTGTGCCTCCGGATACTATGTTTGCCAAAGCTGCCACTGGTTATTATGGCGGTGTTGTTGCCATGTACCATGACCAGGGGCATATTCCTTTTAAGCTGTCTGGCTTTAAATGGAATGCAGAGAAGAACCAGATGGACAGTGTGAAGGGTGTGAACATAACGATGGGCCTACCCATTATTAGGACATCTGTTGACCATGGAACTGCTTTTGAAATTGCAGGGAAGGGTATAGCGAGTGCTGATGCAATGGTGCTGGCGATTGAGAGTGCTGTTCAACTTTCCCATTATGCCAAATGATAAATTTAAATATTGAATGGGAAGCATTCAACATTTAAAATACAAAATTCAACATAACCTAGATGATTGCAGTAATTGCCGATGATTTTACGGGTGCAGCAGAACTGGCTGGTATTGGATTGAGGTATCGGCTTTCTGTGCAATTGTTTACAGAGGAAGTTGAAAGAACCGATGCTGAATTGATTGTTGTATCAACGAATAGCAGGTCTTTGAATAGGGCCGAGGCATTGCTGGTAACGCATAAAGCTATGGAGGCTTTAATGGCATTGAAGCCTAAGTTTATCTATAAGAAAACAGATTCGGTGTTGCGTGGTCATGTGGTGGATGAACTGAAAGAGCAGATGCAGTTACAGGAATTTGATAAAGCATTGTTCTTGCCAGCAAATCCATCTTTAGGTAGAACTATTGTTAACGGAAATTATTACATCAATAATGTACTGATTCATGAAACAAGTTTTGCTATTGATCCGGAGTTTGCTGTAACAGATTCTGCTGTCAAGTCCATGTTAAGGGCAAATGATGATAGGGATGTTTTTGTATTGAAGCATACCAGTGAATTGCCCAGCAAGGGAATTGTGGTAAGTGAAGTTGAGAGCAAGGCAGACATAGAGGCATGGCTAAAGAAAATAGATACTGGTTTTTTAATAGCGGGGGCAGGGGACTGCTTTGAAACTTTGCTGGAGAAGTTAGGGTGTCAGAAAAGGACGGTAGAGAATGTTGCATTACTGCAACCGCATTTGTATGTAAGTGGCACATCGTTCAATAAAAGTGTTCAACTAATTAAGGAGATAGAAAATAAAAGTGCTGTGGTTCATTATTTATCATCGGCCATTATGCAGGAGCAAGATGATGAACAATGGTACCAACAAATAGCATTGAGTATACAGCAGAAGCAAAAAGCAGTGATTGCTATTGATGAAGCAGTAACACAGTCAATCAGCATTTCTGCTTTGGCGTTAAGAACTGTAATGGCAAAAGCGGTGAAGAAGGTTGTTGAAACGAACAATATCCATGAAGTGTTGATTGAAGGAGGTTCAACGGCAGCAGCTATTCTAGCAGAAATGAATTTGCATGAATTCGTTCCAGCCAATGAGTTTTCAAGAGGTGTTATCAGGATGAAATCGAATGACCTGTTTGTAACCGTCAAGCCCGGCAGTTATGAGCTATCGCAACAAATAAAGGACTTGTATTTATAACGATTGAGCCATCATGAAGCACTAACTTTTTTACTAGTGTCTTTATGGTTCAAAAAAATAGGCCATGGACCATTTGCATTTTGTCGATTATGCCATCATTGTTTTTGTGTTGGGCATTACCTTGTATTTAGGTTTCCGATTTGCCAACAAACAGAATTCCACACAAACCTTTTTTTTGGCCAAAGGAAACTTCCCTTCATGGGCATTGGGTTTGTCTTTGTTATCTACACTCATCAGCAGTAATACTTTTTTGGGCTATCCAGAACAAGGCTATCAATCCAACTGGATTTACCTGTTGCAAGGCTTTATGGTGCCCATTGTCTTGCTTGGTACTATTTGGTTTATTGTGCCACTGTTCCGTAAAGTAATAGGTTTAAGTACGTATGAATATTTTGAAAAGCGTTTTGGAAAGTTTGCCCGATATTACTCATCCTCATCTTTTATCATCAGGCAGTTTGCTGGTATGGGTTCAGTGCTTACGTTAGTGGCATTAGCCATTCATCAGCTTACGAACATCAATCCTGTCTTCATCTTATTATCAGTAGGGCTAGTATTGTTGACGCTTAATTTAAAAGGAGGTATGCAAGCAGTCATCTGGTTGGATGTTTTTCAGGGCTTCATGCTGTTCATCAGTGGGTTTATTTGTTTGGGAATTTTGCTGTTTTCCATAAAAGGCGGAGTGCCAGAAGTTTTAAAAATTGCTACCGAAAATGGCAGGGCTGGCTTCGGCCCTTATGATTTCAAATTGGATAGACTTAGCTTCTGGGTCTTGGTAATTAATGGAGGATTTTATGCCATTCAGAAATATGCAACTGACCAAACTGTTGTGCAACGATACCTTACTGCAAAGTCAGACAAGTCGGCTATCAAAGCATCTTTAATGGGTATTTTTTTGACTGTTCCTATTTGGACAATCTTCATGTTCATTGGTACCGCCTTGTTTGTTTACTATAAACAAAACCCTTTGCCAGAAGGCATCTCCGCCAAAACGGTTTTCTCCTATTTTATGATGACCAAGTTGCCAACTGGTGTTATTGGGTTTATTGTCGCAGCCTTAATTAGTGCAGCTATCTGTAGTTTGAGTGCAGACATCAATTCAAACGCAGCAGTTGGTATGGAAGATTATTACAAAAAATTCTTTCCCAATAAATCAGACAGGCAAAACTTGTATGCCAGTAAAATGATGGTCTTGTTGTCCTGCTTCTTTGCAATAGGCATGGGCTATTTTTATTTGAAGTTTAGCAGCGGTGGCATCATCGATTTGATTTTTACCGTGTATGCCATTTTTAGTGGGGGCATTGTGGGCATTTTCATGTTGGGTGTTTTCAGTGCAAGGGCAAACAGGCAAGGGGTGAATATTGGAATCATTACTTGCATCCTCTTTACGGCTTATGCGTTTTTCACCTCAACAGAAATTGGTTTGGAAGGCAATAAAAGATTGCTGCTCGATTTTGGAAAATACAATTTCACCCATCATAAACTGATGTTGGGCGTGTATAGCCATTTGATTGTAATTGGTGTTGGTTACCTTGCAAGTATGTTCTTTCCCAAACCAACATTGGACAAGAATTTATTGTACAGTGGTTGGCTTCAAAACAAAAGAGATGAAAAGAAGAAATAGTTTTTTTGATGAACCAAGCAGTTGTATTACTGTGAGCCAGCAGTTGCGTAGCACTCCTGATGATTGTTGGGATGTACAGTTGAAACACCAATTGTCATTGCGGGGAGCGAAGCAACCCTTGGATTCAACATTTAAAATTCAGCATTTAAAATTCCTTGTTCTCTGTGCCTTTGTGTCTTTATGGTTCCATTCTACTGCACAGCAAAATTCAGACAATCAATATGCAAAACCATTGAAGGAGGTTTTGGTAAACATTGAAAAGAAATACGGGGTTAAAATTTCGTATAAGGATACGATGGTTGCCAATAAGGTAGTGACCTATGCAGATTGGCGTTACAGGAATGATGTGGATGAAACATTGGACAATGTGCTGAAGCCATTTGATATGAAGGTGAAAAAGGATGGGGATAAAAAATATAAGTTAAGTACTTATGAATATTACCGTTGGAATGTAAAGGAAGGGTGGGCTGAACTCGACAGGATTGCGTCCCAGTACAAAAATGTGGAAGAATGGGAAGCAAGAAAGAACGTACTGAAACCTTGTCTGTTGGACGCGTTACAATTATCCAAATTGCCAGCAGCACCTAAATCAAAACCCATCATCACAGCACAAAGAAAATTTGATGGTTACACCGTTGAAAATATTGCCATAGAGATATTGGATGGTGTTTGGATTAATGGCTCCTTGTACAAGCCATCTTCTTACAGGGCCCGCCTGAATGACAAAGTCGGGCAGGGAAGGATTCCTGTTATCCTGAATCCGGATGGACATTGGGAAAAGCAACGTTACAGGCCAGACTGCCAATACCGTTGTGCAGCATTTGCTAAGATGGGAGCGATGGCTTTCAGTTATGATTTATTTGCTTGGGGAGAATCAATGTTGCAGTTTAAGTATGAAGACCACAGAAAGAGTTTGTCGCAAACCATTCAGGCATTGGGTGCTATTAGGATATTGGATTATTTATTGTCCTTGAAAGATGTAGACACAAACCGTGTGGCCATTACTGGAGGCAGTGGGGCAGGAAGCCACACGGTATTGATGACTGCCTTGGATGACAGGATAAAAGTTTCAGCACCTGTGGTAGCTATCAGTTCCTATTTCTATGGAGGATGCCCTTGTGAAAGTGGTATGCCCATTCACGCCTGTGCAGGAAGGACAGACAATGTGGAGATTGCTGCCATGGCTGCACCCCGCCCGCAATTATTGGTTAGTGATGGTGGTGACTGGACAGATAAGACACCTGAACATGATTTTCCTTACTTGCAAAAAATGTACAGTTGGTATGGAAGAAAGGATGATGTGCAGAATGTACACTTACCAGCAGAAAAGCATGATTTTGGTATTAATAAAAGGACGGCTGTGTACAATTTCATGGCAAAGTATCTCAACTTAAGTCTTAAGGCGATTCAGGATGTATCTGGTAAAATAGATGAATCCAAAATCACCATCGAAAACATGGAAGCCATGTATGTATTTGGTGATAAGGGAGAGAAACTCCCATCAAATGCAGTGAAGGGTTTTGATAATTTGGAGAAGGTATTCAATCAAGCCATAAAGAAATAAAATGAAAAGACTATTTACCCTTGTTCTTGTCCTCGTAATTGCATTGCCATATTGTTCTTTCGCCCAGAAGGAGCAACGTTATAAAATTGGCTTGATTGATTTAATGTTATTGAAGCGTCAAAAGCTAGGGGCAATTACTTTAACGGCACAGCTAAAGGCTGATGGTGTGGAGGTGGATATGGGAGGTTTGGGCAACAGGCCAACTTTTGAAAATGAACTGCTGAAAGATTCTGTTCGCAATAGGTTCTTGCAGACAGCCAATGAAAATAATGTTGAAATATTTTCATTGGCCATGACTGGTTATTATGCCCAGTCTTTTTGTAATAGGACAGAATACAAGAAATCGATTGAGGATTGCATTACCACGATGAAGTTAATGAATGTAAAAACTGCTTTTCTTCCATTGGGTGTGCAGTGTGATTTGAGGAAGAATCCAGAGGTGCGTGATTCTGTTGTTGCACGGTTGAAAGTGGCAGGGCAAATGGCAAAAAAAGCTGGTGTTGTAATTGGCATTGAAACGGCTTTGAGTGCAAAAGAAGAAGTGGTTTTATTGAAAGAAATCAACTCAAAGGGAATCAGGATTTATTTTAATTTCTCCAATCCATTAAAAGAGGGCCGTGACCTTATTGATGAATTGAAAATATTGGGCAGGAAGAGAATCTGCATGATACATGCTACCAATAAGGATTCTGTTTGGTTGGAGAATGACCCACAAATAGATATGTACAAAGTGAAGAAGGCTTTGGATAAAATGAAATACACTGGTTGGTTGGTGATAGAACGTAGCCGTGATGCAAAGAAGGCAAAGGATACAAAGTATAATTATGGAGCCAATACTGCTTATCTGAAGAAGGTGTTTCAAACTTCTCCTTCTCCTGAAGCAGAATAGGTTATGAACTTCTAGCATTGAGGAAAAAATAGTAAAATAGTCCATCAATATAGCAGTTAGGCACATTGCCAAAAGCCAATTCTAGAAGTATATTTAATCTTTATTGCAGCCCTTTATAAAAGCCACGGATGTTGAAGCGATTGCCGGTAATTCTTCTATTACTTACTGTTCCTTTATTGGGGTTTGCCCAGTTGCAGGTATATGTTTCTCCCACAGGAAATGATTTGAATAATGGCTCTATCAGTCAACCGTTTGGCACATTGGATAAGACTTTACATCATGTTCGTGAATTGAGAAGAACGAATGATGCTTCCATCAAACAAGGCGTGCATATTGTGTTGAAAGGGGGAACTTATACATTAAGTGAAACAATTGTAATTCGTCCTGAAGATGCAGGCACAAGGGATAGTCCAACGATTATAGATGCTGCACAAAACGAACAGCCAATACTAAGTGGTGGGATACAGATTATTGGTTGGAAGAAGTTGGTAATGCCAGTAAATGGTTTGCCGAAACAGGCAATCGGAAAAGTTTGGGTTGCGGATGTGCCAACTATTAATGGCAATGATTTTCTTTTCCGCCAATTGTGGGTGAACAATGAGAAAGGGGTTCGTGCAAAAGATACCAAGGCGGATTTGATGAATAGGATTTTGTCTTGGGACAAAAAAGAAGAAACCTGTTTTATTCCTACGCCCAATTTTGCTTTGCAGCATGTTGTTGGTGCAGAGATGTTCATCCATCAATGGTGGGCAATTGCTATGCTGAGGATAAGGAAGTTTGAAGTGCATGGTGATAGCACAAAGCTTTATTTCCATCAACCAGAAAGCAGGATACAAAGTCAGCATCCTTGGCCTGCCCCATGGATTAGTAAGGAGACAGGCAACTCTGCTTTTTATTTGACCAATGCCATTCAGTTTTTGGATGAAGAAGGTGAGTGGTTCCTGGATAAATACAACCGCAAACTTTATTACTATCCAAGAAGCAATGAAGATTTGACAAAGGCAACTGTGGTTGCTTCTAATTTGGAAGCACTGGTAAAGGTTGAGGGAACAATTGACCATCCTGTTTCCAATATACACTTCAAAGGCATTGCCTTTCAGCATACAGGCTGGTTAAGGCCATCTTTACAAGGCCATGTGCCGCATCAAGCTGGTATGTACATGACAGAAGCCTATAAGCTAAGACCAGCAGGTACGGAAGAAAACCCAAAGCTGGACAACCAAGCATGGATTGGTAGGCCCGCTGCGGCTGTTGAACTCAATTTCGCAGAGCATGTCTCTTTCGAAAACTGCCAATTTGAACATCTTGCATCAACAGGGTTGGATTACCATAAAGCTGTCCATTCAAATACGGTTGAGGGCAATTTGTTCAAGGACATTGGAGGCACAGGTATATTGGCTGGTGTGTTTGCAGAAGAAGGCAGGGAAATACATCTACCCTATAGCCCTAAGGATGACCGTGAGGTTGGTGATTCCCTAATAATCGCTAATAATCTGGTCACCAATGTAGCCAATGAAGATTGGAGCTGTGTGGGTATTGGTGCAGGTTATGTTCGCAATGCAACCATTGAGCATAATGAAGTGGAAGATGTTGCCTATTCGGGTATCAGTATTGGTTGGGGCTGGAATGCTGTTGCCAATCCAATGAGAAACAATCAAATCATTGCCAATAAAATCCACCATTATGGCAAGCACAATTATGACTGTGCTGGCATTTATACATTGAGTGCCCAACCGAATACGGTAATAGCTGAAAACTGTATCGATAGCATTTACAGAGCTCCTTATGCCCATTTGCCAAGCCATTGGTTTTATCTCTATACAGATGAAGGTTCTTCGTATATGACAGTTAAGAATAATTGGACGCCGTCACAGAAATATTTGCAGAATGCCAATGGGCCTGGTAACGTTTGGGAGAACAATGGTGAGCAGGTTGATAGGGCCATTAAGCAACAAGCAGGCCTACAAACTGCTTACCAATACCTGACAAAATATAAAGCCTCATCATTACAAAAGCTTCCAATCAATGAAGAACACAAGGAAGTAATTGAACTAGTAGTGAAAGAGAAAAGCAATTTGGATGTTTCCAAGTTGAAACAGTTTCTCATCCAGAATAAGATGGATAGTAACGCTATTTATCAATGGCAGAACCATTATGTAATTTTTGATAAAGTGCAGGATATTGGGTCATTGCAAGGGAAGCTGCAAAAGAACTTTTCTGATGTAACTGTAAGAGCATACCATGACATGTTCTATGAATACAGTAAGAAGAAGCATTGCATGGATACATCAACTGCAAGGGAGTGGGACCATGTTATCCTAACAGCAAATTTGGTAGCAGATAAGGAAATGCAACAGGAATACCTGGATTACCATGCTACGCAATTTGAAAAATGGAAGGAGGTTTCCAATGGTTTTTGCAATGCCAATTTTCAGCAGTTATTAATTTTCAAAAATGGCAGGCAATTGGTACTGATTATCAGCATTCCGAAAGGGGAAAGTTTGGATAAGTTGAATCCAAAGACAACAGAAAACAATCCACGATTGTATGATTGGAACAGGATGATGGGTAAATATCAAGAAGGTATTGAAGGAACGAGTAAAGGAGAAAAATGGGTTTTCCTTCAGCCAGTCAATAATATCAACAACTAATTATGCTGAATATTGGAATACTTGGTTTAGGTGAGGGAAGGAGTACGATGAGTGCAGCATTGGCAAGTGCCAAGCTGAACCTAAAAATGATTTGTGATGCCAATGAAGCTTTGTGCCAGCAGCGTTGCAAGGAATTTGGATTTGAAAATTATGTGACCAGTTACCAACAATTGCTGGATGATGAGGCGATTGATGTCATTGCCATTTATACGCCTGACCATCTTCATGCACAACATATTAAGATGGCATTGGAGCATGGTAAGCATGTGGTTTGCACAAAGCCGCTAATAGATGATTTGGCTGCTGCAAAAGAACTGTTAGGGCTTCAATTAAAAACAGGAAAGAAAATTTTTGTGGGTCAGAGTTCAAGATTCTTTGAACCCTATAAGAGGCAACGTACAGATTACGAAGCAGGTGAAATTGGCGAACTGATTACTGTGGAAAGCCATTACAATGCAGACCATCGCTGGTTCCTGTCAAAGCCTTGGGCTTTGGAAAAATCGTTCAAATGGTTGTATGGTGGCTTGAGCCATCCTGTAGATTTTATCCGTTACTACTTACCCAATATTGAAGAGGTAATGGGTTATGGCATGATTAGTTCCAATGCAAAAAAGGCAGGATTGAAAAATGAGGACACCATGCACTTTATCTTCAAAGCAACTGATGGCAGGATTGCAAGGGTAAGCGGTGTGTACACATCACCCACACAACCAGTACAGCGTGAAAGTGGCATGAGCTGCATTTTAAGGGGAACGGTGGGGGCAAGCCAGGCGGATTACCATGAACTGCGTTATGCCATCACTGACAAAACAGGGGAAGAAAAGATTATTACTTGGGGCGATGCCACGCTGAAACATTATTTCCGTTTTGAGGGACAGAGCCACCATGCAGGGGAATACCAGAATTACCTGGAATATTTTGTGGACAGTATTGAACAGGGCTTCACGGCATATCCAGATTTGAAGGAAGGTATTGGCACCGTTGCTTTGTTGCAGGCCATGGACAAAAGTTTACAAACAGGTATGCCCGTAAAAGTGAATGATATTTTGAAAGAACATGGGCTCTAATAAGGATGTCGGCCTGAGCTTGTCGAAGGCGATTAGTGAGACGGTTTCGACAAGCTCAACCTGACATTCAACATTCATCATCCAACATAACCCAAGTGAACAGCATCTACAACAAATTAACTTCCCTTGACTTTGCCATAGTGGGAATTTACCTGCTTATACTATTGGGCATCGGCTATTGGGTAAGCTTCAAGCAATCGCGGAAGAAGGATGAGACCTTGTTCATGGCTGGCAATTCATTGAACTGGTACAATATTGGTTTCAATATGTGGGGCACCAATGTTGGTCCATCATCTTTACTGGCCTTTGCAAGCATTGGTTACACAGCAGGTATTGTAGGAGGGAATTTTGAATGGTATGCTTTTGTTTTTTTGTTGTTGCTGGCAATGGTGTTTGCTCCCAAATACATAGCCAGCAAGGTTTCTACCATGCCAGAATACATGGGCAAACGCTACGGAAAAAGCACACAGGATATTTTGGCAGGCTATGCACTCATCAAAATATTGATTAGCTGGCTATCCTTGGGCTTGTTTAGTGGTGGTATTTTGGTGCGGCAGATATTGGGCATACCCATGTGGCAATCTACCGTTGTATTGGTGGCATTTTCAGGGTTGTTCACTTTCATGGGCGGCTTAAAGGCAATAGCCAAAGTGAATGTTTTTCAAATGATATTGTTAATCATTGTATCATTAACCCTCACTTATTTGGGCATAGAAAAAATTGGCGGTATCCATGCTTTTATAGCAAAGACACCAGCCCGTTTTTGGAACCTTACATTGCCTGCCTCAGATAAAGGTTATCCATGGCATGCCATTTTATTGGGCTATCCAGTTTCGGCGGTTGCATTTTTTTGTACCGACCAAAGTATGGTACAAAGTGTATTGGGTGCCAAAAATTTGAAGCAAGGCCAACTGGGCATCAATTTTATTGGTTGGCTCAAAGTGTTGGCATTGCCCATGTTTATTTTACCGGGCATTATTTGTTATGTGCTGTACCCAAACATCGGTGATGATAAATTGGCTTACATGACAATGGTTACTAACTTGTTCCCATCTGGCTTAAATGGCTTGGTCATTTGCGTCCTTATTGCAGTATTGGTGGCTACCATTGGTTCGTCCTTAAATGCACTGAGTACGGTGTTTACAAAAGATATTTACGTAAACAATGTCAATAAGAATGCAACAATAAAACAGCAAATCAAAGTAGGCCGTATCGTAGTTGTTATAGGCTGTGTGTTAGCAGTATTAATGGCCATAGCCCTTGACAATGTAAAAGGCAAAACACTGTTCGACATCTTTCAATCTATCCTTGGTTATTTGGCACCATCACTGGCAGTTAGTTTTTTATTAAGCGTATTTTGGAAACGCACCACCAAGCTTGCCGTTAATTTGATTTTGTCTTTTGGTTCAGCCATTAGCCTTTTTGTAGGTGCGTTGAATTTATGGATTTTGCCACCCAACACAGCCACAGGGGAAAACACTTGGTGGCCTCACTATTTCCTGGTTTCATTTTACCTGTTTGCCTTTTTGTTTGTAGCAGCAATAATGATTTCCTTGTTCGACAACAACAAAGTAAAAGCCAGCATAGAAGAAAACGAAATACCCAAAACATCCAAGCAGGTAAAAATCCTGTTTGCATTATTGGGCTTAGTCATACTTAGTTTATACATCATCTTTAACGGACATTAATTATGGAAAGAAATATTTTGGCAACCAACATTTATACTACTATGGAACAGCCTTCCAATTCAAGGCTCAAGGTTCAACTGTTTAAAATATTTGTGCTATCTGCCTTTGTGTGCCTGTGTTTAAATGTTTCTGCACAGGACCGTAATCAACATGGTCCCAAACCAACTTGGATTTATTATCCTGGGGACTTTGAAATTTGGTTGAGCAACCAAATGCAAAATAGAAGAACGGATAGGGGTACTTTTTTTCCTGTATTTTGGAAGGTGGATAGCCATTATCCTTTGATGGATTTCCATAAGGAGTTCTATCTTCTTCACCCAGAAGAAGTAAATATTTATGTAGAAGGCAGCTACAATGTAAAATTGGATGGGCAGCCATTAGAAGGAACACCAAGCAAGATTACAGTTCCTGCAGGCAGGCATAAAATCAATGTGAAGGTTTTTAACCAAGCCAATGTTCCATCCATTTTTGTGAAGGGCAAAACCATTCAGTCAGATTTTACTTGGCTCGTGACTTTTGAGGACAAAGAATGGATTGATGAAACAGGCAAAACATCAGACATATCAGCCACCAAATGGCTCAATGCTGGTAGCTGGAATTTCTATGACTCCACAAAACCACCATCAACTTTTAAACTCCCAGTTAAGAAACAATCTGCCATCAGCAACATCAAAAGCAGCAATGGAAAATTGATTGACTTTGGCAAGGAAACCTTTGGCTTTATAAAGCTGCATGGCATCAAGGGGAATGGCAACATCACTTTGTACTACGGGGAAAGCAAGGAAGAAGCATTGAGTGAGAAAGGTGCTGTAACGCTTGATAGGCTTGCATTCCAACAAGTGGCAAAGAAGGATTCCATCATGCCTTTGTCCAAAGCATTCCGTTATGTAAATATGGTTATAGATGGTTCCATGCAGGTTGATTCTGTTTCCATGCTGTATGAATATGCCAATGTGAGGGAGAATGGCTATTTCAAATGTTCGGATGAGGAAATCAACCGTATTTATGATGTGGCCAAATACACTTTCCAATTGAATACAAGGGAGTTCTTTATAGATGGCATCAAGCGTGATCGTTGGGTCTGGAGTGGCGATGCCTACCAAAGTTATTTAATGAACTACTACCTGTACTTTGACAATGCAACAGTTTCAAGAACATTGTTGGCATTAAGGGGCAAGGATCCAGTAACAGGGCATATCAATACCATCATGGATTATACTTTCTATTGGTTCCTCGGTATCTATGATTATTATCTATACACTGGAGATAAAAGTTTCATCACACAGTTCTACCCAAGGATGCAGAGCCTGATGGATTATTGTTTAGGAAGAAGAAATAAGGATGGCTTGATGGAAGGCTTACCCGGCGATTGGATTTTTATTGACTGGGCCGATAAGCTTAGCAAGAAAGGGGAGGTAAGCTTTGAACAATTATTATTATGTAGAAGTCTAGAAACAATGACCCTTTGTGCTAATATTGCCAATGATAAGGATGGTGCTTCAAAGTATGAATCATTGTCAAAAGACTTACGCAAGAAACTCTTCGATATTTATTGGAATGAAACCAAGCAGGCCTTAGTGCATAGTCGTGTGGAAGGAAAGCAAACGGATAATGTAACACGTTATTCAAACATGTTTTCCATCTTCTTTGACTACTTCAACCAGCAGCAAAAAGATGCAGTTAAGCAATCAGTTTTATTGAATGACAATATCCAAAAAATTACCACGCCCTATATGCGTTTCTACGAGTTGGAAGCCTTGTGTGCCATGGGTGAACAAACCTATGTAACCCAACAAATGAAAGATTATTGGGGTGGCATGTTGAAGTTGGGAGCAACAAGTTTTTGGGAAGAATACAATCCAAACAAAAAAGGGGCTGAACATTTGGCCATGTATGGCCGTGAATTTGGTAAGAGCCTTTGCCATGCTTGGGGAGCAAGCCCTATCTATTTATTGGGCAAGTATTATGTAGGTGTAAAACCCACATCAGCAGGCTATGATACTTATACCATTGAACCAAACCTTGGTGGCTTGAAATGGATTGAAGGAAAAGTGCCAACACCTAAAGGTGCCATTTTAGTAAATGCGAGTGAACAGGAAATCAGTATCACCACAGCAGCAGGTATTGGAACTTTACGTTTCCATAGCAAGACAAAACCAATCAGCAAAACAGGAACGATAGAAAGTAAGGATGGTGATTTGTATGAGTTAAAGATGGAGGGTTATAAATATTATAAGGTAAATTATGAAGCTGTAAAGTGAGGTTATCACCTGACCTTGTCGAAAGCGATGCAGACAAAAGTCTTGTTTAGCAGTTTAGTAAGTTTAATGTAACATATAATACGCTTCGATAAAAGCCCAATAGGCATCCAAATTTGAATGGAGCCCTTCGGCCAGCTTAGGATAAACTTGCCACTGCAGTTTAATGCTTGTTTGTCGCTGGTTAAAAAAAGAAAAATGAAAAGAATAATTACGATAACACTATGTTTTATGTTGATGAAAATTTCATCAGCACAAAACAGTTTGGTGAATACCTCCCAAAGTCCTCATGCAAAACTATCCAGCATTGGCTTAAGCGATGTGCAGTGGACAAAAGGATTCTGGGCAGAACGTTTCCAGGTTTGCAAGGACAGCATGGTGCCGCATTTATGGGAAACCTACACCAGCAAAACGATGTGCTATGCTTTCCAAAACTTCAGGATTGCAGCAGGTTTGGACACAGGGCGTTTCCGTGGTCCATCCTTTCATGATGGTGATTTCTACAAAACATTGGAAGCAGTGGCCGCACTGTATGCATCCACAAAAGACCAGAAACTGGATGCCATGATGGATGAAGCTATTGCTGTAATCGCAAAGGCTCAACGTGCAGATGGATATGTCTATACCAAATCCATCATTGAACAAAGAAAGAATGGCAAGGGTGAAATGTTTGATGACAAGCTGAGTTTTGAGGCTTACAACTTTGGTCACTTGATGACTGCTGCTTGTGTGCATTATGCTGCAACAGGAAAGAAAACTTTGTTGAATGTTGCCATTAAAGCAACAGATTTCCTGAATGAATTTTACAACAAGGCCACACCTGAACAGGCAAGGAATGCCATCTGTCCATCACACTATATGGGCATCACAGAAATGTACAGGACAACAGGGGACAAGAAATATTTAACATTGGTAAATAAGCTCATCAGCATTCGTGGCATGAGTGAAGGAACTGATGATAACAGCGATAGGCTGCCTTTCAGGAAAATGACAGAAGTAAATGGACATGCAGTTCGTGCCAATTATTTGTTTGCAGGTGCTGCAGATGTGTATGCAGAAACTGGTGATGAAACATTGAAACATACATTGGATTTGATGTGGAATGATGTGGTGAACAGGAAAATGTACATCACAGGTGGCTGTGGTGCTTTATATGATGGGCTTTCGCAGGAAGCAATTTCTTACAAGCCAGATTCAATCCAGAAAATACAACAGGCTTATGGCAAGGCCTACCAACTGCCCAACATCACTGCACATAATGAAACCTGTGCAAACATTGGCAACGTGCTATGGAACTGGCGTATGTTTCAATTGACAGGAGAAGCCAAGTATGCAGACATCATTGAACTTGAACTCTATAATGCTGTGCTAAGTGGTATCAGCATGGATGGCAATAAATTTTTCTACACCAATCCATTGGCTGCAAGCAAAGATTACCCTTACAGTCTGCGTTGGAATGGTGGCCGTTCAAAGTATATCAGCAAGAGCAATTGTTGCCCACCCAATGTGATACGCACCATTGCTGAAGTGAATAATTACATGTACAGCATTGCAGACGATGGCTTATACATAAACCTATATGGCGGCAGCCAATTGTCAACCAAATTGAAAGATGATTCTGCCATTCAATTGGAGCAAACAACCAATTATCCTTGGGATGGAAATATCACTATCAATATTAAAGAAGCACCTACAAAACAAACCAGCTTCTTCCTTCGTATCCCTTCATGGTGCAAAAAAGCAAGCATCAAGGTTAATGGAAAATTGATTGAAAGAACTATGGTGCCCTCTTCTTATCAAGTCATCAAACGCTCATGGAAAACAGGCGATAAAATAGAATTGGTGTTGGACATGCCCGCAACATTGATTGAATCAAATCCTTTAGTAGAAGAAACTAGAAACCAAGTAACCGTAAAGCGTGGACCAATAGTGTATTGTTTGGAAAGTGCAGATTTGCCAACTGCTAAAGTGTTTGATGTAATGGTTCCATCAAACATCAAGTTCCAAACAATCCCCATGAAAATAGACAATGGCAATGTAGTTGCCTTGCAAGGCGAAGCGAAAATTTTGAAAAGCAATCAATGGAACAATACTTTGTACAAGGAACTCAACACAGCATCAAAACCAATCATCATCAAGCTCATACCATATTATGCATGGGCCAATCGTGGACAAACAGATATGACTGTTTGGTTGCCATTGATGCGATAAAGACCCCCTAAATTCCCCGAAAGGAAACTTACTAAAACCCTAATTAAATGAACGAATCCCAAAATAATGAACGCTCTAAAAGCCCTTCCTTTGGAGGGGGTGGGGAGGCTATAACCGCAACATACTTCATCGAAACGCCTTACTCTCCCGAGCAGGGAGCACATGTATTAGCAGGTGAGCAATCATCAGGAACATTCGTAGCAGTTCCTGGCGAAACAGAAGAATTAAAACAACGATTTGCAGCTCGTGTAGAATCTGTTGAACATCTCGAAACGGTTGACACACCAGCCATTCCTGGGGCAACTAGCAAAACTGGCAAATATCACAGGGCAATTGTTAAGGTAAGTTGGAGCATCGAAAACTTTGGATACAACCTCCCAGTCATGGTTTCAACCTTGCAAGGCAATCTCTATGAAATAACACAGTTCACAGGTTTAAAATTGATGGATATAGAACTTCCAGCATCTTATGCCAATCATTATACAGGTGTGAAGTTTGGTATTGACGGCTGCCGTCAATTGACCAATGTGCATGAGCAAAGACCATTGATAGGAACCATCATCAAACCATCCATCGGATTATCCGTTCAGCAAACGGCTGAAATTGTACATACTTTAGTGGAAGCTGGAATTGATTTCATCAAGGATGATGAATTATTGTCTTCATCAGCCAATTCGAAATTTGAGGATAGGGTAGAAGCAGTAATGAATGTTATTAACCAACATGCTGACAAAACGGGCAAGAAAGTCATGTTTGCTTTCAATATCAGCGGTGAGATTGATGAAATGATGGAGCGTTATGAAAGAATTGTAAATGCTGGTGGCACTTGTGCCATGATCAGCATCAACAGTGTTGGCTTATCGGCTGCCAAGAAAATCTGTGACCAAGGTCAATTGGCCATCCATGCCCACCGCAATGGTTGGGGCATGATGACAAGGCATCCATTGTTGGGCATCGATTTCAAAGCCTATCAAAAAATCTGGCGTTTGGTAGGCGTTGACCAATTGCATGTAAATGGTATTCAAAACAAGTTCTGGGAAACAGACGATAGTGTAGTGGCTTCTATAGAAGCATTGAAGCAGCCATTCTACCAGCATAAAAACATTTTACCCGTTGTTTCTTCCGGGCAATGGGGTGGACAAGCATTTGAAACATGGAGAAGAACACAAACACTTGATTTGCTCTACATGGCTGGTGGTGGCATCATGGCCCACCCCATGGGGCCAGCATCTGGTGTGGTAGCTTTGCAACAAGCGTGGAAAGCTGCTGTGGATGGATTGACATTGGAGCAAGCAAGAAAAGAATACAAGGAGTTTGATAAGGCTGCCGAAAAATTTGGAACCCAATAACAACATCCTACATAATAATAATGCTCCATAGGAGTGCCCTGTTTCTAGAACGAAAATGAAACATATTGTGTAAAGCTCCGTAGGAGCATTCCTGTTTATAAATGAAATGGAATATATTGTGTATAGCTCCATAGGAGCTTCCTAAAAGCAGCATATGGCCAACACCTTTTCACAAATCTATTTGCAGTTTGTTTTTGCAGTCAAGTACCGGCAAAACCTTATTCCGAAAGAAAACAAAGAAGAATTGCACAAGTATATAACAGGTCTTGTGCAGCACAGAAAAGCCAAGATGCTCGCTGTTCATTGTATGCCTGATTATATACATTTATTTGTAGGGTTTAAACCAGTTATATCAATTGCAGATTTTGTAAAAGAAATAAAAGTGGAAAGCAATGAATTTATTAACGGCAAAAAATGGACAGATGCAAAGTTTGCTTGGCAAGAAGGCTACGGTGTGTTTTCTTATTCCCAGTCACATATTGATGCAGTGGTGAAATATGTGTTGAACCAAGAACAACATCATAAGAAACGCACGTTTAAAGAAGAATACCATGATTTCTTGGAGAAGTTCAATATTGAATACGATGAAAAATATTTGTTTGAATTTTTTTGATTGACTTGATTAGGTAGGAAGCTCCAACGGAGCTTGATACTATTTGTCTTTTCGTTTTATAAACAGGAGGCTCCGATGGAGCGTATTTGGAAAACACATTATGAGTAAAGAATTATTACTGGCATACTACGGCGATGATTTCACAGGCTCAACTGATGCCTTGGAATTTCTTTGCCGTGCGGGTGCTAAAGCCATCTTGTTCATTGAACCACCAACCAAAGAACAATTACAATCATTTCCAGACTTGGATGCTTATGGTGTAGCAGGAAAAACAAGGTCGTTGTCACCTGATGAAATGGAACAGGTTTTAATTCCTGCATTTGAACAAATAAAAGCCACAGGAGCCAAGCATGTACATTATAAGGTTTGTTCAACCTTTGATTCGTCACCAACGATTGGAAGCATTGGAAAGGCTATTGACTGTGGAAGTAAAGTCTTTGGAAACAGGTTTGTGCCTGTAATTGGTGGAATGCCTGCATTGGGAAGGTTCTGTGCCTTTGGAAACCTATTTGCCAAAATGGGCATTGGAAGTGAAGGGGAATATTATCGGTTGGATAGGCATCCATCCATGAGCAAGCATCCCGTTACGCCAATGAATGAAAGTGACCTAAGGATCCACCTTGGCAAGCAAACACGGCAAAGTATAGGGTTGATTGATTTTGTACAGCAGAAAACCAATAACATAGATGAATGGGAAATAAATGATGAAGTGGTATTGTTGGACCTGATATCAATGTCACATTTTGAGAAGATTGGTTTTTGGCTTAATTACAATCAACGGGAAACCCCATTATTTTCTGTTGGGCCATCATCAGTGGAAATGGCCTTAGGAAGGTATTGGAATAAGATTGGGCTATTACAGGAAAAAAATGAATGGGATGAAATAGAAAAATCCAATAATTTATTGGTTGTTTCAGGGAGCTGTTCACCTATAACTGCTGCACAAATTGCTTGGGCAAAAACAAATGGCTTTGAAGAAGTCATTATCGATGCAGTTGCAATCTGCAATAATGATGTTGATGCTAGTATTTACAAGCAAGTCACTGAACTATTACTGCAACAGAGAAATGTCATCGTTCATACTGGTGATAAACAAACACAAAATTTGCCATCCGAAAAATTGGGAACAGCCTTAGGTCTAATTGCAAAGAACGCCGTTGAGCAAACCGGCATTAAAAGGGTAGTGGTTGCAGGCGGTGATACCAGCAGTTACGCAGCAAGAGCCATGAACATAGAAGCAGTAGAAATGATTGCATCGTTAGTAAAAGGAGCACCCTTATGCAAAGCCCATTCAAAAAACAAAAGCATTAATGGATTGGAAGTAAACTTCAAAGGCGGCCAAGTAGGTCCAGAAAATTATTTCACATTATATCAAACTCCGAAGGAGTTCAATACCAATAACCGTTAGGGTACCTGACGGAAAACAAACAATATGAATACAATAAACACTCCACAGGCTAAAGGCAAAACCCTTGGCCTCATCCACACATCAGCCACACTCGTTCCAGTATTTGCAGAACTGTGCGGCAAGTATTTGCCAGGGATCAAAACCTTCAACATTGTGGATGACAGTCTCATCAAGAACACTATCGCCTGCGGCGAACTAACACCATCCACATCCAAACGTGTGGTTGGTTATGCTGCGTCAGCAGAAGAAGCAGGGGCAGATTTCATCCTCTTCACCTGTTCCTCCATTGGGCCAGCAGTGGAAACAGCAGCCACATTAACAGGCGTTCCAGTATTGCGTGTTGACCAGCCCATGGCTGATATAGCAGTTGCCGCAGGAACAAAGATTGGTGTTATTGCAACCCTCTCAACTACATTGGAACCCACCAGTGATTTGGTAAGAAGAAGGGCCATCGTTGCCAACAAAACAATAGAACTCAAATCCGTTCTTTGCGAAGGTGCTTTTGAAGCACTCATGAGTGGCGATGCTGCCACACATGATGCCAAAGTGGGTGAAGCGTTAAAACAGTTATCCAAAGAAGTGGATGTGATACTATTGGCACAAGCAAGTATGGCCCGTGTTGTAGATACCTTAAGTGCAGAAGACAAACGTGTGCCCATCCTTGCCAGCCCAACAATAGCCATAGAATATATCGCCACATTACTTAAATAATCTTTGCCACGAATGCACGAATTGCACGAATGGTTTTTATTAGTGTTCATTCGTGCATTCGTGGCTAACTACTGCCAATGAAAAAACTGCAACAAATAGCCCTGCCCATCTCAGCCTTAGCCATCATACTAGTATTGATAGGTGCATTCATGCACAACGAACTATTGTACAAACCTGCTGCACTCATCGCTGCCATCACATTGGCTGTCGGGCTAGGTGCTGTACCATCCTTAAAAGGCTACCAATACACTGCATGGATAATCACAGCAGTAGTTGCAGGCATGCTATTTCCAGAAGCATTCAAATCTTGGGGTGGCGTCAACCTGCGGGATAAAAAACTCATCCTCGTCATTGTGCAGCTCGTCATGTTTGGCATGGGCACGCACATGAGCCTCAAGGATTTCAATAACCTTGGCTCCACAGGCAAAGGTGTAGCGGTTGGTTTGTTCTGCCATTTCTCCGTAATGCCCTTAATGGGTTTATTGCTCACCAAGGTTTTCCATTTTGAACCCGAGATTGCCGCAGGCATCATCCTCATTGGCAGTTGCAGCAGCGGCTTGGCCAGCAACGTCATGGTCTATCTGGCAAAAGCCAATTTGGTACTCAGCGTTATCGTTACAGCCATGGCCACATTGGTTGCACCCTTCCTTACACCACTATTAATGAAAGCATTTGCAGGCACACTCATCCACATCAACTTCATTGACATGATGATGGAAATCATCAAAATTGTGCTGGTACCCATTGGTGCAGCTTTGCTGCATGATTACCTGAAACGTGCCACGCAAAAGCAACGAAACACCGTGTACACCATTACAGCCATCTCTGCTATATGGTTGGCTATTGTGTTGTTGACATTGCAATTTGCCAGTAGTATTCCCTTGCAGCAATCCATTAACATGAGTGGCTTCATAGCTGGTGCTGTCATTGCTGGTGTGCTGTACCATTTGTTATGGAAAAACTTCAAGACCATCGATAGCATCATGCCCTTTATCTCCATGTTCGGCATCATCTATTTCACCACCGTTACCACCGCTGCTGGCCGTGACAACCTGATGAAGGTTGGCCTCCTGCTCTTCATGGCTTCCGTGCTGCACAATGCTGCTGGCTATTTCTTTGGCTACTGGCTCAGCCGTTTGTTTGGCATGGACAAAAACTCCTCACGTACCATTGCTTTTGAAGTAGGGCTGCAAAATGGTGGCATGGCCAGTGGCCTTGCAGGAAGCATGGGCAAGTTGGGCACCGTTGGCCTGGCCGCTGCCGTGTTCAGCCCATGGATGAACATCAGTGGAAGTATCCTTGCCAATTACTGGCGTAAAAGGCCTGTGAACGACAAGAAGGAAGATGATGTACTTAGCTAAAGAATAACTATGAAGCTGCAGTTGCAAGTTTATCCTGAACGATAGTCGAAGGGCATACTTGTACGATATAACTTTATTGGGCTTTATCGAAGCATAGATTAGTAAGTAGTAAATTGTTAAGAATGAACCATCAATGGGAAGTACTGTTGGCTAAAATAAATACTGAAATATTAGCTGATAAAGATTTGTTGAATGAGGTATTCTATCAGCAATCTATTCCAAATTCAATTTTAAATGAGCCAGCTACTAAGTTTGAAATCGAAGAACTAGAGGATAGATTGCAAATGAAATTACCAGTTTCATACAAAGGGTTTCTTCAAGTTTCCAATGGTCTAAAAATTTTGTCTTGTTTCAATTGGAATTTGTTCGGAACGCAAGACGTAAAACTTCTGAAGGATTTCGACCCGGCGATTGCTAAAGGCTGGAGTAAACACGATTTTGATGCAAGTGATGAAGAGTATTTTGTTTATGGAAATGGTCAAACGTCAGAGTTTGTTAGAGGCAGATATTTTCCTGTATCTATTGCTATTTCTGGTTGGGGCGACGCTTCAATGTTGATGCTGAATCCTGAAGTGATACATGATGGCGAATTTGAGGCATGGATGTTTGCCACTTGGATTCCAGGAGCTACTCGATACAAATCATTTTGGGATTTGGTTAATGAAGAGTTCAATAACTATCTAGAAATAAAAGCCCAATCATCATCCAATATTTGAACAGAGCGAAACCACTGTAGTTCAATTGAAATACAATCGTTGGTCACCTAATAAAAAAATCAATGTTCACCCCCTTCCTCAATCTATGTGGTAAATGGTTTCAGGATACCGGTTTAAAATTGACCATGTAGTGGATATTGCCCACGAGGAAGGCAAACTAACCATTACCATAGCCAAGGAACAAAGGTTTGAGGGGTTATGATGCTCCCGTTTTTACCTTACTTACTATCCAATAAATGATTTTTAGCTTGATAATCAACTGCTGGTCGCCAAAAAAATATTTGTGTCATTTTTATTTTGAAAGTTTTGCAGCAGGTGCTTTAAAACATGCTCAAAAAGATTTGGCACATAAAAATTTGGCACGTTTTAAAACGTGCCAAATTTTTATGTGCCAAATCTTTTTTAATTGCTGGCTATTGGTTCCCGCTTCCATCTACAAATACGGATTGGGCAATCTTTCAATCGTTTTGCTGCCTGTTTTCGGGAGCAGACAATTTCAAACCTGCACACTTATCCCGAAACCGTTCTCAAAGCTGGCAACGCTTTTATATGCCCTTTTGCTAAAATAACCCATCAAATCAAGCGTATAATACAGGTTGGCAGGCCACTAATATCACTATTCATTCAATAGATTTGTAGCGGTACTTTAAAGATTGCTTGTGCAAGAAAACCTCCATCATGTTAGCTGAACCTGTTGCAGAATTCTTCATTACGCTTCGATAAAGCCAATCATCATCCAATAGTTGAATGCCCGCCTGAACAGAACGGGCAGGGAGCAACGCCACTGAAGGGCCAACTTGCCTACCGGCAGGCAGGTTGAAAACCATCAGTTGGTGACCAAAATAAAAAATCAATGTTCAACCACATCAAACATATCCTTTGTGCTGCTTTATGCCTCTGTGCCTTTGTGGTTCAAACCCAAGCACAACTGGTGGACAAAACCCCAGCCGCCATACCCAATGTACCCACTGTGTACAATGATGAACCCTGGCAAAACCCCTATGTAAGCGGTATCAATAGGGATGCCAGCAGGGCCACGTCCTATTCATTTGCCAGTATCAATGATGCGTTGACGGTGGACAGGAGCAAGACCAACCGTTACCTGAGCCTGAACGGGGATTGGGATTTTTCCTTTGCCCTGAAACCCGGCGATGAACCTAAAGATTTTTATAAAAACAAAGTAAGCGGTTGGAAGCAAATTCCTGTGCCCAGCAGTTGGGAAATGCAGGGCTATGACAAGCCCATCTATAAAAGTGCAGTTTACCCTTTCCGTCCTGTGAACCCACCTTATCCACCATTGGACTACAATGGTGTGGGCTGCTATCAGCGTTCATTTTCGTTGCCAACCGAATGGAAGGGCATGAACATCAGTTTGCATTTTGGTGGGGTAAGTTCTGCTTATAAGGTTTGGATAAATGGAAAATTTGTGGGCTATGCCGAGGACAGTTTCTTGAGCAGTGAGTTCAACATTACACCTTACTTGCAGGATGGCGAGAACACCATTTCTGTTTGGGTCATCCGTTGGAGCGATGGGAGCTTTTTGGAAGACCAGGACCAGTGGCGTATGAGTGGCATTCACCGTGAAGTAATGCTGAAAGCAGAACCCAAATTGCGGATTGCAGATTTCTTTTACCAAACAAAACTGGACAGGGATTACAAGGATGCATTATTGAGCGTCCGTCCACGTTTGGATAATTATACAGGTGCCATTGCCAGTGGTTATGTGGTGAAGGCACAGTTGTTTGACAAGTACAATAAACCTGTGCTGGACAAGCCATTGCAACGCACAGCAGAAAGCATCATCAATGAAGTGTACCCACGTTTGGATAATGCAAAATTTGGCCTATTAGAAACCACCATTCTCAACCCTGACAAGTGGAGTACAGAGGAACCCAACCTCTATACATTGGTGTTGAGTTTGGAGGACAGCACGGGCAACTTATTGGAAGCGAAAAGTTGCAAGCTGGGTTTCCGTTCCATTGAGTTCAGGAAGGATGATAGCAAGCTCTTAATCAATGGCAAGCTCACTTATTTGTATGGCATGAACCGTCCTGACCATCACTATACAAAGGGCAAGGCATTGAACAGGGAAGATATTTTGCAGGATGTAAAAACCATCAAGCAGTTCAACTTCAACTGCATCCGTTTGAGCCATTATCCTAGCGACCCATACCTCTTGGATTTATGTGATGAATTTGGCATCATGGTGATAGACGAAGCCAATCTGGAAACACATGGACTTGGTGGAAAGCTGAGCAATGATGCTGCATGGGCTGGTGCCTATTTGGAACGTGCCACAAGGATGGCTTTACGTGACAAGAACCATCCTTCCATCATCTTCTGGAGCTTGGGCAATGAAGCAGGCAGGGGTCCCAACCATGCGACGATGGCTGCTTGGCTACATGATTTTGATATTAACAGACCTGTACATTATGAACCAGCCATGGGTAGTCCAAAAGAAGCTGGTTATATAGATCCAAGCAATCCTGCTTACCTGAAACCCAACGACCATAGCCACCGTTTGCAGAATCCATTGGACCAGTATTATGTGGATGTGGTGAGCAGGATGTACCCTGCATTGTACACAGCACCATTATTAGCGAATCAAAACAATGACGATAACCGCCCCATCTTCTTTTGTGAATATGCCCATGCCATGGGCAACAGTGCAGGCAACATCAAGGACTTATGGGATCAATGGCGAAATACCAAACGTGTGATTGGGGGCTGCATCTGGGAGTTTAAAGACCAGGGCTTGTTGAAGAAGGATTCAGCAGGGGTGGAATACATTGCCTATGGTGGTGACTTTGGCGAAAAGTATTTTGACAACTTTACCATCAAGGGAATGGTGAACAGTGATGGCAAGCCCAAAAGTGTGATGTATGAATGCAAGCGTGTGTTCCAGCCAATTGAATGTGAGTGGAAGGACGGGAAAGTTCATATAAGTAATAGGAGCAGTGTGAAGAATGTGGATGCTTATAATGCAACATTGGTTTTGAAGTACGATGGTAAAGTTGTGTTGATACAGCCATTGCCTGCAATTCATCTGGCTCCTGAAAAAGATACCCTGTTGGATATTTCATTGTACACTTCCACAAAACGTGTAATCATTGCAGAACAATATGCTGGGCTTCATTTTACGTTGAAGAAATATACAACTTGGGCTGAGAAAGGATTTGAGGTTGCAAGTAATCAATTTAAAATTCAAAATGAGAATAAGACTATAAGCCATAACGTTTTTACAGCAGCAGTGACTTATAAAGAGAATAACGAGGAAATACAGGTGAAAGGTAAAAGTTTCGCCGTAACCTTTAACAAACTAAAGGGTGCATTGAGTTCTTATGTACAGAATGGGCAAGAACAGGTCTTGTCACCATTACTTCCACATTTTACACGCCCACTAACGGATAATGATAAACGTGGTTGGAAACCGCAACGTAAATTAAGACAATGGTATGAGGCCGTTCCGAAACTTGTAAATATATCAACTGGAAAATGTGATGGTAAAAATGGAAGTGGGATAATGATTACAAGTATTTATTCATTCATTAACGATAGTGCAAAGGTTATGGTTAGTTATGAAGTTTATGGTAATGGAATTATTCGAGTAAACTATAATATAGAAGCAAAACCTGGACTTCCCAATATTCCAAAAATCGGCATGCAAATGGGTATTGAAAGAAGCTTAGACAATATTGAATGGTATGGCAAAGGCCTGGGTGAAAACTATATTGACAAGAACTATGGGTTTGATGTGGGCATCTACAAACTTCCCATCAATGATTTTATGGAGCATTATGCTGTGCCGCAGGAAAATGGAAATAGGACCGATGTTCGTTGGATGTTTTTATCCAACAATAAGCAACAAGGTTTATTGGTAGTGGCTGATAGTTTGTTGAGCATGAGTGCTTCACCATACACAGATGAGAACGTACAGAACTCCAAGCACACCAACAAACTAAAAGATGCTGGCTTCATTAACCTGAATATAGATTTGATACAAATGGGTGTTGGTGGCAATGATAGCTGGAGCGATGTGGCTGCACCTTTGGAGCAATACCAAATAAAGGCACAGCCTTACCATTATAGTTTTTATTTAATGCCTTATACAAAAGGCAAGAAAGATATTAGTGAAGATGTTAGGAAGATTAAGTATTAATAAGAAGGGATTAAACACATAGAAACATAGGTATAGAGAGCACATAGTTCTTCTGCTATGTGTCCTTAAATGCCCTGTCTACCTATGTGTTTCAAAAAAACAAAAATGAACTCTTACAAATCAAAATATTTTCTTGTTCTTTTCTGTATCTTATGTGTCTATGTGGTTCAAGCACAGAAAAACACAAGCTTCTCCCAGTTGGAAAAAGATTTTCTCCATCCCCCAAAATCAGCCAAGCCTTGGGTGTTCTGGTACTGGATGAATGGCAATGTTTCCAAGCAGGGCATCACAGCCGATTTGGAAGCCATGAAGGAAGTAGGATTGGGCGGTGCTTATTTAATGTTCATCAAAGACACAGTCAATCCATCTGTTTACAAGCCCGCAGTCAGCCAGTTAAGTAAACCTTGGTTTGAGATTGTCACCTTCGCCATCACAGAAGCCAAACGTTTGAACTTTGAATTGGGCTTTCATGTTAGCGATGGTTTTGCATTGGCTGGTGGTCCTTGGATTACACCTGAGCTGTCCATGCAAAAAGTGGTTTGGAGCAAGTTAAATATCAATGGTGGAAAAAATTTCAATGACGTTTTGCCCCAGCCATCCACCAATGAAGGCTACTATAAAGACATTGCTATTTATGCCTACCCAACACCAAACAATTCCATTCACTCCACACAGAATATCCTTCCCATTGTTACTACAAGCAATGGAGTTAATGCAGATTTTTTAGTAAAGCCAAATGCAAAAGAAAATTTCAAGACAGACTTAACAGGTTGGATCCAATATGCTTTTGAACAGCCTTTCACTTGCAGGACAATTATTGTAAGGACTAATGGCAACAACTACCAATCACACTGCCTCATCATCCAGACCAGCAATGATGGCATCAGATTCAAAAATGTTACAAGGTTAGAAGCCCCACGCCATGGATGGCAGGACACGGATGTGGGTGTTACGCATTCCATTCCAACAACCACAGCAAAATATTTCCGCTTTGTCTATGATAAAACTGGTACGGAACCGGGTTCGGAAGATTTGGACAATGCCAAATGGAAACCCACTTTGAAAGTCAGTGGTATTGAATTGAGCAGTGAGCCAGCCATCAACCAATACGAAAGCAAAAATGGCCAAGTATGGCGTATCAGCAAAAGAACGAGTAGCGAACAGGTTGCTGATAGCTTATGTGTTCCATTGAGTAAGCTCATCAACATTACTTCATTTTATAGAGACAGCAAACTGAATTGGACTGTTCCCAAAGGTAATTGGACCATTATCCGTATTGGCCATACATCCACAGGCCATAAAAATGAAACGGCTGGTGGTGGCAAGGGGTTGGAATGCGACAAGTTCAATGCAGAAGCAGTGGAATTGCAATTCAATAACTGGTTTGGCAAAATCTATGCTTCTGTTGATGCAGCAACTGCAAAAGAAGTCATCAAGGTTTTCCATGTGGACAGTTGGGAATGTGGCAGCCAAAATTGGGGCGGTAACTTTGCTGCTGAATTTAAAAAGAGAAGGAGTTATGACTTGATGCCTTACTTGCCAGTAATGGCAGGCATTCCTGTTCAGTCCATTGCAAAGAGCGAACAGGTGCTGTTCGATGTCAGGCAGACAATCAGTGAGTTGGTGGTGGATGTTTTCTATACGCAACTCAAGCAACGCTCTGCCGAAAAAAATACTTTGTTCTCCGCAGAAAGCGTTGCCCCAACCATGCTAAGCGATGGTATGCTGCACTATAAAAAAGTGGACCTGCCCATGGGTGAATTCTGGAACAACAGCCCTACACATGATAAACCAAACGACATGCTGGATGCCATCAGTGCAGCACATGTATATGGGAAGGACATGGTATCGGCAGAAGCTTTTACCACTGTAAGGATGAATTGGAATGAACATCCGGGAAGCCTGAAAGTTTTGGGTGACAGGAATTATGCACTGGGCATCAACCGATTTGTGCTGCATGTATGGAGCCATAATCCTTTCATGGATAAAAAGCCCGGTGTAACACTGGATGGCGTTGGTCTCTATTACCAACGTGACCAAACATGGTTTAAACAAAGCAAAACCTGGATTGATTATATGTCCCGCTGCCAGGCATTATTGCAGCAAGGAAAACCAGTGGTGGACATTGCCGTGTTCACAGGTGATGAACTGCCAAGGCGTTCCATTCTGCCAGATAGGTTGGTGAATACGCTGCCCGGCATTTTTGGCAAGGAAAGGGTGGACTTTGAAGCCAAACGCCAACAGAATCAAGGGCAACCCATGCAGCAGAAACCAGATGGTGTGGGCAATGCATTGTACAATATTGAACCAGCAGATTGGGTGAACCCATTGAATGGTTATGCGTATGATTCCTTTAATCCAGATGCATTGGTCATGGCAACAGTGAAGGATGGAAAGATTGTTTTGCCAAGTGGTATTGAGTACAAAATATTGGTATTGCCTGCTAGTATGAAAATGAATCCTGGCAATATCATTAGCACTTCATCAATAAAAAAAATAATCCAGTTGTTGAGGGATGGGGCGACTGTGCTCATGGATAAAGCCTACACAGCAATGCTTGCAGCCAATGGTGCATTGCTCAATTTCAAAAACTTCAAAGAAGTATCAGTAGCCAACTTGGGCAAGGGCAGGATTATACTGACGCCTTTCCGCCCTGCCACTTTCAGTTTTTTGCAAGCAGAAAGGGATGTGGAAGTCCTCAGTAAGGATATCAACCCCTCTACCATTGCCTTTACGCATAGGAGACTGAACAGTGCAGATATTTATTTTGTTTCCAATCAGGAACCAAAAGGCCGCTTGATGGAGTTGTCATTTAGGGTAGCGGGCAAGCAACCAGAAATATGGAATGCTGTTACAGGTAAAATAGACAGTGCATGGGCTTGGAAAATAGCGGATGGAAGAACAAGGATTGAATGCTGGATGGAAGCCGGTGCCTCAGTCTTTATTGTATTCAGGAACCCAACCAAACAGATGGAAACACCAGAGCCATCCACTAACATGGCAGTAATGTCCAATATTAAATTTGAGGATGATTGGCAACTGCAATTCGATTCGTCATTGGGAGGTCCTAGCAAAAAAATGAAATGGAAAGAATTGGTTAGTTGGACCAATAATAGCAATGCGGACATAAAATATTATTCCGGTACCGTATTTTATAGCAATCGCTTTTCCCTTTACGGCACGGATAATATTAGGCTCAGCCTTCCACAGGTAAACAATATTGCCACAGTAACCATTAATGGCAAGGAAGCTATGACCTTATGGACCCCACCCTATGAAATAAATATTTCCAAATGGGTGAGGAAAGGCACCAATACCATTGAGATAGCGGTAACCAACACTTGGCATAACCGCTTGATTGGCGACAACTTATTGCCGCCGGGCCAACGTAAAACATTTACTACCGCACCATTTCGCTTACAGGCAAAACCTTTACAGCCAGCAGGTTTGATAGGCGAAGTCAGGATTACAAACTATTGAGTTATGTCAAAGTATTGAACATGGCTTATGTCTGAAATGCAATGCAGTACGTGTCCATTAGCAATAAAACAGTAATATTATCGTTAATAAGAGGTTCCAATAAGGTAAATTAACTATTGGCTGCCGTTATTGGTTGTATGTTTTTAGGTACCACATGAAACTTTTTACTACTTGTTTATATATTCTTTTTTTTCTAGTAGCCAGGTCGCAAAAAAGTGATGTGACTGCGGAACGCATATTGATGCGTTCTTCTGAAAAGAATCTCCAATCTGCCATAGACTCCATTGGCCATATTATAGGGAAATTGCCTATTGACAAAGCCCTTCCTGAAATTGATAAACTGTTGCACCTTTCTGTAAGGCTTCCCCATGCAGCAATAGCATTCAGGAGACTTAGTGAAATGGGCAGAGGCTATTACAAAAACCATTTTGTTTCCAAGCAGTACCTTCTTTATAGCCTTTCTATTTTGGATGACCCCACTTTTGGGAGGCCAGATATACAGAAAGTTATTTTGGGGGATATAGGATCACTTTACTATACCATCGGCGATTTGGACAATGCTGAATTTTATCTCAAAAAATACTTGGCACTACAAGCATATGGAGAAACGGGAGACAACATTAACATGTACACAACCCTTGGTTATATTTATCTTGAAAAGGACAATGATTCCTTGGCTATTTCCTATATGCAGAAGGCCCTTGACCTTTCAATAAAGGTAAATCACCATGCATGGATTGGTCTGTCACATGGCAATCTTGGTTATGCACTTTTTACCCAAGGGAAATATGATAATGCCCTGCCCCACTTGTTCGTGGACATCCAGATCAGTAATGAGATGAAGAGCTATGAAAGTGCAGCGGGCTCTTACGTTTGCGTAGGGCTAGTTTACCTCAAAAAAAATGAACTTACTAAGGCAAGACCCTATCTTGATAGTGCACTGTTTAGTTTGAACAAAGATGAAAAAGCCACAATCTCTTCAACCGCAAGGATAAAGGTGTACAAGGCTTATGCGGATTTTTATACCAAGATTGGGCAGTACGCAAAGGCCAACGACTTTTTGCAAATGGCATGGAATATTCGTGATACGGTTAACTTGTACAAAAACAGTCAGGGAATTGTTTTGCAGATAACGGAAATGAATGTGCTAAAGGAAAAACAGAAAGTTGACCTGCTTAAATTGACACTTGGCAACAAGAAAAGGAACGAAACACTCTTCTTTATTTGTATTGGTGCAGCATTACTTGTACTTGCATTTGTAGTGTTACTTTTGAAGCAGAAACTCCAACTCAATAAAGTGCTGCAGGAAAAGAATGCAAGTGTGCTGGAGCAGAAGCAAGCTGTGGAAGCAAGGGAAAAGCAACTGGCAGATTCCAATGAAGCAAAAACAAAACTCTTTTCTATTATTGCCCATGACTTACGTGCCCCAGTTGGCAATTTGCAGGGTTTGCTGAGCATGATGGAAGATGGGGTACTTGACGGTGAAGCTTTGAAGGAACACTTACCGGAAATTTCATCAAAAGTTTCCACGCTTTCCACCACGATTGACAACTTGCTTAGCTGGACCTATTCGCAAATTGAGGGCATTGAAGCCAATCTGGCAGTATTGGACCTTTACACGGAGGTGAACAGTATTGTTGATTTACTTCTAACTGCATCATCTGACAAGCATGTTTCACTCATTAACAACGTTTCACGGAAGAGTTTTATAACCGCAGATAGGAACCATCTTGAAACCATTTTAAGGAACTTGTTGAGTAATGCCATCAAATTCAGCAATAAGGGAGGTGCAGTCATCATCAGTACAGAACAGGAACAAGGGAAAACATTGTTGAGCATCGCAGACAATGGTGTGGGCATGACAAAAGAAAAAATGGAGAACCTCTTTGTGAAAAATGATTCAAAGGTTTCCACCATGGGTACTGATGGTGAAAAAGGAACAGGTCTTGGACTGATTATATGCAAGGAACTTGCTGCAAAGAATGGTGCAAATATTTGGGCAGAAGCCAATGAGCCCAATGGCACCGTATTCAAAGTTTCCTTTAAGCATTAACCTCAAAACATATTTACCACATCTTTCTCTCTTTCTTTAGGCAACACTTCCAATTTCTCCAATTTGCCATTTCTAATCGTTGCTTCAATGGTAGTATTATAAGGAGCATGTAGTTTGAAATGTACATCCCAATCTTTTGGCCATGAAGGAAAGAGGATAATTTTTTTATCGTCCGTCTGCAGCAGCATTTCTTGCAGGCCAATCATGCCAGAGCCGCCATGGTTATGGTCTGGTGTCCAATCGAAACCTGGTCCCCAAAATGTAGGGAACTTGTTGTTGCTGTTTTTTAGTTTAAGCAATGTAAGCCTTGCCGCTTCTTTTGTCAAGCCAAGCCTTGCAGCAAAAATATTGTCCTGTTTCCAGCCAATATGGCTACGGAATTTTATTGCCAACGTATCGTACAGGTAAGTATTGATGGCAGTATCCAAACCGGGTTTGCCCACACCATACATTCCCCAAGGAAATACTGGATACAATTGTGTGGGTTCGGTATTGTTGATGCGTTGCCATGATTTTGCAGCAGCAATGGTAGCATACCCACCAAAATTCCTAAACGAAATAGGAGGGATGCGTTTCAGGAAATCAGTAAAATACTTTTTCCTTTCTTCTTTTAAGTAAGCCGATTGCAGCAGGGCTTTGGTAACTGTTTGCAAAGCAGCAATGGTGGAAGTGGCATTATCGGTTAGTTTATAAGTCTCCCCACCAGAACCGGGATATAACATCAAATGCCCATTGGCATCCAAAGCATCTTTGCCATTTTGTTTTGCCAGGTATTGGTAATGTTCATCAAAGAAAACCAAGCAGCTTTCTATCAAGGGGATGTACTCGCTAATATCCACAGTTTTATACTTTTCTGCTTCCAGCATCATCAAGCAAAATTCCAAAACAGTATCCCATTCATACTCCAGCCATTTATTGTATTCAACGCCCTTATCAACATCTGCGGGACGTTTGTAACCATATTCAGCAGGATTGGGCAGGCCAAAATTTTCCATCTGTTCCGTAAAACACGCACCATTATGGTTCCAATAAGTTTTGGTCCTTAATTCTGCATTGCCCAGTAAGTTCTTGTAGAAGTCAAACTGTGGCTTCATCAAATCGATATCGCCACTCTTCAGCATTGACCAATAAACCAATCGTTGGTTTTGTGCAGTGAAAGTGCCACCACCCCAATTGCGGTGGTCTGGTGTGCCATGGTTGGAAGTGTCAGTAAATACTGGGTCAACTGTGAAAAGGCCACCATTGAATTTAGTGGGATAACTACCTGTTGCATTACAGCCAAGCATGTAACGGAAGAGGTTATAATTTCTGGTGATTTGCCAAGTAGAATCTTGTTTTGTAGAATTGATATAAATAAAGCTTTTGCTCCAGTAGTTCTGCCACCATTTCCTGTTTCTATTTCTCGATACATAATCGCCCAGCATATCAATTGCACTTATCAGGGAAAGATTTATTTTAAATTCATCAAGAGATAGACCTTGCCTGTTGCAAATCCCTATGCTTATTTCATGACTATAAGCCTGCTTTCTGCTTTTTAATCTCCAACCTTTAAAATCTGTATCTAAATATTTGCCATTAATAATTTCAGAAGCCTCCATATTGGAACCAAAAATATACCCCCCAAAAAATCGTTTTTCGAGACAATTATTAAGTTGTGGTTTCACATTAATTAGACCTTGCTGTTTTACTGTATAATCAAAAATGGTAGGATCATTGTTGTGATGATAAAACTGAACTGTATCTTTAATAAAAGCTATGCTGTCTTTCCGTGTAACCACCTTTACATGTTTGGCCCATTTCCATGAATTGCCCAAATTTTCCTTGCTAGAACTTTCCCTGTCCTTATAACGCCAGCTTTCATAAGCAGCAGTTGCCATTGTTTTTTGATTGCTTTTTACATCAATATGAACTACAGGATTATCAACATCCACCCAAATATTCACTTCAGCAGATAGCTTTCCATTGCTTCCCTTAATGTTGATATAGCCATCCTTCAAAACGAGTTCCTGCCTGAATGTTTTCCCAGCAAACGGATTGGGCGATAAATTAACTCTAACCCTTCCAGCCTTTAAAAAACTATTATTTTCATCGAACCAACCAGACTGTTGCAGGTAGAGAAATATTTCGCCGTTCTCCACCCAAACATTCGTACCAATATCGCCACCACCGCAGGGCATGGATTGGGAAGCATTTTTGCTTTGTTCAGTCCAAACAACATTGTATTGGTCAAGTTCCTTTGGTTGGGAGAAAGAATTGAACCAGATAGGCATGAAAGCACAGAAGAAGAACAATTTTAAATATTGAATGTTGAATGTTGAATGTGAAGATTGCTTCGTTCCTCGCAATGACGAATAGAAATCCAATAGTACAAGCGTGCCCTTCGACTGTCGCTCAGGATAAACTTGCAACTGAAGCTTAAAATTTGTTCCTAAAGATGGTAACATAATGCTTTGTGTTCTTTGTGCCTTAGTGGTTGAAATGTTACCAGTTATCCGTTCTAAAACTGCTTGCTGGAAAACCTTCTGTATTAAACAAATCGCCTACCACAAAATCCTTGAAGGCATAACGCACTGCTACGGGATTGGTAACATAGGGAGAGGTCACCACTATTTTTCCCTGCACAATAACGGCAGTAGCTGGCCTGAATACTTTGTTGGAGCCAGCAATTTCAAAACCAGTTAATGGCTTGCCATAAGAAGTCAATCCATTGTCTGCATTGATGAACTTAATGGTTGCAACACTTCCACTGATGCTTAGTGAATCATATAAAGGCCCCTCGCAAGCAAAACCTTTTTGTTTGTATGTTTTGGCCAATGCCAGATAGGCAAAACGTTTGCCGCCAATCTCCTTGTTCATTGGGTGGATGGAATGTTCCTCACCAATGTCCATCAACGTTACCATACCACTATTGGGAATTTTGGCCAATGCTTTTCTTTGAGCATCCCTTAAAAAGGCAGAATTGAATTTTGGTGCGGAATCAGTGGCATACTGGGCATAATCATAGGGGGCAATCTGTGCATAATAGAAAGGAAGGCTATCGTTATTGGATTTGCTTCTCAACATTTTTACAAATGCAGGAAACAGTGTTTCGTACTGTTTGGCATGGTCATAATTTGTTTCTCCTTGGTACCATAAACAACCTTTCACCGTAAAGCCCAAAAAAGGATTCAACATGCCATTGTACAAAACAGTTGGATACTTATTGTTTAGTTTTTCCTTCAAATCTGTTTTGGAAGGGAAGGGGGCCAATTCAGCAAAACCTCCCAGGCTTTTTTCATCCATAAAAGCTTCCACAGGAGAACCGCCATAGCTTATGCAAATCAGTCCCACAGGCACATTCAGCCTTTGCTGCAATAGCCTTCCAAAATAATAAGCGGTAGCACTAAAATTGCTTACCGCTTCCGGTTCTGCAGGTTTCCAGGTTTGTTTTTTTGAAGTGTCCTGTGGCAACCGTTGAACAGAACGTGGAACTGTGTACAGCCTTATATTGTCATTGGAGGAATTGAAAATGGCATCGTTGCTGCCCAGTATAGGTTGGTCGCGGAAACCCTTCATCGGCATTTCCATATTGCTCTGTCCACTGCAGAGCCATACTTCCCCAATCAGAATATTCTTGAGGATAATACTGCTGCCATCAGTAATGGTTATTTCATAAGGGCCGCCAGCAACTGGTGTTGGAATATTTATTTTCCATTTGCCTTTATCATCTGGTATTGCAGTGTATTTTTTTTTGTTCCATGAAGTGGTAATGGAAATTTTATTGCTGGTATTGGTCCAGCCCCAAATTAACGGTTCGGCTTGCTGCTGCAAAACCATATTGTCAGCAATGAAATAGGGTAGGGTTACCGTTGCGTGTAGGTTGCTATTAACAGTAAGTAGCAAAATTATTATCGGCAGGAATGCTTTGATTGATTTCATTGGAAGCCTTGTTTATGGGAATGGAAAGTAGCACATGCAGTTTGAATAATAACATTCGGCCTGAATTATTTCTTTTGTATTTTGCCCTTTATTGATGCTTGTGTTATGAACGAAAAAGAAAAGCTCGGTTCGCATAAAAATATCTGGTATGGCCTTGGCCGCCAACGCATAGAGATACCCAAAACCGTTTTAAAAAGCAAAGTAATGAACAATGCTTTTTTGAAGGGGCTTTATGTCTGCAGCTTGGGCTATTATCCTAAAGCCAAGGGGCATTATACTTACAGGAAAAATGGCCTGCCGGAAAACTTCCTTTTCTATTGTGTGGATGGACATGGCTGGTACCAAATTGATGGCCAGAAGCATGAGGTTGGTCCCAATGAATTTTTTATCCTCCCCCAAAATGTGGAGCATTCTTATGGTAGTTCAGAAGACCATCCCTGGAGCATTTACTGGATACATTTTGGTGGCGAGTCCTTGTCTTCCTTCAATAAAATGCCTGCTGTATTAAAACACTTCAAACCTTTTTACATAAAAGACAATGGTGATATCCTTGCCCTCTTCGTAAGGATTTACAAGGCTTTGGAAGGTGGTTACAGTATTGACAATTTGATGTTTGTAAACATGTGCCTGCATCATTATGTTGCCCTGTTTGTTTATAACGCAAAGCACTACACCCTAAACCAACCCGAGAAAGCGGAGTGGATTGATGGTGCTATTTCCTACATGCAGCTGCATATCAATTCCAATATTTCCCTCGATGAACTTTGCAAGCACTGTAATTATTCTACTTCCCGTTTTTCCAGCCTGTTCAAACAGAAAACTGGTTATGCTCCCATTGATTATTTCATTCAGATGAAAATGCAGAAAGCTTCGCAGCAACTGGATTTTACCAATGCTTCCATAAAAGAAATTGCCATGAACATGGGCTTTGACGATCCTTATTATTTCTCCAAAAGGTTCAGGAAAGTAATTGGTGTTTCCCCCCAGAAATACAGGCTATTGAAGAAGGACTGATGATTCTAGCAAGTAGGATGACTACCCTGCCAGTACCAAAAGCAATTGTTTTGCTTATCGCAATTGCATTGCCCCATCTTGTTTTACTAAAAGGTAGATACCGAAAGAAAATTCAGTAGAACTACGCTTGTTTCCGTTGTAAGCCTTATGTAGCTTGCCGCCCAAAGCATTATTGGGGGCCTATTAATAAAATCATCCCTTGAAAGAGGGATGATTTTACAATTTGACCAAGAATGGTGGCTGTGGTAATTTGATATTGCATGTAGAAGCTAACTAACTGTTCTAACTGGCTTATGTTTTTACAAGTAAGCCTTTAATCCCATTCATTTATACGGCAAGCCCGCTTGTCCTAGCAATAGTTTTCAATCACCACTTAAATCCAAAAAAGATGAACACCAAAAAAAGCCTACTAACCACATTGGTTTTGCTTTTCATTGTGTTGCTGGCTTCACAATGCAAGGACAAAAAAGATCATCCCAATGATATGGTTACGCCGGTACCGCTTCCTTCCAATTTAATTCCCGGTTTTAATTTTCCAGAAGATTCCAACAAGATTTACAGTTGGGTAAACGATAGTAAGTTCCCGAACAAATACGATTCAGTTAGCATCTTCAACCATGCCTGGGGCATTTGGGCTGGTCTAACAGAACCTACCAACCAAACTTATGCAGGTGATAAGCTGCTTGTATTTGAAACTTGGAACGGCATTTCCGAAATACAGGATTACATTATTGCTGGCGATACATCTGGCGGCTGCATTGGTAACAAGGCTAGACCTGGCAGGGCCATGCTCAGCAGGCCAAACCAATTTACCAAACATGGCAACAAAAGCAATGTTTCCTTTGTGCACAGTACAGGTGTCATTGATTCAAGCTTGGCATTTTGGGTAACTGTTTCCTACAGCCCAGAAGCTGCTTGTTTCACCACACAAAACTCATTACTGGATTCTGCCTCCGTAGCTGCACGTTATGCAAAAAACAATGCCATCGGCTCCATCCCATCCTTTCCGCAGAAGTCAATGACCATCAAGCCAACGTATATGGTTGGTAAGGTAACGGATAGCCTTATTGTGATTCCTGTTGTAACGCAAGCTGCACCTGCAGCCGCTGCATGGGGATCCAATGTTTGGCCAAAAAGAGTCTATGTGGATGTGAAGAATAGACAAGCTGATGGAAAAACGCTTGTGCCAGTGGATACTGGCAGCAAAGATCCTATTGCAATAGCCGCAGCCACTTGCAACCTCAAGGATTTTATATACTTCAAGATTGATGAAAAAATGGCCAAGTTAATGAACGAGCAGGATCGTTCGCAAGGATTGAGTGGTAGTTCTGCTGCAGTAGCAGGCGACCTTGCATTGCTGGTATGTATGCATGTAACCACAAAGGAAATAAGCAACTGGACATGGCAAACTTATTACTGGGTACCGAATGCAGACTCGCCGTATGCACCCAGTTCCATGTTGGCTGCAAGTTTAAAACCCAAGCAATTGAAGGGTGCAGCATCGCACTATGCCTTGAATGCAGCTTATGTAATGGTAACGCCTAACCAGCCCATTAACAATGGTACTGGAGACCCTTCGAAAGTATCACCCATGTTTGGCTATAACCCTTATTTGGAAGGTGGTTTTACAGGTTTGAATCCTACAACCACATTGCCCAATTCACAATATGGTGTTCAAACAAATTGCATGAGTTGCCACTCATTGGCCACATTGGATGGAGGCAATCCTTATATAACAGACGGTTATGTTTCCATGAACGATACATCCCTATTCAAGAACAAAGTACAAGTGGATTTTGCATGGTCAATACAGGGTAATTTAATTTCTTCAAAACTGTTGAAGAAGAACAAATAGTTTTTTGTGAGTACTTTCCGATAACCATTAGGAGCCCAACTATTATTAGTTGGGCTTTTTTTTGATAAAGTCAAATAAATCAAAAAGGTTATCTAAAAACTAGTTGTACATCCCATCTACTTAAAAATTTATCAGCTTGACTATTGGAACCAAGAAACAAAATAAAGAAAAAGGCGATGATGGGTTTGTCCCTCCAAGTGCAGGCATGCATAGCGGCATGGCACGGGATTCAAATGTCACGGATTTTTTGGTGACATCAATTTTGGTAGCCTACCACACGTCACCGATTCAATTGCCACTGATTTTAGTGACACTCAATCCCGTGCCACGTCAATATTGAGTTGAGTCTTATACAAGGAAGATGGTAAGAATTAGAAAGGGCTGGGTAATATGGCTGTTAGGTTATGCTTGGCTGTAGCTAAATAGTAAGCCTCTTGCCTGTTTTTTAGGTGCAATTCCGTGGTTGGTTGGAGCCAACTAACAACTTAGGTTAAGTAATAAAATATGCAGGTTGAAGTGGTGGTTCTAATAGTATTTTTGACAATCAATTTTTTACCAAATAAATACTTGCTGTTACTCCAGCAGGATGGCAGCTATCCCCTTGAGCATTGCAACTATGTTTCTTTACCCTGACAACACTGCCTACTAAAGTGCTGGCCTGATTGATGCCTTCTGGCCATTTTGGAACAATATAACCTAGATAATTATACTGCCAGCCAGTTGTGGCCAAAGAGTCCGCTCCAAATCCCTCCAAGAAAAAGCAGGTGGTTGTATCATTGTAAAAATACCTGCCTGTTATATTCAGTCCCTGCTTGTACATCACAGTATCACCTTTTGCATTTACGGAATCATTCTGCCAAAATATCTGTCCAGTAACTAAAGGCTCATTTTCCCCCGCATTCAGCACCATGGTAGCGGCTGCAAAAGCCAATGAATCGAAGTCTGCATTAACGTTGGTAGCATTGAGCATACTTCTATATGTCCAAGTGCCATTTAGGAAGCTTCCATTAATACCTGGCTGGTGATGGTTACCATTGCATGCAATAATACTTACTACCATTATCAAAATGAACAATCGTTTCATGTCTTTGTTATTGCTTGATTAATTTATTTACGGCCTCATACATTTCACCTACAAATTGTGCCTGCCCTATTAGAACAGTCTCCACTATTTCAGAAGGGGCTTGTGACGGATCGCCAGCATGAACGGGCGGTGCAGGTGCATACTGAATGGATAGCTGTGTTTGTTCCGCTATTGTTTTGCCCTTGATTCTCTTCAACAGTTCCAAAGCAAGGTCAAGCGAAGAGGAGATGCCCCCACCCGAAAACCTTTTTCTCTTGTCATCAATCACAAACCTGGGATAATTGTCCGCAATAGTGAGGTTATATTTGTCCTTCAACAATGATAGGTTGGGCAATTGGCTCCAATAAGTGGTTACCTTACAATCGTTGAGACCACCAGCTGCCGCCAGTACAAAAGCTCCTGTGCAAACAGAGCCAACCCAAGTGGCATTGGATATTGCTTTTTTAAGGAATGATTGGTAAACAGGACTGAACATTGCTTCCACTACACCATAATAGTAGCCACCCGGAATAAAAAGGATGTCAATTTTTTCTGGTGCATTGTCAAAAGTGGCATTAGGCACCACATGAAGGTTTTCGGAAGTGGCCAGTGAATCCATCGTTTCTGCCAGCCATATCACGGTGAAGCCAGCGGTCATCGCAAAAACTTCGGAAGCACCGGCAAAGTCCATTAATGTAAGGCCACTATAAAGTGGAAAGGCAACAACTAGGTTTGTTTGTTCGTTCATGGTTGAAAATGTTTAATGGTATGAATGCTTATTCAAATACAGCTATTCAGTTTTCCAGTTCCATGCAAGGTCATAAAAATTTTTCCACAAATCCTATAGCGGAACTACGTTTTCTACTAAGTAGTTTTACGCTTTTTGAAAAGCGGCCTAAATGGAATTGTTTTTTTTCCAGTCAATACAAATAGCTTGTTCATTTCGGTAGAAATACTTTTTATTTTACGTAGTTCTACGCAATTTTTATGTTGAGAATAGCACTACATTTATTTTTTAATAACCCATAAAAACTGCATCCATGAGTTCCAATCAAGTTCCACCAAAAGATTCCCATTCAATTTCATTAGAAGTAGCAGTGGAAATGACTACTTTGTACCGCGAAAACAGACCAGCTATCCTAAAACCAGAGTATAGTACAGACATTCTAGCCTTGAATGAAAGCTTCAATAAAGAGGATGTACTTAGTTTGCTGGAAGAAAATGGATGTGCAGGTTTGCGTATTTATTATGGAATGTCGCCAGACCTTAACATACATGCCATCTTGGTAGGAGTGAATGAGGCGGGAGAAGATATTTTACCTGATGAAAAGATGTTGGATGCCATCATACTGGAAGATTCAAGGAGATGCCCTGTGGAATGCCCACCTGATTCGGTATTGAACAGTTAATTGATGTAATGTCAAATTATATAATTAACGAAGTTTCTTCTTTTAGCATATTAATAGCGACAGTCATCAGTTTTGTTAGGTTCAATCACATCCCAAGTAGTTTTAGACCCTTTATTTACCTGCTATGGGTTGGTTGCTTTTGTGAAATAACAGGACTTTTCTTAGCAAATTCCTTTGGAAATAATATTGCCATTGGTAATTTATATGTGCTAACAGAATCCCTAATGCTGTTATGGCAATTTAACAAATGGTCGGGGAATAACAAGAAGGTCAATAAGTTCGGCATAATAGGTCTCGGCTTTGTGGCATTATGGGTATTGGACAATTTATTGCTTCATAACTTAATGAGGACAAATTCTTTGTTTAGGGTTACTTATGCTTTTTGTATTGTGTTTTTGGGCATAGAACAACTAAACGCAGTTTTTCAGTCTGAAAGGAATAATATTCTAAAAAATTCGAGGTTTTTATTAAGTAGTTCGTTTGTCTTTTACTTTACCTACAAATCGGTTTTTGAAGTGTTCTATATGATCAATTTAAAGATGAGCGATAATTTTTATCATGGGCTCTTTCTGATATTATTACTTGTCAACCTTTTTACAAACCTAGTTTTTGCAATAGCATTATTATGGATACCCAAGAAGCAAAAGTTTACGTTGCCATTTTAATCATTGCAGGCATATTGACGACAATTCTTGTGTTTTTCTTGGTTACCTTAATTAGGCATCAGAAGAGGAATATAAAACTGCACAAAGAGAAAATAGTTGCAGAAATAACAACACTTGAAAATGAAAGAAAGCGTGTGTCTGCAGACCTTCACGATGGTTTGGGCCCTTTATTGTCAACAGTAAAGTTCCAAATAAAAAGTGTGGAGGTAACAGATCAGGGTGACAGGCAACTGATTTCATCTGCCGGTACACATATAGACGACATGTTGGTTAAGATAAGGGAGATTGCAAATGATTTAAGACCCACAGTACTTGTGAGGGGAGGCCTTGCAAAAGCAATTGAGGAATTTGCAGCAGGCATCAACCTTTCAAAGGTAACAAGTGTAGTATGCGACACAGGCAATTATGTTAATGCTTTGGACAAAGACATGGAAATGCACTTGTACCGCATTGTTCAGGAAATTGTGAATAATGCAATCAAACATGCCGGAAGTCCTACAATTGATATCAAACTGAAGTCAGAGAACAATAAAATTTCCCTTCAAATAAGTGATTTTGGCAAAGGGTTCGATATGCAGGAAATATTGAAGAAAAGCAATGGATTGGGGCTAAGAAATATCATGAGCCGGGTTGAGATGCTGGGCGGTGATATTTATATTGACACATCCAATGGAAAAGGAACGGTTTACTCCATTGAAATACCGTACAACTAAATGTTTATGAACACCCTTAGAGTAGTCATTGCGGACGACCATGAAATTTACCGTGATGGACTTAAAATGGTCCTGAAAAAAGAAAAATGGGTTAATGTGGTAGGGGAGGCCTGCAATGGGAAGCAATTGGTCCATTTAGTCAGAAAACTTGAACCCGATGTTATCATCACTGATATCGTTATGCCTGAAATGGATGGCATTGAAGCGATGAAGGAAATAATGACAATTAATCCCAAAGCGTGTGCTATTGCACTTTCCATGTTCAATGAAGATACAATGATTGTTGAAATGCTTGAAGCTGGTGCTTTGGGGTACCTATTGAAGAATGCGGAGAAAGAAGAAATAATAGAAGCCATCAAATCTGTATTTAAAAGTCAGCCATACTATTGCAAAACAACTTCAGCCAGGCTGGTCAGCCTCATTTCCAAAAGCAGGTTCAATCCGTACAGGAATCATCCGGTCCTTCAATTCACTGATAGGGAAATTGCATTGGTGAAACTGATATGCACCGAAAAAACAAGTAAGGAAATTAGCGAAGAACTTTTTTTGAGCAGCAGGACAATTGAAGGTTACCGGACAAGGCTCATGCAGAAGATGGGGGTTAAAAGTACCGCTGGCATTGTGGTATATGCTATAAAGACTGGCATGTTTAAAGTAGCGGTCCAAATGTAGTTGAAAAATGCAAATAAATAATATTGCATAGTTTTGTACTATTGCAGCGTTTAAAATAGAGCTACTCTATATTTTGCGTAGTTCTACGTATGAAGTGTATAATTATATACGATAACTTTATCGCCGATTTAAAAGATTGGAATTATAAAGTTTGTCGTCTAACGATAAAGTAACCAAAATCTAACTGACAATGTATCAAGCAAATAGTAGGGTTTACACTTGCCTATTCTTTATCCTTTCTTTACTCTTTTCGCAGGTTGTATTGGCACAAGGATTAACCATTTCATCTGGTGCATCGCTTGTTGTTAATGGTACGCCGAATTTGCACATCAAAGATGGCGGTCTCAATAATGCCGGGACATTTGTGGCAGGCAATGGGACTGTTACCTTTTCAGGTACAGCAACATCTACTATCACTTCCATTGGCGGAACAGCTGCTTTGACTTTCTACAATTTAGGCATTAACAAATCTGCTGGTACGGCAAGATTGCTGAGGAATATCGCCATCAGCAATAACCTTATCATGACTTCGGGCAATTATGACCTGAATGGTTTCGATACGGATTTGGGAACAACAGGTTCCATTACTGGCGAAAGTGCCAGTTCTTTTATTGTTGGTGCAGCAGGTGGAACAGTGAACAGGACGATTAACCTCAACGCTCCATCAGCAGTGAACCCGGGAAATATTGGTATAGAAATTACCAGTGCTTCCAATTTGGGTCTCACCACCATCAAACGTGGCGAACAGCAACAGGTTAGCGGTTCCGGTTACAGTATCAACCGTTATTACGAAATTTTGCCTACCAATAACACGGCACTGAATGCATCCCTGAAAATGTACTATTTTGATGCTGAGCTTGCTACTATCAATGAAAACGAATTGAAGCTTTGGTCATTGAATCCTGCACCGGGCAATATATGGAGACTATTGGGTGCCGATGCACAGGACCTTACTGCCAACTATGTAACGAAGAACAATATTGACCAGATGTTCAGGTTCACCCTGGCAAGTTCTGTTAGCCATCCATTGCCTATACAACTTGTTTCCTTCACTGCTCAATTGTCAAGTGGCAAGTCCATTATCAACTGGACAACTTCCTTTGAATTGAACAATCACCATTTTGAAGTGGAGAAATCTGCCGATGGCAGAAGCTTCGCCTTCCTTTCAAACATAACAGCAGTAGGTACCAGCAATACTGCCAGCAGCTATACACTTACCGATGCCAATCCTTTTGCAGGCATTACCTATTACAGGTTGAAACAAGTAAATGCTGATGGAAGCTATACTTATTCAAAGGTTGTAGCTGTGAACAAGGGTACATATATAAGTGAACTGGTAAATGCTTATCCAAACCCCACCAGGGGGCCTGTTGAAGTACGTTTCACCAGTGCTAGTGCCACAAGGGCAATTGTACAGGTTACAGATGCAAAAGGACTCTTGGTTGCCAGCAAGAACATAGCTGCTTCTGAAGGGCTTAACAGCACCACTATTAACCTTGGCCAATTTGCCCAGGGTACTTATTACCTGCGTGTAATTGGTATAGATAATAAAGTACTGACAATCATAAAGAACTAGTCAAATGAGAAAATATTTAAATTTTCACCATAATTCCTACTCCAAAATCAACAACATGAATTTCAGAAGACTACTGCTTGCCATCCTCATGATGGTTGCCATTCCTGCCTTCTCGCAGAATGTGGGCATCAACACGGATGGTTCAACGCCAGACAACAGTGCTTTGCTAGACGTGAAGGGCACGACAAAAGGCTTGCTCATTCCGAGGATGACTTCAGCACAGAGGCTGGCCATCCCTAGTCCTGCAACGGGGCTATTTGTGTACCAGACAGATGGTACCGATGGTTTTTACTTCAACAAGGGAACAGCTGCCGTTCCAAACTGGCAGTTCCTTGGTGCATTAGGCCCTGCTGGTGCTAATGGTTCCAACTCTTTAATCAAGACTTCCGCAGCACCAGTGAGTGCATGCCCAACAGGTGGTTCGAAGATTGAGGTTGGGGTAGATGCCAATAATAATGGTACACTGGATGCAAGTGAAATTAATATCACCTTGACAATTTATATATGCAACGGGTCAGCTGGTCCCACAGGTCCTACAGGAGCAAACGGAGCAACAGGTGCCACGGGAGCTAACGGAATAACAGGAGCTACTGGAGCCACAGGTGCAAACGGAGCAACAGGAGCTACGGGTGCAAATGGTGTAACAGGAGCCACTGGAGCAACAGGAGCCAATGGCGTAACTGGAGCAACAGGTGCTACAGGCGCAAATGGCGTAACAGGAGCAAACGGAGCAACAGGTGCAACGGGAGCTAACGGAATAACAGGCGCTACTGGAGCAACAGGAGCCACCGGAGCGAATGGCGTAACTGGTGCAAACGGCGTAACCGGAGCCACTGGAGCAACAGGAGCCAATGGCGTAACTGGAGCAACAGGTGCCACCGGAGTAAACGGAGTAACTGGAGCCAATGGTGCAACAGGAGCTACTGGTGCAAATGGTGTAACTGGGGCTAACGGAGCTACTGGTCCAACAGGAGCAACAGGTGCAAACGGTGTTACCGGAGCAACGGGTGCAAACGGAGCAACAGGAGCGAATGGCGTAACTGGAGCCACAGGTGCTACAGGGGCAAATGGGGTAACAGGTGCTAACGGTGCAACGGGAGCTAACGGAATAACAGGCGCTACTGGAGCAACAGGAGCAAACGGAGCCACAGGAGCAAACGGAGCAACAGGTGCCACGGGAGCTAACGGAATAACAGGAGCTACTGGAGCCACAGGTGCAAACGGTGTAACAGGAGCCACTGGAGCAACAGGAGCCAATGGCGTAACTGGAGCAACAGGAGCCACCGGAGCGAATGGCGTAACTGGTGCAAACGGTGCCACAGGTGCAACGGGAGCTAACGGAATAACAGGTGCTACTGGAGCAACGGGTGCAAACGGTGTAACAGGTGCAAACGGCGTAACCGGAGCCACTGGAGCAACCGGAGCCAATGGCGTAACTGGAGCAACAGGTGCCACCGGAGCAAACGGAGTAACTGGAGCCAATGGTGCAACAGGAGCTACTGGTGCAAATGGTGTAACTGGAGCAACAGGTGCCACCGGAGCAAACGGAGTAACTGGAGCCAATGGTGCAAATGGTGTAACTGGGGCTAACGGAGCTACTGGTCCAACAGGAGCCACTGGAGCAACAGGTGCAAACGGTGTTACCGGAGCAACAGGAGCTACGGGTGCAAATGGTGTAACAGGTGCAAACGGTGCCACAGGTGCAACGGGAGCTAACGGAATAACAGGTGCTACTGGAGCAACGGGTGCAAACGGTGTAACAGGTGCAAACGGCGTAACCGGAGCCACTGGAGCAACAGGAGCCAATGGCGTAACTGGAGCAACAGGTGCCACCGGAGCAAACGGAGTAACTGGAGCCAATGGAGCAACAGGAGCTACGGGTGCAAATGGCGTAACC